>Ga0073932_1003815_pt1 | contig 19242 bp, 16 predicted proteins | sample DewCreD2012metaG_FD_76967 | JGI IMG/M metagenome (GOLD analysis project Ga0073932, IMG submission 76967) | Hot spring sediment bacterial and archeal communities from British Columbia, Canada, to study Microbial Dark Matter (Phase II) - Dewar... ...
GACAACCGCAGGCGACGCCGCTCGTCTTCCAGCAGCGCCAAACCCTTGTCGAGGGTTTCGGCAAAGCGTTCTTCTTCCTCGCGTAAAACCGTTTCGACCTCCGTTTCGCGTCCGCGCGTTTCCGGATAGGCAGCGCCCAAGATGCTGAGCACTGGCCGCACGAGCTTCCACAAAAACGGCTCCTCGAACCCGAGGTGGCGCGCATGCCGGGCTGCCCGACGCAACACGCGGCGCAGGACATACCCACGGCCTTCATTCGACGGCCGTACGCCATCGACGACCAAGAAGGTTAGAGCGCGGCTGTGATCGGCAAGTACTCGGAAAGCGACGTCGTCGGCCGCGTGAGCGCCGTAGCGCTTGCCCGAAGCGCGCTCGACGAACTCGATGAGCGGGCGAAACAAGTCCGTATCGTAATTCGACGGCACTCCTTGAAGCACTGCCGTTACCCGCTCCAAGCCCATGCCGGTGTCCACGTGGCGAGCAGAAAGCTCTTGCAACTCTCCGCGCTCGTCGCGGTTGTACTGGATAAACACCAAGTTCCACAGCTCGATGAAGCGGGCGCAGCCAGCGTTGACGCCACATACGTGCCCAGGAACGTGCTTGCGGTCGCACAATGCTGGACCGCGGTCGATGTGAATTTCTGAGCAGGGACCACAGGGACCGACCTCGCCCATTTCCCAGAAGTTGTCCTTCTCCCCGAAGCGCAAAATTCGTTCGGGCGGAATGTCGGTGACCTCGCGCCACAGGTTGGCCGCCTCGTCGTCGGTGTGGAACACGGTGGCGTAGAGCAAGTCCTTCGGCAGACCCCACACCCGCGTGAGCAGTTCCCAAGCCCAGGCAATGGCCTCGCGCTTGTAGTAGTCGCCAAACGACCAGTTCCCCAGCATTTCGAAAAAGGTGTGGTGATAACCGTCGCGCCCGACTTCCTCGAGATCGTTGTGCTTGCCCGACAGTCGCAAGCAGCGCTGGTAATTCACGGCTCGGGCCACAGCGCGGCGCTCGGTGCCCAAGAAAACGTTCTTGAATTGCACCATGCCGGCATTGGTGAACAACAAGGTCGGATCGCTTTCCGGCACCAAGGAGGCGCTCGGAACGAACTCGTGGCCGCGTTCTCGAAAGAACTCTACGAACTGGGAGCGGATGTCGGATCCGGTCATGACCCAGCTCGGCATTAGCAGGCTTCGCCGAGAATGACCACGACAAGGCCCTCCGGAAAGCCGCGGTTGAGCAAGAAGCGGTAGGCCCGGGCCCGCTGCCGCGCGTCGCTAGGCACGCCCGAAAAGCGTACAGCGAGGACCGAGCGGGCAAGCTGCTCTTCGTCGGCAAACATTTCGTCCAGCACGCGGCTCGCTTTCGCCCCTTCGACGCCCCGAGCGTGCAAGTCGGCTGCGGCGCGTAGGCGTCCGTACCCGCGCCGGTGCCAGTAAGCGGCACGAGCGGCAGCCAAACGCGCATCGTCGACGTAGCCGCACTGTTGCAAGCGGCCGAGTACACTCTCGGCGACTTCAGGAGCGAAGCCACGCGCGGTCAGATACTGCTTGGTTTCGCTGGCAGAACGCTCTCTGCGGGCCAGCCAGCGCACCGCCTGCTGCCAGGCAGCTTCTTCAGAATCGTTCGATTTCCACTCTCGGCGCGCCGCCGACGCCTTCGCGTCTTTCGAAGTCATCCCAGCGAGTGTCACTGGTGGACGAGATCCCGCGGAGTTTCAAGTCGAAGTCGCCGGGGTTCGTAGCGTTTCGCAACGCTTCTTCGCGCGTGATCAACCCGCTTTGGTAAAGCGCCATGAGCGACTGATCGAACGTTTGCATGCCGTAGCTCACGTGCCCTTGCGCAATGACTTCGCGGAGATCGCGCAGCTTTTCTTTGTCAGCGATGTATTCCCGCACCCGAGCGTTGGACACCAGCACCTCGACCGCAGGGACCATCCCTTGCCCATCCGCGCGGGGGATGAGTCGCTGGCTGATCACCCCCTTCAGGACGCTAGCCAGAATCAGGCGTACCTGGTCGCGCTGATGCTCGGGGAACACGCTAATCGCGCGAGTAATGGTTTCTGGGGCGTCGAGTGTGTGCAGGGTGCTCATGACCAAGTGCCCGGTTTCCGCCGCCAAAATGGCGGTTTCAATGGTCTCCAGGTCGCGCATTTCGCCCACAAGGATCACGTCGGGGTTTTGCCGCAACGCAGCTTTGAGTGCAGCAGCAAAGCTGACTGCGTCGAAGCCCACCTCCCGTTGGTTGATGAAACTCCGTTGGTCGCGGTGCGTGTACTCGATTGGATCCTCGATGGTAATGATGTGTGCTTGGCGCGTGCGGTTGATGTGGTCGATCATTGCAGCGAGGGTGGTGCTTTTCCCGCTGCCAGTGGTCCCCGTGACCAACACCAACCCGCGGCGCTCGTCGGCGATCCGCTCCACCACGGGGGGAAGGTTCAGCTCCGCCACTGTGCGCACAACGTTGGGGATGATGCGCACGACCATGCTCAAGGCGCCTCGCTGGCGGAATACGTTGACCCGAAACCGACCGAGCTCGGGACTCTCGTAGGCCAGGTCTGCCTGCAACTCGGCAGCGAACCGACGCCGGTGGTAGTCGTCCAACACTGTGTCTACCGCTGCCTCCACAATTTCGTGGGTCAGCGGCAGTGCCTCGGGCATGGGGACCAAGTCGGCGCGCAAGCGTACCGCAGGGGGTGCGCCAACCTTGAGTAGGACGTCCGAGGCTCCCAAGGCCATTGCGCGGCGCAAGATCTCGTCCAGGTGCATAACACGCGCCGCTTACAGCAAAGCGCGTACCGACCGCGGAAGGGGCACAAGCTCTTGGTGCCCGACTGACGCGGGTGTCAAAAGCAAATGCTTACGCACCCCGCGTGCTTTTTTTTGTGTCGCTCCTGGGTGGCTCGACACTCGGGGGTTCCTTCCGCAGAGGAGGAAGGCCCATTTTGGTTCGCACGCGGTCTTCGAGCTCCTGTGCAATGTCGAGGTGTTCGCGCAAGAAGTCTTTCGCGTTTTCGCGGCCTTGGCCGATGCGCTCACCGTTGAACGAGTACCAGGCCCCGCTCTTCTCGATGATGCCTAAGTCGGTTCCAAGGTCGACGAGTTCCCCTTCCTTGGAGATCCCACTGCCGTACAGAATGTCGAACTCGGCTTCTTTGAATGGTGGGGCCACTTTGTTTTTCACCACCCGCACTTTCGTGCGGTTGCCAATGACGTCTTCGCCCTGTTTGATGGAGCCGACGCGGCGGATATCGATCCGTACCGAGGCATAAAATTTCAGCGCGTTACCCCCGGTGGTAGTTTCCGGGTTTCCGAACATAACGCCAATTTTCATGCGGATTTGGTTGATGAAAATGACGATGGTCTTCGAGCGCGAGATGGTGGCGGTGAGTTTGCGAAGAGCTTGGGACATGAGCCGTGCTTGAAGGCCCATTTGCGGTTCGCCCATCTCTCCCTCGATTTCCGCCCGAGGAACCAAGGCGGCAACCGAATCGATCACCAACACGTCGATTGCGCCACTGCGAACCAACGTTTCGGCAATTTCTAACGCCTGTTCTCCGTGGTCTGGCTGCGAGATGAGCAGGTCTTCCACGCGCACTCCCAGTTTGCGCGCGTAGCTGACATCGAGCGCGTGCTCGGCGTCGATGAACGCTCCGATGCCGCCAAGCTTTTGGGCCTGCGCGATAATTTGCAGGGCAAGCGTCGTTTTGCCCGAGGATTCGGGTCCGTAAATTTCGACCACGCGGCCGCGCGGCACGCCGCCTACACCCAAGGCAATGTCGAGCCCGAGGGAACCAGTGGGGATCACTTCGATATCTGCCACCTGCGACTGGTCCCCCAGCTTCATGATGGCGCCTTTGCCAAACTGCTTCTCGATTTGGCTCAAGGCCAAGTCCAACGCACGTTCACGATTCGGATCTAGAGTCATGCTGTTTCGCCCTTTTTCTTCCCCAGAGGTATTTGGCACAAGCGCGTATATACCGCACCTCCGGGCCGTAAGTCACTTTCGTACAAGATCAATTCCGTTACCTCGCTGGCGCCCAAGGGTTCGTCCAAGTACGGCTTGATGGCTTCTTCCAGTGCGTCCCACCGATGCAAGCTGCGGAAACGTCCGAGCGTGAGGTGGGGCTGAAATGCCCGCTCCTCGGGGGCAAATCCGAGCGGGGCCAGTGCTTGGTCGAGCTCCCGGGCCACTTCGGTCAGTTGCCCACCGTCTCGCACGCCGACCCACAGGACCCGCGGTCGCTTGAGGGACGGAAACGCCCCGACACCGCGCAACTCGATTTGCCACGGAGCATGATGGTCGGCCACCGCCGACATTGCGGCTTGGACCGAAGGCAGGTCGGCTTCCCGAGTGGGCCCGAGGAACTTTAGTGTAATGTGGAGGCCATCGGTGCGCACCCAGCGTACATCCGCACGCGTTTTGGCAAAGGATGCTAGCAGCGCCGCAATGTTCTCTGCCAAGGCGGAGTTCACGTCCACGGCGATGAAGGTTCGAATTCGTTTGTTCTCTTGCTGTCCTTTTTGCTCTGGATTCATGCCCGTGCCGGCCCCCGATTGGCCGCTCGCTCTCCCTGCTCATGTTGCTGTGCATGACGGGTTGCCCGCCACAGCTTAACGAAAACGGAATCTTTCCGGCAGATCAGCCCCAAGTGCGTGACGACGCAGCCAGTCCAGCGCAATTTGCGAGGCCAGCACTTTGACCCACTCGCGGTTTCCCCAAAGCTGGTAGCGACGCGAAAACACGTGCGAAGCGGTCGCGAGCGCGAAACACACCGTGCCCACTGGCTTGTCCGCCGTTCCCCCTTCGGGGCCGGCGATGCCGGTCACACCCAGCCCGACATCTGCGCCAAAGCGCTCGCGCACGCCCCGGGCCATTTCCTGTGCGGTTTCCTCGCTAACGGCCCCGTAGCGCGCCAAGGTGTCTGCACGCACTCCGAGAAACGCTTGCTTGGCCTCGTTGCTATAGGCCACCACACCCCCGAGAAAGTACGCCGAGCTGCCAGGAACGTTGGTGATCCGGTGCCCGACGAGGCCGCCCGTGCACGACTCCGCCAATGCAATGCGCCAGCTGCGCTGGCGCAAGTATTCTCCGACAACCGCTTCCATCGTCGTGTCGCCCTCGGCGTAGCAGTAGGCCCCCAGGCGCTCGCGGATGCGATCTCCAAGTTCCGCAAGCGTGCGCGGGGCAGTTTCGGGGTCGCCATGCACGGTCAACCGTACGGAAATTTGCGGAAACGCCGCGCGAAACGACAGCCGCGCGCGGTCGGCGGGTACGAGCCCGGCGACCAGCTCGTCCAAAGCCGACTCGCTGATCCCGAATGTTTGGAACACGCGACTCAAGTACACCACCGGCCGCCCGCGATGTTCCACCAGCCAGGGCAGTACCTGCTCTGTGAACATTGGCTTCATTTCGCGGGGCACTCCCGGGAGGGCGAACAAGTGCCTCGGGCCGTGTGGGGTGTCGGCATCCACCCGGAACCCCGGCGCTGTGCCGAGGGGATTCGGCAGAACCACCGCACCCGCAGGAAACTGCGCCTGCTTCAAATTGTTCGCTGGCATTTCGCGCCCCATGGCCGCAAACCGCTGGCGAATCGTGTTGGCCACATCTCCGTGCAGTACCAATGGCCGGCCGAGCACTCGGGCAAGCGTCTCGGTGGTCAAGTCGTCGGCGGTCGGACCCAGCCCTCCCGTGCTGATCACCGCTTCTGCGCGTTCCATGGCTTGCTGCCACGCCCAAGCAATGCGTTCCGGGTCGTCCCCCACAACGAGGATCGCGACCACGTCGAACCCTGCACCGACGAGATGATCCGCGAGGAACGTTGCGTTGGTGTCCGTGGTTCTTCCCGTGGTGAGCTCGTCGCCAGTGCTCAAGATGGCCACTTTGTCGATCATGCGCGTAGCGTTACCCGATTGCATCGCAAGGCGCCAGCGTGGGCATTCCAAAGGGCGAGCCGCTCCCCGCCGGCGCGCTTTTGGCGCCAAAATCCGAAGCGCCGCGAGCGCTACCTGGCTCGCCGCGATACCACGCCGCTCTCTGACTGACCTCGCCATGTCCCACATTTAGGTGTTGTGGAGACGGGCGGGCAGAGGTGGCCGTTCGGAACCGCTGCACCTCAGCGGGAGTAGTGGTGGAATGGCCTGGGAGCGCGGGCGTCTCGCCTGGACGACACTGCTGGATCCCCACCTGCGTGGAGGACGCGCGCTTTGCGGTGTCCATGCCGCCGTGGACATACGTTGCATCCCCACCTGCGTGGAGGACGCTACACGACCGTTTGCCTACTCCGCTTCGATCCCCACTCGCCGCTACAGCGGGCAACATCCCCAGTGTCCAGAAACTCGAGATATGCCGGTGCTTCGTGGGGTCAGGCCTTTACTTTGCTCAGGCGATCCTGCACGCTACCGGCGGGCAGTAAAGGGGCGACCCGGTGGGTCGCCCGTTGGGTGCTCTGCACGCTGGGTGCGCAATTTGGGACAGGCACGAAGACGCAATTTTGGACAGGCACGAAAGTTTGCGGGGCTTGAAGGTCGGCTGCTGCCACAGGAAACAGCCGGCAGGCAAATCCGGGTCAGAGAACATTCACAAACCGCGCGGCAACGCGCGAACATCGCACCCTCCTGCAAAGCCGCGCCCTCGGACCAGCCGACAAGGGTCAACCACGAATCCGGCGGGCAAGGATGCCAACTGCGAACACGCCTATCCTCGGTGCCCGCGAATTTCTGTGCGTGTCCCGAAATTCTCGGAAAATTCTGTGCGTGCCCCGAAGTTTCCGCGAAGTTTCCGTCCAGCCGAGTGCGTTGCGTTCAGTGGGGGGTACAGCGGACCAAAGATCCTTCCTTGAAGAACGTGCATCAGTTCGTGTGCGGCCGATGTAACACCCGCTTGGACTGGCCCGATGAGTTCCCCTCTACTGCCCACAAACACTACGTCGCCAAACGCGATCGCGGTACCTTCTGGTTGCAACGGAGCATTCTCAACGTATAGGACCCCATACGCGAAAACCGACTCGCCGACGAAGGGAAGCACCCCCAACTCCTGGAGCCGAGAGATCACGGCTTGCAGTAGTGAGCGAAGACGCCGACTCCGAACCATCTCTGGAGGCAGGGCCTCTCTCTACGCAAGGCGTCGCAGTCTAAGCGGTACGGCTGTACCAAAGATATGGGATACCCTCCCACCTCCATCCCTCGAAGGTGCAGCACCATTGTTTCTGAGATTTCCTCGTTGCCACTTCCGAAGCTCAGTGCGAGCCGCTTCGTTGCCGGATCCAGCAGATAAACGTCCCGCAGTGTGTTCTGCCCCGTGTCGTCCGCATAGTCTGTAATGTAGGCGTTGGGTCCCGTCTGGTAATGCACACCTGTAAGGTTAATCCGGCGTCCGCGGTCGTCAGTAACGTAGCAATCTGCCGTGCGGACTGTCAGCGGATGGCGCAGTTCCTCGAATTCAATCGTAAGATCCAGCTGACCCTTCCTGTGAGAGTTCATGCGACGGAGAATGAAGACGGCGCCGCGAGTCCTAACCACAAGGTGGCAATGTTGATCGCTCAACGACGCCGCGTTGTGGGAATCCAATGCATCCGGGCAGAATCTTAGGAACAATGGAGGGCACCCGCTCAGAATCGGCAGCAGGCTGACCATGGAAATCAGGAGCCCGCGCCAGTGAACTCTGCCACAAAACCTTATAGGGGGAGAAACCATGGCTCCAAACGTAACCCGAAGCGATGGGACCCTGGCGTTCGGTATAGGCCACCAGTGTATTGAGCTGGGTCCGTGAGCTGATAACGCAGCTGCTCAGGCAGTATCGTCGCGTACTCGCCAAGGAACGGCACGACACCCAACGCCTGCAGCTGAGCCACGTGACGTAGCTCGTGGGCAAGAATGTCAAGCGTCATGGAATCATATGTGGAAAACAGGACGCTGGTGCCAACTGCCTGGATACGCATCCCTGGAATCACCCGCAGAAGCTTACCCACTCTGACCTGATAGCTGCGTAATTCCGGAAGGGCAAGCTTCAGACCAGACTGATCCCACTGCGACTGCCGATGGAATTCTGCTTCGATTTGCTCGCGCGTGTAAGGCGGCTGGGCGCTCGCACCGAGGAGTGCGACCTTCGCCGCGCCGAAGCTCGCACCGAACACTGCCCCACCCGCGGCGCGAGGCCACGAGGCGATCGCCCACGTAGTAAAACTTGGTGACAAAGCGCGAGCTCACCTCCATCCACTGGCCGACATAGAACGTCGGCGCGCCGCCAACGACCTTCGCCACGCGGTCGCCCGCCGGTCTCCACACCATCGTTACCCGTGTGCTCCCACTTTGCCGCACCTCCGTGAGCCGGTCCTCCGGGTCGTACAAATACTGCCAGCTCCCCCACCCGGTACGGTTGCCGTTGGGGTCGTGAGCGACGGTCTGGCTTGCGAAGCTCGCCGGTTGGTGGGGGCCGGTGGAGGTCGGATACGTGAACGTTTGCCCCTCTTTGCTTTTGAGGTTTTGCAGCATGTCGAACGAGTACGTGCCGTTCATCTGGCTTTGCGCCACCTGCTTGAGCCGCCCAGCACCGTCGTAGGTGAACACCGCCCCGTTGTAGCGCGGGTCGGTGGAAGGATAGACGCCGTCGGCAATCGTACGCACCCGGCCGTCGGCCTGGTAACTGTAGGTCAACTGTTGCAGAACTTCGTCCGTGCTGCTCCGACGCACAGTGCGCAGCTCTCGGAGCCGGTAATTACCCTCGGGACCATAGTAACTCCACTGGTCGACGACATCGCTTCCCGAGATGGCGCGGCCATGCTCCAGCCGCAAGGGGCGGCCAAAGAGGTCGTAAACCAGATTCTGGACGCAGATCTTAGGCGCGCTCCCGGAGCTTTCGGCCAGTGCGGTGGGATACCCAGCCGTGTAGGAGTAGCTGACGATTTCCCCGTCCGGATAGGTGATCTCCGTGAGCGCACCGGTTTGGGCGTCATGGCTGAAGGCCATCTCCGCCTCCAGAGGCGGGCTGCTCACACCCGCAACCGTCACCCGCTGGCGCACCTGGCGGCGGTGCCCCCGGATGTCGTAACAGTACGCAATCCAGTTGGCGCCCGTGGGTGCCCCTGTGGCAGGATCGCTCTCCTCCACCGCCGCCAGGCGGCCGAGTGCGCAGTCGCCGCTCGGGCAGTTCGTAGGGCCACAGGAGAGCAGATCGCTCGGAGGTCGGTCGTACCGGTAGTTGGTGCGCCGCAGCACCGGGCAGCCGTTCGTCCCCGGCGTACAGCGCACATCCCCCATGACCACGAACTTGGCAGTCATTCGGTCCAGCGCGTCGTACGCGTAGCGCATCGACTGCCCGGTTTTCGGGTCGTTCTGGTACACGAGGTTTCCCACGTGGTCGTACCCGTACTCCCACGTGCCCGAGTCGGGGTCGACCACCCTGGTTTTACGCCCGAGCGAATCGTACTGCGTGGTCACCCGTGTGCGCACAACGTTGCTGCCAGTTTCCGCATTTTCGGTTAGCGTTGCGGCCCTGGGCCACCGAGATCATGCGCCCCAGGCCGTCGTCGTAGCGGTAAATCGTTCTGGCAAGCAAAGTGTTGGGACTTTGGAACACGCGTTTCTCGAGCGTGCGTCCCGAACCGTCGAAAAGTTCCTCGGTTTTCATCGCTCCGCCAGAACACGACGAGGCGTAGTTGCACTGGTTGTAGCTGACCAACCGCCAAGGCGTGCTGCGGTCAAAAGTTACCTTGCTGCCATCGGGTGCAGTTTGTTCGGTAATGCGGCCGAGGTGGTCGTAGTGGAATATCCACTGACCACCGCCCGACGGAGGGATGGAAAATGCGGGCAGTGTGGCAGGGGACGGGGGATCTTCAGCGAATGGTGCGTGTTTGACGACGGGACTGCCTTCGGAATCGTACTGGAGGGTTTCGATGACGACGTGCTTCACCGCGTTCGTGTCGCCACCAGGGTTCGGCGCGAGCCCCGTGCGTTTCTTTTGCAGCGAGCGGCCCAGTCCGTCACGGAATTCCTCGATCATGTTGTACGAGACGTAAGGACCGCCGTGGGTGAGCTTGAAGACACGCACCGCGGTGGCACGCGGCGGTTGTTGGTCCGTGCCGGGCCTACCTAGGTAGTAGCGAATGTATTGGTCCGCAAACTGCTGCCCGGGCAGTTTCACTTCGGTGAGCCGGCAGAAGGCGTCGTATTTGTAGGTCGTGCTGGGCCAATCGGCGGGTGGCGGGCCTGGGGCCAGGTACGGCGTGGAGCGTTTCACGAGGGTGCCGCAAGCGAGGTCGTACTCGCTCGCCACTCGTTGGCCGAGCGGGTTGACGATTTCGACCGGGAAGAGGCCGTGAGGATCGTACGTGGTGGTGGTCGTACGTCCCGCTGGGTCGGTGAAGGCAACGACGTTGCCGAAAACATCGTAGGCCATGTAGGCTGTGGCGCACGAGCCCGTGCCTATGTTTTGCGGACACGAGTGCCCGGCGTCCGACCCGGTGGTGGTGTCATTAAGCCACGAGTCCACCCGAATCAGGTCGCCCGAGGAATTGTACGAGAACCACTTGTATTCCAGGAGCGCCGATCCCCAAAAGGAACGGGCCTTTTTCGGTTTGTCGACTAAGTACTTGGAACCGTCGTCGAAGTGATAGAAATCGATCGCCTCGGTAACCGGTGTCGTGGCGCCAGTTTCGGTCTTGCCGAACAAGGTCACGTTTCCGTAGTCGTCCCACGCCTGGTTGAGCCGGACGGTCGTTTTGGCTGTGGTTGGACAGGTGGCGGCGCTGGCGCAGGTAGACTGTGTAGACTCCACCAGGCGAACCCACCACCGCTTTGTGCTTCCAGAGAGATACAACGGGCAGTTGGCTTGTGTTGGATCTGTCGGCGGCTCTGGCGCGTTGGCCGGCGACGTGTTGGTGATGTCCACGCAGTCCCAAAAATCCTCGCTCTTTTGTGCCGTTAGGGGATTCGCAAACGGGCTCTTCGGCTCGGTCACCACTTCCTGAACGATCCCCTTCCGGACGGCGTCGTGGTAATACAGCGTTGTCTTTTTCGTGCGGTCGTTGCTTTCTTCCACGGTACGGAAGCCACGAAATTCGCGGTCGTTGCGCTCGAAAAACGCTCCCCAGTACCGGAATTCTGTCCGCGTCTCGTGACCGAAGCCGTTCGTGGCACAGTCGAACCACGGAAACGCGCCGGTGCAAAGTCCGTCCGAACGGCGAACCTCGCGCACGATCCACAAAGGGAAGGGAAGACCAGACGGTGGCAATGGATCGTACTTGATCGTGTCCGTTCCGCCGATGCCATTTTCGATTGCCACGAGCAGGTCGGTGGGGATTCGTGCCGCTCGCGTCCGCTCATCGGTGGTTGGAGCGTCTGCGTCCACGTGCCGGGCCAGCGTGTAGCAGTATTCACTACCACCAAACAAGAACCCGCAGCTACCATAGGAACCCCCCCTGTTCGGGTCGAACACGCCTATCTCCAACACGTCAACCAGGCCGTCGCCGTTAACGTCGACAGTGTCCCGAAAGGTACGCTGCACCCCCTCGTTGGACATGTCGAACTGCCGAATGGCGTCACGGCCGTGTGCCGTCCAGCGAAACAGCCGTGGGCGGCCATCTTCTGCGGGGACGAAGCCATTGCCGCGGTTGATTTGCACGATCCAGTCATCCGGATACGCGACGTTGCCGGAGTAAAACGGCTGACGCGATTTGTACAGCTCGCAGGCGCTCACCAAGTCGGGCAACCCGTCGCCGTTGACGTCGACGAGATCACGGCCAACTTTGTCTGGCTTCCACCGCCCCGCCGCGACCGCATGGAGGCCGCCCAGGGTGTAGTGGTCGGTATCGCTGCGGCCGCAGAAAATGTTCCGCACGGGCCAAACCTCCGCTACGGTTGCAAAGCCATTGCCTCGGTTTGCGTACACCAAAATCCGAGTTTGGCAGTTGGAGTCCCAACCATTACAATTCCAGCCTTCGTACTCCAAGAGGTCGGGGAGTCTGTCTCCGTTGATGTCGCGCAGATCTTGGAAGACCACGCCAGTCCGGTCTTCCACTTTCCCGTTGGAAATCGCTGCAATTCGCCGGACCCGCAACGAGTCGCGGGGTGGGCCTTCAAAATTCGGCACGACGAACGAGTAACTGATCCCCGGGACGGTCTGCAGGGTCACCTCGAATCCACAGGCGGATACGTCTCCCTGGACGACTCGATCCACTGTACAGCCCGGTTTTGATCGTAGAACGACCCAGTAAACGTATTCCTGAGTTGCAAGGGGGGGCTTTACCCAGTCGGGCAGGCCATCGCCGTTCATGTCGACGACGGTGGATGTCGTTTTCTCGTACCTGTCGTCGATGTATCGTTCCTCAAAGGGAATACCAGCTTCCTGTTCGAAGAGAAGTCGTACTTCCGTACCGGCCCACGAAACGGGCTCGGTAAGGAAACGGCTGTTCCACCCGCTAGTGGGTGGCACACCCAAGTAAACCCGCCAGGGTCTCGTGGTAGCATCCACATGGTCGGGCACCCCGTCACCGTTCATGTCCAGCGTGGCACGATTGACCACCACCGTTTGATACGTGCCCTGCCGTGTGTACGTTTCTTCTCGAGTGGCGCAAAAGTTCTGGGGAACCTGCCACCCCTGCTCTGTGTTCGAGAAGGCATACCTCACTCGCCACTGGCAATTCCCGGAAGCGTCCCGGACCACTCGCACGACGTCCGGACGCGCGTCTCCGTCCATGTCCAACAAGTCCACCGTAGTGCGCCAAATATCTCGCGATCCCTGTTGCTCGCGCTCTTGTTTGCTCCAACTTTCGGCAACCCCGGTCAGCAACCAAGTTGGGGCCCCGAACCCGAGTGTTCCGCTCTCTTCGACACTGGGGAGCATGTGCGCGGCGTAGTGGAACACCGTTGAGGCAGGCACCCCGTCGGAGCGCGTCAAGAGCGGGCCCTCCGCAGTGCCAGATTCCGGTCGTCCCCGAAGCTGCACTGCTCGCAACAGCCACGGCCGCCCGCGTGTGGAAGTGCCGGGAGATACTTCGTCCTCGTAGAAAAACGTGTACGTTCGGACCAATCCGTATGGGTCCAGTGTTTCCACGTGGATCTTCTCGAGCCTCCGGTTGTACAGTACCGGGATCCCCCAATGACGCTACTCACCGCTTCGTCTTGTGGCCTTTCCTCCCAAACGAACCGCACGCGGTACACCGGGTCGGGAGCACCATGAACATTCCCGCCCCATTCCACCGCCCACGGCAGCAACCCCGGGTCGCTCTCGTACCAATATGTGACGCGGTTGCCGTTGAGGTCCTGGGTAGAAGTAATGGCCCAAGCCGCCGTCCAGGTGCACCGTGCTTCGATCTGAAAGTATTGTTGAACGTTTTGCACCGTAAATAGCTCGTTGCCAGTACCGCTGAATACGCGGGCAGACAACACCTCACCAAATCGGTGCGTGATGCCACTTTTCTCCTTCACTTCCCACGAGTTCGAATCCGGCAGGTACCGGATCCGAAGAAAGCTCCCTTCGACCTGAGGGATGCATTGGTTCGGTTGCGGATCGAGCGTGCACGGCGTGGATCCCAACGGGGTCGAGAGCACGAAGCGATATTGGGCCTCACCGGGTGCGGGGCACCCCAGGGCGCCGAAGCGGCTATCTCGTTCAATGCGAGCCAGCGGCAGTGCCCAGCCCACGCCGTACGGCCCGGCTCCAGCCCCGCTCGTGTATCGCAAACCGATGTTTGGCGTAAGGTTCTTATGTCCGGCGGGAACGAGGATAGGGACACCAGTGGTTGCCGCACCGATCGAGAGCGTCACCTCCGGAGCACTGGCAAGGCCGCTGAAACTAGCTGGCTGGGGCTCCGTTCCACCCTGTTCCTGAGCGGCAACCTGCGCAGCGTAGCAGGCCCCCACCGCAGCCAGCAGAACCCACGCTTTTTGCAGGACCGACAACTTTCTCAGAAGCGCGCCTGCTTCCATGGCCCCCTCCGTGCCACGGCTCACAACAAGGGCCGTTCTAGTGCCCGGCGGAGTTGCTCGACCTCGGGCACCTCCGGGACAGGTAAGGGCTCCGTGCGGAGTTCTTCGGTGCCAGCAACTTCAGGCGGCAGACTCTCCGCGCGCAGAGATCCGGACCCAATGCTCCGCGTTGCCCCGAATTCTTCCTCGGGAGTTGCCAGAAGTGCGGCAATGCGCTCTGACGATTCCGCTACGCGCTGGGCCACGGCGGCCACGGCTGCGTCCTCTGAGAGAACCACTGCAGGCGGCTCCGCGAGCAACGCCTCCACCTGCTCGGGCGTGACCAGCAGTTGTTCCACGTAAGCCGCCTTCCACTGTGCGCGGCCGAGACGCTGAGTTGCAAACACTACGAGAGCAAAGGCAGCAACCGCAAGTGCAAGCCATCGCCGGCGCCGTTGCCATCTCCGCAGTTTGCCCCGATAGGCGATTCCGCCTTTGCCTCGAGCACTGGTTCCTCCTCGCTTTGCCATGACCATCCCTCCCTTGGTTGGTGTGCGGGGTGACTGCCAGTATCGGTGGAAGCAAAGATGAAATCGAGCTTACGACAAAAAAAAAAAAGTCTGTCAATATGCTTTCTACCAATTCACATCATGTTGACTACTCTCGGATGTGTGGGGTAAACAGAGCCGGTAACGTTTACGAGGAGGTGGCCAGTGAACTCTCGACGAACGACGGCTCGGTGCTGCTGGAGGCGGCTCCCGCTGGGGCTTCTTGTTCCTGGGGCGCTGATGGTCCCCTTGCTCACCCTATTTTCGCAGTGGACGGAAGCTCAAATCGCAGTGCGAGGAAGTACAAAGCCGCAAGAGTTCTGTGCATCTGGGGAGTGGCAAAGCGATGTGGCAGCAGCCCGTACCGCACAGCGCATGACCCTGCGAGTTCGCCAGAGCGAAGACGGCACCGTAGCTGGCTCGGTGCAAGTCGCCGGCTCGCCACTGCTGCGAAACGGCACGGTCGAGGGCAAGATTCGAGGCGCGTTTGTGAGTGGCATCGTGAAGGACGAAAGCGGGGAGGTTGCAGCAAGATTCACTGGACGGATCGAGCCGGACGGCAGCATGACCGGGACCTACACAGATCGCACAGGGGAGGTTGATTCCTGGCGGTGGCCGGACTCGGCGCAGGGTCGGCAGGCAGAGGAGTAAAGGGGGGCGTAGCCGCTCGACGGGCGGGGCTCTTGTAACTCGAGCCCTTCGCCCCACGATTTGTCGCGCACTGTAAGCCCAACGTTACTAGGGGGAATTCCGCTGCGGTTCGCCCTTGGCAAGGCTCGAACTCGCTTGGCGCGAGTGATCCCCATTGTTGATCCTTTGAATCGTAGGCAGGGAAGCTTGGGCGAGGGTGCTCGGGCCTTGGGGAAATCGTCTCAGCCGAACTACGGGGCACAGCACAGTCGCTCCCCGTTTCCTCTCCTCTAGTGGCATTTGCCGCCAAAACCTGCCATGGTCGCCACGGGGTGGTTCACAATGCTCGGAGTTCTCCTGGTCTTAGGCATCCTCAACACGGTGTTGTTGGCCTTTGTGCTGGTGCGTTTGCTCGGGGGCGGACGCGGCTCGGAGCAGATGGTGCGCGAGGAGCTGCGTGCGGCGCGCGAAGAGCAGCGGCAAGCTGCAAGTGAATTGCGCAACGAAGTGACGTTGAACCTGCACCGCTCGACCGAGACGCTCGCGCAAACTCTCGACAGCATGGGGAAGCTGCAAACCGCGCAGCTCGAATCGATGGCGAAGTCCGTCAAGGAAATTGCCGAATCTACCCGGCGGGCCCTCGACGGAATTCGCGACGTGGTCGACGCGCGCATCAAGGAGCTGCGAGAAGGCAACGAACAAAAGGTCGGCGAGATGCGCCAGGAGGTTTCGGGCGGACTGAAGGCGGTGAGCGAACACCTCCGCACAACTCTGGAAACCTTGGGAAACAATCAACAAAGCCACCTCGAAGGCATCGGCCGGCAACTGAAAGAGCTGGGCGACGCGAACCAAGCAATGCTCGAACGGATTCGCACGACGTTCGACGAGCGGATGAAGGAGCTGCTGGAAAACAACGAAAAACGCGTTGCCGCCATGCGGCAGGAGGTGTCCGACGGACTCAAGGCGGTGAGCGAGAATGTGTCGAAAACGCTGGCCGACCTAGGCAGTGTGCAGCGCACGGAGATGGACGCTCTGCGCCGCCAGTTGAAAGAGCTTAGCGAAGCGAATCAAGGTGCCCTCGAACGTATCCGCGGCACGTTCGACCAGCGCATCAAGGAACTGCAGGAAGGCAACGAGCGCAAGCTCGAGGAAATGCGCCAAACCGTGGACGAAAAACTCCACGACACCTTGGAAAAGCGCCTGGGCGAGTCGTTCAAAGTCGTCAGCGAACGGCTGGAAGTGGTGCACCGCGGGCTTGGCGAAATGCAAAACCTGGTGAACGGGGTCGGCGACCTGAAGCGCGTGTTGTCGAACGTGAAAGTTCGCGGCACCTGGGCCGAAATCCAGCTCGGCGCCATTCTGGAGCAAATCCTCGTGCCCGGGCAGTACGAACGGAACGTGCGCGTGAAAGCAGACTCCGGAGAAGCCGTGGAATACGCCATCCGCTTACCGGGACCGAAAAAAGACCCCTCCGCCGTCGTGTGGCTTCCCATCGACTCCAAGTTTCCTCAGGAAGACTACTTGCGTCTCCAAGAAGCCGCAGAACGAGGCGATGCCGAAGCCGTGCAGCGCGCTACCGAGGCCCTTGCGCGCACCGTGCGCCTGGCAGCGAAAGACATTTACGACAAGTACGTCGACCCGCCCCACACGACCGACTTCGCCATCATGTTCCTGGCTACGGAAGGGCTGTACGCAGAGGTGCTCCGCCAGCCGGGCCTGGTGGAGCAGTTGCTGCAAGACTTTCGCATCGTCGTGGCTGGCCCCACCACGCTTGCAGCAATTTTGAGCAGCTTGCGCATGGGCTTCCAAACGTTGGCCATCGAGCAACGAGCTGCCGAGGTGTGGAAAGTGCTGGGCGCCGTGAAAACCGAATTCGGCAAGTTCGGCCAGGTGCTGGACAAGGTAAAACGGCAACTCAGCACCGCTTCGCGGACGATCGAAGAAACCGGCCGCCGCACGCGTGCAATGGAGCGCCGGTTGCGTGCCGTGGAAGAGCTGCCCGAAGAGGAATCGCGTGTGATTCTGGAACTGGAGCCGATCGAAGACGAAGTGGCAGACAAGTCGTAATCCACAGCGGAGCGAGTTGTGGTCGTTGTCGCCTTGCCTCGTCGCTGCGCCGCTAACCAAGTTTGCCCCAGCGGGTGGAAGAACTCCCACGGGCGCGTTCGTGACGAACCACGAGGAGCATTGCCTGGTGCGGCGAAGTCCATGTCGGTCCGTACTTGCCGCAGGGAAGTAGGAACGTGATGCGGCCGCAGGACAAGCGGCCGCAAGCCGCCACCTTGGATGCAGGGTTCATGCGCGAGGCGTTGCGTGCTGCCCGGCGCGGGTCTGCTCGTGGCGAAGTGCCCGTCGGCGCGGTGGTGGTGTGCGGCGACCGCATTGTGGCCCGCGCGTACAACCGGCCCATTTCGAAAACCGACCCTAGCGCACACGCGGAAATCGAAGCGTTGCGCAAGGCTGCTCGACGCTTGGGAAACTATCGCTTGCCTGAGTGCACGCTGTACGTGACCATCGAACCTTGCGCGATGTGCGCAGGCGCAATCGTGCAGGCGCGCCTGGCACGCGTGGTTTTTGGTGCTCCGGATGCCAAAGCGGGTGCGTGCGGCAGCGTTATCGACGTTTTCGGCAATCGCCGCCTGAACCATCACACCGTGGTTACGCGCGGAGTGCTGGCAGACGAGTGTGCTGCCTTGATGCGCGAATTTTTCCGCGCGCGGCGGAAAAAGCAAACTTCGTAGGGGCGGGAGCGAAGATTCGATGTTGCGCTTCGAGGCCGGAGGGTAGGCGCGATCCCCTTGGGTGCCCTGGCTGTGCGTGGAGAAGCACTGGCCCGGCCGTGTTGGTGGGGGGAATGGGTGTAACAAGGACTCGCAGGGCGATCGGACTTCAAAAGCTGCGTGCAGTACCCATCGCGTGTCAGTGTGATAGACGGCGGAAGCATGACTGGGCAGCTGACGGGACTAAGCAGCGAAGAAGCCGCACGCCGGCTCGCGGAATATGGTCCGAATCAATTGGCCCAGGCGCGAAGGGGAGCGGCCCTCAGGCAGTTGGCGGCACGGTTCGGCAACCCGCTGGTGCTCGTGTTGCTGGTTGCCAGCCTTGTGTCGGCGCTGACCGGCGATGCGACCAGCGCAGGCATCATCACCGTGATCATTTTGCTCAGCGTGACCCTGGACTTCGTGCAGGAGTACCGAGCGGAACGTGCAGCAGAGGCACTAGCAGCTCAGGTTGCCGTTACGTGCCACGTACTGCGCGACGGAGCAGTGGTGGAAATTCCGTTTGCCGAGGTGGTTCCGGGTGACGTCGTGCTGCTGGCTGCGGGCGACTTGGTTCCGGCCGACGGTTTCCTTGTGGAGGCACGCGACTGTTTCGTGCACCAACCCGAACTGACGGGCGAGCCTTATCCGGTGGAAAAACACCCCGCGCCCCCTGGGCCCGACGAACTCGCGCTGGCCCCCGAAGCCCCGCACGCTGTGTTTCTCGGAAGCTCGGTGATTAGCGGTACCGCGCGGATGGTCGTTGTGCGCACGGGCGGGCACACCTTGCTCGGGCGGATCGCCGGCACGTTGCAGCGGTCGGCTCCGCCCACAGCGTTCGAAGCGGGCACGCGGCAATTCGGCTTCCTCATTATGCGCTTCACGGTTGCCCTGGTGTTGTTCGTGCTGCTGGTGAACTTGGCGTTCGAGCGGCCATTGCTCGAGTCCTTTTTGTTCGCCGTCGCGCTTGCCGTTGGACTTACTCCTGAACTGCTGCCCATGATCGTGTCGGTGACGCTGGCACGCGGCGCCCTGCGCTTGGCCAGAGAGCAGGTGATCGTCAAACGCCCGTCGGCCATTCAGGACCTCGGTGCCGTCGACGTCCTGTGCACGGACAAAACCGGCACGCTCACCGAAGCGAAAATTCGTCTCGAGCGTCACGTGGACTCTCGAGGACAGGAAAGCGCGCGGGTGTTGGAACTCGCGTACCTGAACAGCTTTTTCGAAACTGGGCTCAAAAGCCCGCTCGACGAGGCCATTCTCGAACATGAAGAGGTGGATGTCACGGGCTGGCGGAAGATCGACGAGGTGCCGTTCGATTTCGAGCGGCGCCGCGTGTCGGTGCTGCTCGAGCGTGCTGGGCGTCGATGGTTGATCGTGAAGGGAGCGCCCGAAGACATCTTGCGGCTGTGC
>Ga0073932_1003819_pt1 | contig 19222 bp, 13 predicted proteins | sample DewCreD2012metaG_FD_76967 | JGI IMG/M metagenome (GOLD analysis project Ga0073932, IMG submission 76967) | Hot spring sediment bacterial and archeal communities from British Columbia, Canada, to study Microbial Dark Matter (Phase II) - Dewar... ...
CGAAGGCGCCGTCCTGGATCCTGATCGCGTTGCGGTCGCGGTCGTCGTACTCGTCGCCCTCGAAGATCTCGCGATCGAAGGCATAGCCTCCATACGCGTCGATGGAAACCAGCTTCCATTTCAACACCTCGATACCCGCGCGGACGCTCTTTTCGTAGACGAATAGCCGGTCGTCCTCGTCGTGGCGATCGACGGTCAGATAACGCTTGTTGGACCACTCGAAGGCGGCATATCCCCGAAGGAGATCCTTGGGGCCGTACGCGACCTTGGCGTTGACGGTGCGCAGCGGGATGTAACTGAAGTCGATTTCCAGGTTCTCCAGCGGCTCGGCCGTGACGGAGTTGAAGGGCAATCCGACCAAGCCACGGATCTTCGGGGTCTTGAATTCATAGCCGAACCCGGGCACCGGGTAGGGGAAATCGCTGATCGTGTCGAACCCGACGTACGCCAGCCAAGCCGTATTCGGTCCGCGCGGCATGCGCAGGAAAGCGGCCCCGCGTGCCGCGACCTCCTCCCAACTGTCGAAAGGCTTGTCGCTGGGCGAACCCGCCCGGACGAACCCGCCCACCTGCCAGCCGTTGTCCAGTTTGTGGAAGTACGCGATGCTGAAGTTCACGTCGTACAACTCGTCGGGCAGGTTGACCCCGGTTCTGGGCAGCTTGACGTCGCTGTCCAGCGTTAACAGGCTGGCATCGCCGCCGATGTAAAGCCCTTCCATGCCGTCCTTGCTGGGCCGCCAGACCGGGAACATCATGCCCATCGAGAAGTAGCCCATGCCCAGATCATGGTCGCTGTTTTTCACGTCCGACGTGGCGTAAATGCGGGCGCTCAGATGCGGGATGGACGGGAAAAACCTGGCCAGGTTCGGGTTGACGGAGTTCTTCGAGTCCGAGCCGCCCTCGCGTTTCTCCGGCTCGTTCGAGGTCTTGGAGGGTGTGGGTTCCGCCGCGCACAATCCCCAGGTCAACAGGCACAAACCGATCGGCAACAAGTATCTTGAGCGAAACGTAGCCATGCCGACTCCTTCGATGGTGAACGTCTGGTTTGGAAACGATCAGCGAAACCTACCGGCGAATCGAGGAAGGTCAAGTGGAATCGAGCGGGCAGGCGGGAAAGTTTCGACTATTGACCTTACCCTTTATGATTCATGTGGTTATGAATGGCATTCGGGATCGTATGGGCCGGGCGTTTTTTCTGAGGATTAGGATTCGGTTTTTCTGAGGGATGAATCGGTCTGGGCGTCTCACTTGATGGATTTCCGCGTTTGGCGATTCGATTGCGGCGCAACCCGTCTTGCGCCGATCGATCGAATCGCACTATAATGGCGGTGCGGAAAAGGAGAATCGCGCATGGACCGATGGTTGGCGATGGCGGCCGGAATGCTGGCGTGCTGGTCTTCCGCCGTCTTTTCTGCGCAGTCGACCGCGAATCAACCGCCGAAGATCAAGAAGGAAGACCTGCCGAAATTCGATGTGAAGGGCGAAACCAGGGTCAGGCCCATCGAGCTGGAAGACCCGCCCAAGAACAAGAAAGACGCGGCGCAGCGGCGTTCCGACACCATTGCGATGCACATCGCCAATCTGAGCGACAAGGATCCGGAAGTGCGCCAGACTTCCGCGCAGATCCTGGGGCAATTGGGTGCCACCGAGGCCATCCCGCACCTGATCGAGTGCCTGAAGGATCAGCACGTCTATGTCCAGATCTACGCGCACGGCGCGCTGAACAAGCTGACCGGCCGGAATTTCGGCTACAAGAACTACGCCGAATGGTCGCGCTGGTGGGCTTCGGCCAAGAGCGAATACGAGAAGAAGAAGGAAACGCCGGGGGTTTCCGACACGAAGCGGCTCCGGGCGCAAAGCAGCAACACGCAGGGGCTGGTCTTCCTGGACGCGCGCGACTTCCACGGCGCGTACCGCATGTTCCTGGATGCCGTCAACAACGATCCCGAGGTGCCCGACTATCGGAACAATCTCGGTCTTTCGGTGATGGAACTGGCCCGCGACAACCCCTACCGCTACATCGATGCGATCGTCTACTTCCAGGAAGCCATCGGGCTGGACGAAGCCCTGCCGCAGCCGTACATGAACATCGGGCAGTGCTATTCGCGGCTGGGCAAGCACATCGAGGCGCAGGCCTGGTATCGCAAGGCGATCGACCGGGACAAGAACGGGATCCTCTGGGAGCACTGCTGGCAACTGGGCAAGGAATTGCTGAAGAAGACCGATTACCATCTGGCGCTGGAATTCCTGGAGGAAGCGCGGGCCAAGGCGGAATCCAACCGTCAATACGATGCCCGCGTTTACCGGGATTTGGCCTTGACCTACTATGCGCTCGACATGCACCATTCGGCCTACCGCGAGGTGCTGAATGTCCAGCGGCTGGGCTACGATCTCAACCCCGACTTCGTCGCGAAGGTGCGCAAGGCTCTGCTCGACAAGGGCATCGATCCGGACAAGGAAGACGAGCTGGCGCGCAAGGAATCCCGGGCGAATTACGCGACGGAAACGCCCTCCCCCGGCGCGCCGTTGCCGGATCGGTGACGCGTCCAGTCCGCGAGGAGCCATGGCGATGAATCGCGCAACAGGCCTTGCGCTCGTCTTGTTGGGCCTGTTGCTGGTGGCCGTCGGTTTCCACTGGGCGTCGTCCGGCGCTCGAAAGGACCCGGCATCCAGCGAGTCGGCGTGGCAGGCCCGGACAGCTCCCCCCGTTCAGTGGGCGGAGAGACTCGAACGCCCCGGCCTGCCCAACCTGTACCGCGTCTCCGGAGACCTCTACCGCGGTGCGCAACCGGATCCCAAGGCCACGGGGTTCGAGGAGCTGCGGAAACTCGGCGTCAAGACCATCGTCAATCTTCGTTCGCTTCACGGCGAAGGCGACGAGGTCCAGGAAGCCGGACTGGCGTACGAGCGCATCCAGTTCAACCCGCTGGCGGCTCCGCAGGACGACGAGGTCATCCGCTTCCTGGGCGTGGTCACCGACCCTTCGCGCACGCCGGTCTTCGTGCACTGCAAACATGGCGCGGACCGGACCGGCACGATGTGCGCGGCCTATCGCATCGTCGTGCAGGGCTGGTCCAAGGAGGAGGCCGTCAAGGAGATGAAGGACGGCGACTTCGGCCATCACGACGAACTCTATGCGAGCTACCGCCGTTACCTCATGGAACTGGACGTCGAGAAGATCCGCCAGGCGCTCGCCTCGCGGAAACGGTACTGAGTACCGCGCCACCTGTGCGGTCTTGCGCCCGCGTGCGGGTGTCTGGGATGCAGCAAGCGCAGCGCGGCCTGCGTCTATTCAGCATAGCAGCCCGCAGGCGCAAGCGTTGGGCGTGGATTCATCCGAAAGGACCGGCAACACATGTTCCGTTCGAGACCGCTGCAGGGCCTTCTCTGTTTCGGCTTGGCCATCGGCTGTGCCGCGCTTTTCGTGGCGGACGTCCATGCCAAGCGCAAGGGCGGTCGAAGGCGCGACAAGGATGGCGGCGTTCCTCCCGTCGAATGGGCCGCGGGGATAGCCCAGGCGGCCGAGGAGGCGAGGAAGGACGATGGGCCGTACCTGATCTTTTTCTGCAGCGAGGACGTTGCCGGGTTTGCGGGTGCCGGAAGCAGGGGGGTCGAAAAGTACAGCAAGACGGTCACCAAGATGCCGCCCCTCACCGTCTTCGAATCGGCGGAGGTCGTGGACACGCTGGATGCCGTCGAGTATCCGATCGCCAAAATCGCGCTGACGCCGCAGACGGTCGAACTGGCCCGGAAGTACAAGGTGGCTGCGGCCCCTTCGCTGGTGGCCTGTTCGCCGGACGGCACGGTCCTCTGCGGGCTCTACGGCCAGGTTTCCGAGGTCAACACCATCCAGCTGCTGAAGGGCCTGAAGGAAACCTACGCGAAGTGGAAGAAGGCCAATCCCGACAAGTCCTTGGCCGCGCCCGTCCCGGCGGCTCGACCGGAGGCGAAGAAGACCGCGTCGGACGATGGGCCGTAACCCGAACGCGACACGAGCGCTTTGACTTCATTCCCGCGATCGCTATCCTGCATTGGCGTTCGCGGAGGAAACATGCTCATCTATCGTCGACTCCCGCCGAAGTTGTTTCTCCTGGCGGTCGCGCTGGCCTTCCTGATCGTCGGGGGCGTCTGGCTGACGTGCTACCTGCTGGATCTGCGCGAGCAGGCCGCGGTAACGCAGGAGCAGCTCTTCGCCGCCGTGAACCAGGGGGACCTGTCGGAGGTCATTCGCTGCCTCAAGGCCAAGCCGCAGCTGGCCAGGGCCCGGGATGCAAGGGGGCAGACCGTCCTTCACTTGGCCGCGGGAAAAGACATGGCCGAGACCACGCTGCTGCTCCTCAACCTGGGCGCCGATCCGTCCCTCAAGGACGCCGAAGGCAAGACGGCGCTGGAGCTGGCCGTCGCCAGGAACGCTGTCCACGCGGAGAAGGTCTTGCGGGAAAAGGCCGGAGCGCCGTAAGGGCCTGTGCTGGATCGCGGCCCGGTTGGCGGGGTGCGTTTCATGGGGTTCCGGCGGGGACGCTTCCCGACAGGATGAACAGGATGGGCGATGCTCCGTCCTGGGTTTTTCGCCGGCAGGGGCGCTGAAACGAGACGCTTTCCGTGTGGCGTTGTGTCCGCACTTGTCATTGCCGGCGAATTTGGTAGGCATCCGTTGCCCGGAGCCGGTGGCAGCGTTTCCAAGTTGCGGTTCGGCCGGTCCGAAAGGCGACGATCGGCGTGCGGATTCGCGGTCGATCCCGAATTCCTCGCCCGCCCCCATGACACTTGGCCGCGCCGCGGGCGCGCATGGAGTTCGAATGGAAGGACGCGAAATCGCCCAAACGGCGGCTCGACTGGCGGACCAGAAAAAGGGCCTCGATATCGTCATCTACGACCTGCAGGGACTTTCGGATGTCACGGATTTCTTCGTGATCGTCACGGCCCAATCCAAGCTGCAGTCGCGCGCCATCGTCACTTCGGTGGAGAAGGGTCTGCGCGACCTCGGTGTCCGCAAAATCGGTTTGGAAGGAAACGCCGACAGCCGCTGGGTGCTGCTCGACTACGGCCCGGTCGTGGTCCACGTCTTCTCGGCTGACCTCCGCGAATACTATTCGCTGGAATCGCTGTGGGGCGATGCGCCCAAGGTGGAATGGGACTACGGCGTGGGGACTCCTCCTCCCTCTCCGTCAATTTGAAGGTTTGCCTGCACAAGGCGTCCGGGATGGACGATGCAGAGAGAGTCCAGTGTCCGTATGGGCACAGCCCCCAGCAGGGGTGTTTTGCACATGGTGCAGAAACCCTTTCCGGTGGCCAAATCGAGTCGACTGAAGGCTTGCCAAGTGGGGGTCCTCTTGGTAAAGTACTCACGCATGTCCGAAAATCTGATGACATACGCCCGCGCCAGCGGGAAGCTGGCACTCCTGAGCGTAACGCTGCTGCTCGCCAGCGGCTGTGAGATCGCCCGTTACGCCCGTCTGCCCGATCCGCGTCCCGAACCGTTTTGCCGTGCGCCCATTGCCCAGGTGATGGACGAGATGGATCAGCGGCGCAACTCGGTCAACACCGTTGTCGCACGCCTGAACATCGTGCTCAAGGACGAGGTGACCGGAAAGCAACAGCCGCTCTGGGGAGCGTACTTGGGCGACAAGCAGGGCAACATGCGGATGCGCGTGAAGTATCAGGAAAAGCTTTTGCTGGACCTGTCCATGTTCGGCGACCGGGTGGACTTGGCGCTGCCGATGAAGGGCAAGTACTACCGCGGTACGCGGAGCGACGTGGGCAAGACCAGCGGGAACGAGTTGGCGTTGTTGGTCCAGGTCGGCAATGTCCACGACCTCTTCTTCCCGCGTGCCTGGACGGACAACGCGGTCGAACGGCGCGTGAAGGTCGAGGAAGGGTGCGAGGTGGTCAGCGTGATGGAGCGGCCTTCGTTCGTTCGTCGCAAGGTCCGCCAGCTGGTGATTTCGCCCGAGGACCCGGTGGCGCAGGCGATGAAGGTCTTCGATCAGAAGGGCCATCCGATCGGCACGGTGGTCTACAACGATTATCGGTTCCCCGGACCGCGCGCCGGCGAGACGCCGGAGCCGGCCGCGAGCGTGCCGTATCCGGGCCGCCTGACGCTGGTGGGCGCGGAAGGCAAACGCTCGATGCAGATGGACATCGAGGAAATGAACGTCAATACGCCGGTGGAGTCGAAGCATTTCGATGTCACGATACCCGAAGACGGCCGACTGGAAGACCTTGGCGAAGCCCTGCGCAGCGGCAGGAATCCGTGGTAAGCCGTTCCGGTTTCGGTAACCCAGAACCTTGAACTGAAGAGTCGGCCTTGCCTGACCTGTTGTCTTCACTCATGGAGCGTTGGGGTGCCTGGGTGGTCCGGCATCGGACGCTCGTGGTCTGCGTGTGTCTGCTGCTTGCGGCGATCGCGATCCCCGGTGCCTGGCATGCCGTCCGGCACCTGGATGCGGACATCTCCAACCAAGTTTCCGACCGGCTGATCCGTTTCCGCACCCTGCGCGAGTTGAACGGCGAGTTCGGCGGGGACCTTCTGGCCGCGGTCATCCACCTTTCCAAGGAAGATGCGCTTCAGCCGGGCGCCGGCCAGGCGCTTTGTTCGTTCGGCGAGCTGCTGGTGAAGGAGCTGAGCGCCATTGCCGGCACGCCGGAGGACCTGGCGCAGGGCCTTCCGGCGGGTCCGTGGCTGCAGCAGGTCGAATGCCGGGCGGGCGAAAACTTCCGCAAGGCGCTCGAGGCGATCGTCAAGGAGCATCCGCAGGCGGTGCTCGAGCAGGACGATGTCGAGCGTATGCGGGCGCTTTTCGAACCGGACCGGCTGACCCGGCGGCTGAAGGACGTTCGCGCGCAGTATGCGGCGCTGGACCCGGCCTTTTCCGCCGAGCGTCGCCGTCTCCTGGCCGACCCGCTGAACCTGGCGGGACTGGCCGAAGAGGCGCTGCAGCGCCGCCTGAACGCGCACCGCAGAAGCATGGGGCTGGCCAACGACGAGGGCTTCTTCCTCTCTTCGGACGGGACGACGCTGATCGTCCTGGCGCGCCCGGTGCGGAGCGGCCAGGACCTGCCGTTCTGCCGCGCGCTGATGGCGGCCTGTCAGGAGGCGGAGAACCGAGCGATCGAGGCGTTCCGGAAGACGCCGGGCGGCGCGCGGCTCCGCACCTCGCTGAAAGGCGAGCGGTACGGGCGGCTGGCGCCCCACGAACTCCCCGATCCGCAGCTGCGGGTCGGCTACACGGGGATGCACGCCATCGCCGTGGAGAATGAGGCGAGCATGCGCTGGGACGTGCTCAACACCACGGCCACCTCGGCCGTGGCGGTCCTGCTGGTCTTTCTGATCGCGTTTCACAGTCTGCGGCTGGCCTGGCAGATTGCCGCCACGATGGGCCTGGCGGTCCTGTTGACGCTGGCGGTCGCGGCCCTGCTCAACGGCAAGATCGGCGTGCTGGGGGCCGGCTTCACCTGCATTCTGCTGGGGATGGGCGTCGATTACGGCGTGCACCTGCACGGCGCGTTCCACGCCTTGCGGAACCGGGGGCGCGAACCCGGGGCGGCGGTGCGCGAAGCCTTGGCGCGCTGCGGGCCCGGCGTGCTGGCGGCCAGCCTGACCACGGTGGTGGCCTTTGGCGGGATCGCGACGACGCATTTCCGCGGCTTGGCGGAACTGGGCCTGCTGGCCTGCCTGGGCCTGGTCTTCGCGGCGCTGGCGATGTTGACGCTTTTCCCCGCGCTGCTGGTGCGCGGCGCGACGGAGGAAACGCAGGCCGGGTCGCGCCGGGATGCGGCGTTGCAGGTGCTGCTGACGCTCTTCTGCGCGGGCCTGGGTCTGCGGTATGGCGGCGTGGAGGACGACTGGCGGGGTGCGCTGCCTGCGGCCGGTGTGGGGTGGGTGGCCGGCGCCGTCGTGGCCCTGGGAATCGGGCGCATCGAAGCGTTGCGTCGCGTCCTGCTGCCGGTGCTGGTCTGCGCGGCGGCGGGGCTTCTTTTCGGCGAGGGGCCGGGCGCGGCGGTCGGCGCGGCGCTGGGACTCATGGCGGCGGGGGTGCATGGGTGCATCGGCGGCCTGGCGAGCCTTTTCCAGCTGGGGTTTTTCCGGCGCGCGGCCTTCCTGGGCGGCGTACTGTTCGTCCTCGTTTCGCTATGGATCATCCGGTCGGCCCCGGAGATGACGGCCGGCGAGGAGGAATTGCTCGGGGTGCGATTCGATGCGGAGTTGGGCAACATCCGCTCGCTGCGCGTGCTGGCCATCGGGCTGCGGCAGCGGATCGTGCAGAGCTTCGGCCAGGGCTTCAGCGATGTCCGCGTGGTGGTGGAGGCGGATTCCGAGGATCGGGCCTTCGCCGCCGCGGAACGCATTCGCGAGCGCTTGGCGCCCAAGCTGCAGGCTGGCGAAATCGCTCCCGGCGGCGGTCTCCTGCAGATGATTCCGTCGGTGCGCAGGCAGGACGAGACGCTCGCGTCGCTGCGCGCGCTCGATTTCCAGGCCTTCCGCGCGCGTTTCCTGGCGGCCGCCGAGGCGGAGTTCGGGGAACGGGCCCCGCTCGCGTTCCGGGATTTCCTCCAGCGTTTCGACGAGTTCGCCCGGCGCGTACAGACCGCCCAGCGCCTCTCATTGGACGAGATTCTCACGGGTCCGATCGGCCCGCTGGCCTCGACCTTCGCCCGGATGGACCGCCTCGACGGACGGCCGCGCGTGCGCCTGGTCAGCTATTACCGTCCCAGGCCGGATTTCGGCGAAGCCTGGTACGCGGACCTGGCCGAACGCATCGAGGCCGATCCGCTGCCCGGCACGTCGGTGCGGTGCACGGCCGCGCAGATGGTCGGCTTCGAGTTGAAGAACAGCCTGATCCTCAGCATGGAATGGATCTCCTCGGCCGTGCTGATCCTGGTCGCGGTTTCCATGCTGCTGGCCTTCCGTTCGGGAAAGCGGGCGCTGCTGGCTTCCTTGCCGCTCCTCTTCGCTTATCTCTTCGTGCTGGGCGGCGTGGCGCTGGCGCATCGCCTGGGTTGGAGTTTCGCGCTCAACTACGTGAACCTGATGATCTTCCCGATCCTGCTGGGTTCGGGCATCGATTACGGCATCTATCTGGTCTTCGACGCGACCTCGCCGGGCGAGCCGGAGGTGGGCGAAGTGCTGCGGGAATCGGGACGCAGCGTGCTGCTCTGCGGATTGACGACCCTGGCCGGTTTCGGTTCGATGATCTGGGGCAGCAACACGGGGCTGATCTCCTTCGGCTGGACGGCGATCCTGGGATATGCCGGCGCGCTGTTCGGCGCGCTGCTCGTGCTGCCCGCACTGCTGGCCTGGCGCCGGTGCCACGGATCGTCGCCGCGGCGCGAGGGTCCGGCTCCTGCAATCTGCACCTGTCCTGCGGACCGCGGCGGGCTATAATCGCTCCACGGCTCGACGGGAAGGAGTGAATTCATGCGCCTGCTGAAGCCCCTCTGCCTGGCCGCCCTCGCGCTGGCCATCGGCTCCGCGCCCCTGCTGCTTTCGGCCTGCAAGAAACCGTCCATGCCCAACATGTACGGGCCTGGGCGTTTCCACGACCTGACGCAGATCCGCACCGGGATGTCCCCCAACGAAGTGCAGCGCATCATGGGTTCGAAGTTCAAGACCATCTGGGAAGAAGGCCTCGGCGGCGCCGACATGGGGAATTACATCTGGGAGTACGAGGAAGGCCGCATCTATTTCAATACGGAAGGCGTCTACCGGGTCGTTCCGTTCAACCAGTAAGGCCCGGCAGCCCGTTGAAAAACCCCGCTCCCTGCCCTCTCCCACAGAGGGGAGAGGAGAAACAAGAGCCCCTTTTTCAGCGGGCTGCCAGCGCGCGCGGTCACAGCCATCGTCTCGCGAACTCGTACAAGGGCCGCAATTCCGAGCGGTAAAGGACTTCGTGCACGTAGGCCGCATACAGCAGCTTGGAGGCCAGCAACGCGGCCGTGGCCAGGAGGGCCGCGAACGCCGTCAGCCGGGAGAAGGTGCGCGCGGAAGCCCTGCTGGCAGCGGCTGCCGCCCCGCTCGTGGCATCGTCCGGCGCGAACCCGCGGCTCGTGACCGACGCCGCGATCACCGAGGCCCGGCGAACGCAGGAGGCCAGGACCGGGCGGAGCAGCGAATACGCGACGGCGCCCGAGGTCCACGGCGCGCAGCGCCAGGGCGAAAAACCGCGCAGGCGTGCCGCTTGCCAGGCCATGGCCGCTTCCCGCCCCAGCAACGGCAGGAACCGCAGACTGGTCACCGCCATGAAGGCGATGCCGAAGGGCACCCGATAGTACCGCAGCGCCGCCAGCAGGGACGAGGCGTCGGTGGAAAACGCGACGGCCAGGCCCGAACCCAACGCCAGCACCAGGCGCAGGCCTTGGGTCATGCCGTACCCGAACCCTTCGCGATAGATGGCCAGACCTTCCTCGCCCAGGAGCCTGTACCAGAAACCCGTTTCCGGGTACCAGGCCACCCAAGGGGTGCGCGGCGCCTGCTGATAGAAGACCGCCTGCGTCAACGCGAAACCCCAGACGGCCAGGGCCAGTCCGGCGAACGCGCTCAGGATGTGACCGGGTCTTCCTCCCGAAAGAACGAGGGCGACGACGGCCAGACCGGCGCAGAGCCCCAACGCCGCGGGGCGTTCCAACAGCACGGCCCACAAACCGGCCAGCCCCAGCAGGAGCAGTTTGGTTCGCGGATCGAGAACGGCGGTCGCGGCCGCAGGGCTGTTCATCGGCGGCCCTCCGGAACGGTTCGCGGGGAGAACCCGCCCGTGTCGTCGGCCTTGCCCGGCTCCAGCCGTTCGGCCAGTTCCGCAAGGCTGCCGCAAGGATCGAGTCCGAGCTGGGCGCACAGGCGCAGCACGGCCGGGCTCCGCAGGCCCGCCCGTTCGAGCAGCGGACCATCGTTCAGGACCTGGAGCGGCGGTCCGTCCGCCAGGATCCGGCCGCCGGCCATCACGACGGCGCGGTCGGCCCATTCGAGCGCCAGATCGACATCGTGCGTGCTGAAGACGATGGTCGGACAGGCGAGCCCCAGGGCGGTCAGCAGGCTCTCCAGTTGACGCCGATCCTGCCCGGTGGTCGGTTCGTCGAGCAGGAGGAGATCCGGTTGCATCGAGAGCACCGAGGCCACGGCAAGACGCAGGCGCTGGCCACGCGAGAGCGCCAGCGGGGCTTCGTGCATGCGCGAGCCGAGGCCCACGGCCGCGAGCGTCTCGCGAGCCCGGGCTTCGGCCTCGTGCCGCGAGCGCCGGTGGGCATGACGGGGGCCGAAGGCCGCCTCCTCCAGCGCCGTCGAGGCCAGCAGCATGGCATCGGGGTTCTGGAAGGTGAGTCCGCAACGGCCCGCACGCCGCACCGCGCCGCTCGCGGGCCGATGCAGACCGGCCAGGATCCCCAGCAACGTGCTCTTGCCGGAGCCGTTCGCGCCCAGCAGCGCCACGCGTTCTCCACGAGCGACCGAAAAATCGAGGTTTTCGATGCCGAAACCGCGGCGCGCGTACCGGAACGTGACGCCTTCGGCGCGCAGCGCTTCGGGCCCCTTCGGACGAAGGGCCGGTTTCGAACGGCAGGTGTCGGGGCGTCTCGAGCCGGCCAGGCGCTGCTGTTCCGCCCACGCCTTCAGCCCCGCTTCGTCCCGCACGCCGGCCAGCCACGCGGAGGGAACGCGTCGCGCGAGTTCGACGATGACCGGCATCCGCAATCCCATTTCGCTGAGCGCGTTGACGGCGTCCGGCGCCGCGGGGTGCGCGTCGAGGCGCAGCATCCCTTCCGACACCGCCACCACGCGCGTGGCGTCCGCCAGGCATTCCCCCAGCCGGTGTTCGGCCACGCAAAGCGCCGTGCCGCGCCCGGCCCGCAAGTGCGCAAGCGCCGCCAGCACCTCGGCGGCGCCGCGCGGATCGAGCTGCGCAAGGGGTTCGTCGAGCACCAGCAGATGCGGTTCCAGCGCCACGGCGGACGCGATGACCAGGCGCTGTTTCTGCCCGCCCGAGAGCGTTTCCGGATCGGCCTCGGCCAGATGCCCGAGTCCGGTCAGCTCCAGCGAACGCGACACACGGCGCCGGATCGCGTCCTCGCCCAGCCCCGCGTTGCGCAGGCCGAAAGCGACTTCGTCCCACACGCGCGACGAGACGATCTGGTCGTCCGGACACTGGAAGACCACCCCGCAGCGGAAGCCCGGCATCGTCAAACGCTCGCCGGTCAGCCGTCCCAGCCGGGAAGCCGGGAGCAGGCCGGCGAGCACCTTGAGCAGCGTGCTCTTGCCGCCGCCGGTCGGTCCGACCACGGCCAGCGAATCGCCCTCCCCGATGGCCAGATCGACCGGTCCCAGCACCGGATCCGCATGGCCCGGATAGGCGAACTCGGCGCCCGCCAGGCGCACGAGGTTTTGGGCGGTCGCTGCGAGGTTTGCGTTCATTCCGCCGTCTGCCTCAAGGCCATGCCCAGCCGCGCGCCCAAGGCGGCGCCCAGCGCCGGATACAGCGCGCCATCGAGCAGGAGAAACAGCGTTACGTACCAGTCCGCGAAGAACAGCCGGAAAAGCGACATCTCCAGCGACAACTGCAACCCCGCGGCCACCACGCCCATCAGCGCGCAGGCCGAAGCCAGCGCCGGGGCCGACGGCGGGGCATCCGGTCGGCGCGTCACGCCGGCGACCCACAAACAGATCTCGCCCGCCAACAGCATCGGGATCGCGTACAGGAAGTCGACGGGGGAAAACGCCCCGAAGAAGACGCCGTTGAGCAGGAACCGCGTCAGTCCCGCCAGCAATACCACGCCCGGCCGGGGGACCAGCACCACCAGCGCGCCCAGGATCGCGACCGCCACGACCTGGCCATAGAGTCCTAGGACGAACGGGCTGAAGACCGGCAGCAGCGCATTCAGCAGCGTGGCCAGCAGCCGCACGGGAATCCCGACGAGCAGAAAGACCGCCGAACCGAAAAGGGCGATCTGGATCAGTTCGACGGCCGCGAAGCGTCCCAGCAGCTTCGGTCCGTGCCAGGCCAGGATCGGCAGCGCCAGCAGCGTGACGAACGCGGCCAGCAGGGCGACGAAGAAGGCCGGCCGATCGGTCCGTTCGACGCGCAGGGGCGCCTCGAGCGTCGCCAGAACGGCCTCGCTCCCCAGCAGACGCACCTCGAGGTCGCGCCGGTAATCGCCGGGCAGCGTGGCGGGATGGACATAGACCGGCAGCGCGACCCAGGTTTCCGTTCGGGGCGGCAACAGGACCGGAGCGGAGACGAAGGGCGCGGTCTTGCCCAGGACGACGGGCGGCGCGAAGTCAAGGCAGGGCTGACGCGAACCGCGCGTGCAGATCCAGCCCCGGAGTTCGACGGCCGCCGCCGTCTCGCCGCGATTGGCCAGGCGCACGCCCTGGAAGGCGAACGGCTCCCCGCCGCCCAGCGGCACGGAACGCCCCCCGAGCCTCTCGCGCACCCACTGCCCGAGACGCGTGGGCATCTGGATCGTGTCGCCGCGCCGCGTCGCGTCGAACTCGCCGAAACGGTCGGTCGGCAAACGCACCTCCGTCGCCTGGATCAGGCGGCGCACGTCGTCGACGGTGGCCGCGCGCACCCGCGTCCGCACGACGACCGGCGGCGCATCCGGCGCCGCGACGGTGGCCTCGATCGTCAGCGGCCGCCCGGCTTCCGTGGGCGTCACCGTCAACAGGAATTGCCGGCGCTCCCGCGCCTCCATGCGGCGCGTCAGCACCCGCGTCGGGCCTTCCATGCGTTCGACCCACGCCGGTTCCCCGGCTGACGTGTCGACCGTCAGACTGGCGGGAAGGGCCAGACGAAGCTCGACGGTCAGCGGTTCGGACGAATCGCGCTCCACGAGCAGCGAGAGCGTCGCCGGGACATCGGCCGGCAGCCAGACTTCCCGCCCGGACTCGGGCACGCCCAGGGGCAGTTCCAGCTTCGCGCGGATTCCGGACGCGGGCGGTTCGGGAATTTCGACGTCCAGAAGATGCGCGCGCCGGTCCGCCTGCACCAGCCGGAACCGGTGGCGACCGGCGGGCGGCGCGGGCTCCAGGCGGAGCTCGGCGCGCAGGCCCGGCGTGAACGTCCACGTCTGCACCGACCGGCCGGCCTCGTCCAGCCGCTCGACGCGGACCAGGTCCAGCGGATCGGCGAGCTGGATGCGCAGATCCGCCGTGTTGCGCTTCACGTCCAGCGCGCGGGGGGCAGCGGGAGGCGGGTGGCCGCAGCCGGCCAGACACACGACGATCGTCGCGCAGCAGGAGGCATGAAGAAAAGCCGAATTATTCAGCAACGCCCCTCTCCCCGCATTCTACGTTCGATCCGTTCGCCGCACGAAGGGTGCATGACCGCACGTGCAAGACCTTCCGAAGGGCTCCTCTTCCGTTCAGGCTTCGCATGACCCGGAAATCCGTCGTTCTTCCCCTTCCCTCGTAGGTAAGGGGGCCGGGGGGGTAGGACAACCGGCGCCTTCCCCCATGGCGAGGTCTGCTCAGCTCAGGTACTCGTGCGCCAGGATCAGGAAGACGGAAGCCGTCCAGGTGTAGGCGCGATCGCACAGGCCCTGGCCGGTCAGCGCGTCGAAGTTCTCCGCGAAACCTTCGCGCACGCACAGGTCGCAGAAGCGCCGGCCGATCTCGATGGCCTTTTCGCGCTCGCCGCAGGCGGCCAGACCTTCCACGAGCATCAAGGTGGGAGGCGCCCAGATCGGACCGCGCCAGTAGCCGTCGGGCCGATACAGCGGGCTGCGCGGACTTTCGGTGGCCAGCCCGTGCGGGGTCAGGAAACGGCCTTCCTCCAGCAGCCCCGCGACAAGTTTCCCACGGACGTCCTCGGGCAGCCGCTGGCCCAGCAGGAGCGGCAGGAAAAGGATCAGGCTGTCGGACTCCACCACATGATGGTCGCCGGAACGCGGTGCGACGAAACGGTCGCCTTTCCAGGAATGCGCCAGCAGGTTTTCCAACATCCGGTCCGCGCGCAACCTCCATTTCTGGCTGGCATTCGCCTTGCCGATCAGCAACGCCACTTCCGAGAGCACGTCCATCTGCAGCACCAGGAACGCGGCCAGATCGGGCGCCTCGACCGGCATTCCCCCGTCGAAGATCGTGGCGTTGTCCCAGCCGGAATCGTTGCCGTGGTGATACTGCGGTACCCCGTCGCCGTCGGCGTCGCGCGAATCCAACCAGAACTTGGTCCAGTCCGAGAGAAAACCGTAGGCTTCCTTCAGCCGTTTGCGGTCGATCCCGTCGGACCGTTCGAGCATGCGTTTCAACGTCCATCCATGAATGGGGGGCTTGACGTAGTTCCACAGCAGCGCCGCGTCATCCACGAAGTCCGGCATCTGGCCGCTGTCGGCCCGGCGATCGGCCAGCAGCATGAACTGGTCCCAGCCCAGCTTGGGGAAACCGGCGATCAGGGCCATCGCGTTGAAACAGTGGTCCCAGCTCCAGACATGCGTCATCCAGTTTTTGGACATGAGGATGCCCGGCCGCTTCAGCAGTCCTTCGGCGTCGACGGTGCAGGACCAGAGCAGGTAGCCGGCGAGTTCCGCGGCTTCGACATATCGTTCGGGCACCAGGGGAAGGGCCTTCAGCAGGCGGCGGAAATCGCGCTCCACGGTCTCCACGCAGGCCTCGAAGGCCTTGAGATGCCTGCGCGGCTCGCAGACCGTGCGGAACTCCTCGATGGCCGCCTCGAAATCGCAACGCCCCCGGGCGGGACCGAACTCGGCGACGATGCGCGTGCAACGGGTCACCTTCCACGGCGCCTCCACGCGCAGCTGGCCGTTGACGGGCGACAGGTTCAGTTTGAGGCGCGACTGCGGCAGGTTGAGTTCCCACGCCCCGTCGCGGACCGGAAAGGCTTCGCCCCCCGCATACGCGGGAACGCTCAACCGCAATCCCAGCCCCTTGCCCCGGATGCGGAGGACCTTGGGTTCGGCCAGGCAGAACTCGACGAACCCGTCTTCGGCGTCCAGCCGGAGCAGGGACGCCGTGGCCGTCTCGCGGCAAGGGACCGGCGCACCGTCGCGCAACGGCTCGACGAACAGGAGTTCCCTCACCATCGCATCGCCGCGGACCGTGCGGAGGTACAGCCCCGCCGGCCGGTCGCGGCCCTCGGCGAACCGCGAGACGGAAAGATACGAGCCGAAACGGCTGAAGGGAACCTGCTGCAGGTCGAGTTTCATGGCGACACTCCAGTCGGGCGATGGAGACACGGATGCACGACGATGCGAATGGCCGAATGGTAATGCGGCGTCCGGACCTGTCAAAAGGCAGGCACGACCGGGGACCGTCAGCGGAGTTTCGTGTTGCTCTTCGCTTCGCCGATCTCGACGTTGCCGTTGCCCAGCAGCGTGACGCGGGAACTGCCGCGCTGCAGCACCACCCACGCCATGTCGGCGCCGGCGTTGGGCCCATAACTGCCCATGCGCATGTCCTGGATGCGATACCCGGACGCCACGGCCTCGTTCAGACGATACGTCTGTTCCTGTCCCTGCGGATCGCGCAGCACCGCGGCCACCGCCTTGGCCGAGGAGCCCATCACCTCGACCAGCCGGTATCCGCGGAGCACGTCGAACTGGTACTTCTCCAGTTCCTTCTCGTATTCCGGCCAGCGGGTGGACTTGAGGTCAGGCAGGGTCGAGAACTCCTTCGCGCCCTCCTCGCCCTTGAGCGCACGGATGCAGCCGAGTAACAGCATGAGTTCGCGGGTGTCGAGCGGCCCGCCGCGGGAGAGGGCGATGCCCAGGCTGGCCTTGGGACCGCGCGCCGCCTCCACCAGGGCCGGCAACGCCTCCTTGGCATCCAGGCGGACCAGCGCCAGGGCGCAGGACATGCGGACGGCCGGGCTCGGTTCGAGCAGGCGCTCCATCAGCAGCGGAACCGACTCGCGATGCCCCATCAATCCCAGCAACTCGGCGGACATCTGCCGTTCGGCCGTGCCGCCTTCCAACAAGGCCTGCTGGAGGTACGGCAGCGCCTGGCGGTCCCCCATCAGCCCCAACGCCAAGGCCGCGCGATGGCGGATGTGCGGCGCGCTCGTTCCCAGCATCTCGCGCAGCATCGGCTGCACCATCGCCGGTCCCAGCGACGGCAGCTTGCGAACGGCCATCACCCAGATCTCGTCGTACCGCGCGCCCAGGCGGCCACGAGCCGCGAAGGCAGCGTGGGCTCGCGCAACTCGATCAGCGCCGTCAAACCCAGCAACTGCAGTTGCGGCGCGGAACTGCCGAAACAGGCCTCCAGGAACGCCAGGCCCGTCCGGTCGCCGTGACGCGCCAGCGCCAGCGCCGCCTCGGCTTTCACCAGCTCGGGCTCGTCTGGCGACTTGAAGATCTGCCGCAATACGCCCTGCGCGTCGCCGCCGCCGATCAGCCCCAGGGCGCTGCAACACTCCGCGCGCACCTGGTAATTGCGCTCGCCTCGTATGAGCTTCAGGATCGGCCGCACGGCGCTCTCGGCCCGCAACTGACCCAGCGCATGAACGCAGGCCTGACGCACGCCCGCCTCCTTGGAGGAAAGCCCCCCCTCCAAGGCGCTCGCCACGCCCTTGTCCAGCCGCCCGATCTGACCCAAACCCGTTGCCGCCAGGGCCGACAACCACCCCTTGTTCTCCAACTCGGCCACCATGGGCGCGATCGTCTCCTCCCGCCGATTCGCCATCCCATACCGGAAGGACCAGTCGCGGATCACCGTGTCGCGCGAACGCAGCCCCGCGACGAACCGGCGCTCGGCTTCCTCCTGGAGTTCCTCCGGATTCTCGGGCGGTGCGGCCGGCGCCTCCGGCTTCCCGGAGAGATCGACCGTCTGCAGCTTGCGATCGACCTGCCTGCCACCGGGAACCAGCGGCCGGTCGACATCCAGCTCGACCACCGTGGCGCGCGCCGGCTCGTACGGCAACGCCCCCGCGCTCTCGTCCAGACACTTGGCCGCCATCACCGTGCGCATGCGCTCCAGCAGGGAACCCTGCTTGGGCATCCCGATCTCGGCCGCAATCCGAATCTTGTCGTCCGGTTTCCGGGGGTCCTCGCCTTCTTCCAGCAGCGCGATCGAGCCGGTCCGTACCGGCAACGAATCCTTCCGCTCGCCGGAGGAGTCGGAGGTCTGGGTCGCCTCCGAGGAATCGGAGGACGGACTCCTGGTCCTCACGATCGTCAGCGGCGGCGCCTTCTTCTTCGAGTCCCGCCTCTTCTCGCGCTCCTTGAGCAGCTTCTCCTGCATCTCCTTGGCCGCGCGCCTGACCGCTTCCGGGTCGCTGCGGTCGATCCCCCCCGAATCCGACTCGTCCTTCCGCGTCTCCTTCGGGGGCGCCTTCTTCCCGCCGTCCCCGTCGTCGGCCCCGAACGACCCGCCGCCCCGAACGACGGCCAGCGCGATGCCCAACAGGAACGCGGACCGTGCCGCGACGGACCGGCGATGCAGAAGCGAGCACGCGTTCATCGGCGCGATGCAACCTCCAACCCTCGAACCCGCTCCGCCTGGACCAGGCGGCGCATCCGCTCCAGCGGAGCCCGTGCGCCCGTGAACAACGCGAACTGCGCCGCCGTACGGCGCGCCAAAAGATCCAACCCGTCCAGCGTCCGATGACCGGCCTTCCGGGCCGCGCCCAGCAGGCGACTCTCCTGCGGTCCGCTGCCGACATCGAAGACCAGGCAGCCCGCCGGAAGCCGTTCCGCCTCCAACCACGACTCGCCATTCCCGGCAGCCGTACACACCACCGCAACGACCTCCGCACAGGAATCCAGTTCCTCCAATAAGACGCACGTGCCGCCCACCGCTGCGGACAATTCCTCGGATCCGTCTCCAACTCCTTTGATTAAAATAAGTTCCGCCCCAAGGTCCCTGAGCGCAAAGGCGCCGGACCAGGCCAAGGCGTCTGTCCCCAGAATCAGAACCCTGCGGCCCCGCAGCGCTTCCCGGCCGCCCAGCGATTCGGCCAGCAGATCGGCCAGGGCCGTGGCGTCGGTGCAAGTGGCTTCCCACCCGGAGCCCGGACGGCAGACCAGCGTGTCCGCGTCGCCGGTCCGGTCCGTCCGTTCGGAAGATCCCGTGCAGGCCGCGCGAACGGACCTCCGATGCGGCGCGTCGACCGCAAGGCCTGTCAGGCCCAGCCGGCCGGCGATTTCCCGCACAAACGCGGCCGGATCGCCGGAGACGCGGATGGGCAGACAGAGGCCTGGCCGCTGCACTTCGATCAACGCGGCGTTGAACAGCAGCGGAACGAGGGACAGGGCTGGCGGATCGCCGATGGCCGCATAGA
>Ga0073932_1003823_pt1 | contig 19206 bp, 10 predicted proteins | sample DewCreD2012metaG_FD_76967 | JGI IMG/M metagenome (GOLD analysis project Ga0073932, IMG submission 76967) | Hot spring sediment bacterial and archeal communities from British Columbia, Canada, to study Microbial Dark Matter (Phase II) - Dewar... ...
ATCAAATTCTGCAAATTTAAGGGCAGTAAGCAATGTTTTCTGTTGTCCCTGGGAGCCCATTCGCCTTACAGGATAACCATTGAGCGTAAACAAGAGATCGTCTTTGTGTATGCCTTCGGTAGAGTATCCCACCTGGCGGTCCCTGGCAAAGGCGTTTTCCATGAGAACTTTTAAAGAAGAATGATGCTGGCTGGAGAGGTACTCAATATTGACATTTTCATTACTTCCGGTAGAAATATGATGGTAAAACGAGTTAAATACAGGGATAAGTTCACGGGTGAATTCCTTTCGTCTCTGAAAAATATATTCTCCGGCAGGAATCATCTGTTCGTTAAGGGAGGCCAGAAGATCGGCGTCGTAGATGTTAGTTCCTGCAATTTGCTTTAAAAATTTATTACGTTGTTCAAGAAGTTTATAATATCGCAGAAGGGAATGCAGGTAAGTTTTATCATACTGCGATATCACTGCATCCAGAAACTTTCGCCGTTCTTCACTGCCTTCACTGATCAGCCGTGAATCGTAAGGGGAAATGATAACGGCAGGAATAAAGCCAATGTGATCAGCCAGTCTTTCATATTCATTTTTATTGCGCATGAACCGTTTCCGGCCGTTGCGTTGAAAAGAACAATGAATAATTTCTTCGGCCTGATCTTTGATAAATGTTCCCTGAATGAGAAAAAATTCCTGCCCATGGCGGATGTTCATGCTGTCGGAAGGATGATAGAACGACTTGCACAAACTGAGATAATGAATGGCATCCAGCAGGTTTGTTTTTCCCACGCCATTCGGTCCGGTAAAACAGTTTATTCTTTCAGAAAAGGAAAGTGTAACTTGTTCGTAATTTTTAAAATTGATGAGCGATAAATCTTTTAAATACATATTTGTGGTGTTGCTACAAAAGTACTGCAAAAACAAAATGGGCTAACCAGTTACAGGTCGACAATGTTGTTGCGGATGGCAAATTTCAGCATATCGACGGTGGTTTTCAGGTTCAGTTTTTGCATAATATGGTTTTTGTGAGATTCAACTGTCCGTATGCTGATAAAGAGCTTATCGGCTATTTCTTTGTTGCTCATACCATTGCCCCACATTCTCAGGATTTCAGTTTCACGGGTACTCAGGGTTTTTATTTTTTCTTCCGAAATGCGGTGTTGTTTATCGGCATTGCTCACATATCGTTTAACCAGCAGGGAAGCAATGGATTTGCTGTAATAGTCAAAGCCGTTCCGTAGCGTGTAAATAGCTTCTATCAAATCGTGTCTTTCACTGTCTTTGTCCAGAAACCCTCTGGCTCCTGAACGGATAATTTTTACAATAAAATCCTCACTGTCGTTGATGCTGTATACCAGCAGACTGATTTTGGGAAATTGTGTGGTAATGTCTTTGATTAATGTCAGGTAATTTGTGTTAAGTACATAGATATTCATGATCAGCACATGCACAGTCTGCTCTTTCAGGAAGGAGATGAGTAATTCTTTTGTATTGACGGTCGAAATGATTTCAATGTCATCGATGTCTTTCAGCATGTAATAAAAAGCTTCCTGAATCAGGCGGTGTTCGTCATAAATGGCTGTCAGTATCTTACTCATACGGCAAAGTATTTTCTGTAATTACTGCTGTTTTTTTTAAGCCATTCATATACACGGCGAGGGGAGTGTCAAAGCGGACATGGATGAAATGGTCGGTTCGCTGTACAACAGGCATGGCGTAAAGTTTTTCCCAGCGGATGAAATCCGTGGGGGAAGAATCATGTACTGCGAAATAGCCAATGTTCATGGAGGTGATGTTATGGAAGAAATGAGATCCCAGGGAAGCATCGAGGGGAAAATCCGAAAGACTGGTTTCCACAATCACTTTTGCTTCGGAGATCTGAGACCAGTTCACGGGAATACCAAGTGTTTTTTCGCGGGTACCCCAGCGTCCCGGTCCGATGAGAATGTAGGGTGTGTTTTGCTGGATCATGAGTTTGTTCAGATAATCTATCTCCCCGGCCATTTCATTTGTTTTCATTTTGTCGAAATGGTGGATGTCAACAAAAATAATGTCCTGCAGATGGGTTAGCTCTCCGTTGCCAAGGCTGTTGGTGGAGAACAAAATCATTTTTTCAGGAGGGAGGGAGGAAAAGGAAGGAGACAGGGTGTTCATCTGAACACTTACCATGGGTTTGATTTGAAGGAGATAAAAGGTGGGAAGATTATTTTTCCCGGGGGTAAGGTCCACCACATATTCTATTTCCACAGGAGAACCAAAGGCGTCCTTGATGGTTTCAAGCAGTTGCTGAATGGTTTCGGCCAGAGGGATGTATCCGTATTTAAGAATATTGGCAAAGTTAACAATGCGTGGACCCTTGCCTCCCATGCCCGGTTCAATACGGTCGTTTGCCGGATTGTAATAGGAAAGGCAATGTTTAAAGATATCGTATTTTTCCAGTTCACTGATGTTTGCCATTACCAGGGATGCCAATTCTCCGCCTTTGAGAAAATCAATTTTATTTTGTGAACAATCGAGGGCATAAAAAGAAGTTTGTGTATTGGCCAGCATGTCTTTAATGGTGTATGTATCAATTTCAGGATAAGCAGGCGAAAAACGGTATGATTTCCATCCCTGCACCACATAGGTTCCCAGTCCTACGGCAGCCAGCGCAACTCCTTCTTCCGGTTTCATGTATGCCAGTGGGTAATAATTGTAGGATTGTGCCACGCCACTGATATGGGGAAAATAATACTGGCCGTAAGGATGGCCTACCAGTTCCTGTAACACCACAGCCATCTTTTCATCTTCCACACGGTGGCGGATGGCATGAAAATAATTTTTGGCACTGTCAGAATACACCGACGCATATACCAGTTTGATGGTGGTGATGAGGTTGTCAAGCAGCTGTTGTTTGTCATGGCCTGTGTTGGGAATAATGTAAGTATCGAAGATGCCTGAAAAGGGCTGGGTAAGGGAATCTTCCGACATGCTTGAGGAGCGTACGGCAATAGGCTTGTTGATCTGTTCAAGAAATACTTCCAGTTTTCGTATGAGATCATCTGAAAGGGAGGCTTTCACAAAATGTTCCCGCAGGGTATCATAGGAAATTTCAGGGTTGGTAAGGTATGGCCACAGGTTGTTCCTTTCAATAAATCTTTCAAATTCATCAGTTCCGATAATCACGGTAATGGGGGTCAGGATGTTGATACGTTTCGAGAGTTCGCCCCAGTCGGTATTGTACAGAAGGGTAGTGGCAAAGGCAAGGCCCCGGCCTTTTCCTCCCAGTGATCCTTTGGATAAGCGTACAATGTTTTTCTCGTCCAGAATAGAGGTTTCTTCGAAGGAAAGTACCCTTCCTTTCTTTTTTTCTTCTTTGTATGAGCGGAGTGTCTGAATAAAATAATTCCTGAAGTCTTTCATGGAAGGGAAATCGGATATGGTAATGGGTTTAAGGGTTCTGGCAAGTTCTATTTCGCCACGGGCCATCAACCAGATGGAGAACTGGTTGGCATTGCTATGCATCATGATGCTTTCATCGGGTACCTGCTGGAAAAGGAGTTCGAATTCACGTAATGACTTTGCAACGGCAATAGGGGTTCCATCGGGTTTGCGAAAAACAAAGTCGCCAAATCCAAGATAGGAAACAAGGAACTGTTGGAGCTCATTGCGCAAATTTTCGGAGTTTTTGTCCAGAAACCCTGTTTCCAGCTGATCGGCATAGGTTTTGTTTGCAGGATCGGACGATTGAAGAATTACCGGCAGTTTGGGAATCTGGGAGTGGATGTAACGGATGAATTTCAGGCCTGCTTCCTTGTCGGGTTTCCCGTTCACTTCAAATTCCATGTCGGTGATTACGCAAAGCATAAAATCTTTGTAGCGGTTGAACAGAGACAAAGCTTCTTCGTAATTGCGTGCCAGCAGGATTTTAGGCCGTGAACGCATTTTGCTTATTTTTTCCAGTTCGTTTTTTTCCACTTCCGGGAGCAGTTGTTGCACCTGTTCAAAGACGATAGAATAAAGATGTTGCAAAAACTTTGAATAGTATTGTGCGGAATCTTCTACCAGCAGGATTACCCTTACCAGTCCGATGCGGGTGTCGTTTTCCACGTTCATCTCATCCTCGGTGGATTTTACAATGGCAAAGAGAATGTCAGAACTTCCGTACCACACAAATGTTTTGTCGATGGAGGGCAGGGCAGGGACAATTTCGTCAAAATATTTCAGGTTGCTTTTCTGGTTCAGCAATAAATATACAGGGATTTGAGGATGGGCTTCTTTGATTTTTTTACTGAGTGCAAGGGGACTTTCTTTGTCTATTCCCACCATTAGAATCACCAGGTCGAAGGGAGTGGAGTTTAAAAGAGCAAGGGCTTCTTCATGAGAAGAAACACCCGTGATTCTGGGAAGGGAAAAGAGGCTGTACTGGTAAATAATTCCCATGTAACGTTCAAAGAAGCTGTCTTCCTTTTCAAGAATAAAGGCATCGTAGAGGGTGGAAACAAAGAGAATCTCCCTTACTTTATACTTCATCATGTCGAGATAGATGTACTTTTCCAGCATCCTTTGGTTGAAGAATAGCTGAAGGGGCTTTTCAGAGCGTTGTAGCGACCGCCGGTATTCCTCGGCATTGCCTTTGGCTTTGCTGCCTGTTTCTTTTTTATGAAGCAATTCCCGGCCTTTGATGCTGTTCAGGTAGCCACTGATTAATTTGCCGATGTTGATCAGCAGGTTTCGTTCTTCTTTCAGGAACGGTCCTTCATATTCGGCAGGGAAACTTTTAAGATAAACAATTTCAATGCACCCTTTGATGTTGTCGAGGGTGATAAAGTTTTCTTTTTGTATCCATTGGGTATAGCGGAATCCTTTTGAGAAAAAAGATTTTTCACCATACTGGATGTGAGCAGCGGCATATTCAGGGTATTGCCACGAGGCAGGCAGAATATCACATATTTTTTGTAATGTTTCGTCAATGGGAAGATTTCCGGCAATGATTTCCGAAGTTTGATTGATCGCGGCCAGTTCCTTCAGCCGTTCTTTATTTTCATGGGAGAGTTTATGAAAAAGATCTTTGATGGCCGATCCGGCAATCAGGTTCGAAAGATTAATCAGCAGGTTGCGTTCTTCCTTCATAAAAGGCCCTTCGTATATCTCAGGGAATTCTTTCAGATAACAGATTTCAATGAAACCCTTTTTGTTGCCCGGGGCTTCAAAGGATTGTACCTGTTTCCATTTTGTTTCCCGGTAATTGGGCGTGGTGAATACTTTGTCCTCGTATTGAATTTTTGCAGCGGTGTATTCAGGATATTGCCATGCTTCGGGAAGGATCTGACAGATCACCTGCAGGGATTCTTCAAGACTTTTTCCCTGCGACAGAATGGCTGAAGTTTTGTTCAGGGCACGCAACTCTTTCAGTCGTTCGGTATTCTGATAAAGCAATTCCTGTAAGGAGGTTTTTGAGGCCATGCCTGCGATCAGTGCGGCAAGGTTGTTCAGCAGGTCACGTTCCTCTTTCAGGAAAGGGCCTTCGTCTGCTTCAGGGAATTTTTTAAGATAAAAGATTTCAATACTTCCTTTTTTCTTGTCTGAGGTTTCAAAGTCTTTCCGCTGCACCCATCTGGTTTCTTTAAAGTTTTTGCTTGTATACACTTTCCCCTCATAGACAATCCGGGCAACAGCATGTTCAGGATATTGCCATGCTTCAGGAAGAAAAGAACAAATTTGCTGAAGAGATGCTTCAAGGCTAAGGCTGGACTTTAATATTTCGGCAGTACGGTTAATCCCTTTCAATTCCTTTAACCGTTCAGTGTATTGATGCACCAAGGTTTTCAATCTTATCTTTGAAAGGGTTCCCGTCAGGTGGGAAAACAAATTGGCATAAAAGTCATGATACAATGACTCCTCTTTATATCCGGTGGGAAGATATACGGTAACAGTTCCTTTTTTCTTATCGGCTGTGGTAAAAAAAAATCTTTTTTTTTGATTTTTTCCGGAGGAAATCCCTACATGATATTCTTTTTGGTCATATTTTATTTTAACACTTACAAGGTCGGGGAAAGGATAGGCGTTACGGATGGTTTTACAGCATTGCAACATCAGCGATTCTTCATCGGTAATTCCCCCGGTGGTTTTAACAAAACGGTTGAGTGCGGAAAGTTGCTTTCCCTTGATCTCATTGATAAATGCAGATTTTTTTCTCCCTGTAGCGAGGTTCATGTAAAAGAATATTGGTTCAGGTACGAAGATACAGCATTTCTCCCAAAAGAGGGAAATTTTATGTGAAGAAACCTTTATACCTTTGCCGAAAAAAAGTATGAATGAATTTTCTGTGCTTGTAGTGATTGTCAGTATTCTGGCCATTAGTTTTCTTGTGGAGCGGACCCTGGCATGGCTTAACTACCGTCACTGGTCCGAAATACTTCCTGCAGAACTCAATGATGTATATGATGCAGAAGCTTACCTGAAATCACAGCGTTACAAAAAAGAAAACGACAGGCTGGAGATGGTTACTTCTTCTTTTTCCTTTTTGCTGACGCTCGCCATGTTTGTTTTTGGGGGCTTTGCCTGGCTCGATGAACAGGTGCGTCAGCTAACCCATCACGACCTTCTTGTTTCCCTTCTCTTCTTTGGTATCCTGTACGTTGCGGCCGATCTCCTGAGCACTCCTTTTGCAGTGTATGATACTTTCGTGATAGAAGAAAAATATGGATTTAACAAAACAACCCCACGGCTTTTTGTTATTGACAAACTGAAAGGATACATGCTGACCTTTTTGATAGGAGGCGGATTATTAACCCTTTTTATTTTGTTTTACCAGTACATGGGGCCTTATTTCTGGGTGTATGCTTGGGCAGGTTACACCCTTTTTATGATACTGATGCAGTTGTTTTATTCGGATTTGATTGTTCCTTTATTCAACAAGCAAACTCCTCTTGAAGACGGTGAATTAAAACAGGCCATTGAGGAGTTGTGCAGAACAACAGCTTTTCCGCTCAAAGAAGTTTATGTGATAGATGGTTCAAAACGTTCTTCCAAGGCCAATGCCTATTTTACCGGCCTGGGAGTCAAAAAAAGAATTGTCCTTTATGATACTCTCATTCAGCAATTATCAGTACCTGAAATTGTGGCTGTGCTGGGGCATGAGATAGGACACTATAAGAGAAAGCATACCTTAAAACATATCATTTTTTCAGTTGTTCAGAATGGCATTACCCTGTATCTGCTTTCCGTTTTTCTTAATTATCCTGTTTTTGTGAGGGCGCTGGGAGTGAATCAACCCGCCCTGCACATGGGGATGGTCATCTTTGCTGTATTGTATTCGCCTGTGTCCATGGCAGTGGGGGTTTGTTTTAATATCCTTTCCCGTCGTCATGAATACGAAGCCGATGCTTTTGTAAAACAGCATGGCATGGCCCGGCATCTTGTCAGTGCATTGAAAAAATTGTCACGCCACAATTACAGCAATCTTACCCCTCATCCTGCCTATGTGTTTTTTTACTATTCCCATCCTCCTTTGCTTCAGCGGATAAGAGCACTGAACGATTGACGGGAAGGTTTGTAGCTTATTCATGGCAATAGAAAAAAAGCAGTTGTCATTTCTATAATGTTGTGCTTTTTCTTGGCTTTTTAATCGTGTCCGGTATCCTGATTCCTGAACACCGGATTTAGTGTGGTCATAAAACATTGGATAGTGCGTGCATTGAGCTTGTCGAAATGCACGCAGGCATCATCACTAAAATTGTATAAAGGGTATAATTTGTATTTAATTCCAAGGTATTCGTTTCTTTATTGTCCTTAAATATCTCTCATTACATCCTTATTGGGGTCGATTTCTTTCTTTTCTGTCTGTAAATCAATTGTTTACATTTTTTACGAAAAAATAATGACATTTTGTTTTGTCAAATTGAAATTTTTATTTACATTTGTATTGTATTTTTAAATTTATTTATCGTTTTTAGTTTTGTTTTATAATTAAAATAATAAATTTAATGACAATTTTAAAACAATATTTAAAACAGTTAATACCGGCCGGAATGCTCAAAATCAAATATCACGAAATTCACAATAATTAAAATTTAAATATATACATGAAAAAACAGTTTAAATTTTCAGGAAAAGAAAATTCCCTCCGGGAGGAGGGAAGTAGAAAATCTTAGTATTGCGTAATCATGAGTTTTAGGTCTAGAAGTTAAATGAAAAAAATAAGATTTATGAAAATAATTAATGTATCATTGGTATCAGTAAGCATTTATTTTGCTTCTGTCATTTCTGTTTTTTCACAGGAAGAAGAAAAAAAAGTATCGTTCAGTGCAGGTGCCGACCTGGTGAGCACTTATGTATGGCGCGGAGTAATCATTTATGGTACTTCTCCTTTTGCCTCAGCAACCGATGGCGTCCTGTCATTTTCTCCAAACTTTCAGCCTTCGTTAGCCATGACGGCAGGAAATCTGAAGATTGGGGCATGGGGATCGTCCGATTTTTCCGGCGGTTACAAGGAAGTTGACCTGTATGCCGGCTATACCGCCGGCCCAGTTACTGCAACCGTAACCGATTACAACTGGACGAACCAGTCTCCTTATTTTTCCCGTTATTTTAATTACAACAACGATGCATCAAAAGGAGCTCTTACCGGACATATCGTTGAAGCCTCAGTGGCTTTTAACGGGACCGAATCGCTTCCGCTTACCGTATCGGTGAACACAATGCTGTGGGGTGCTGATAAGAAGTATGATAAAACACTGGGAGCTCAGGATCCGAAGAAACAGAACTATTCCACTTATATTGAACTGGGATATGCATTCAAAAAATTCAGCGCATTTGTCGGGACGACTCCCTGGGACGGATTCTACGGCGACTATTATGGCGGAGTGGGAGGATTTGCAGTGGTAAATATGGGGATTTCGGCGTCGAAGACACTGGACTTCACAGAAAAATTTTCACTGCCGGTAAAAACCACCTTTTTAGTGAACCCGCAAGCCGAAGCAGCGCATCTGATATTTGCGCTCAGCTTTTAAATAAAAAAACCGCCTGTTTGTCATCATCGGAAGATGTGGCAACAGGAGGCATAAAGTAAGTCAAACATAAAACTTTTCAAAGTATGAAAAAAATTGAAGCGATAATACGCAAATCACAGTTTGAAGATGTGAAAGAAGCTCTTCACAAGGCCGACATCGACTTCTTCACCTACTGGGATGTTACCGGGATAGGTAACGAAAAAGCGGGGGCTATCTACAGGGCCACCGTTTATGAAACAAGGTTCATCCAGCGGACCATGATCTCTTTTGTGTGCAGGGATCATCTTGCCGAGAATGCCGTTCAGGCCATCATCCGGGCTGCCCGGACGGGCGAACTCGGCGACGGAAAAATCTTTATCTCCAATGTGGAAGATTCCGTCAGGATTCGAACCGGCGAAAGAGGTCCCGAATCATTATTTATCAAAGACTAAGTATGAATGATTTAAAAAAAATTGTGTGTTATGGATACAACAGGATTAACATTAGGACTAAACACGTTCTGGGTTCTGATCACCGGAGCGCTGGTTTTCTTCATGCAGACAGGGTTTGCATTGGTTGAAGCAGGATTTACAAGATCAAAAAACACTACCAACATATTGTTCAAAAACCTTATGGACTTTTGCATCGGGACCATTGTGTTCTGGGTAATCGGTTATGGGCTTATGTTCGGCGCCGGCAACGGTTTTATCGGTAGTTTCGATTTCTTATCGAGCGGCGACTATGGCTCGGCACTGGGTTTGCCCAATCTGGCATTCTTTTTCTTCCAGCTGGTTTTTGCCGCTACAGCAGCCACTATTGTTTCGGGTGCTATGGCCGAAAGGACTAAATTTTCATCCTATCTGTTATACAGCCTGATTATTTCGGCTGTCATATACCCTATATCAGGACATTGGGTATGGGGAGGCGGATGGCTGTCGAAACTCGAAGTGCCTTTCCACGACTTTGCCGGATCCACTGTGGTACACTCTGTGGGCGGATGGATTGCCCTGGCAGGTGCTGCTATTCTCGGTCCCCGCTTAGGCAAATATAAAGACGGAAAAGTGAATGCTATTCCGGGCCACAGCCTTACACTCGGCGCCCTGGGTGTATTCATCCTTTGGATTGGCTGGTTCGGGTTCAACCCCGGTTCAACGCTCAGCTTAGCCGATCCCGGACTGGTTTCAAAAATATTTGTAACTACCAACGCTGCTGCTGCTGCCGGAGGAATTGCAACCATGCTAACAGTATGGCTGCGGTATGGCAAACCGGCGCTCAGTATGACACTCAACGGAGTGCTTGCCGGCTTGGTGGCCATCACCGCCGGATGCGATGCCGTTACTCCCGGCGCTGCAATAATAATTGGTGCATTGGCTGGCATACTGGTAGTCTTTGCTGTTGAATTTTTTGATAAAATTGCAAAAATCGACGACCCTGTAGGCGCCATTTCTGTTCATGGCATTTGCGGAACTTTCGGAACTCTTGCTGTAGGGCTTTTCTCCGAAAGTGGAGGCTTGTTTTATGGCGGTGGCGGTGCATTGCTTACTACACAGGCCATCGGCGTTGCTGCTGTTGCTGCATGGGCACTGGGAACAGGATTTATCCTCTTTCTTGTCCTGAAATACACCATTGGAATTCGTGTAAGCAGAAAAGAAGAAGAAAACGGACTGGATTATTACGAACACGGGGAAACTTGTTATAATATCTAAACGTTATCCCGTAATTATTAATGCCGGAAAGACGATTATTTCCGGCATTTTTTTATCCTTATTTACCGGAGCATACCGCACAATACTTTCAAAATATATCATTCGGGAAAAACGATAATCCACAGCTATGTGATCCGAAACATAAAATATTTACTAACTTCAAGCAATTATTTATACAATTAACCCCCTATTTATGGACTCCATTACTTTATAAACTCGCCTTTATTATACATAACCCTCCTTTTTCTCAAGTTGTTACACATAATTTTACGTTTTACAACTATTTTTCTTTGCAAAATATAATTTTATTACTATTTTTGTATTATTAATTACATTTTGATATTTGATTTTAAATTATACTTAATATTTGTTTTTATGAAAAAGATTGAAGCAATTATCAGAAAATCTCAGTTCGAAGAGGTGAAAGAGGCGCTTCATGAGGCCGGTATCGACTTCTTTACTTACTGGGATGTTACCGGCATAGGTAACGAAAAGGCGGGGGCTATATACAGAGCCACCGTTTATGAAACAAGGTTCATCCAGCGGACCATGATCTCTTTTGTGTGCAGGGATCATCTTGCCGAGAATGCCGTTCAGGCCATCATCCGGGCTGCCCAGACGGGCGAACTCGGCGACGGAAAAATCTTTATCTCCAATGTGGAAGATTCCGTCAGGATTCGAACCGGCGAAAGAGGTCCCGAATCATTATTTATTAAGGATTAAAAATGAATGATACAATGAGAAAGAAGAAATTATTAAGTATAATGGTCATGGGATGGCTGTTTGCTTTTGGAAGTGTGGTGCCGGTAATGGCGCAGGCATCCTCGCCTGCCCCTGCTGCCGATAGCGGAGATACGGCATGGATGATTGTGGCCTCGGCGCTGGTGATGCTGATGACAATGCCCGGTCTGGCTTTATTTTATGGGGGACTGGTACGACAGAAAAATGTGCTCAATATTCTGATGCAGTGCTTTATATTAATGGCGGTGCTGACGCTTCAATGGGTACTGATCGGCTACAGTCTTGCCTTTGGAAGTTCCCAGGGATTCCTGAAATCGTTCATCGGCGGATTCAACTGGGCTTTTCTTCGTAACATAGGAATACACGACCTGAGTCCTTATTTTATTTCCCATTCGCAAACCCTTGCTGACGGGACACAGACGGGCACCATTCCTCATCTTATTTTTATCCTTTTTCAATGCAAGTTTGCCGTGATTACCCCCGCCCTCATTATCGGGGCTTTTGCTGAAAGGATACGTTTCAAGGGATTTCTGGTGTTTTCCATTCTCTGGTCATTCTTTGTTTATGATCCTGTTGCCCACTGGGTATGGTCGGCCGACGGATGGTTGTATAAACTTGGAGCCATTGACTTTGCAGGAGGCACTGTGGTACACGTGAATGCAGGCATTGCAGCACTGGTTACCGCTCTTCTGATAGGTAAGCGGAAAGATTACCGCGGATCAGCAATTCCTCCTCATAATATTCCGTTTGTGGTGATCGGGGCATCGCTGTTGTGGTTCGGTTGGTTTGGCTTCAATGCAGGAAGCGGTCTTGCTGCCGACGGTCTTGCCGCCAGTGCTTTTCTGGTAACACATACGGCAGCCGCTGCCGCTGCCTTTACCTGGGGAATTATGGAATGGGTGCTTCATGGCAGGCCAAGCACAATAGGCATTGCTACGGGGGCGGTAGCCGGATTGGTGGCCATTACTCCCGCTGCAGGATTTGTGGATATCACCGGGTCGCTCGCCATTGGAATAGGAGTGTCGCTTATCTGTTATCTCAGTGTCGGGATAATGAAACCCAGGTTCGGATACGACGACTCGCTCGATGCTTTTGGAGTGCATGGCATAGGAGGGATATGGGGAGCCATTGCCACAGGGATCTTTGCTTCCCCTTTTATCCAGTCCTCCTATAGCGGGTTGATCTACGGAAACGCAAGTCAATTGCTTAAGCAACTGCTGGCAACAGGGGTAACCATTGTCTATTCTGCGGCAGTTACCTATGTGATATTTAAGCTGACGGATAAGTGGGTTGGAATGCGTGTTTCGCTAAAAGAAGAAGCTGTTGGTCTTGACTGGTCAGAACATAAAGAGGTGGCCTACACCAAAATTGATTAACCAGCCTCATTTCTTTTCAAGGTAAGGAACATACCCTGCAGGATGATGACACTGTAGGGTATTTTTTTTTGTACTTATTTAATATAAATTCTTTTTCTTCAATAATTAAATTATTTTTTTACTTTTAAATTAAAAGAAATAATGTGTTATTTTTTATATAATGATATTTCTGATTTTTAAAATTTAAATTTTTATTACGATTTATAATTTTTTATTGTTCTTTATAATATTTTTATCATTTTTCTTGTTATTTTAATTAAATTTTTATACTTTTGTAATGTTTATTGTTAAAATAATAAAGTCATGTGTGGAATTTTTGCTGTCGTAGGAAAAATAAAGGACAAGGAAAAGATTAAAGAACTTTCGAGGCGGATGAGTCATCGTGGCCCCGATGAAAGCGGATATGTTTTTGCTGATTCTTATGGACTTTGTCATGAAAGACTTTCTATCATCGACCTGAAAACGGGCAGGCAACCCATCAGGGGATGTGCCGGAGATGCATGGGTAATTCATAATGGAGAAATCTATAATCATCTTGCGATCAGGGAAAAACTTTCTCATCACACTTTCCATACCACTTGCGACAGTGAAGTGATTATTCATCTTTTTGAGGAATATGGTTACGATTTTTGCAATATGCTTGATGGCGACTGGGCGTTTGTGGCCGTGAAGGGAGATAAGTTTATCGCCAGCCGCGACCCCATCGGAGTTAAGCCTCTTTATTATGGCATGGATGCAGAAGGAAATCTTTACTTTGCTTCTGAAATGAAAGCCCTGGCCGACCGATGTGTTGAATTTGAGGCATTCCCTCCGGGTCATTATTATAGCGATGAACATGGACTGGTGAAATACTACAATCCTGCTTACCATGATCATAAACATTGTGTTGAACCTATCGATTATGAAAAACTCAGAGATTTGTTGACCGAAGCTACCCGTAAGCGCCTGATGAGTGATGTGCCTCTGGCTGTCCTGCTGTCGGGTGGACTGGATTCAAGTCTGATCGCCTCGATTACCTCCCGTTTGCTTCGTGGCACCGGGAAAAAACTGCATTCCTTCTCGGTAGGACTGGGTCCTGATGCCCCGGACATGAAAGCAGCAAGAAAAGTGGCTGAATTTATCGGAACAGAACATCATGAGATTTATTTTTCCATTGAAGAAGGATTACAGGTACTTGAGAAACTTATATGGCACCTTGAATCGTACGATGTGACCACAGTACGGGCATCAACCCCCATGTATTTCCTTGCCAGAGCCATTGCGGCAATGGGTATCAAGGTAGTGCTTTCAGGCGAAGGTGCCGATGAGGTATTCGGTGGATATTTGTATTTTCACAATGCCCCTTCGGCCGAAGAGTTTACCCGCGAAACCATTCGCCGTGTAAGCCTGCTTTCCACCGCCGATTGTTTACGGGCCGATAAATCAACAATGGCCCACGGAATTGAGGTCCGTGTCCCTTTTCTTGACCGACATTTTCTTGATTATGCCATGATCATCCGGGGAGAAGACAAAAAACCAGACCATGCCCTTGGACGGATGGAAAAATATATCCTTCGGAAAGCTTTTGATTGTCCTTCAGATCCCTATCTGCCTGAAGAGATTTTGTGGCGGCGAAAAGAACAATTTAGCGATGGCGTAGGATATGGCTGGATTGACGCATTGAAGGATTTTTGTGAAAAAAAGGTTTCCGACAAGGAATTCTCCCGGGCATCGCATCTCTTTCCTTATAACACCCCCGATACAAAAGAAGCTTTTTATATAAGGAAAATATTTGAACAACACTTTCCTTACCCTGATGCTGTAAAAACGGTTCTTAAATGGATCCCAAAGTGGCAAAAAAACACTGATCCCTCCGGAAGGGCAAATGAAATTCATGATTACGCAATAAAAAAATGAAAAAATTAAAAAATTAAAAAACACCTTAAAAATAATGGGGTATGTTGAATATTTTTTTGATTTTTTTCAAAAATATCCCAATAAAAATTAGGGTGTCTTAAAAGAAAAATGTAATTTTGTAATGTTTTACTTTAAATTTTAAAAGTATGTCACACTTACGATTAAAAGCTTTGGAAATGACCTTGACCAGGAAACCTGTCGAGGTGAAAATGCCGGATGTGAAAACTTCGGATTATTATGGAATGTATGTGTTTGATAAGCCTAAAATGCAGAAATATCTTTCACGGGAGGCTTACGAAGCAGTGATCAGTTCAATTGAGGAAGGGAAACGGATTGACCGGAAAATTGCCGACCAGATCGCTGCGGGAATGAAGGCCTGGGCCATGGAAATGGGAGCCACTCACTATACCCACTGGTTTCAACCACTCACCGATGCCACAGCCGAAAAGCATGATGCTTTTATTGACTATGCTGATTACGGAGGGATGGTAGAACAGTTTTCAGGAAAGTTGCTCGTTCAGCAGGAACCCGATGCCTCCAGTTTTCCTTCGGGCGGACTTCGCAGTACTTTTGAAGCCAGGGGCTATACAGCATGGGATCCTTCTTCTCCTGCCTTTATCCTTGACCGCACTCTTTGTATCCCTTCTATTTTTATTTCTTATACCGGCGAACCGCTTGACATGAAAACACCTCTGTTGAAGGCGTTGCATGCAGTAGACAAGGCAGCTGTGGATGTGTGCCATTATTTCGATAAGGATGTTAAAAAAGTATATTCCTATCTCGGCTGGGAACAGGAATATTTTCTGGTTGACGAAGCCCTTTATCTGTGCCGCCCCGACCTGGTGCTTACCGGTCGTACCCTCATTGGCCGCTATTCGGCTAAAAACCAGCAACTCGAAGATCAGTATTTTGGTGCCATTCCCCAGCGTGTAGCTGCGTATATGAAAGATCTTGAATACGAATGCTGGAAACTGGGCATTCCGGCTAAAACCAAACATAACGAGGTGGCTCCTAACCAGTATGAAATTGCTCCTATTCATGCCGAGGTTAGTCTTGCTGTCGATCAGAACCTTTTGCTGATGACGCTGATGAGAAAAGTGGCCCGGAGGCATAATTTCCGTGTGCTCCTGCACGAAAAACCTTTTGCGGGAATCAACGGTTCAGGGAAACACAACAATTGGTCGCTGGGCACTGATACGGGAGTGAACCTCTTTGCTCCTTCGCATAACCCCAAAGGCAACCTGCAGTTCCTTACTTTCGTGGTGAACACCCTCGTGGCTGTTCATAAACATAATGCTCTGCTGAAAGCTTCTGTGGCAAGTGCGGGCAATGCTCACCGTCTGGGAGCCAACGAAGCTCCTCCTTCCATCGTTTCGGTATTCCTTGGAAAACAGGTGAGCGAAATGCTGGACCAGATTGAAGCGAAGCTCTCCGATAAAAAATTGTCACCGGCCGAAAAAACGGCGTTGAAACTTGATATCGGCCGGATTCCGGAAATTCTTCTTGACACCACCGACCGTAACCGCACTTCGCCTTTTGCTTATACAGGAAACCGTTTTGAATTCCGTGCCGTAGGGTCATCAATGAACTGTGCAGGGGCCATGACTGTTCTTAATGCCGCTGTGGCTGAACAACTTGTAGCGTTTAAAAACGAGGTGGACGGCTTGCTGGAAAAAGGAATGGCAAAAGATGAAGCTATCCTTCAGGTGATCCGCAGGCTTATTAAAGAGTCAAAACCCATCCGTTTTGACGGAAACGGATACAGTGAGGAGTGGCATAAAGAAGCTGAAAGAAGAGGACTGGATGTAGAAAAAAGCATCCCTGTCATTACCGAAAATTACCTTAAACCATCTTCCCGGAAATTGTTTATCAGTACCGGCGTGTTTTCCGAAACTGAATTGGAATCGCGCAATGAGGTAAAACATGAAATATTTGTCAAAAAGCTTCAAATTGAAGGACGTGTACTGAGTGAACTGGTGCTGAATTATATCATTCCCACAGCCACAGCCTATCAGACCGAACTGATTAAAAATGTACAGGGCCTGAAGGAAATTCTTTCTGACAAAGATTTCAATGAAATGGCAGGATCCAAAATCGCTCTTATTAAGGAGATTGAAGACCGCATTAAGGCAATTAAAGAAGGCGTGGATCAGATGACTGAAGAACGGAAAAAGGCAAATGAAATTGAACATGCAAGAGAAAAGGCTTTAGCTTATGAACAAAAAGTTTTTCCTTGGTTTGAAAAAATCCGTAAGCAGGTAGATATGCTCGAAGCCATCATTGATGACGAAAAATGGCCTTTGCCCAAATACAGGGAATTGCTCTTTATCCGGTAAAAAATTAACTTAAATATAACTTAAAAAAGAGGAATTTACAATTCCTCTTTTTTTTTAAATTTTTTAGTTTATAATCATTATTTTTGCAGCTTGTATTTGAAACTTTTTCTTTATTTTTTTGTTTGTTTTTAAGTAATTTGTCATTCTGACGCGAATAAAGTAAAAATATGAAAGTTCTAAAAGAAAGTGGATTGTATTTTCCTGGTTATGAGCATGATGCATGCGGGATAGGATTTGTGGCCAACATCAGGGGAATGAAGTCTTATGAAGTTATCCGGCGGGGATTGGATGTGTTGATTAACATGACTCACCGTGGAGCCGAAAATGCAGACAACGTTTCGGGGGATGGAGCTGGTATTCTATTCCAGATGCCTCATGAATTTTTTGTTGCTAAAGGACTCACACTCCCATCGCCTGGCCAGTACGGAGCAGGCATATTGTTTCTCCCTAAAGAGAAAAAAGAAGTAGAAAAATGTCTTGCCATATTGGAAAAAATCATCCGGGAGGAGGGGCTACAACTGCTTGCCTACCGTGATGTGCCGGTGAACAGTTCATGTCTGGGCGAAATATCCGGACGCAACGAACCTTCAATGAAACAGGTATTTATTACAGGAAACCTTGAGCAGGAAGACCTTGAACGTAAACTGTATCTTGTCCGGAAAAGGACTGAAAATACAATCAGAGAATCAACCATCGGTCAGAAAGAACTTTTTTATGTGGTTTCCCTTTCTACCAAAGTAATCAATTACAAGGGGATGCTTACCCCAAAACAACTGGAAGAATATTTTCCTGATCTTACTGATCATTCATTGCAGTCAGCCATTGCAATGGTACATTCACGTTTTAGCACCAATACCTTTCCTACCTGGGATATGGCACAACCTTTCCGGTATATCTGTCACAACGGAGAAATTAATACCATCAAGGGAAACCGTATGTGGATGCATGCCCGTGAAGGGGTTTTGCATACCGATGTTTTTGGACCGGATTTGCAAAAAGTATTTCCCGTTATTGAACCTGAGCCGTCTAAATCGGATTCAGCTTCGCTTGACAATGCGCTGGAGTTTCTGCATCTTACAGGAAGATCCCTTCCTCATGCCCTCAGTATGCTGATACCGGAATCATTTAATGACAAAAATCCCATCCCCGACAGCCTCAAAGCCTATTACGAATATTACTCCACCATCATGGAACCGTGGGATGGACCTGCTTCCATTCTTTTCTGCGATGGGCGGTTTGTTGGAGGTACCCTTGACCGGAATGGATTGCGTCCTTCTCGGTATGTGATTACCACAGACGATATGATTGTGATGGGCTCTGAGGTGGGATGCCAGGTATTCCCTCCTGAAAAAATAAAAGAAAAAGGGAGATTGTCTCCGGGGAAAATCCTGCTGGTTGATACCAAACTGGGGATTATTATCCCCGACTCGGAACTGAAATCTCAGCTGGCCCGCATGCATCCTTATGCCAACTGGCTTAAAGAAAATCGTCTGGAACTTGAAAAAATAGAGATCCGGGAAAAAGTAGAGGTCTCTCTTCATGAGAGAATAAATGAATATCAAAAGGTATTTGGCTATACCAAAGAAGATATTAAAAACATCATTATTCCCATGTGTGTGGAAAAATATGAACCCACAGGATCAATGGGAAATGATGTTCCTCCGGCTGTTTTTTCACGGAAACCTCAACGGCTTTTTAATTACTTTAAGCAACAATTTGCCCAGGTTACTAATCCTCCTATTGATCCCATCAGGGAGGGGTTGGTCATGACCTTGACCAATTACATTGGTTCTGTATCAAAAAATATTCTTGTTGATTCTCCTTCTCACTGCCGTTTAATTAAGTTTAAGAGTCCCATTATCACCAACGCCGATCTTGAGAAACTTAAAAAAATTCCTGATGAAGGATTTTCTCATGTGGTATTGCCTATGGTTTTTCCGGCTCAGGGGGATCATGGGAAAGAACTTGAAAAATCCTTGCAGAGGATTTGTGAAGAGGCAGAAAAGGCTGTTGACAGTAAGAAAAATTATATCATTCTTTCGGATCGTTCCATTGATGCGGGCATGTGTCCTATTCCCTCCTTGCTGGCTACCGCAGCAGTCCATCATTATCTGATCCGACGTAAAAAAAGGATGCAGGTGGGCTTAATTGTCGAATCGGCCGAACCGCGCGAAGTGCATCATTTTGC
>Ga0073932_1003825_pt1 | contig 19186 bp, 14 predicted proteins | sample DewCreD2012metaG_FD_76967 | JGI IMG/M metagenome (GOLD analysis project Ga0073932, IMG submission 76967) | Hot spring sediment bacterial and archeal communities from British Columbia, Canada, to study Microbial Dark Matter (Phase II) - Dewar... ...
CGGTAAAGGCCCCGGCCTCGTAAACGAACAATTCCGATTCGAGCATGGTGCTTTGGATGGCGGCGCAGTTGACCGCGATGAAGGGCTTTTCGGCGCGCGGCCCGCTGGTGTGAATGAAGTGCGCCAGAACCTCCTTGCCGGTCCCTGTTTCGCCTGTCACCAGCACCGAGACCGAAGCCTGCGCAGCGCGGCGCGCTTGATTGAAAAGCGACAGCATCTCCGGGCTGGAACCAGTTACGAAATCGCTCCCGGCGCGGCGCTGGGTGCTGCGCAGGTGGGTCAGCTCACGCCGCATGGCCACCACTTCCTGCGCCCGCAGGATGGACTGCTCCAGCCGCGCCAGTTGGATGGGCTTTTGCAGGAAATCGTGCGCCCCGTTTTTCATGGCATCAACCGCCATGTCGATGTCGCCGTAAGCAGTAATCAGGATGATGGGCGGGCGCAGCGCCAGGCGCGAGGTCTCCTCTAGCAGCGAGGGGCCGTATCCGTCGGGCAGCTGCACATCCAACAGAATGATGTCGGCTGTGCCGCGCAAAATCTGCTGACGGGCTTCGGTCAGCGTGGCCGCGCCAATCACTTCGTATCCTTTGGGGGCCAGGAAGGATGTGATGATATGCCGGGCGTTCTGTTCGTCATCGACGACTAAAATGGTGGCGCTCATGTTGCCTCGCTTTCGGCGGCGGGAATCAGCACAGTGAAAATGGTCCCGCCAGGGAAACTGTTGACTTCGATTTTGCCTTTGTGGGCAATCACAATCCGTTTGGTGATGGCTAGCCCCAGGCCGGTGCCTTGTGGACTGGTGGTGTAGAACGGCTCAAACACTTTCTCGCGGGACTCCGGTGGGATGCCGGGGCCGGTATCCGAAATGCTGACGCTGACCCAGGGCCTGTGTCCTGCGCCTTCGATTTTCTCCACCTTGACAGCCAGCGCGCCGCCTGTTTCCTGCATGGCAGTCAGAGCGTTGCTTATCAGGTTGGTGAAGACCTGGTCGAGCGCGCGCCCATCGGCCAGGGCAAGCGGAGTTCCCTCTTCGACCTGGAAATGCGGTTGGATGTTCAGGCGCGATATGCGCGGGTGCCAGCGTTCCATCAATTTCCTCATCAGGTTGCCCAGGTCGGTGGGGATGAGTTTGTATTCCATCGGTTTAGCGAAAGCCAAAACGGATTCCATCAAATGAGTCAGGCGGTTGCAGTCGTTTTGTAAGCGTTCTACCAGGTCGCGGTTGGGGTCGCCTGGCGCCAGGTTCATCTCCATCAGTTGCAGGCCGGTGCTGATATTGTTGATGGGATTGCGCACTTCGTGAGCAAAGATGGCCGTTACCTCGCCGAGCAAGGCGCGCTGTTCGAGCTGCTGGGTGCGGGTGCGGATTTCCTCGCGCTCGCTGATGTCGCGGATGAGCAGGACAATGCTGCTGCGTTCCCCGCCGACCTGCACCGGAAAGACCTGCAAGTGAGCCGGAAAGGCCTGACCGGAGCGGCGGTGCAGTTGAACATTACCCAGGTCCGGCGAGACCACGCCCTGGTAGGCCAGCCGCAGCGCGGCGGGCAGGTTATCCACCCCGACCAGGATGTTCTCGATGCGCTGGCCGACTACTTCACGGGTGGCGTAGCCAAGCATCAACTCTGCCGCCGGGTTCAGGTCCACCACGCGCGAGGCCGGGTTGAGCAGAATGATACCTTCGAGCGAGTTGGCTGCTATTGCATCACGGGTTGCCAGGGCGCGGCTGTGTTCCCAGAGGGTGCGGCGCAGGCTGGTGAGGGTGATGTAATGGTTGAGCGCCGAGGCGATGTAGGCCGCTAGAAGTTCCAGGTTCTCAATCATCTGGCGCGAGTTTTGCGGAGGCAGGTTAGCCGCTGCCAGCAGCCCCAGGCGATTGCCATTCATCTCAATTGGCACCGAGACGAGAGAATCCAGCCCCAGCCCGCGCGCCGCCTGTTGGATGTTCGTCACAGGCCGCTGGTTTTTAAGCCAGAGCGCAGGGGCATAGACCGCCGCCGGTTCATCCAAGTGCAGGATGTCTGGCAGGGCGGCAACCAGTTCCCCGCGTGTTTTGACCAGCACCAGGTTACGTTCCTGCATATTGGCGCGATAAACGCACAAGCCCTGCGCCGCTAACATCCGAGCGCCAACCCGCAAAACCAATTCCAACGCCGCATCCAGGTCGGGCTGGGCATTGATTTGCGCCAATTCTTCCATGTAGTCCAGTAAATCCTGCTCGCGGCGGCTTTGCATCCCACGCCACTGGTATACGTTGAGCGGCACGATGCGCAGCAACAGCCAGTGACCGGGTTTATCGAGCCAGGTGACGCTTGCCCAAACGGTCATTTTCCGTCCTGCCGGGAAGTGGATTTCCGCCTCGTTCTCTTCTCCTGACGACCAGCCCGCGCCAAAGTCGGGCAGGAGCGCATCGATGGAGAGCGGTTCGGGGTTGAGCGGGTCCAGCCCTGCCAGTTCAAAGAAGCCTCGATTGCCGAATACCACCTGGCGGCTGGAGCGGTCCAATACGACTGCTGCATCGGTGATGGTGTTTAACAGGGCGCTAAACTCGCCAATGCCGGGCAATGACCCCTGCCAGGCGGGTAGGAAAGTGAGTGGTTGGGTGTTTAGAGGTTGCGTTCCCATAAATATTTATCGCCGGCGCAAGTGCGCGGGCAAAATTCCTTCTATGGCGCGATATTTGGAGACCGTGCGCCGCGCAACGACGAACCCAGCCCGGCGCAGTGATTCGGCCAGCTCGTCATCGGTCAGGGGCCGGCTCTCGCGGCGTACCAGTTCCCGCAGGGTGGTACGGATGTTAAGGTGTTTCTCGAAAAACATCGAAAGCGGCACGATCCGCCCGTTGGGAAGTTGGACGCTCTTGCCCGAGACGGCGCGCGAAATGGTCGACTCGTGCAGCCCTAGTTCCTGCGCCAGGGCGGCGCGGGTCAACGGGCGCAGTTGCGATTCACCTTGCAAGATGAACTCGCGCTGGATTCGCGCCAGCCGGGTCATCACCCCTTCCAGCGCCCCGGCGCGCTGGGCAACGCATTTGACCAGCAAGCGGGCGCGTTCCAGGTCGCTTTGCCAGGCGTCCAATTTTTCTGGGTTGGCCTCGCGCAGCGCCTGCTGAAAGAGCGGGTTGACGCGCAAACTGCCGGCGAAAGGCTGGGAAATCTCCACCACCAGCGTCTCACTGATCAGGCGGATGACCACGTCGGGGGTACGGTAGACCGGCTGCGGCGGGGCAGCCGCGCCCCAATAAGCGCGCGCCGGGTACGGGTTCAGGTTCGCGCTGATAAAACGGGCGGCTGCTTCCACCTCGTCCTCCCCAAAACCGGTTCGTTCGGCCAGGGTTTGGAACTGGTGGCGGGCCAGCAGGTCGAAATGCAGCAGGCAGGCCTCCGCTGCCGGGGGAATTTCGCGGCTCTCTTGGATGATTTGGAGTTGGATGAGTAGGGATTCTTGCGGAGATGTGGATGCGCACCCGAATGGCTCAGCGCGCTGAATCAGTTCCCGTACCCGCTCTACCCGCAGCCTGGGGAGGTGGAAATAGGCGGCCACTTCCGCCGGGTCACTGGCGAGCAGGCCGTCATCGTCCAGCGCCGTCAGCAGATGGGCGGCGATGGGACGTTCGGCGGCGTTGAGTTCAGGGCCAATTTGCCGCAGCAGGTGGGCGGCCAGGGAAAGCGATTCCGGCACGTCCTCGCGTTCGGTTTCCTGGTAGGGGGCAGCCCCGCTCGCAAAGGTTTCGGGCGGCGCAGTGAAGACCACCACCTCGTCGTTTTTCGCGGCGCAGACCGGGCAGATTCCGGGCCGGGCCAGACTGCGCCCGCAACCCAGACAGGCGGGCGGCTCGACCTGTTCGAGGGCCGGGTTGACCGAAAGTTCACGCTCGACCGACTCGCGCAGTTCGTCCGCGCTCAGGTGGAGTAAGGACATAGTTTGGGTCAGGTGCGCGCTGGTGAGGGGGCGCTGGGTTTGGCGTTGGATTTGTCGCAACATGGCGCATAACCGTTTCGGATAGTTTTATTATACATCCAAATTGGTTGCAAGATTCGTGCCAAAGATAAATACACGCACAAGATTCTTTTCCATGCTCTTCGTCCGCCGTTGGCCCCTTTTGACTATTTTTCGGGGAATTTTTACCGTTTACCAGCACTGGTTGGGATATTTTTGTCGGTAATCAACAAAACCGATTGTTAAAACTTTCACTTTTGTAGTGTCTGATTGCCTATCACAATGTTATCTAAATGTTTGATATCGACTCGCTGGCTATAATGATTTCGAACTTATTTCAGACTTGCCTGGGCTTTGGACTTTTTTCGACTGAAGGTTGCAGGATGTACAAACGGTTAATATTGTTCTTTTTCACTGCGTTCTTCTTTATCGCGTGTACTCACCCAACGCTGTCCCCAGACGTTTTGATTCCTGCGAATGGGTTAATTGTCCTTGGGGTCATTGCGGGCAGTCCCGTCGATGATGTAGACAGTATCCAACCGCTGGCCGATACCTTGGCTTCTGAATTAAGTGGTTATGGAATAAGTGGCGGACGGGTGCGCGTGGCTGGTTCGGTGACAGAAATGGCTGCCTGGCTGAAATCTGGCGAGGTGGACCTATATTTTGACAGCGTCTACCCAGCCCTGTTGGTCAGTGAACAGAGCGGGGCTCAGTTGGTTCTGCGAGGCTGGCAGTTTGGCAGGCCGGAATCCCAGGCAGTGATTTTTGCCAGCCGCGGCAGCGGCCTATCGAGCCTGGAAGATTTGCGCGGGAAAGTGGTTGCGATGCGCGCGCCGGAATCAACGGCTGGATTTTTCCTCCCGTCCGTTTACCTGGTTGAGCACGGGCTGTTCCTGACCGGAAAAAGCAGTTATTTTGACCCTGTGTCCCCTTCCGAAGTGGGATTTGCGTTTAGCGGCAGCGACCAGGATACGCTCCGGGCTGTCATCGGCGGCTCGGCGGCTGCCGGGGCCGTAGATGATTATCACTATGATATCGTTTTCTCTACAGGCGCGACAGAACAATTAGTAGAACTGGCACGCACCGAAAAAATTCCCCGCCAGGTGGTGCTTGCGGCTCCTGGCTTGGATGTGGAATATGTCTCTGTGCTGACTCAATTTTTGACAAACATGCACACCTCCGACGCTGGCAAAGCAGCGCTCGATGCTTTCAATACCAGCCGGTTTGAAGGATTCCCATCCACAGGCGATGCCGCAACCGCGCGATTGCGCGAGATGCTTTCGATTGTGAAAAAGATACCTTTGCCGTAGCGAAACAAACTCAGATTTTGTTTGAACAGCGCAAGTATTAACTTGCGCTGTCTTTGTTGTGCGCCCAGCATGGGCGTTGACTAGAGAGTGAAAGGCCCTTATGGAGGTTGATTGCACCAACCATTAGCCAAGAGCAAGGGCATCACTGCGAGGTGGTGTCTGGAGGAAGCTGGCGGCAAACTTGCGGTTTGAGGAACACAAAGCGTGTGTGAGGCAGTCGAAACCGGGCGAGTTGGCAACAGACAACGAAGCCCAATGCAATCAAGGGTTTAGGCAGTAAACGCGCCAAATGCGCAGGGAAAGTCAACGTTCTTACCTGGGGAGACCTGCCATTAAACCAGAAAACAGGGAACCCTGATTGAGAAATCAGGCTGAGTTGGCAGGGGTCAGCCGAGGCCATAGTACCGAGAGAGAGTTTTTTTCGGGAAGGGCTGAACAATGAAAGGATAAGTACAGTGAGCAGCTTGCGGAACGAACAAGGAAGGCAGAAACTTTCGGATAGAGAGACTGGTGAACCAACGCAACAGGTGAAGCCTGAGGGCGAAGTTCAGAGTGCCGAGCCGTTCCCAGCGCGAGACGATGGAAAATCCGACGAAAGCGACGGGTTGAGCCTGTCGAAACCGGTGTGGGAAGCGGTGTTTGCGAGAGCGAACCTGTTTGCCGCGCTAAAGCGAGTAGAGAGCAATAAGGGAGCGGCAGGGGTAGACGGGATGACCGTGAAAGAACTGCCAGCATACCTGAAAGCGCACTGGTTGGAAGTACGCGATGCTCTCGAAAGTGGGAAGTATCGGCCAAGCCCGGTACGGCGGGTAGAGATACCAAAGCCGGACGGCGGGGTAAGGCAGTTGGGCATCCTGACAGTGCTAGACCGGCTTATCCAACAAGCCATCGCGCAAGTGCTGACACCGATGTTTGAGATGGCGTTCTCACCGAATAGCTATGGGTTTCGGCCTGGGCGGAGCGCGCATCAAGCCGTAGAGCGAAGCCAGGAGTACATCCGAGAAGGCTACGACTGGGTCGTGGACATAGACTTGGAGAAGTTCTTTGACCGGGTCAACCACGATATGCTGATGGCAAGAGTGGCGCGAGTGGTGAAAGACAAGCGAGTGCTGAAACTCATCCGTGCTTATCTGGAAAGTGGAGTGATGTTGAACGGGGTAGTGATGGACACAGAAGAAGGCACGCCGCAAGGTGGGCCGCTGTCGCCGTTGCTCTCGAACATCATGCTGACCGACTTGGATAGGGAGTTGGAGGAGCGAGGCCAAAAGTTTGTGCGCTATGCGGATGACTGTAACCTCTACGTGACACCTGCCCTGGCGGGCGGTGCCAGGGAAACAGAGAGAGCCGGAGAGCGGGTGCTGGAAAGCGTGAAGCAGTATTTGGAGAAGAAGTTGAAGCTGAAAGTGAACCCGAAGAAGAGCAAGGTAGAACGCGCGACGCGGGCGAAATTTCTGGGGTTCAGTTTCTGGAAACGGAAGGGTGAAGTGTTTATCCGGTTGGCGAAGCGCACGAAAGAGCGATTTGCGGAGAAGATACGCTACCTGACGAAGCGGACGCGCTCAGGGAAGATGGAAGACATCGTGAGCGAGGTCAACCGATACACACGAGGTTGGATAGGTTACTTTCGACTGGCAACCACGCCAAGTGTGTACCAGGAAATGGACGAATGGATAAGGCGGAGGCTGAGACAGATACAGTGGAAACGCTGGAAACGTGGGAGAACGCGCTATCGGGAACTGGTAAGACTTGGTGTCCCCCCGAAACGAGCCGCGCTTGGAGCAGTTGGCACAAGTCCCTGGCGCATGTCCCATAGTCCCATAATACATGAAGCCCTGAGCAACGCCTTTTGGCGCAACACAGGGCTTGAAAGTATTACCGAACGATACAACCAATTCCGTTATTCTCATTGAACCGCTCCGCTTTGCGTGCGGACCCGCATGTCCGGTGGTGTGAGAGGGAGCGGTTAGCCGCCGCTCCCTACTCGATTATAAACGGGTGCTAATTTTGAGGTAAAGGCACCTTTCGAACAACTCAATAGAACTTTTTAGTCAGTCAAATTTCACATCCTGCACATGGCGGGTCTCTACCGATTTGAGAATCGCATCACAAACGAGCGCGTTGATATACCCATCATAAAAGGTTGCGCCGTGCGGAGCAATTTCCTTGTCGTTGACGATGCAATCGAGCAGGTGGGCAATTTCATGCACAAAGGTGTGCTCCCAGCCGATGATGTGACCATGCGGCCACCAGTGTGACATCCAGGGGTGGTTGGATTCACTCACCTGGATGGTTCGAAAACCTTGCAGTTCCGGGCGGGTTTCATCGACTTCATAAACTTCCAATTCATTCAGGCGCTGCAAGTCAAAGCGCAGGCTTCCGCGCTCGGCATTGATTTCGAGACAATTGTAGTTTTTGCGTCCGGTGGCGAAACGCGAGGCTTCTATGCTGCCAATTGCACCGTTCTGGAATTCGACCACTGAGACAAAAGCATCATCCACAGTGACGGGGGCGCTGCCAGTCCCTTCCGGAAGATGTCGTTCCGGGATAAAGGTGCGGGTGAGGGCGCTGACGGAGTTGATCTCGCCCACCAAGTAACGCGCCAGGTCAATGATGTGCGCTCCCAGGTCACCCAAGGCCCCACTGCCAGCCAGGTTCTTGTCCATCCGCCACACAAAAGGCAGGTTGTAGTGCGGAAGCAGCCACTCTTGCAGGTAGACTGCACGAAAATGGTAAATACGCCCTAGCATTCCACTTTCGATGATTTGTCGCGCCAAGCGGATGGCGGGAACGAAGCGATAATTGAACCCAACCATGTGCTTCACCCCAGCCCTGGTAACAGCATCGAGCATCGCTTTGGCTTCCTCGGCATTTCGGGCTAGGGGTTTTTCACAAAGCACATGCTTGCCCATTTGAGCGGCGAGGATGGTTGGATTGGCGTGCAGGTCATTAGGCCCGCCGTTGTCGAAAAGTTGGATGCGCTCATCGGCCAGCATGGCGCGCCAATCAGTATAGTAGGTTTCGTAACCATAGCGGTGAGCGGCATCAGCAACCTGGGATTCGGGGAGACCACACACAGCCGCCAGACGGGGGATGGCGGGCGGCGGGTAGAGCATGTAGGGGATTTTTTTATAGGCGTTGGTGTGCGCTTTGCCCATAAAAGCATAACCGAGCATGCCAATCCCAACCTGTGGGATAGGTTGGTTCGAGGCGGAAGCAGTCATCGCGTTGAAGGTGGTTTTGGTCATGGCTATTTCTCCACGGAAGTTGATAGGGTAATTTCTGCCAGGTGTTTCATTTCGTGGTCGGCAAGGGCGCGGTCATAAACAGCCAGCCCGCCAAGCAAGCCGCGATACCAGTTGCCCATTTCGCCGTTGCGGTGGACTGCGCCCACCGTGAAATCGGCCTGGGCGTTGAACAACTCTCCTCCGGTGTAAGGAAACGGATTAAGTCCGGGGTTTTCATCAAAGATGCCGTCGAAGTAGGAGCGGGCAAACTGCCCATCGAAGGTAAATCCAACCAGGTTCCATTTCAAAAACGGAACGGGTGTTTTGCCCGCCGCCACATCTTCACAGTAGCGCCGCCCGGCAGTGGGGCCGCCCGTCTGCGAAACGTGGCCGCTGACGTTATCGGGCGCGCCGCCGGTGATGATGATGTTCAGGAACAGGCAGTATTGGCGTTGCGCCTGGGTCTCGTTCCAGATGCCCGCAATTGCCTCGGGCGGCGGGGGTTCGCCTGGCCATTCATTCACTTGGCGATAGCGGTTAATCCAGGCGAGTACCGTTACGGCAGAATTTTCTCCATAGCGATGCAGGGCGGGACAATCAGCGTAAGGAATTTCCAGCCAGGTCTGGCGGGAGAGCCAGATAGATTGGGGCCCAAAAATCCCTTCGGCGGTTCGAAAAATGGGGCCGTTGCGCTCTTGCAGGCGGTACGGATAGGGGCCTTTGGCAGTCAGGTCAGCCCCCGGCGGGCCTTGAAAATCCCAAAACGAAATTAAACCAGGCAGGTCGAGTGGCGAAAGGGTCATGAGATTACTCCAGGCGGCAGGAAAAATTGTGGAAGGTAAGCGCGATTGGTTTCCAGCAGGTCATGCAAAACGTTTTTCGCGTGTTCCAGTTTGGGCCCAAGCGGGTGGACGATGATCGCCGCTTCCCATTCGGGGTGTTCTTGCCTGGCGGATTCTCGCAGCCAGGCTTCCAGGACTTGCGGCCAAACGTCTTCTCCGTCCAGCGTGAGTCCGTAATGCCAGGAGAGATGATTCAAACCCAGCGTTTTGAGTTCGGCGCGGGCGGGGTCAATGGGCGCGGATGAATCTTTTTGAAGCAGTTCGAGAAAGCCCATTTTAGCGTTGAAAGGAACGTTGCACACGCCCACCATTGCGATGTCGGGCGCGTAACGGTTGAGCGCTTCGGTGACCAGCCCCGACGGGTTGGTGAAGTTAATCAGCAGCGCGTCTTTTGCCGTCTCGCGGATGTCTTTGGCAATGCCCAGCATGACGGGGATGGTTCGCAGGGCTTTTGCCATGCCGCCGATGCCTGTCGTCTCCTGTCCAATCAGTCCGTGTCGCGCGCCGAGATATTCGTCTGCGAGGCGGGCTGGCATTTGCCCCACGCGGAATTGGGCGCAGACATAGGACGCGCCTGCCACCGCTTCGCGCTGGTTGGCAGAAAGCGTCACCTTGAAAGGTTCGCCTTTGGCTTTGACCATGCGCCGGGCAAAGCCGCCCACGATGTCGAGACGCTCCTTGTCTATATCCATCAGGCAGAGTTCGCGGACGGGGAGCTGCTCGACGCGGGCGAGAAAGCCGTTGATGAGTTCGGGCGTGTACGTCGAGCCGCCGCCGATGACGGTGATTTTCATGTTGATTCCTTTTCGTCGGGCGAGATTAACGTCGCGCCACAAGCGCAAACGCTTCTTCCTTCTGCTTCCAGCCCGCGCGAATTCGGCGCAGCGTCTCGCCCCAGGGGCGGATTCCGCTCAGGGCGTCTGCGGCTTCCACAGAGCAGGCGCCCACCCCCAGCGCGGCTTGAAGCGTTTTGGCGGGAGACATATCCCGCAGAAACGCAGAGAGAAATCCCGCGATGGTGGCGTCGCCTGAGCCTGTCGTCCCCGCCACATCCACTTGATAGCAAGGCTGCCAGGCTTCGTAATTTCCCCAGGCGGTCAGGTACGTTGGGCGGGCTTTCCCCAGCCCCTGCAAGACATCGGCGGGGGCAACGCGCAGATACAAACCGCGCTCGCCCAACTTGATGACTACGATTTTCGCGCCCAGCGTCAGCAGTTCATCGCTGATTTCGTGGAGCAGTTCGGGCGTCAGCGGGGAGCGCTGGTCTTTGCCGAGCATGTAGAGAATTTCATCGAGACTGGGTAAAAAAATGTCGGTGTGTGGAAGCGTGTTTTGCAAAATGGTTTTCCAGTCCGCGCGTCCTGCCGCCGAATGCGGGTCGGGCAGCGCCATATCGAGCGATGTGGTGAGACCGAGCGATTTGACGCGCCGAAAGAGTTGCGCCAGTTCCGCGCCGTTGTTGGCATACATCCGCGCCATGAGCGGGGGATAGCCAAAATGAAAGAGACGCGCTTCTCGAACATCGTCATCACGCACATCGGCGGATGTGAAATCATCGTTCGAGCCTGGGTGATGCAGAATGCAACGGTCAACGCCAGGCGGGTTGAGAATGATGGAATAGGACGTGCTGCTTGCCGCGTCCGCATGGATTCCGTCAGCCAGGGCGGGGGCGTGGTCTGCAATCATTTGTTTGACTATGCGCCCCAATGGGTCCGCGCCGACTTTGGCGAGCAGGCGGGTTTCAATCCCCAGCCGATGGAGCGCCAGTCCCGTGTTCGAGACCGCGCCGCCCGTCGAGACCTTCGCCGCGCCTATCTCTACCAGTTTGCCTGGCTGGACGATGGAATCGAGTCCGCTGGCGGCGCGGCTGGCAAGGTTGGGGATGATGTCGAGACAGATGTGTCCTGCCATGACGGACTGGGTCATAAGAGTTTCCTTCTATGCTGAAAAATATCTCTCGAACTCAATGACCTGCTCATTGAGATATAAAACGCCGCGCACATGTTCTGGCAATTGAATTTCGCAATGCCAGCCGTCTGTCTCTCGGCGGAAAGCGGCGCGGATTTCTCCTTGTGGGTGGATGAGGACGCCTTCGGCTCGGGTCAAATCGCCCAGGTGTGGAGCAATTTCCACGCGGGCAAACCCTGCTTCGGTGGGGCGAATGCCTAAAAGGGTGGCGAAGTAGTGATAAAGCGGATGAGAACTCCAGGCGTGGCAGTCGGAACGGCAGGGTTCCAGTCCTTCGAGTGGGGTTTTTAGCCCGATTTCCACCATTTCTGTATGCCAGCGGCGCAGTTGTTTGAGAATCAGGTCATCCAGATTAAGCAGGCGATAGGCTTCCAGCAGGTAGTGCAGGAAATAATAACTGGCGCGCTGAAGCTCGGCATGACGCAAGCCTTCTGCAATGTGGGGGAGTTGGTCTGGCGGCAGTTGGCGGCTGAGAATGGCAAACACCTGCGGGTGTTCTGAATAGGATGTGTGGGCAAGGTCATCCGCGAAAAGTCGGCGGGCTTCATTCCAAAAGGCGGATTGTCCCGCCTGCGCCAATGTTGCGCCCCAACGGGTGTAATGCGCCGCCAGTTCTACTTCACCGAGACAGGCTTCCAGGTCAGCCGCCATGCTCAAGGCATAGACCAATTGCCAGTGCAGCGTGGCGCTCACGCCATAGACGGCATTGGGCGGAATACCCGCGCCTTCGTTGCCCCAACTGTTTGTCCAATCTATGAAGTTCCAGCCTTCTGGGGCATGGAGCAAGCCGTCTTCTCGGACGTTGCGGCGGAAGGCTTCCAGCGTGGAGCGCATTCCAGGGAGCAAAGCCCGCACAAGGTCTGGGTTGTTGCGCCAGTGGGCGTAATCCCACAACATGCCAATCCAATACAGGGAGAACGGGGCAATCAACATGGGATAGCGGCTAGGATATTCTGCCAGCAGGAAACCTGTGGGCTGGCGCGAAGCGTCCAACAGACGCAGGGCTTTGCGAGTCAGGCGGTCATCGCGCGTTATCATGGCATGGCAAAGGACTTGCAAACGCGAGTCGCCGATCCACTGCGCTTCTTCGTAGTAGGGGCAATCGAAAAATATCTCGCCAGCGTTCACTTGCAAGCCGCGAATGAGAAGCGGCAGCGTGGCAGTCAGGCGCGGGTCATCACAATCGAACCTGCTTTCCATCTCCAGCGGGTAGCGACATTCTTCCAGAGTCAGGCGGTGCAGGGTAACGGGTTCTTCGGCTACAGCGATAACCAATTCGACGTACCGCCCTGCCTGCCACCAAAGCGTGGCGTAACGAGCATTGGATTTGCCATCCAGCAAAAATTCGTCTGCCACTGTTGGCAGGTACTTTCCTGCCAATTCGTCGCGATGTCCTTTGATATGATTTTCACAGTCAGGGGTCAGGTAAGGCGACTCAGCCCAGCCCAGACGGATGAGAGTTCCTTGTCCGCCAGAGACGGTCAGTTCAGGATAGGCGGTGACGTAATTTTGCAGGTCAAAAATGACGCGGCGGATGGCGTGTGGCGGAAGCGTGATTTCAATTTTGCCTGCTGCAAAGTCAGACCAATTTTCGCCCGTTTCATTTTTCCCTTCGACAGGCAAAGGGACGTTATGCGTATCGGCAGAAATTGGGGCAGTGACCGAACGCAGGACACCCAACGGAAAGGGGGCGCTCATCATGGACGGAAGGGCAGCGGGCTGCATTCGACGCTGGCGAAACATCATCCAGTCTCGAATCTGATCACGAGCGAGAGCGACGCGGCGGGCAGGCTGCCAATTAAATTCGTTCAGACTTTCTGCCCTGGGAAACGGGCGCGAAACGCGAAACCGCGACCCGCGCGAATACAAGGTAGTGACATTTGTTTGTTCCAGAAGTTCCCAGCCAGGCAGCGAAGCTGTTTCCCAATTCCCCAAACCCGTGCTAAGGGAGAGATATTCGCCTTCCGCCGCAAACAGGAACCCAGGTTGAACGCTCATTTGCGGGCCTGGAGCAAATCTCCCAAAAGACCAGACCACTGCCCAGATGACGTGAGCGCCTGTGGCAAGTTCCAGGTCATACGATTCGTAAAACCAGTGAAGTGGTTCGCCGCGCTCCGAACCGCGTCCCAGTCGCTCATTATCAAGAAACAAAATATACCGCTCATCCGCGCTGACATGACAGCGCAAGCGGACAGGCATGTCAAATTCCACCCGCAGACGATAGACAGTGAAAAAAGGAGTCTGTCCTGCGGCGGGGCAATCTACCCACCAAGCCGGCCATGCGGTTTGTTCATTCCATTTGGCGGCAGGGTTGGGAGCGAAAGGGGGAGTTTCAGGAAAAACGCGCATATTATCCAATCAAATGCTTCACAATCAGCATATCCAATTCTTCGTAATCGCGGGCGGCGCGCAGTTCTTCCACTTTTGCCGCATTGAGCGAGCGGGCCAGTTCCACCAGGCGCAGGAAGAAGGCGCGGCTGTTGCGGAGATGCTTGGTGGATGTTTCCTTCGATTGAGTCCGCAGGGCTTTCACATCCAAGCCGATGAACTCGCCGTTCTGCCCATAGCCCGCGCGTTCCAACACCCAAACCTGATTGAAGGCGCGGCGGATATCCACCGCCCCGAAAGATTTGTCTTCGTCAAATTTTAGTCCGTTTTGGTCGTTGAGATGGACCGACCAGAGTTTCTTGTGATAGAGCGCATAAGCCATTTCATCCGATGGGTCAAGCCCCGCCAAAATTGCGTGCGCCGATTCGATGAGCGTTCCCACGCGGCTGGGGTCAATCGTCAGGCTGGCGAGACCGAGAAAATGCCCCGTCGTCGGCACATAGGCGGCGTCCATCGGCTCGTTGGGTTTCATCTCGCCCAAAATGCGGATGTCCTTATCGTACTCAAGCACGGCGTTCATCCACTCGACCAGCCGCCCCACCGCAGCGATGGGGTCTTTCGCTTCGCGCATGTACGTCCCTTCGCGGGCGGGCCACAGCACCAGATTGTTCGTCCCCATGATGCGGGCAATGTCAATGGCGCGTTTCGTCCGTTCCAGCGCATACTGCCGCGCTTCGGCGGAGTTGGATGTAATCGCGCCATCAATCGTCAGCGGGTGTTCCCACAAGCGCGGGGCAATAAACTCCGCCGTCAGCCCGCGCTCGTTGAGCCGCGCGCGCATGGCTTTGGCTTCGGCTTCCTGCTGGCTCCAGGGCGCGTCCGCATTCGAGACCACATCGTCGTCGTGAAACTGCACGCCGTCGAAGCCGAGCTGCTTGTAGAATTCCAATTTTTCGGCAAAGGAAAATTCATCGCGCACGGGCGGACCAAACGGGTCTGCGCCTGTGTGGATGTTCCAGGGACCGAAGGAAAAGCGATAGGTGGTGGGCATGGGATACTCCTTTTGAATGCAGAATGATGAATGCGGAATGATGAATGCCACATTTACCCCGCCAGGCCCGCGACTTGGGCGGATGAGCGTTGTTTCAGGTAATCTTCCATCTTTGGCTGAATTTTTAGGGGATGGATAACCTGCTCGACGATGGAGCGGGTCCCCGCGCAGCCCAGCCGCTCGAACAGCATATCGAACTGCGCTTCCCACGCCGCCGATAACTGGTCTTTGACATCCGTCGGCAGATTCCACGCTGATTCTTTGAACGGCGCCAGCGCGTGCATTTGGGTATTGTGATGGAATTGCTCGTCGGTCATCTCTGGCTTGCGTTCGGCGGCGAGATTCTCGTCCAGCCAGGCGAACATTTCGTTTTTCAACGCAACGGGGATATTTTTGTAGAACGTGGTCATGAACGCGGTGGCAAGGTGGACTTCCAGCGCGCCATGCGAGACGAACTGATTGAAGTGTTCAGGCGGCAGGGTGGACGCGCCATGCTGCACCGCGCCGCCCATGCCGTATTCCGCGCGCGCAGCTTGCCCCAGGTTTTTCAGCGCGTCGAAATCAATATTCACCTTTGCCATCGAACCATTGGGCAGCGGGATTCCGCCGTGCGCCGTGCCTGTGTGAATGCTGACCTTGCTCAACCCAGGCTGATGGGGCGCAAAGCGTTCGTTGAACTGATTCATGTAAGCGCGAAGTTCTTCCAGCGTGGAGACATGCCCGCCCACTTCGCCAATCTCCCCGCCGATGGAGACGGTGACGCCCCGCGGCTGAAGTTCGCGGACGTGCGCCGCCAACTCCGCCGAAAGCGCGGCGTTGAGCGTTTGCTGTTCTGTCACGGTCGGCTTCGATAAATCCACCAGGGTGCTGGTGTCCACGTCAATATTAAAGTAGCCCGCCGCGAGCGCTTGTGTGATGAGATTCTTCACCGCTTCTTTTTCCTGCTCCAACGGCTGGCTGGCGGAGATTTGAAAATGGTCGCCCTGTAAAAAAAGCGCCCCGCAAAACCCTTCGGCAATGGCGGCAGCGAGAATGCTGGCGGCGTACTCGGCAAGGGTCTGATTGGTCCAGCCAAGTTCCACGCGGGCGAGTTCGAAAATCATCGCGGCGGCCTCGGCTTTGCGGGCGGAGCGAAACGCGGATCGGGCGCATTCGAAGGGCAGGGCGCGCAGGTTGAAAGCGGGAGTGGTCCAGGCGTGGGAAAAGGCTTCTCGTCCGCGCGCCAGGTACAGGTCGTAAATGGAAGAGGGGACGATGTCCAATGCTTGCGCGGCGGCGCGAATCCAATAGCGAGCTTGCGCGGCGCGTTCGCCGTCATCCAATGCCGAGATGCGCGCCAGTTTGCCGATGTTGGCGCGAAGGGTGGATTCGTTTTCTACGCGGACGGTATCGCCATCCAGCGATAAGCCAAAGTCCGCAGGATTCATTCTTCTTTCTTTTCTTCGGGGCTAAAGGCTTTGCGGAACTCGTGCAAGCCTGCGCCGAGTTCGCCTGCAATTTTGCCAATGCGCCCCGCGCCAAAGAGCAGGATGACGATAATCAAGATGATGGTCAGTTCAGTTGGTCCTAATCGAAACATGGGTTCTCCTGAATTTATGCCAAAGCGTTGATAACCTTATTCAACCCTTCGAGCGTGTTTTCCACGTCTTCATTCGTCATCAGCGGATTCACGTCCAGATGAACGGCGCGGCTGAGCAGGTCGAGGGTTTTGGGGCAGGCGGCGGGGGAGTAATCGGGGTCGCGCTGGGCGTAACTCCAGGGGGCGTTGGCGGCTGTCCAGGCGCGTTTGGCGGTGATGGGCGTCCAGTGAACGTAGACGTGATAGTCGGTCACGTCGGGCTGGTAGAGCGTGGCGGCGTTGATGTTTTCGGCTTGCAAAGCGTTTGCCACTCGGAGCGCTTTTTCGGCAGTATCGAGATAAAAGACCAGCGCGATGGCGGTATCGCCCTGCGGGTCATGTTCGGCGCGGAAGCGGATTCCTTTTTTCTGGGCGATGTCGGTCATCCCCGCTTTGAGCATTTGCTTGCGCCGCCGCATTTGGTCGAGCAAGTGATTGCGCTTGCCGAGTTGGACAAGCGAAACCGCCGCCAGCAGTTCGGGCATTCGGAAGTTCGCGCCCCACAGCATTTCTTCGTTTGCGAATCCATTTCGCAAGCCGCCGATGACATCGTGGAACATGACGGCGCGTTTCCAGACGGTTTCGTCATTCGTGATGACCATGCCGCCTTCGCCCGAAGTGATGATTTTATTGAACTGTAAACTGAAACAGCCAACATCGCCCCATGAGCCAAGCGCCTTGCCGTTGAGTGAACCGCCGTTTGCCTGCGCCGTATCTTCGATAACTTTCAGATTGTGTTTTTTCGCTACGGCGAGAATCGCGTCCATATTGGCAGGCGCGCCGCGCATGTGAACGGGCATGATGGCTTTGGTTTGCGGGGAGATTTTCGCTTCGACATCGGCGGGGTCGAGCGTGAGCGATTCATCCACTTCGGCGACGACGGGAATGCCGCCGACCGCCAGCACCGCCGAAGCCGATGCAATCCATGTATAAGCGGGGACGATGACTTCATCGCCCGCGCCGATTCCGATTCCCTGTAATCCGCAAATCAACGCGGCAGTGCCAGACGTGACTCCCAGCGCGTAGCGCGCGCCTGCGCGGGCGGCAAATTCCGCTTCCAGTTGCGCGGCTTTCGATTCGCCAGGGTTGGGGCCGTAGTAGCGGAAGAGTCGTTTGGCGCGTAGGGTTTCGAGAACGGCGGCTTCTTCTTCCGCGTCTATGCTGTTGCCGCCAGGGTACATGGGATAGGGCGGGTTGGGGCAGGCGGGCGAGCCGCCGTGGATGGTGAGTTTTTGGGTCATGCGTTCTCCGCTTAATTTCCTTTTCAAACACAAAGGACACGAAGTACACAAAGTTTCTCAAGGTCTTCCTTCGTGACCTTTGTGTCCTTCGTGTTTAATATTTTTTCAAACATTATTCCAACCCGAAGGTCTTCAAAAACTCATAGCTGAGTTTCAAACTCTCGAACGGGTCACGGCGGCATTCGTCCTGTTCGACGACAAAAAATTCCACGCCTGCTTCATGACAGGCAGGGATGATTTCACTCCAGTTCAGGCTGCCCTGTCCGACTTCGGCGAAGATGGGCGTCCACATCTCCACCGTGAAATCTTTGAGATGGACGGAGTTCATGCGTCCTGCCACTTTGCGAATCCAGACGACGGGGTCGCCGCCGCCCATTTGAATCCAGTGTGTGTCAATCTCCGCGCCCAGGCAGGGGATGGAGTCGAAAATCCATTCCAGGGCGGGGCGGTTGTCGAAGCGGGTGAATTCGTAGTTGTGGTTGTGGTAACTGATGGTGAAGCCCGCCGCGCGGACTTTTTGGCAGAGCGGGGCCGCTTCGTCAATGAAACGTTGAAACCCATCCCTGCCTTGTTGGGCGTATTCTTCGGGCATCATGCTCAGGATGATATTGTTTGTACCAAAAATGCGGCATTGTTCCAGGCATTCATCCAGATTGGCAAGCAGGGGCGCATGGTCAAGATGAATGGCGGAGACTTGCAAACCTGCTTCTTCCAGCATGGCTTTGGCTTGCGGCGTGGGGATATGCTCCAGGCTGGAGACTTCGACAAAGCGATAGCCGATGGCGCGGATTTTTTTCAGGCTTTCGGCAACGGCTTCGGGGGTGGTCAGGGAATTGCGGACGGTGTACAGTTGAACGCTCAGGGCGGGCATGGTCAACTCCATAGAAATGCGATGGTCTGGTACTGGCCACGATTTTCACGCAGGTCAGTGTAGGCTTGCTGGGCAGATTGCGGTGAGCGTACAGCCGAAATCAGTTTGGCAGCGGGCAGATTGCCGCGAGACATCAAATCGAAAACGGCGGCAACGTCACGCGGCTGGCGGTCACGCGGCAGCAGGATGGACATTTCACGGTCAAAGGCGGGCGGGTGGGGGAAGACGTAATCGAAGTCGGTTCCGCCTTGCACGAGAAGCCGCGCCCCAACGGGGTTGGGGGTGTCGTCCCACGCCAGGTCTTTGGCGGCGGGGATGAACGAACCTGCCACATTCGGCAAGCCTGTCGCGTCCACCAAAATATCCGCGCCGTTGGGCAGGAAGCGGCGAAAACCTTCGACGAGCGAATCGCCCGCGACAAAACCTTGCAAACCGAGCGATTCTGCCAACTTCACCCGCTCTGGCACTCGGTCGGCGACGATGACTTCTGCGCCGCTGGCAGCATGGCAAAGCGCCGAGAGCATTCCGATGGGTCCCAAACCAACAACGGCAACTTTCTCATGCGGCAGCGGCTTGGACAAACGCGTCCCATGAAAGGCAATCGCCGCCAGCCGCCCAATGGTAGCATCCAGCGTGGAAAGGTTGTCGGGAAGCGGTATCAGGTCCATTTCGGGCGCGAGCGCATGGGCGATGTGTCCACCCCAGGTAATGTTTACATCCGCTTTGCTTGTCCCCGTACACCAGACGCGCTGACCCACCTGAAAGCGGCAGTCCGCGCCGACTGCAATGATTTTCCC
>Ga0073932_1003828_pt1 | contig 19151 bp, 19 predicted proteins | sample DewCreD2012metaG_FD_76967 | JGI IMG/M metagenome (GOLD analysis project Ga0073932, IMG submission 76967) | Hot spring sediment bacterial and archeal communities from British Columbia, Canada, to study Microbial Dark Matter (Phase II) - Dewar... ...
TAGGAATCAACATCGAGGACCTAATTCTTGAGCCACTCGCGAGTGCCGAGGCTATCCTGACCGAAGAAGAGAAACAGGCTGGCGTCTTGATCGCCGATATCGGTGGAGGCACTACTGATATCGCTATCATTAAAGATGGTAGTATTTACCATACTTCGGTCATACCGGTAGCGGGTCACCAGATGACCACAGACCTGGTTGCTGGATTGGGACTATCCTATGAGCTGGCTGAGGAGATGAAGAAAAAATACGGAACCCTGCTATTATCAGACGAGGATAGTGATCCAGACAGGATGATCAATGACAACGGGCACAGCATTTCATTTCAGAGTCTTTATGAGATTTTGCAGGCCAGGGTAGAGGAACTTATTCGACTGATAGTGCTGGATTTGCCTTCCGAGGGTATCAGGTCATTGATTCCTTCAGGGATTGTGATTACTGGTGGATGTGCCAATTTGCCTGGTATTGCAGAAACAGCGGAAAGAATTACAAGGCTGCCAGTTAGAATTGGCAATCCGACAACTCTTAACGGAGTATCCGTGGATGAATTGAGTAATCCTGCTTATGCTACCAGCATTGGATTAATCCTGTGGAGTATGAAGAACAAGGGAACATCTTACTGGTTTAATAAGCCCCGTGGGCTCCGTGGCTTTATCGCCCAGATATTGAGATTTTTCCGGTAGATCAAAAATATCCAGAATAACCCATACATCCCGGAATACGAATGAGATCATTCGTATTCTGGATGATGATTAGTTATTTGATAATATTGAACTCTGGAATATAGAATGCACGTTCAAGCGAACGTGCATTCTATATTTTATTTCAGGAAAATATAGAGAAGAATCAGGATTATGATAATTAATCCGGCCACAATGCCTATTCTGGTGAGTTCATTGAGTACATTCACACGAGGAGTTAAAACCTCTGCTGCCGCAGATTGACGTGAAGGCTGAGAGCTTTTTATTTGTACAGCATTTACAGGCTGATTAGCTGCTAACGATTCCTGAGCAGGCGTGTTGACTGCTGTTTTACCCGGATTGATATTACGACGGCGATTACGTTTTTGTTTGGGTGCCATAAAAATCCTCCTTACTTAGCTCTGGGATGGGATTTCTCATAAGTTCGTCTGACATGTTCAGAAGTAAGATGAGTGTATACCTGAGTTGTGGATATATTGGCATGTCCGAGCAATTCCTGAACCATTCGCAGATCAGCACCGCCATTCAACATATGAGTTGCAAAGCTGTGTCTTAAAGTATGTGGCGTTACCTCAGTTTCTATTTTGGCGGCTCTGGCATAACCTTTCAAAATTTGCCAGAGACCCTGGCGGGTTAATCTTTCTCCTCGGACGTTCAAGAATAAAGCCTTTTCATCTGATTTATTTTGAAGTAGATGCGGGCGGGCTTCGTTCAGATAGATCTGGATAGATTGAGCTGCTCTGGGGTAAATTGGTATCATCCGCTCTTTATGTCCTTTACCAAAACAGCGTACGAAGCCTCCGGCGAGATCAACATCCCCAACATTCAGGGAGACCAGTTCACTAACTCTCATACCGCTGGCATAAAGAAGTTCCAGCATAGCACGATCTCTCTTCGCTTCTGGAGTAGAATATTTGGCTGGCTCGTCCAATAACCGGCGTGCCTGTTCAACGGAGATTGGCTTTGGTAATGTCCTGCCTACCCTCAAAGAAGCGATGTTCTCGGTGGGATTTTGCTGGATCACATGTTCCTCAGTTAAAAATTTAAAAAAGGATTTAGCGGCAGCAATTTTTCGGGCAAGCGTGGTAGAAGCATACTTTTTCTCTTTTAAATTAAGCATGTAACTCAAAACATCCTGTCGGCTAAAATTTTCCCAGGATGGGATCATTCCGCGTTTGCTCGCTTCTGCCTCTGCGAAACTCATTAGTTGATATAGATCATTCCGGTAGGCTTCCTCTGTGTTTTTTGAAAATCCTTTTTCTGCCACCAGGTATTTAAGAAAATTTTCAATATACTGTTTCATATGCCTCCACCCAGACTTAGAATCAATTCATTTTAACATAACTTAAAATAAAAATCAGCTTCAATAGAGTTATAATTTAAGTTATGGGGAGTTTTAAGTTAATTAGTGATCAGGGAGTTTTTTGTTGATCAGCGAGCGGGGACGCACAACCTGGATGCCTGTGGCGGGTGGTATTTTAAGCCTGATTGCAGGACTGCTGAGTTTTATTGGAGGCATCCTGGTGATGCTGATATTAAGTCTTATCTTCGCAACGCCAGACCTGTTTGGCTACGGATCAGGGAGCGGAAATTTCCCTGTATTTGTCTTCTGGGTTGCTTTTCTTCCTTATCTGGCAATTAGCATAATGGCGATCATTGGAGGAATTTACTCCATCAAGCGGTGGCGCTGGGGTCTGGCGCTGGCGGGGGCGATCTGCGCAATACTCACCATGTGGGCATGGGCAATCGGAGTCGCAGCAGTGGTCTTTGTGGCTTTAGCCAGGAACGAGTTTGACGCCTCTCCGCGGAGTTAAACCCGGAAAACTCATTAATCACCGGTTTCATTTCATGTTGGTATCTCACCATTCAAAAAACCTGAGTATTCAACACATTTCTAAGCGTAATGCGCGGTATTATGCTAAAATATTTTGAGACTATATGACGAGTAATCTGATCAGAGAGCTTCTAAGACAATTGCCTGAGTCGCCCGGGTGCTATTTGATGCGGGATTCTCGTGGAAATATCCTGTATGTTGGCAAATCCAGAAATCTCAAGAACCGGGTGCGTTCTTATTTTACTTCACCTGGCAGACTTACGCCTAAAATGAGGTTGATGGTGAACCAGGTGAATGATTTTGAATATTACGTCGTTTCTTCCGAGCAGGAAGCTTTGATACTGGAAAACAACCTGATTAAAAGATACTGGCCTCCATACAATGTTCTGCTGAAAGATGACAAGACGTTTCCCTATCTAAAAATTGATTTTACCGAGGAATGGCCGCGTATTCATATCACGCGGCGATTGGAAGATGATGGCAGTCATTACTTTGGTCCTTTTGCGGATGTCAACTCATTGCGGAGGACACTGGATGTTTTAAAAAGGATTTTCCCCTTAAGAACCTGTGCTCAACCGATAGTTGTAAAGCACAATATTCGACCGTGCCTGAAGTATGATATGGGATACTGTATGGCACCCTGTGCAGGAAAGACAACCAGGGCAGAATATGACAGGGTTCTAATGAGGTTGATTCAGTTCATGGAAGGCAAACACGAGCCGGTAATACGTGAATTAAAAAAGAAAATGGATGAGGCTTCGGCACGTATGGACTATGAACTGGCAGCCAGATTCAGGGATCAGCTCATGGCGGTGAACAGTGTGATTGAGGGGCAGAAGATCGCCATGAAGGTCAGAGGTGAACAGGATGTGATTGCATTTGCGGCAGAAAACAACCAGGCCTGCGTTCAGGTTTTTATGATTCGGCACAGTAAGATAATTGGCAGAGAATGTTTCACCCTGAAAGGAACCAATCATGAAGAGCCGGTTCAGATTATGACCAGTTTCGTACAGCAGTTTTATGCCTCATGCCCTTATATTCCAGCCAGGCTTTTATTGCAGCATCCTGTAGAGGAAACTGAGGTAGTGGAAGAATGGCTGTCAGCTAAAAAGGGTAGCAGGGTAAAAATAGAGGTACCGAAACGCGGGCAGAAAAAACAACTGGTTGATACAGTTGCAGAAAATGCAAAGCAATCATTACAACAGCTAAAGATAAGGCAACTTTCATCTGGAGCATCTATCAGGGAAGCCCTGTATGAAATCAAGCAGGCCCTGAAACTTCCCGGAGTACCCGAGCGGATTGAGGGCTATGATATATCCAACATTCAGGGGCAGGATGCAGTTGGCAGCATGGTGGTATTTGAAGATGGTAAGCCTAAACCATCCCAGTACCGCCGTTTTAAAATCAAGACAGTTGAAGGGGCTAATGATTACGCAATGCTTCAGGAAATGCTCAGACGCAGATTCAGAAGAGCATTATCGCCTGATGCAGATAATTCAGGTGCCTGGATGAGGTTGCCCGATCTGATTTTGATAGATGGAGGAAGAGGCCAGCTTAATGCTGCATTATCGGTTATGGAAGAGCTGGAGATAAAATCCGTTCCTGTGATTGGACTTGCTAAAGAGAACGAGGAGATCTTCCTGTCGTCTGAGTCAAATCCGCTTAAATTACCCGATTCATCACCGGCTTTGAAGCTTCTCCAGAGGTTGAGAGATGAGGCTCACCGGTTTGCCATTTCCTATTTTCAGAAAGTACATAAAAAGCGCACATTTTCATCGATATTGGATGAAGTGTCTGGAATAGGCCCGAAAAGAAAAAAGGCACTCATTCAGCATTTTGGTTCCATCAAATCAATCCGCGAGGCACCTTTGGAAGAACTGGCGAAGGTAGCAGGGATTTCTACATCTCTGGCACAAAAAATTAAAAATAATCTCTGATAACAAGAAAATCTTGCTTATTTCACGGTGAGAATTTCCTTCAGTACGAGTGCGTTGTCAATCGCAAATCCGCTGGCATCGTTATTAAAATATATGTAGAATTCGCGCACGCTGTTAGATAAATTTGTGATTTCTTTAGCCCAATTCTGGAGTTCAGAGTCTGAGTAACTGCTGGAGTATAACCGGGTATGCCCGTGGAATCTCAGATAAGCAAAGTCTGCAGTAACTATTAGTGGGCTGGTGAATCCAGGGAGGTCAAAAATACAGAAACCCGTATTAAATTTTCTCATCAAATCAAACACTGGATCCGCCAGCCACGACCGATCACGGAATTCGATGACATGCTGACAGCTTTTATCCAGCATCTCCAAAAAGGCTGCCAGCCTTGCATCATCCCTTTTTAATCCACCTGGGAGCTGGTAAAGAAATGGCCCCAGATTATTACCCAGAAGTTTTGCTCGCTCAAAGAGCGTTGTCAGTGCCTGTTCGCAATTTTCCAGTCGTTTGATATGCGTGATAAACCGACTGGCTTTTACCGAGAAGCGGAATTCTGGGGGGACAGCGTTGTGCCATCCCACGAAAGTACTTTCAAGAGGCAGGCGGTAAAAACTGGCATTAATTTCAACGGTGTTGAAAGTCCGGGTGTAGTAGGATAGCCATTCACGGGTAGAGGATTTCTCAGGGTAAAATTTACCTGCCCAGTGTCTGTAGTGCCAGCCTGAAGTACCGATATAATATACCGTGGACATCCTGATGCCTCCGGAGTAGCAATCAGGGATCTATTATAGGATGAAGGCTGGCAGAATATATTCTGCCAGCCCGGTATTCAGGTCGAGCGGATTTCTTCCCGCATGAATTTAATGTAAGCAACGGCAAAGCAAATTGTGGTGAGTAAAATGGTAATTATAATTTGAGGCCAGACTATCAACAGGCTCTGTCCGACTGATAGAGGAGTATTAAGCAGGTAATATGCAGCATCTGATTGTGATAAAAGCAGTATTTGAGACATGGTTCTGGCTTGTGGGAGTAGGACGATTGCCATTGATTCATTGAAAAGCTGGATAGGAGAAATTCGGGAAATATTAATCAGGGTCTGCATGCTATTGAAGAAAGCCTGTTCAGTCTCCACGGAAAGTGAGTTGGCGATTAATTGCTGAAAGAGTGGGAAGAAGATAGCGAAAAACAGCCAGATTGCGAGCGAGAGCATGGCAGAAGCAACAACACGCTTGAAGAGGGTGGAGAACAGGATTGCCAGACCGAGCCAGAATGAACCATAAACGATGGAGATTACCAGGAAGAAAAAGAGCCTCCAGATTTCTTCGATCGTCGGCACAATCCCGATGATGCGAATGCCCATGCCGATCGAGATCAGTATAATGGAGGTCATCACAACTGTAATTGTGACTACTCCAGCCAGGAATTTAGCATTGATCACGGAATCGCGGTAAACTGGCTGTGAAATCAGCCGACTCAGGGTGCCGTTATTCTTTTCACTGTTGATAGCATCCAGCCCAAGGGCAATTCCCATCAAAGGCAGGACTACAGCAACGAGTTCCAGAAACGAATTTGGCAGAAGAGGAATAGGGTTGTCCAGGATTGAAGCAGTATACATCGGGAGGAAGAAGAAATAGCTTACTGAAGTCACTATATCTTTGACGCCCAGAGCACCATGCCAGATAAAATAAATGCTCGGGATAAACATTATGAGAAAAATGGTGATGAAGCGCCAGCTATTAAAGTGGTCTTCAATCTCCTTCCGGAATATCGTCATTAAAGCTACCATATCAAGCCTCTTTAAAGTATTTAAGATAAATATCTTCCAGCGCAAGCGTACGCAGTTTCATCTGGGTAACCAGACCACCTTTATCCTGAATAACGCGCGAAATCTGACGTCGCAGGTCTTCATTGCAGGTGATATTGAGCACATCGCCAGAACGCTCCACTTTGACCACTCCACTGGTAGCCCTGATCGCAGAAACAATCTCGTCAGTTACTTCGGCAAGCTGAACATCTATCATCACACTGCCACCGCCTGCCTTCCGGCTCAACTGGGAAAGCGCGCCCTCTGCTACCATTTTGCCTTTCGACATGATTCCAACATGAGTGCAGATACGCTCAACCTGGTTTAATTGATGAGAGGACATGACGATGGTCATATTATTTTCATGAGCGATCTGCTTGATCAGATCCAGCATCTGATTGATGCCGGCGGGATCGATGCCGGAGGTTGGTTCGTCCAGAAAAGCCACCTTAGGTTTTTTTACCAGGATGTCAGCAATTGCCAGACGCTGTTTCATTCCTTTAGAAAAAGTGCCCACTTTGTCATATGCTCGATCCTTCAGGCCGACCTTCTCAAGCGCCAGATTTACTGCTTCAGTAGCTTTGCTGTCTGGCATACCGTTTAATCTCGCTGTGTACATCAGATTATAATGTGCTGAAAGGTCCTCGTAAAAACCGACATTTTCCGGTATGTAGCCAGCAATACGTTTGACCTTTAGTGGTTCACGGGTTGAGTTAAAACCAGCGATAAAAGCCGAGCCAGATGTCGGTTCGGTTAGACCAATGAGCATCAGGATAGTAGTGGTCTTTCCTGCTCCATTGGGTCCCAGGAAGCCGAAGATTTGACCTTCCTCGATTTTCAGATCGAGATTATCTACTACCTTATTTTTATCATAGATTTTGGTCAGTTTGTGAGCTTCGATTATCGGTGCCATATTAATTTACCGCCTGCCCAATCTCATAAATAGAACCATTATTCCGGCAATCACGACCACTACAATTCCTATGCCAACCCATCCCCAGATGCTGGGGGTCAGTACCGTCACCCTGACTGTCATGCTGGAACTCGTATTTCCAGTGCTGGCTTTTAATACCAGATTATAGTCGCCCGCAATTGTCTTATCGGCGGGCGGATTGATCGTAACATCAACCTTCTGAGTTTGTCCTGCTGCCAGAGAATCTATTTTTTCCGGGTTGAACTTTACTATCCAGCCAGTTGGTCCCGTGGAGTCAAGCTTGATATTTTCCAGTGTAGAAGATCCATCATTAACTACTTTGAAAGAGAAAATATTATTTTTACCGGCGATTGCCTGCATGCTCAGTAAGCCGGAATCCACAGCAGTGTACATGGAGTATTTGGCTTTGACAATTGCCGTCAGGGTTATATCGTCCGTAAATTCTCCTGCAGTGGCTTTCAGTGTTACCTGATATGAACCTGGATCGGGAAGTGAACCGGCGATATGTGTCATACTGATATTTACCGTTTTAGTATCTGGACCGAACGAATCTGCTGGTCCCATGTCAATAGCACTGACTTGCTTGCCCAGGTAGGAAACGGTAGAAATCCATCCCTGAGGACCGGTGAGCGAAAGGTTAACGGTACGGCGATCTTTGCCATTATATTTCACTTTTACATCAAAGCTAAACGTAGCTCCTGAGTTATCCGAATAAGAAGGAATATCTGTCTCCAGAGAAAGGGGTGGTGTGGTTTCAGTAGGGGTTGGAGTGGGAGTTTCGTCCTGTGCCAATGCGGCGACCGGTAGCATTAGCAGCAAGCCAATTACTACCAGCAATGTAATAGCCGATGGTAAAATGTGGAGAATTCGGGATTTAAGCATAATGCAACGCCTCCATGATTATTATTGATGTAATTTTATTCTGAGATTATTAAGAAATTATTAAGTTCACTCTCCCAAACACTCTTGTAACCGCAATGGCTAACCTGTAAGATATTATCATCTGGGAATTAAATTGTTTTGGAATGGTCAGCCAGGTAGTTACTACTGCTTTATCAGGATTATTTTACACACATACGCATAGGATTTCAAATGCACCTGGTCAGTGTTGGCACCGATATTATCGAAATACAGCGTATCAGGGATGTAATCGAGCGCTGGGGAGATCGTTTTCTCACTCGTGTATATACAAATTCTGAATTAAGTTTATACAAAAGTTCGATTAACTCTCTGGCTGCCAGATTTGCCGGTAAAGAGGCTGTGATTAAGGCTCTTGGTAGCGGTGAGATCACCATCGGCTGGAAAGAAGTGGAAATACTTTCGGAACCGGATGGTAAACCTGTAGTAAGATTATTTGGTGTTGCAGGCGAGAGAGCAAAACAACTAGGTTTAAAAAGTCTCGCAATTAGCCTCTCTCATTCCAGAGAAAACGCAATTGCTATTGTAATTGGAATCCGGGAAGATTAATATTATATCAGCAATGGGAAAATATGCATTTAAGCCTCTAAGGCATGTTTTTCAACATGCTGGAATAAACAGTCTTTATAAGAGGTACGGCACTTCTTTTAAACCTCCTTCGTCCCACTACGTAGTTTTTTCTGAAAAGGAAGTAGTCTGTTATCCACATTCCATACAATATTAAAAATTTTGAAATAACAGTTAAATCCTGATTAAAATCTTAAAAAACAGAAGCATATTTAGCTTGACATAAAATAAATTTCAGCCTAAAATGTGTGAGGCAAAAATAAGTTAAATAATAGCCAGGCAAATGTCTGGTTAAGGAGAGCTCAGATGTCGGGTCACAATAAGTGGTCAAAGATTAAAAGACAAAAGGGAGTAGAAGATGCCAAGAAAGGTCAGCTCTATACCAAGCTGACAAGGGAGATTATTCTTGCTTCCAGAGAAGGTGGTGGAGATCCCGAGACCAACTTTAAGTTGCGACTGGCGATTCAAAAAGCCCGGGAAGCCAGCATGCCCATGGAGAATGTTCAGCGTGCTATTAAGCGCGGCACTGGTGAACTTGAAGGCGCTGTTCTTGAAGAATTAATGCTCGAGGGATATGGTCCCAGCGGTACTGCTATTCTTGTGCAAACATTGAGTGACAACAGAAATCGTACAGTTCAGGAAGTCCGCAACGTTTTTACCCGTCATGGCGGCAGCATGGGGTCTCCTGGAAGCGTAGCCTGGCTTTTTGATTCCAAGGGAGTGATTTCGATAGATGCCAATGGATTGGATGTAGATGAAGTGACTCTACAGGCAATTGATGCTGGTGCAGAGGATGTTAAGGTCGAAGATAGTACCATTGAAGTTTATACGAAACCTAATGAACTGGAAATGGTGAAGAAGGCACTTGAGCAGAAGAAGATTCCTACTTCTTCTGCCGAATTAGCCATGATTCCCAAGACGATGGTAGAAGTAGATGAGAAAGCTGCGATCCAGACTTTGAAATTGCTGGAGAAACTCGAAGAACTGGATGATGTGCAAAAGGTCTACAGTAATGTGGATTTCTCCGATGAAGTGATTGAGAAATTCCGTTCCGGAGTGGTTGTATAAATCGCATGATTATTCTGGGTATTGATCCTGGTACCTTAATTATGGGATACGGGATTATTGAAAGCCGGGAGGAGAAAGTAATTCCTATCAAATACGGCACGGTCAAGACAGCAGAACGCTCTCCGACAGGAGAGCGTTTAAGCTATCTTTATAACCAGCTCGTGCAGATTATCTCCGAATTCAACCCGGACGCAGTGGCGATTGAAGAGCCGTTTGTGGCAAAAAACGTTAGATCTGCTCTGGCGATTGGTAAAGCACAGGCAGTAGCTATTCTGGCAGCTGCCAATCTACATAAACCATGTTATGAATATTCACCGGCTGAAATAAAACAGCGAGTAACTAATTATGGCGCAAGTTCCAAGGATCAAATTCAGCAAATGGTAAGGTTGCTACTGGGGCTCGATGAGGTGCCTGCTCCGAGTGATGCCGCCGATGCGCTGGCTGTGGCTCTTTGCCATCTTCAATCCATACATTTAAACCAAATATTGAATTGGCAGGTTGAAAAATGATTGCTGGTCTGAAAGGCACTGTTGAAGCAGTCGGCAGTAATTGGGTGATAGTGGACGTGGGAGGAATCAGTTTCCAGGTTTTTCTGCCGACTTCAACATTGAGTTCAATCGGCATTATCGGAAAAGAAGTAAAGCTTAATACCTTTCTTCAGATTAGAGAGGACGGTATGGCGCTTTACGGCTTTGGATCAGCACGTGAACTGGCTTTATTTCAATCTTTAATTTCGGTATCCGGAATCGGACCCAGGTTGGGACTGGCATTACTTTCCGCGATGGATGCTGAACAGCTCGCAGCAGCCATTGCCAGAGGGGATGAAGATTTGCTGACTTCGGTTCCGGGGGTTGGGAAAAAGACTGCCAGTCGTATTGTTTTGGAACTAAAAGACAAAATCGGCAAAGAATGGATGATTACCCGCGAACTTGAAGCGGTACAGGGAAACGGCGATGTGCTGGCAGCTCTAACTTCACTGGGTTATTCGGTTGCTGAGGCTACGCGCGCAGTTGCTTCCTTACCCGCGTCAGGTAATCTTGATCTGGAAGAGAAAATAAAACTGGCATTGAAATATTTTGGCGAAAAATAGATCAGGAAAACCTTTCTTCTTTCCAGGGGTCACCATGATTGTGGTATCCGGCAGACTCCCAGAAACCAGGCTTATCTACGACTGAAAATTCAATTCCGGTAACCCATTTGGCACTCTTCCAGAAATACAATCTGGGCACCACCAGTCGAACCGGACCTCCGTGTTCTGCCGATAGTGGTTGATTATCATGTTTGATTGCAAATAATACATCCATCTCGAAGAAATCCTCTGTAGTCAAATTGGTGGTGAAGTTGTTTGCTCCGCGGACGATAACAAATTTTGCTGCAGGGGAGATATTTACCAGTTTTTTCAGTTCAGAAGTACTGACGCCCTCCCAGAGATTGTTAAGCCTTGACCAGGTTGTCACGCAGTGAATATCTGAAAAAACTTTTATTCTGGGCAGGTTCAAAAAATCCGACCAGGTCAATGTTCTGGGAGTATTGACTGCTCCACAGATTTCTAATGTCCAGGAATCATTATCTATCACCGGGACATCTCCGTGGTGCAGGACAGGCCATTTTTCAGTGAGGTGCTGTCCAGGAGGGATCCTTTGTTTTCTAAGGGTATCAGGACTGTAAACTATTTCCGGGGAATCCATTTTAGCCTCCGCAAGTAAATTAGTGGGGTAAGAACCTGCTTTTATTATATAAAATTGCCGCCCAAAAGAAATCTTCTTTGCCATATGGACTGACAGCGGTATGCCGTTAAAATCAAACTTATAATGTAATAAAAGCCACCAAGAGATTTATGGAGGAATGCTATGCCAAAGACTTTGTATTTTCTCACCGGTTTTTTACTGATTATTACCAGCATATTTGCGGGCTGCCGGAACTCAAATAATCAGGGTGTTATAAAGGCTTCTATCGGTAAAGAGTTTACTCTGCCTCTTGGGAAAAGTGCTTTGCTGAGCACTGAGAATTTCAAAATCACTTTCGAAGATGTTCTGGGGGATAGTCGCTGTCCGAAAGGGGTGGTCTGTATCCAGGCAGGCGAAGCAATCTGCCAGCTAAGTATTATTGATACTGGTGAAACTCGTTCTTCACCTGAAAGTTTAATTCTCAAGGCGATGGGGCTGGTTGACGGATATTCGCAGGTAAAATGGTCACATAAAAATGTAGAATACATTTTCAATTACATTGTCGAGCCTTATCCAGAAGCTGGCAGTCAGATTAACAAAAGTGATTATTTGCTGGTATTAAAAATCGAACGGTGATCTCTTAATACTCTTTCTTGTGTTTGACATAATCAACGGGAGCTATACCATTTTAGCAATTATTATGGTAAGATACCAAAAAGGTTCAACCAATCCATGTTAAAATAAAAAAAAGAGGAATCCAAGTATCTCACAGCGAGGGAAGAAAATATGCGTGGTTCCATTACCATTGGCAGGATAGCCGGTATAGAAATAGGGGTACACTATACCTGGTTAATTGCTTTTTTCCTGATTAGCTGGTCTTTAGCTCGCGGATTGTTCCCCCAGCTTTTCCAGGGCTGGAGCCTTTCGACATACTGGTTGGTCGGAATAGGTGCGGCTTTACTGCTTTTTGTCTCGGTGTTGATTCACGAATTGTGCCATTCGCTGGTAGCGAAGAGCCGGGGAATGAAGGTGCACAGTATTGTCCTTTTTATTTTTGGAGGAGTAAGCAATCTGGAGGGTGAACCAGAGAGGGCCTGGGTTGAGTTTATCATGTCGATTGCCGGACCGGCTTCGAGCCTGGTTATTGGTGGCATTTTTTACGGAATCGCCTTTGGGCTGGCTTCAGGTGGTGATACCACTTCACCCCTCTTTGCAGTAATGTATTATCTGGCTTATATCAATATCCTGCTGGCTATTTTCAATATATTGCCCGGGTTTCCTCTGGATGGAGGCAGGGTCTTACGCTCGATTATTTGGGGGGCTACCAAAAATCTGCAGCTCGCTACTGGCATTGCTGGAAATGTTGGGAGGATCTTCGGCTGGTCATTGATTGCTGTCGGAGTACTTTTGATTTTTGGAATTAACGTATGGATTTTCCAGGCGAGCATAATCAACGGGATTTGGTTTGTCTTTATTGGCTGGTTTTTAACCAGCGCTGCCGATAATGCAATGCGTGAGATAAGCCTGCGGCAGGCTCTAACCGGAGTAAAGGTCAAGGATGTGATGGATCGTAGTCCGGAATGTGTTAGCCCTGCAACACCGGTAGAGCAGGTTGTGCATGAGAGTTTTATCCAGCGCGGCAGACGGGCATTGCCGGTCTGTAACGAGTCAGGCTTGCTGGGAATAGTAACACTTGCCGATGTCAAAAGATTGCCTCATGAGAGGTGGGCTAATACTCCGGTTCAGGAAATCATGACCCGCTCTCCGTTACTCTCAGTAAATCAAGATGATGATTTAAATTCAGCTCTTAAGATTCTGGCTGAAAACGGCTTAAATCAGATTCCTGTAATGGCAGATGGACACCTGGTAGGATTACTCAGCCGAGCTGATGTGATCAGGTACCTTCAAACTCGCCAGGAGCTGGGCCTGTGACAGGGGAAAAGTGGAAAACCTCAGGTTTAAGCGAACGGGATTTAACCTGGCGGGGGTCAGGGAAGTTTAGATAGCAATGAAATCCTGTTTAGACAGGTCGGATGTTTCGCGGATGTGAAAACCTATGATGTGATAGTAATTGGCTCAGGTTCGGGTTTAAATGTAGTGGGGGCTGCGCTACAAAACGGCTTAAAGGTCGCTCTGGTGGATAAAGGTCCTCCGGGCGGCACCTGTCTGAATGTGGGCTGTATTCCTTCTAAAATGCTGACAGCAAGCGCGGACCGGATCATGGAGGTCTTCGAATCTGGTAAACTGGGTATTCACACTGAGATTGGCAATATTGACTTCCCTGCGATTATGGAAAGGATGAGGAAGTCTATCTCAGAGGATAGAAAGAAAGTTCTGCAATCATTGCAGTCGACAGAAAACCTTGATTATTACCCGGTCAAAGCCCGCTTTGTGGATGATTATACGCTTGAGGTGCAGGACGAACGTATTAAAGCGCCCAAAATATATATCGCTGCCGGTAGTCGGAACAATATTCCTGCAATTAAAGGATTGGAAGAAAACGGTTATCTGACCAATGAAACTGTCCTCGATTTGAAAGTGAAACCTGCAAGCCTTCTGATCGTCGGTGGAGGTTATGTAGGTGTTGAGTATGCCCATTTCTTTGCTGCGGTGGGGACTCGCGTAGTGCTGGTAGAGTACGGTGAGCGTCTTTTATTGAATGAAGAACCTGAAATAGCAGGACTTTTACTGCAAAAATTAAGCGAAAGAATCGAGATTCATTTAAATACGGAGGTCCAGAAAATCGAAAAGGTTGGCGGTGGCTTACAGATAAGTTTAAAAAATCGTTTGAATGGATTTGAAAACCAGCGAGAAGTTGAAAAGGTGATGGTAGCCGCGGGGCGCAGACCAAATACCGATTATTTGGCTCCGGATAAAACAGGAGTCGAAGTTGACAGGCGCGGATATGTTCGCGTAGACGAATATCTTGAAACCACCAGGAAAAATATCTATGCTTTTGGTGACGTAATTGGCAAATATATGTTTACCCATGTAGCCAACAGGGAAGCCCAATTGGCATGGCATAATTCCATGCATCCCGAACCAAGAATAATGGATTATAGTGTTGTACCTCATGCAGTATTTACCTATCCTCAAATTGCTGCAGTCGGGCTTAATGAAGAATCAGCTCTAAAACAGCACAGAATACTGGTTGGAAAAGCCAGGTATTCAGATGTTGCAATGGGAATAGCCAGAGGCGAAAGCGACGGGTTCGCCAAAGTTATTGTCGAAGAAGATACGGGAAAAATTTTGGGATTCCATATTATCGGTCCAGAAGCTTCCACACTAATCCAGGAAGTAGTTGATGTTATGGTAGCAGGAGGTGATCTACAACTGATCCAGAGAAGTATGCACATCCATCCTGCTTTACCGGAAATTATTGTAAGAGCTTTTTCCGAATTGAAGGAACCTTCTTTTCCCCAGATCAGATCGGGGCGATTGAAATCCCTATCGTACTGATCGTCCAGCTAATAAAATCGTTTTAATGCTTCATAATCCAGCTTACCCATAATTCTTTGTATTAAACCAGATCTTTCATAAGTAAACTTAAAGTTTGGAATTTAATTATCATGAAAACAATTGTTATATCTCTTGACATATATTATATCAATAAATATAATAATTAAGTAATAGCAATTAAACATTTCTTCAGAAATGAAGGGAGAGTACGCAATGGTAGTACAGGGATTGTATATAATGGAAATAGCATCAATGCTAACCGGAATGCATCCTCAAACTCTCCGCAAATATGAGAGGGCTGGCCTGATCAAACCTCAAAGAAACAACTCCAGAAGGATGTATTCAGATGAAGATATCGGAAGATTGAAATATATCAGATTCCTCTCAGAAGAGCTTGGTCTCAACCTGGCGGGTATCAAGCTGGTACTTGAATTACGTGAATTTTTAGATGATCTGAAAAAGGAGATAGAATTTTTAAATCTTGACAGGTCCGTCAGGGAGCGCCTGGATGCCCTGTTAAACAATATATTGAAATCAATTACTGAAGAAAAACCCGGATAAAAAGGCTCGCGATATTTCGATGCAGGAAGTTTTACATGGTAGCGAGAAATTATCCGAATCAAGGCGGTGGAGGCACGTGAAATGAATTTGAATAAATTTACTGAAAAAGCTCAAGAAGCACTTATGGCAGCGCAAAGTCTGGCTCAGGAAAAGAATCACAATCAGATAGAGGTTGAGCATCTTTTATATACGCTGGTGAACCAAAAAGATGGTGTTGTGCAACAGATTTTGAACAAAATGGGGGTTGATCCTGGTATCATCGGACGCCAGCTTGAGATGGAATTGGAAAAATTACCCAGAGCTTATGGTATTAACCAGGTTTATGTTTCCCAGCGTCTGAGCCAGATACTTGATGCAGCACAGAAAGAAACTACCAGGTTTAAGGATGAATATATAAGCACTGAACATCTTCTACTGGCTATTATCAACCGGGATTCAGGAGTGGCTGGTCGTATTTTGAAGGGATACAATATCACTTCTGACCGGGTACTGCAGGTGCTTGCCAGCGTGCGCGGTTCTCAAAGGGTTACCGATCCGAATCCTGAAGGGAAATATCAGGTACTTGAGAAGTATGGAAGAGATTTAACGGAGATGGCACGGCGTGGCAAGCTTGATCCGGTAATTGGTCGCGATGAAGAAATCCGCCGTGTAATCCAGATTTTATCCCGGAGAACGAAAAACAATCCAGTCTTGATCGGAGAGCCTGGCGTAGGAAAAACCGCAGTGGTGGAAGGATTAGCGCAACGGATTGTACGGGGTGATGTCCCCGAAGGATTGAAAAACAAACGCATAATTGCTCTGGACATGGGTTCTCTGGTAGCTGGGTCCAAATACCGCGGTGAATTTGAGGAAAGATTGAAGGCAGTCCTGAAAGAAATCCAGGAATCACAGGGAGAAATAATCCTGTTCATTGATGAATTGCATACGGTTGTGGGTGCCGGCGCGGCAGAAGGAGCCATGGATGCTTCCAACCTGTTGAAACCAATGCTTGCCAGGGGCGAACTGCACTGTATCGGCGCCACTACGCTGGACGAATACCGCAAGCATATTGAGAAAGATGCTGCCCTCGAGAGGAGATTCCAGCCTGTTTTGATTGGTGAACCATCTGTTGAAGATACCATCTCTATACTTCGAGGGCTCAAGGAACGCTATGAGGTTCATCATGGTGTGCGGATCAAGGATGCTGCCCTTGTTGCTGCTGCCGTCCTTTCCAGCCGGTACATCAGCGACAGATTCCTGCCCGATAAGGCAATTGATCTGGTTGATGAAGCGGCAGCCAAATTACGAACCGAAATAGACAGCGTTCCGGCTGAGCTGGATGAAGTTGAACGCCGGATACGCCAACTTGAAATTGAACGGGAAGCTCTGAAAAAAGAAACCGATGAAGGCTCCAAGGAGCGGCTAAAAGGTATTGAAAAAGAACTGGCAAATCTGAAAGAAAAAGCCAGCCAGCTCAAAGTGCAGTGGCAAAGGGAAAAAGAGACAATTCAGAAGCTACAGCAGCTCAAGGAAAGGATCGAGCAGGTCAGACAGGATATCGAAAAAGCGGAACGATCGGGAGACTTCGAAAAAGCTGCTCAATTGAAGTATGACACACTGGTTAGATTAGAGAGGGAAAGAAAGGAATTTGAGACGGCGTTGTCCGCTCAAAAAGGACAGCAGCTGGTGAAGGAAGAGGTTGACGAAGAAGATATCGCAGAAGTGGTAAGTCGGTGGACAGGAATTCCGGTAAGTCGGTTGATGGAAGGTGAGATCCAGAAATTACTGAATATGGAGGAGCGCCTGCATATGCGCGTGGTGGGGCAGGACGACGCTATTCGTGCTGTTTCAAATGCCATCCGGCGTGCACGCGCCGGGCTACAGGATCCTAACCGTCCGCTGGGCAGCTTTATTTTCCTTGGTCCAACCGGGGTTGGTAAAACCGAACTGGCGAGAGCTCTGGCCGAGTTCCTTTTTGATGACGAACGCGCAATGGTGCGTCTGGATATGTCGGAATATATGGAAAAACATACTGTCTCCCGTCTGATCGGGGCCCCTCCCGGTTATGTTGGTTACGAAGAAGGAGGGCAGCTCACCGAAGCCGTGAGAAGAAAACCTTATACTGTGGTGCTTCTTGATGAAATTGAGAAAGCTCATCCAGATGTCTTTAATATCCTGCTGCAAATACTTGATGATGGCAGGCTAACTGACGGACATGGCAGGACCGTGGATTTTAAAAATACGGTTTTGATCATGACCAGTAATCTGGGAAGCCAGTGGATAGCAGAGCTTGGTCCCGGACAGGAAAGTGAATTAAGAGCAAGAGTTATGGAAGCTCTAAAAGCTCATTTCCGTCCTGAATTTTTAAATCGTATTGATGAAATAATTATCTTCCATCCGCTGGAAAAGGAGCATATAAAACGCATAGTAGATCTCCAGTTTGCCAATTTGAAGAAGAGGCTGGCCGAACGCAGAATAGATGTAGAACTGACAGACGCTGCCAGAGAATTGCTGGTAAGGGAAGGTTATGATCCTTTTTATGGTGCTCGTCCATTGAAGCGTACAATCCAGCGGATGGTACTCGATCCGCTGGCAGTTAAGGTCCTGGAAGGTGAGTTTAAAGAAGGTGATACGGTAATCGTGAGTGCAGAGAATGGCCGGATTACCTTCTCCAGAAAACCAGTTGCCGCAACGGTTTGATCTGGCTGGCAGTTTACGCAAGCCTGGCCAAAATAGATAAAGGAGGGGATGCCGTATGATAGAGTTTCACAGTGACTGGATAACGGATATAGAGTTTGTGCAACGAGATGTCAACCAGCTTCTAAATTATTTCGCTGGTTCAAAACCTCCTTCAATCCGCTTTTCACCGGTAAATTGGGAGCCAGCCATAGATATATATGAGACTGAGCGCGATGTGGTGATAACTGTAGAACTGGCAGGGGTGAAAGAAAAGGATATCCAGATTGTGGCGGACAGAAATACCTTTTCAATCCGGGGTGAACGCCGCAAGAAGGCAGTTGTGGAGAGCAGGACTGCCTATTACCAGATGGAGATTCCCAGTGGGGTTTTTGCCCGGACGGTGACCCTGCCTGTAGCAGTTGATCCCGGTGGTGCCCGGGCTACTTATTCAGATGGACTGCTGGAGGTGGTGCTTCCTAAATTACAAAAACAGCAGGTTATCAGGGTCGAAATAAAACCATCCTGAATTGGTAGATGAGGAGGATTGGCATGGAAATCGATACCAGGACTGATAGAAGTGAAGTTGAAATTCCAATCCCGGCTGAATTACCGGTAATTCCCAGCGGGGATAGTGTAATATATCCTTCAATGATCGTGCCGATGGCAGTTACCGATGAGAAGATCATTAAGCTGGTAGATGAGGCAATTGCCGGCAACAAGATGGTAGGACTTTTTGCCCGGCGTGCAGATTCAAAAGAACCTCTGCCGCAAAATCTGTACCAGGTTGGCACGGCTGCCGGTATATTGAGGATGTTTAGAATGCCAGATGGTTCAATACGAGTATTTCTTCAGGGCATTTGTCGCATAAGGATGAAGGAAGTTATTCAGACAGAGCCTTATGTCAAAGTCAGTGTAGAGAAAATTGAGGAGATCGAGGAAAAAACTCCGGAATTGGAAGCGGTTGCTCAGGCGGTTCTATCTTCATTTCAGAAGATTGTATCGCTGGCACCCAATCTCCCGAATGAGCTTTCAATTGCTGCGATGAA
>Ga0073932_1003829_pt1 | contig 19143 bp, 19 predicted proteins | sample DewCreD2012metaG_FD_76967 | JGI IMG/M metagenome (GOLD analysis project Ga0073932, IMG submission 76967) | Hot spring sediment bacterial and archeal communities from British Columbia, Canada, to study Microbial Dark Matter (Phase II) - Dewar... ...
CACCCGCCAGTTGCTCGCCTTCGCGCGCAGGCAGACAGTGAGTCCCAGGGTGCTGGACCTCAACGACACCGTGGCCGGACTGCTCAAAATGCTGCGGCGGCTCATCGGCGAGAACATCGAGCTTGTCTGGGTGCCGGGCCGCGAGCTTTGGAGCGTCAAGATCGACCCTTCCCAGATCGACCAGATCCTGGTGAATCTGGTGGTCAACGCCCATGACGCCATCTCGGGAATGGGCAGGATCACCATCGAGACGGTCAACGCGGAGGTCCATGACCTGTCCCTTCTGGATGATCCGGAATTCATTCCCGGCGACTATGTGGTGATGTCGGTGAGCGATAATGGGGCGGGGATGAACAGGGACGTCCTGGATCACATCTTCGAGCCTTTCTTCACCACCAAGGAGGTGGGGAGGGGTACTGGGCTCGGCCTCGCGACTGTTTACGGCATTGTCAGGCAGAATGCGGGATTCGTTAAGGTTTTCAGCGAGCCCGGGCAGGGGACGGTTTTCAGAATCTACCTGCCGAGGTCTTCGGGAGAGCTCTCCAAGGCTCTCCCAAAGGCCGCCTCAAAACTGCTTCCCCGGGGCAGGGAGACCCTTCTCGTTGTGGAGGATGACGATGCCATGCTGAGCATGATGAAGGCGATCCTTCTTCAGCTGGGATATAATCCGCTGACGGCAGGCAGGCCCCACGAAGCGCTCCAACTGGCACGGGATCATGTCGGTGACATCCATCTGATCATAACGGATGTGGTCATGCCCGAGATGAACGGGCGCCGGTTGGTGGAGCATTTGATGTCCGTCAGACCGCACATGAAGTGTCTTTACATGTCGGGATATACGGCCGATGTCATTGCCCACCACGGGATCATCGACAAGGGCGTGAGCTTCATCAGAAAGCCCTTCTCCCTCAGTGAGATCGCCTTCAAAATACGCGAGACGCTGGACGAACCGCCTTCAAATGAGCCGCTTTTCAAACCGGTGCTCGACCAGGGAACGTGAACGAGCACCGGTTCCACCCAGGAGAGAACATGTCATTTTGGAAGAAGCTTTTTGGCGGCAAGGAAGAGGAGCCGGCTATGGATCCCCTGGCGGATCTTGTGCTCGAAAAGCTGGCGCCCGGCTACCTGGTGGACCACGACGGCCGCACTTTCGAAGTGGTGGCCAGGCATCATCATGACACGGGGGATGGCTTCCGGACGGACGAGTGGGAGTTGCGGGCCGACGGCGAGATGTATTATCTCAACCGGGTGGAGGCCGACGGGGTCTATTGGACGCTCACGCGAAAGGTCCCCCTGGGAATGATCGACGAGCGGCTCAAGAAGCACATCCAGCAGAACGGGGATCCTCCCCAATCCATCGAACACGATGGGGTTTCCTACTTCATGGAGAGCTACGGTGGAGCACAGTTCCATCGAAACGGTCGAGGCCCCGCCCAGCCTTTCCTGTACTGGGATTACGCGGATGAACACCGGGAGCGGGTGCTGACCATCGAGCAGTGGGGAGACATCGAATTCCACGCTTATCTGGGCAATTATGTTGAGGAGTACCAGTTCACCAACATTCTTCCCGGAAGGCGCGGGTAGGCTCTGGATGCTTTCTGCCGGGAGAACGAGGATGGGTTTGATTTACGCGCGCTTGCTGCTCGTCGGTCTGCTGGCGCTCGCCCTCCAGGGATGCGGGGGCGGCTCGCCCGTGGATGCTCTGCGCCGCGGCCTGGACCGTTATCCGGAATACAGTGTCATACTCAACGACATGGATTCCAAGGGGCTTTTCTTCCACGACTATTTCCATCGCTATCGGATTATTTTTCCGGAGGATGACGTGAAGGGCGTGGAGGGCGGACCGCCGAACTTCACCCAGAGGTTGACCGACTGGGTCAAGGTGGATGAGGAGGTCTACAGGAAATACCAGGATGCCCTGGGGATGGTGATTTTGTCCAAAAAGCGGGACGGGACCATCGACAAGGTTCCGCAGCCTCCTCTTTTCGATTACGTCGGCGATCCCAGGTTCGGCAAGTGGGAGGCCGACAGCAAGGGCAACCAGGGCTGGACCTGGCTGGCTACCGGTATGGTGCTCTCCCGCCTCCTTGAGGAAATGGGCGAGGCATTCCAGAACCAGCGTCGGGTGGATTACGGCCACTGGAGTGATTACAACACCTCGAGAAGCAGGGGATCCACCTATTATGGGAGGGACTCCCAGGGGAAGCCACAGTTCGGGACCCAGGGGACCGTCACCCGCAAGACCGACACGGGATTCTTCGATCGGCAGCAGGCTAGGATGGCCGAACGGAAGGATTCCTTCGCCAAGAAGGTCGAATCCAGGATGGGCCGGTCGCGGCCGTCTTCATCCCCTTCGGGCGGTTTTTCCTCCAGGGGTGTAGGCAGCTCCTTTTCAGGCGGCAGAAGCAGAAGATAGGGGGCGGGAGATACGGCATGTTCGTGGGCACGATCGTTCTGGGTTTGGTCTATCTGTTGTCGGCGATGGTTCTCTTTGTGGTCGGCAAGTTCCTGTTTGATTTCACTCACCGCGGGTTTGGGCTCAAGGAGCAGCTCATTGAAAGGGACAACCTGGCCTTTGCCCTGACCCTCGGCGGTTACATGCTGGGGTTAACCATCGCCTTGGGCGGGGCCATGTCCGGACCTCCCATCTCCCTGACGGTGAACCTCATCGACATTTTCCTCTACGGCGCCATCGCCATGGTCCTGCTGAATGCATCCGTCTGGATCAACGACCGGCTCATTCTGCACCGGTTCAGCGGCGTGAAGGAAATCCTTCAGGACCAGAATTGCGGGGTGGGAGCCATCGAGGCGGCCAACTCCGTGGCTGTTGGGCTTGTCATTTACGGCACCCTTGCGGCGGGCGGCCATGTGCTCGAGGTGCTCGCCTTCTGGGCCCTCGGCCAGGCGACGCTCATCGCTTCGGCAAAGGTCTACAACTGGATGGCGCCCTTCGATGTTTATGATGCTCTGGAAAAGGACAACGTGGCGGTGGGGGTCGCCTTCGCCGGAATGCTCCTCGGCATCGGAAATATCGTGCGTTTCGCGGCCCAGGGAACGTTCGTGTCCTGGAGCCAGAACATCGCTTTTTTCGTCAGCGTCGCCGCCTTCGGGCTCGTGGTGCTTCCGGCGGCGAGGGTCCTGGCTGACCGCATCCTGCTCCCCGGAGGACGCCTGACCGACGAGTTGGTGCACCAGGTGAAGCCCAACATCGGGGTAGGAGTCATGGAGGCCGTGGTCTACGTGGCCATGTCCTTTCTGATCGGCTGGTCCATCAAATGAGCGGGGCCTCCACGGGCGGAGGCGACGTGGAGAGATGTTCAATGGGTTTGGAGCTTGGAGGACATGAAAATGGAGGAGCAACCAATGGTTGACTGCATGCAGAAGCTGAAAGCTTTCTTGTCGGACCTGGATATTGCCATCATCGATGAGGATCCCGAAGAGGACCTTCTCATCGTGGACGACCAGGACAGCGGTGTTACCAACTTGATCCTCGACTGCGAGGATCCGATTCTGATTGTCGAACAGCTCATCATGCCCGTTCCGGCTGGAGCCGGAGTGGACTTTTACCGACGACTTCTCCAGATGAACGCGACCCTGGTCCATGGCGCGTTTCTGCTGGACGAGGAGGCCAGGCACGTTTTTTATCGCGATACGCTTCAGCTGGAGAATCTTGACAAGAACGAGCTGGAAGCTTCCATTCGCGCATTGGCCCTCGCGCTGGCCGAGCACGGCGATGAACTGCTCGAAATGAGCAAGCAGGCATAAGGAGAGAACCATGGCGGGTATTTTCAATCGTTTGTTCAAGATCGGCCAGTCGGAGGCCCATTCCATTGTGGACAAGCTCGAGGATCCCATCAAGATGACCGAGCAGGGCATCCGGGACCTCAAGCGGGATCTCGGGGAGGCCATGCACAGCCTGGCGGAAATCAAGGGATTGGCCATAAGGCTCAAGAAGCAGGCCGACGATGCCGGCAAGCTCGCCCAGGACATGGAGCGCAAGGCCATGCTCCTGCTCCAGAGGGCTCAGTCTGGAGAGATCGGTCCGGCCCAGGCCGAGCAGCTGGCCATGGAAGTGCTCAATGAAAAGGAGTCCGCGGATCGCCGGGCGGCTCAGCTGTTTCAGGACTATCAGAATCAGAATGCCATGTCGCAGCAGTTGCAGGCCAAGGTGGACGATCTCCGCAAGACCATTTCGACCTACGAAAACGAGCTGGTCACCCTCAGGGCCCGGGCCAAGACGGCCACTTCCATGCGCAAGGTGAACCAGCAGCTGGCCAAAATCGACTCGTCCAGCACCATCAACATGCTCGAGAAGATGAAGCAGAAGGTCAGCGAGGAGGAGTCCCTGGCCTCGGCATATGGGGAGGTGGCCGCGGGAACGACGTCCCTCGAGGCCCGGGTCAACCAGGTGCTCACGACCCGCGGTGCCGACAACCAGAAGTCTCTGGAAGACCTGAAAAGGAAGATGGGCCTCCTTCCTCCGGCCCCATAAGGCGGACTGCCGTTCATCCGTCTGAAACGAGCCCGGGCGCGGTGGGTCCGGGCTTTTTTTTTTTGCGGAACCCCCCCGGTTCACCAACCATGCGTTCCATCCCGCTCCACGATCCCTCCGGCTGCCGAGCCCGAAAAATTCGTTCAAATGTCACCTGTCCTTCGCAATCCTGTAACGCTCAGGCTGCGAGTATGAGGCGTTTGCATGGATTGGCCGTCACAGGCCGGAGAAAGAGGCGCCTGCTCAACCCCTCCAACAGTCGGGACCGAGTCATGGATGGATCGGATGAGGGCATTTGTAACACAATCGTAACCTGTTCTTCACCAGACTGCGACTTGAGGGTCATATCCTTCCGGACGGAGGTCAAGGATATCATGTGCCCTGCGTGTCGGTCGGAAGCTTTTTACCGCTATGGGAGGACACGGCAGGGCAAGCAGCGTTTCCGATGCCTCCTGTGCGGCAGGCAGTTCACCACCGACCGGAAGCGCATCGAGGTTCGCGACCGACCGAGCTGTCCCGTGTGCGGTTGCGGCATGCATGCCTACAAGCGGGAGCATGACGGCATCCGTTTCCGGTGTTCGGCGTATCCCAGGTGTCGTACTTTTCTCAAGGTTCAGGATGAGGAGAGGGAATGAGCTATTATGTCCACGAAGTTCCGGGAAGGCTGCGTGTCAAGACACCGTCCGCCAAGGGGCAGGTTTGGGTTGCACAGAGGATAGAGGAAATAATCAGGGCCATCCCTGGTGTTTACGCGGTAAACGTCAACACCACCACCGGAAGCATTCTCCTGAACTACGATTCTACGACGGTCAATTCCAAGGGTATTCTCGAAATTCTGGAGAAAGAGGGTCTTTTCGATTCTTCGAGGCTCATGACCGGCGATCAGTACTTCCATAACCGGATGGAGAAGACCGGGCAGGTGATCGGGAAGGCCATCTTCGGGTTGGTCCTAGAGAAGACCTTCGCTGGAACGCCGGTTTCACTCCTGAGCGCCTTGATTTAGTATCACGGCGTGGGGCTCTGAGCCGGCTTTAGCGCCGGGTTATGTCGCCCCGATGCCTGATCCCGCCACGCGTCCCCTTCCCGATCACTCAGCATGCTCCTCCCTTTTTGCACGGCATGCGCGGGGAACATCCGAGTCATCCCCAAACGTCCTTGAGCATAGCCTCGACCTGGTCCCTCAGTTCAGGACGATTGCGTAGGGCCCCAAGCTTTTCCCAAAGGGAATAAGAGAGTCGCTTCTGATCGTATTCGAGAGTCAGGGAGCCGACCACGGGATTGATCCGGAGGCTCCGGATGCCCGGAACGCCGCGCATGAGGCTCTCGACATCGATCCTGGCAATCACGTCAAGCCCCGACCGCTTGAGCCTCAATCGAATCCTGCCGGGAATATGGTGGACGATTTCGGTGTGGGGGGCAATCAGCAGCAGGTCCGCGATGACGCTTGATCGCCGGGCATGAGATGTGTCTGGGGGCTGATTGACGTCGAAATCCACCATCGGCTCTTACCTCTCTGAACTTGGGGCTACACACTTTGGGGCAATCAGCATTGACGGTACGGGGGCCAACGGCGGTCCCCATGGGCATAGCCAACGTCCGCTAGCACACTCGCCGCGGTTTGTAAACGGCGTCTGTTATTTCCTCTCTCCGGGTGGCTTTGGGCTCGAGGGTCCCTGAAGGGAATGAATGTGCCTTCGAACTTCATTGACAAGGTTTGGGCGGTGCAATAGAAATTGGAGGTGGGGCATGAATGTTCATGCTGACACGCTGACCTGCCGCGATTATTCTAAAAGTTCATGCTGGCGGTTGACGCGTAGGGCAGCGATGCACTCACTCTGGCATTTCAATTACGGAGCTTCGAGGAGGCTTGCCATGGCTTTCTGGAACAATGGAATCAAATTGGGAACAGGACTGGCGATCGGGGTGGGGGCGTTGATTCTGGCTCCCACAGTCGTGCCGGCGGTGGCTGCGATCCTCAAGCCCCTGGCCAAGGCCGCCATCAAGAGCGGCTTCATCGTCTATGAGAAGGGCAAGGAAGTTCTGGCCGAGACCCGGGAGATTCTGGAGGATCTGGCTGCCGAGGCGAGGGCGGAGCTTTCTCAGGACTATGTCGAAGCGGGATCCGGTCTCTCCGCCGACGCCGACATCGGAGCCGGCTCCGCATCGGATTGAGGTGTGATCCCATGGGGCCGGAAGCTCATATTGCACATCGCACGGCTCATCGCCTGCGGATCAGAATCCCCTCCAGGAAGGGGGACGCCGACTATTTTGCAGGGCTGCAAGCCGTCTTGCTCGAAGGGGGCCGTGCGGAGCGCGTCGAGGTGAACCCCCTCACCGCGAGCGTGCTCATCGTGGCCTCCGGCGGCGTGGATGAATTCGCGGACCCGGCGGCGGCAAGCCAGTGGTACACCCTGCGCGCACCCACACCCCGGACTGGACCGCTCTCCAGCAGGGTGGTCCAGGGGTTTCGAGCCGTGGACGCTCAAATCGAGCAGATGACCGGAGGCGAGCTCGACATACCGAGCATCGCCCTGCTGGGGCTCATTTGTACCGGAATCTACCAGATCAGCGTCGGGAATTTCGCCGCGCCGGCTTGGTACACGGCCTTCTGGTATGCGGCGAGCATCGCCGTCAAAACGGACAAGCCCGAAAAACCGGGCGGCTTCATGTAACCTACCCGCTCCTCTGTTCCTCAACGCCCTGGACTTAAGCCTTCTCCATTGGCCCGCGCCGCCCTGAGCGAATTTCTTCGGGGGCTCCTGGATGATGCTCCGGGCCGAAAGAATCTCGTCTGGTTTCCCGTCATACGGTTCGAGCATCCCAAAGGCAGCCTTGATGGGGCGGTCCGGCTGAACTGCCTCCTGAGTACATCTCCGCACTACCGATTGTGAGAATTGATCGTCATTACTGCGTGTTTCCGGCGGGGGGGGGGACATATAAGAAGTATGATCATCTTATTGTGCGGAGACGTATTCAGCCCATGGCACCCGGCTGCGCAATTCCCGGAGCTTCAGCCAAAACTATTGTCATGCCTCGGCCTCCCGGTCGCAAGGTTCGGCCGGAAGGCCTGGAAACGGTCAAGGATTTGCGCCCACCAGTGCAGGGGGCCCTTCCCTTCAAGGATCTCCCCCTCCGGGCCACCCTGGTCAGTGAAAAGGCCGGCGAAGGGCTGGTTTCCAACGCAAAACCAAAAACCATAAACCGGAAGCTCTTCCTGAAAGCCGCGTCACCCGGCGTGCCGTCTATTTTCCTCCTGGCGAGCCTCATCTTCAAAATGACTCAGAGTTGAAACCATTCCGTCATATTACCGCTTTATATCGATCCGCGAATGATCACGATCAGGAGCGCACCGATGCGGGACTTGAGTCTCACGAAAGACACCATCGAGGATATTTTCAAACACGCGAAACCCCTGGGACATTACGAAGAACCTGCAAGTCTCAACCTCGGATTCGGTTTCCTCTATTATGGACTCGTCAGGACCCTTCGGCCCCGGCACATCGCGGTCATCGGGTCGGGTTTCGGATTCAGCGTGGTGTGCCTGGCCCTTGGGCTCAAGGACAACGGCTTCGGAGAGCTGAGCTTCGTCGACCCGTCCTATTCCCTCCTGAAGGACGGCCCGCTCAAGACCATAGGAGGGCACAGTCAGTGGGATGATCCCGAGCAGGTTCACGCTCACTTCGGCAGGTTCGGGGTTTCAGACATTGTCAGGCATTTCAAAAAGACCAGCCGTGAATTCTTTAATGAATATAGACATTTAAAGCTTAAACCGGTCGATGTGGGATTCATTGATGGAAACCATTCCTTCAACGATGTTCGCCACGATTTCCTGGAGATGTTGAATCATACCCACAAGAATTCCTATATCCTGCTTCACGACACAAATATCTATATCAGGGAGCTCCTGCGGCATGCCGGGGTGAAGCGCTGGCTCAACATCATCAGGAAGCATGAAGATCACTTCGAAGTGGTGAATTTTCCCTTTTCATCGGGAGTTGCCATTGTCCGTGTCCTTCAGGATGAGACATGGGAATACGACCAGTAATCTGGTTTCTTTCGGTTTTGTCCCTTTCGATGGTCTTGGTTTTTCTCTATTGGCGCTATGTCTGGTTTTTCAGAAATCCTCCCCGCCATCCTCCCGCCGGAAGCTCCATTCTTTGCCCGGCCGACGGGACGGTCGTTTACGTGAAGCATTTTCTGCCCGGCGAGGCAGTCATCAGCATCAAGGAAGGCCTGGCGGCACGACTGGACGAGATCGCTCCCAGCGATTTGGAGGGGGCCAGGATACTCATCGGTGTCTTCATGAGTCCCTTTGACGTCCACTACAACAGGGCGCCCCTTGACGGCACCGTGGAGTGGGTGCGGCACCATCCGGCCAGGGGCGGAAACCTCCACATGACGTCCATGCACTGGAGGACTCTGCTCGGAATCCGCCCATTTGAAGGGGAAAGCCCCCATGTGCTCCAGAACGAGCGGACCGTGACCAAGTTCCGGGGCTCATTCAAGGGAGTCCCCATCGGGTGCTGCGTTATCCAGATCGCCGGCGGGAGTGTTCGGGGCATCGACAGCTATTTCCCGGAGGGCTCCACCGTCGCCAGGGGAGAAGTGTTCGGGATGATCCGGATCGGCTCTCAGGTGGATCTGCTGGTTCCGGCCCTGGACTCCATGAGGGTCCGGGTGGAGCCCGGCCAGCGGGTGAGGGCCGGGGAGACCGTCTTCATCGATTGAGGCAAGCCTCCCTTGGGGAATGGAACGAGGAGTTGTGAAATGAGAATGTCTTCCCACGCATGCCGTTGTCGAGCGGGTCGTCAGCATGTGAATCCCGTGGAGCCCGAGGAGAGGGGCCAGTGGAGAGCCGGTCTTCTCGCGGGCATCGAGGGATTGGAGGCTCATGACCATTCAACGGCGGGCGGCCCATGTTCGAAGGCCTTGACCGATCAGGCCGCACAGGCGGGGGGCGACCATGAAGCTCGTTTTTCGAGTCCGCCGGCGGTTGTCCGTCCGGGAGTTCATGACCGTTCAGGAACAGGATCGAGAAGGAGATGCAATGTCTGACACTGAAGCCCGAATCGACCTCCACGTGCACTCGAGGCATTCCAGGCGCCCCACTCAGTGGGTCCTCAAGAAGCTGGGATGTCCCGAGAGCTTCACCGAACCGCTCCAGATCTACCGGCTTGCCAGGAAGCGCGGCATGACCCACGTCACCATCACCGATCACAACAGCATATCCGGGGCGCTGGAGATCGCTCATCTCCCCGACGCGTTCGTGAGCGAGGAAGTCACCACCTACTTCCCCGAAGACCAGTGCAAGGTTCATGTCCTGGTCTACGACATCGACGAAGCCGTGCACAACGACATCCAGGCGCTCCGGGAGAACGTGTACGACCTCACGGGCTATCTGCGCGAGCGGCGGATCTGCCACGTATTGGCCCATCCCCTTTACTCGGTCAATGACCGGCTGACCATCGAGCATTTCGAGAAGCTTCTGCTGCTTTTCAAGAACTTCGAGCTCAACGGTGCGAGGGATGCGGAGCAGAATCATGCGCTGAGGATCATCCTCTCGTCGCTCACCGCCGAGGACATGAATCACCTTGCGGACAGGCACGGTCTGGAGCCTGCCTTCCCAGAGCCCTGGCGCAAGAACCTCACGGGGGGGTCCGACGACCACAGCTCCCTCACCATTGCGGGCACCTACACCCAGATCGAGGGGCCGCAAACGGTGCGGGAATTCCTGGCGGCCCTCGAGGAGCATCGAGCCGAGCCCATCGGGCGGGCCTCAACCCCCCAGACCCTGGCTCACAACCTGTATGGGATCGCGTATCAGTTCTATAAGAACAAGATGGGCTTGGACAGATATGTGTCCAAGGACACCTTTCTCAAGTTCCTGGATCGTTTCCTCCAATCCAGCCGCCCCGAGGAGGAAGGATTCCTTTCCAGGATCACGCTCCTCTGGAATCATCGCAAGCGGCCCCGTAACAAGCCTTCCATGTCCAGGAATGTCCTCGACCTGCTCAAGGCCGAGACACAGGCTTTGATCCGGAAAGACCCGGAGCTCACGAGCATCGTGGAAAGCAGGGAGGTCGACCTGCGCAATCTCGAGAAGAAGTGGTTCCGATTCGTGAACCAGCTGTCGAACCGGTCGCTCTTGCACTTTTCCAACCACCTGCTCGACCATCTCAGCGGCGCCAACGTGTTCAACATTTTCCAGTCCGTGGGCTCGGCAGGTGGTCTTTACACGCTGCTGGCTCCCTACTTTGTCTCCTATTCGATCTTCAGCAGCCAGCGCCGGTTCAGCCGGGATGCCCTGCGGCATTTCACCGGCGGGGATCAAGGCGAGGTCGGGCCGAGCCGGATCAAGGTGGCGCATTTCACCGACACTTTCCACGAGGTGAACGGCGTGGCCAGAACCCTCCAGCAGCAGGTGCGCATCGCCCTCAAGACCAACAAGAACCTGACGCTCATCACCTGCGACGCGGAGGAGCACCATCCCTGCGCGGGGGTCCACAATTTTCGTCCCATCGGCGTTTACGAGCTTCCGGAGTATCCCGAGCAGAAGCTCCATTTCCCCCCGTTTCTGGAAATGCTCAACTATTGTTATGAGGAGGGCTTCACGCACATCCACTCGGCGACCCCTGGTCCCATCGGCATTGCCGCCCTGGCCATCGCCCGGATTCTGAAGCTCCCCTTTTACGGCACGTATCACACGGCCCTGCCGCAGTATGCCCAGTATCTCACCAACGACCATTCCATCGAGGACCTGGTGTGGAAGTACACGATCTGGTATTACGATCAAACCGACTTGGTGTTCGTGCCGTCCAACAGCACAGCGAGCGAGCTCATCCAGAAGGGCATCTCACCCAACAAGATCCAGCTGTTTCCGCGCGGTATCGACATCCAGAGATTTCATCCCTCGAAGCGGAACGGCTACCTCGAAGAGCGCTACCAGATTCGTTCCGGAGCCAAGCTGCTCTATGTGGGGAGGATATCGAAGGAGAAGAACCTGCAGCATCTGGAGCGCGTCTTCAAGGAGCTGGCGAAGAGCCGCCCGGATGTTCACCTGGTTCTGGTGGGGGACGGGCCCTACATGAACGAGATGCAGGAAAGCATGCGGGGGCTTCCCTGTACATTCACGGGTTATCTCGAGGGGGAGGATCTCGCGGCGGTTTATGCCTCTTCGGACCTTTTCGTCTTTCCGAGCACGACGGACACCTTTGGGAACGTGGTGCTGGAGGCGCAGGCTTCGGGAATTCCCGTCATCGTCACCGACCTCGGTGGCCCGCAGGAGAATGTCCTCCCCGGAAAGACCGGGCTGGTCGTGGATCACAGTGATTCCGGCGCGTTTCTGGACGCCATCGAGCTGCTCCTGAGGGACCCGGGCCGTATGAGGCAAATGGGGAGGGCTGCCAGGCAGTATATGGAGGATCGCTCTTTCGAGAGCGCTTTCAACAAGACCTGGAGGCTCTACCGCCGGGATCATCATGAATCCGGCCCCCCCCTGGTTCAGGCCGTGTGAGGAGGCTGCCCGAAACGCCGGGGGATGCTCAAATGGAATGCACCGAGATGGGGTGCGCGGCTGACCGCCGCCCCACGGCGCCTGGTGGCGGTCTTCGACGCATGGTGCTCAGAACACTATGATCCGGGAAGCCTCTCTGCTCCTCGTCCCAAAGCATCACCCCCAGTCCACGCGGTATTCTCCGCAAACCGCCGTGCCTGCCCCGATGATCCCCGCATTCAGTCCCGCGCCCGCCCGTGTGCTCTCGCGGCTGCCATCCCCGGACTCCATGTCCTTCGGTCCCCTTGTAACCTTGGAAAGGAACCCTCGCCATGAGGAAAATCTATGTGCTCGACACCAACGTCCTGCTGCACAATCCGCAAGCCCTTTTCGCATTTGAGGACAATGACATCGTGGTGCCCTTCTCGGTCATCGAGGAGGTCGACAACCAGAAGAGGCGCCAGGATGAGGTGGGCAGGAACGCCAGGCTGGTCTCGCAGATCCTGGACGGTCTGCGGGGGGCCGGCCGGCTTTCCGAGGGCATCGCACTGGAAAAGGGAGGGAGGTTGAGGATTGAGCTCAACCACCAGGAGCTTATGGATTTCCCCAAGGGGCTGGAGCCGGACAAGTTCGACAACCGGATTCTCGCGGTGGCATTTAATTTGAGCCGCAGCGGGAGGCAGCCGGTGATCCTCGTGACCAAGGACCTGAACCTGAGGATAAAAGCCGATGTTCTTTCGATCCCAGCCGAGGATTTCTACAACGACAAGGTGGATTTTCACCAGCTCTACACGGGAAGCGGTGAGGTTTATCTGACCCGGGAGGAGCTGGACGGCTTCTATCAGCAGGGCAGGCTCGTCATGAGCGGGGCCTTTGCGGCTTTCCCCAACCAGATGTTCGTGGTGAGGAGCCACGAGAATCCATCCCAGTCGGCGCTGGCCCGATACGCGGGTGGAGCCCTCTGCCCCCTGGTGAACGGCGATGCGGTCTGTTGGGGGATTCGGGCGTTGAACAAGGAGCAGAAGTTCGCCATGGACCTGCTCTTGAACGACGACATCAAACTGGTGACGCTGCTTGGGCGGGCGGGCACGGGTAAGACGCTCCTGGCCCTGGCGGCCGGCCTGGAGAAGGTGCTCGAGCAAAGGGTGTACACGCGGTTGCTCATCACGCGCCCCGTGACTCCCATGGGGGAGGATCTGGGATATCTGCCCGGCACCAAGGAGGAGAAGCTGCGGCCCTGGATGCAGCCGATTTACGATAACCTGGAATACCTCCTGAGAGACTCGGCGGAGCCCTACGACCTGCTGGACGAACTGCGGGAGCGGGGGACCATCGAGATGGAAGCCCTCACGTACATCCGAGGCAGAAGCATTCCCAAGCAGCTGATCCTCTGTGACGAGGCCCAGAACCTTTCGCCGCACATGATCAAGACGCTGATCACGCGGGTGGGTGAGGGGACCAAGATCATCTTCACCGGGGACCCGGAGCAGATCGACCACCCGTACCTCGATGCCAGCAGCAACGGCTTGAGCTACCTCGTCGAGAAGCTCAAGGGCGAGGACATCGCGGGTCATGTGACCCTGGTCAAGGGGGAGCGCTCCCGGGTGGCGGAGCTCGGGGCCAGGCTGCTCTGAGCGTGAGCCTTTTATATCCGCATCGGTCCTGAATTGTTACGGTACCGACATGAGACCGTAACATTCATGACCTATTTTCTCGATCCAACGATTCATTCGCGTTGCAGGGGGACCAGACGGCCCTGAAAGCCCATTGGCGCCCTGCTGCTCGACAGGGTCTCCCGTTTCGGCGTCTCTGCCGCTCCCGTTCAAGGCTTCCCCGGCCCGGGGGGGGAAGCCCCCTTCGTCCCTTCGGAATCCGCCGTCCCCTTGTGGGAGATCCTTCATCAGGCATCCCTTTCATGGAGGAGCAGAGGATCATGAACAAGCAAATGCTTCAATACTTCTCCGAGGTCCTGAACCGCCAGTTGGTCGAGGCGCTTCCCGAAGCGAGGGGAATGCTGCCGGGTCTTCTGGGTGGTCTCGACCACCGCGAGCCCATGGACGAGGTGGATTTTGCGTCCCACCAGTACAGCCAGGAATTCAACATTCGAATCCATCGGCATCACCACATGAAGGTTCGGGAGATACTGGCGGCCATCCAGCGCCTTTCGGACGGGGAATACGGGATCTGTGAAGCGTGTGGCGACGAGATCGGGGTGGATCGCCTGAAGGTCCAGCCGTTCACGACGGTTTGCCTTTCGTGCCGCAGGCAGTTGGAGATGTCGTCCGGGGCGGGCTCCAAAAGAATGAAACGGTCGTTGAGTCAGGGAATGGAACAAATGTGAAAGCCGGCGATGGTTTCGCGTTTTTTGTCATCATTCTGTAACATTCCTTGCCTACACTCCAACGGGTCTTGGGGCTGAAGTGGCTGCCCGAGCCTGATCAAGAGCCAATCATTCGAAAACAAAACAGTGAAGGAGGCAAAAATGCTGAAGAGAGTTCTGGGTAGGAGAGTTCTTGCTGGCGTGGCGGTGGTGGCTGCGGCGCTTCTGGTGGCGACGACGGCCATGGCGGTGGAGCTGGATCCGAAATTACCTGACTACAAGCCCGTGAGTGGAGTGTCGGGAAACCTCAAGTCCATTGGTTCGGATACGCTCAACAACCTCATGAGCCTCTGGTCCGAGGGTTTCCGCGCCCAGTATCCCGGTGTGAAGATCGAGATTGAAGGTAAGGGATCCTCCACGGCTCCGCCGGCCCTCATCGAGGGGACGGCTCAGTTCGGTCCCATGTCCAGGGAAATGAAGGCCAAGGAGATCGAGACCTTCGAGCAGAAGTTCGGCTACAAACCGTCTCACATCCGGACGGCTGTGGACTCGCTCGCTGTCTTCGTGCACAAGGACAATCCCATCAAGTGCCTGACCCTTCAGCAGTTGGACGCCATCTTCTCCAAGACCCGCAAGGGCGGGGCGACCAAGGATGTGGTGACCTGGGGTGACCTTGGCCTGAAGGGCGAATGGGCCGACAAGCCCATCTCGCTCTACGGCCGCAACTCGGCTTCGGGCACCTACGGGTATTTCAAGGAAGTGGCGCTGTTCGGCGGGGACTACAAGGACACCGTCAAGGAGCAGCCGGGCTCCTCGGCGGTGGTGCAGGGCATAGCCTCGGACAAGTACGCCATTGGCTACTCGGGCGTGGGCTACAAGACGGCCGATGTCCGCATCGTGCCCCTGGCCTTGAAGGAAGGCGCCTGTTTCGATGCCACGGCCGAAAATGCCTACAGCGGCGATTATCCCCTGGCCCGGTTCCTTTACGTCTACCTGAACAAGAAGCCCGGAGAGGCGATGGATCCGCTGCGGGCCGAGTTCATCAAATTCATCTTCTCCAAGCAGGGCCAGCAGGTGGTGCTCAAGGATGGCTTCTATCCGGTCTCCCAGGCAATGGCCGAAGAGGATATGAAGGCACTGGGAATCAAGTAAGCTTCTTTCCAGATCCAGCATCCTATCAAGCATGAAAGGGCGAGGTCCGGGTGGCGACACTCCAACCTCGCCCGGCTTGTTTCCATGAATCTCTCCTCGATGACAACGCCATGAGCCCAGATAATTCGAGTCTCGACTCCAGCTCCGAAGAGGGTCGGCCCCCTGAATACGTTTACGAGCCGGTGCTCCGCCGGAGTAAGGCAGCCCGCAAATCGGTGCTCATTGCCGACCGGCTGGCCGACTGGACGATCACCGTTGGGGGAATCCTCGTCATCATCGCCGTTTTCGGAATCCTCGTTTTCCTGGTGGAAGAAGTGCTTCCCCTGTTCAACCGCGGCACCGTGACGGATCAGGTGGGTTACCGGGTGGCCGAGCTGGACGATCGCATCGTCGCGGTGACGATGGATGAGCATCAGTCGCTGGCCGTCCTCGTGGATTCCCACGGAGGTATCCGTGCTTTTCACGCCTCCACGGGCGTCACCATGGAGGTGGGCGGTTTCGACTTTGGGGGCCGCGAGGTGACGGCGGTGGGGTTGGCCCAGGATCGTGAGAATCTGGCCTTCGGGATGCAGGACGGCACGGTCCGCTTCGGTCGGCTCAAGATCAAAACGGACATTCTCCCGGCGGAGGCCATGCCCCAGGGTCTCAGGGTCCTGGATGAACGGGACTCCACCGACGGGGCCGCCGTTTACTCAAAGATTCCCGCAAACCAGGTTCGCAAGGTAAGCCTCGAGGCGAAGCTCGAGGACGAGAGCAGCGAAATGGGGAGCGGATCCCCCGTTCTGGCCATGGACTACAGGCTCGGTGGCCTGGCCGAGCGTCCGACCAGGGCTTTTGTGACGGTCGATGCGGGGGGGGAGATCAACCTGAGCCTGGCCGAGTCTCGGCTGAACATGCTCACGCGCCAGACCACCGTCACGGTCAGCCGTTCAAAGCTGCCCCCTCTCCCTCAAGGGGTCCAGCCGTCGCATGTTCTCATGACCCAGAAGGCCGATCAGGTCTATGTCGCCGAGCGAAGCGGCCGCGTATTTCGCTACAATACCCAGAACCTGAGTGCCCCCTTGCTCGCCGAGGAGGCAGACCTGCTTCCCGACGAGGTTGAGCTGACGACCTTCGGTTTTCTGACCGGTGAGAATTCTCTGGTCGTGGGAGGATCCGATGGCTCCGTCAACATTTATTTCCGTCTTTTCCGGGAAGGAGGCTCTTCCGCCGATGGGTTCTCCATGGTGCGCACGCGGGAGTTCGATCGGCATGCGACGGCGGTTCGGAACTTTCAGCCGACCCAGCGTGACAAGACTTTTCTGACGGTTGACGACGAGGGCCATATCCTGGTGCGCCATGGCACGTCCGAAAGCACTCTGCTGGATCTTGCCGCCGGGAGGGAGCCCTTCGCGGTTCTGGCCTTCGCTCCTCGGGCCGACGGCATCCTGGGGATCAGGCCGAGTGGAGAGGCAACCTTGTGGAGGCTTTCCATCCCGCATCCGGAGACTTCCATCCGGACGCTCTTTCGCAAGGTGTGGTACGAGGGATATCCCGAGCCCACCTTCACCTGGCAGTCCTCGGCGGCGACGGACGAGTTCGAGCCCAAGCTTTCGCTCATCCCGCTCATTTTTGGGACCATCAAGGCCACGGTTTACTCTCTGATCTTCGCCATCCCCATTGCGCTGCTGGGAGCCATCTACACCTCGGAGTTCATGCATCACAGGGTGCGGGCCATGGTCAAGCCGTTGATGGAGATGATGGCCTCTTTGCCTTCGGTGGTCCTGGGCTTTGTCGCAGCCCTGGTCCTGGCGCCCGTGGTCGAGACGTGGATTGCGGCGGTGATCCTGTGCTTCTTCGCTTTTCCCCTGTGTCTCATCGGGTCCGCGTACCTCTGGCAGTTCGTGCCCGGCCGTGTAGCCCTCCGCTTCGAGGGGATACCAAAGTTTCTTCTCATCGTCCTCATGGCCGCGGTGGGTGTTTTCACGGCCTATCGGCTGGGACCTGTTTTCGAGAACGCCTTCTTCTCAGGTAATTTCATCCTCTGGGTGAACGGGAGCCTGGGTGGAGCGGAACCTTTCCTCTTTCTCATCCTGATGCCCGTTTTCTTCGTGCTGGTGTCTTTTTCATGCTCCCGTCTCTACGGCAATCGACTCAAGGAGAAGCTGCGACGGGAGACACCGTTTGTGGGGGCGCTCATCTCCTTCCTTCACTGGACCGCCCAAGGTCTCATCACCATCTCCCTTGCCTACGCACTGGCCCGCCTCATGGCGAAATTCGGCTTCGACGCGAGGGGGACCTTCATCGACACTTATGTTCAGCGCAACACGCTGGTGGTGGGTTTTGCCATGGGTTTTGCCGTGATTCCCATCATTTACACTCTGGCCGAGGATGCCCTGAACGCCGTGCCGGAGCATCTGCGCGCCGCGAGCCTCGGCTGCGGCGCGACTCCCTGGCAGACAGCCATCTGGGTGGTCCTCCCCACGGCGGTGAGCGGGGTCTTTTCGGCCATCATGATCGGGATGGGGCGCGCGGTGGGTGAGACGATGATCGTGGTCATGGCCACGGGGAACACGCCCATCATCGACTGGAACCTGTTCAACGGTCTCCGGGCCCTTTCGGCGAACATCGCGGTGGAGCTGCCGGAAGCCGTGAAGGACGGCACGCTCTACCGGGTGCTTTTTCTGACGGCCTTGATTCTTTTTGCAATGACTTTCGTCATCAACACGCTGGCTGAAATCATCCGTCAGCGATTCAGGAAGCGCGCCCTGCAGCTCTAGGGAGCCCCTGCCGTTGATCGAGGGGGGCCCCCGGGCGCCGGTTCGCATTTCCTCACGTTGAAGGCATGGTTGTTTTTGAAGGGTATCGCCCATGAACAGGAATATCGAGGTCACATCCTTTGCCATGAGTCTGAAGTCGGCTGAGAATGAGGAGACCCGCGAGAGCGCGGCCTCGGCTCGCCGATCCCCCCGTTCCGACCTGACGGCCAGGGGTGAGCCCTTTTTGTGGGGGTTTGGCGGGGCACTGGCTCTTGGTCTCATGATGGTCTTTGGTTTCCTCGCGCTCATCCTCTGGAACGGCCTCATCACCTTCTATCCCAAGCCCATCAAGGTCCTGACCCTGAACGACGGCTCCCGGCTGGCGGGGGAGCCCTTCCGGTCCGAGTTCTACCGGCCTTCCCCACAGCAGCTTCAGAACATGAGCGAGAGAGCCCGCGAGATTGTGGCCGCCAACGAGGGACTGGCCAGGCGAACCCTTTACCGTACCGGCAACTTCGATCTTTACAACGAGGATTTCCGCTGGGTGTCAGCCTTCGATGTGGCCAAGGTATCGACGCCTTCCAACGTGTTTTTCATTGAAAGAATGGAATGGGGTCCATTCATCGGTTTCATCAAGCACGTCGACATGGCGGGAGATGTCCAGGCGGGGTCGGTGCTCGAGGACCGGGCCCTGGACGAGGCCGTGAGGGAAGCCTCGAGGCGGCGGGACAGGATTCGAAAGATAGAGCGCGAAGACATAGGAGCCATCAATCACCGGATGAACTCGGAGCGTTTGGCGCTCAGGAGGCTCGGGATCAAGAAGGGCGAGGGCAGCGATGCCTACAGGGAGGCTGCGCAGACCTACGCGCTTCGGACTGCGGAGTTGCAGGCCCAGTACAACCTGTTGAGCGAGGAGGCTCGATCGGTCAAGGAGGAGGATGCGCGCTAC
>Ga0073932_1003836_pt1 | contig 19096 bp, 14 predicted proteins | sample DewCreD2012metaG_FD_76967 | JGI IMG/M metagenome (GOLD analysis project Ga0073932, IMG submission 76967) | Hot spring sediment bacterial and archeal communities from British Columbia, Canada, to study Microbial Dark Matter (Phase II) - Dewar... ...
CTCGTCGGCTGCGAAACTGTCCGCGATGGATGCCACCGCGTACCCCGCCTTGACCACCCCCAGGTAGGCCGCCACTGCTTCCAGCGTCATGGGCATGACCAAGGCTACGCTCGACTCACGAGGCAGCCCCGAAGTGACCAAGGCCCGCGCGAAGCGGTTCGAGAGCCTATCCAGCTCCCCATAGGTCGCGACTTGTATCCCGCCGCCCTCCGGCTGGTACACGATGGCCGGAGCGTCGGCCTGAGCTTGGAAGCAACTCTCGGCGATGTTCATACGGGCCCCGGGGAACCAGCGCGGATATTCCACGCCGCGGCGCAGGTCTACCACCGAGGTAGGCGCTTCGCGGAATCTGATACCCAGGACCTCGACCACCTGTCGCCAGAACTCCTCCCGGTTCTCCACCGACCAGGCATGGAGATCGTGCACAGACGCCAGCCCCACCTTCTTCGCAAACGCCGCGATATTAGACGCCTCCACCTCTTCCTCAGTAGGAGTCCAGGCCGGAGGTGGCCCCTGCGCCGCGTCCCAGTCTTTGAACACCTCGCGATACATGAGTCGATGCACAGGGAAGGGCAGGTCCGGTGTAAGCACTTCCCGCGACATGTGTCTCCACAGTTGCGGGGCAGGTAGGTCGGGGTCGAGGGCTTCGAGCCTCCGGGAGAGATCGCCTGCGATAGCGGGCGTCAGTCCGAGGTCCACCAGGGTTTCCGGTGCGATCTGCAGGCGCATCGCGGCCTCCTCTTGCAAGAGATGCGGTGGCTTCGATAACTGTGGCCTCAATGGGTAATGTTTATCGCCCTATGGCCGCTACGTCAAACTCCGCCCCACCGCCGGCGCCGTGCTCCGATGGGCAGCCACCGTGCGCCGCCCCCGGCCGCGTGTATTACAATGCTTGCTAAGGGGTACCTGGAAGACGCTGTTCACAACTAGGAAAGGAGTGGCAGTGGACTTGCTGGTAGAAAGAGAAGAAGTCTGGGCAGCCAGCATCGAGGACAAGCCCGGAGCTCTCGGGGAAGTGCTGTCGGCACTTGCTGACGCCGGCGCCGATCTTGACTTCGTCATTGTGCGGCGAGCGCCGGACAAACCGGGGACGGGCGTCATCTTCGTCACCCCGCTGCGGGGAGACCGTGAGTGGCAAGCCGCGACTCAGCTCGGCTTCTCGGTCACCAGCCGGTTGCACTCGGTCAGAGTCGAGGGGCCTAACAAGAAGGGTATCGTGGCAGCCATGGCGAAAGCCATTGGTGCCGCCGGGATCAACCTGCGAGGCATGTCGGCAGCGGCTATCGGGACAGGCTTCGTGGCTCATTTCGGCGTCGATTCTGCGGAGGACGAGAAGGCGGTCATCGAGCTACTGCGCAAGATGGACTTCTCCTGATCCGGCCGGTCCTGGCAGTGCCGGTCCCGGCAGTATGGACTCGCTCGGGCGGCACCGGCGGAGGTGCCACCCAGTGGTCTGCTCAGCTACCTCACCAGAGGAAGGAGTATCGCTAGAACATGCCAGAGACGGAACGGACGCTCGCCGTCTTCATCGATTTTGAGAACCTGGCCATTGGCTTCAAACACCGCCGCGGGGAGTTCGACATTCACAAGATCCTCGAGCGGTTGGTGGAGAAGGGCAAGGTGATCGTCAAGAAGGCCTATGCCGACTGGGGCGAGTACAAGCAGTACACCAAGAGCCTCCACGAGAACGCCATAGAGCTCATCGAGATCCCCAAACGGCAGATGACCGGCAAGAATTCGGCGGACATCCGGTTAGCCGTCGACGCCATGGACCTGGCCTGGTCCAAGGAACACATCGACACCTTCGTCATTGTGTCGGGCGACTCCGATTTCTCGCCGCTGGTTTCCAAGCTCAAAGAGAACGGCAAGCATGTCATCGGCATCGGCATGAAGGCCTCGACTTCCGACCTCCTGGCCGGCAACTGCGACGAGTTCATCTTCTACGAGGATCTAGAGCAACAGGCCCCGCCGGCGCCGCCCAGTCCTCAAGCGGCTGACATCCCGCCCGAGAAGAAAGAGGTCTTCGACCTGTTGCTCGAGTCTATCGCCGCCCTCATCCGGGAGAACAAAGACCCCATTTTCGCCTCGATGGTGAAAGACACCATGCAGCGCAAGAGGCCTTCTTTCAACGAGTCGGCCTACGGCTACCGCAGTTTCAGCAGCCTGTTGCTAGACGCCGAAAAACACAAACTCATCAAGCTCCACCGAGACAAGAAAGCCGGCTGGACCTACGTGATCGAAGGGTTTGTGGAATAGGCGAGGCAGGGGCGGGCGAACCCACAGCAAGATCGTCTCCCGGGAAGTCTTCTGCCGGAAGCAGACCGAAAGGCCCCGCGGCCGCGGGGCCTTTCGGTCACTACTCGCCTCGGTCGCCTAGGCCCGGCCGATCACCAGGCGCAAGGGGTCGACTTCCTCGCGCAGTAGGCGAAGCTCCTCCTCGGTCGGGGCCTCGGTGCGGCCGATGTCGGCGGACACCAGCAGCTCGAACCCCGTGTTCTCTATGACTTGCTGGAGCTCCACACCGGGATTGAGCGACTCGACCATCATCGCCTTGGTCTGCGCGTCGAAGCCCATCACCGCCAAATCGGTGATGATCTTGTAGGGGCCGCCTTCCGGCAGACCGGCCGCTTCGCGAGAGCCTTCCCCGTGCAGGAATCCCGGCGAAGTGATGAAGTCGCACTTCTCTACGAAGCGAGCCTTGGTGTGCACGGTCATGATCATCGTCCGCCAACAGAAGGAGGCGAAGTCGTTGGCCCCTCCGCTACCCGGAAAGCGGACTTTCGGCTTCTGATAGTCACCGATCAGGGTGGAGTTGATGTTGCCGTACTTGTCGATCTGCGCGCCACCCAGGAAAGCGTAGTCTACCTGCCCGCGCGCGCAGGTGGTCATCATCTCTGACATGCCGGCGGCCATCACAGCTTTGTAGAAAGTGCGGGAGTCCCCCACCGAGATGGGCATCCGGGGCAGAAGCGGCGCGACTCCGCCGGCCTCGAACAAGATGATGAGGTTGGGAGAGTAGAGTTTCTGCGCCAGCATGGCGGCGGCGCAAGGCGCACCGGTGCCCACTGCCACCGTCTTCCCATCTTCGAGATAACGGGAGGCGACGCAGATCATCATCTCCATCGTGTTGTACTCGGGTGCCATGATATCTATGCTCCTTCGGCCACAGACCGGCTCAGACGTCCACCAGGTTCTCGAGTTTCTGCAGTTCCTCTATCCTCTTGAGACCGCCGCACTTCTCCAGGTATTCCTGGAAGTTGGAACAGCTGTAGATGTAAGTGTCGAGGAACTGGGCGAACACCTCGGGGTCTTTTTCGGCTTTCATCCAGGCCGCGAGGTGTTCTTCATCCGAGAAGTAGAGGTACGGCATGTTGCCGGGGTAGCTACCGTAGGGCACCTCGACCACCGCGTCTACCAGATAGAAGGGGATGGAGGTGGCAGTCGGGTTCTCGCGGATGGCCGCGTTGTGAACCAGCTTCTCCGTCGTGATGATGAGCCTCTTGGCCGCCCGCGCCAGCTCTAGGTCAGCGACCGAGATGCCGCGGATGACGGCGTTGCCGTACATGTCGGCTTCATGCACGTGGATGGCCGCCACGTCCGGCCAGCAGGCCGGGACGGCCGCGTATTTCTTGCCGGTGAAAGGACACTCGACGACCTTGGCACCCGACATCTTGAAAGTGTCAGTACCCAGGATGCTGCGCAGGATGCCGAAGGATACCCCGTCGGCAGCCGCCTTCAGACGCACGTCAAGCGCGTAATTGCTCCACTCGGTCACCTGCACTTCGCCCGACTCCATATAGCGACGGGCGTTCGGCGACAGACCTCGCGCCTCTAGACCCACGATGTAAGCCGCATCCACGCGGTTGAAGCACTTGCCGGCGGCCAACACTTGGAAGTCGTGAGTGGAGGTATGCCCCAGAAACCCGAGGTTCTTCTTCCTCTGCCGGACGATCTCATGCACGATGGCGTTCGGTATTCGGTTGGCTCCAAACCCCCCGATGGCCAGATAGTCGCCATCATGGACGAACTTCTCGACCGCTTCCCGCTCGGTCATCCGCTTGTCCACCATCGCCCGCGACTTGTTCCGGAAGAACTCGCGGGCCTTGTCCGGGTCTGGATCGGTGAAGATCGGGTTCAGGCCCTGGTCCAGCACTTCCATATCCTCTCCTCCATATGCTCGACCGACCGAGCGCGCAGGACCCCCCACCCGTCGCACGGCCGGGTGACAACCCCCAACCAAATGTGCAAGGCTATCACGAACAGGGTTAGAAGTTCAGGCGCCGGAGCGGGCGCGATGACCGGACCGCAGTCCGCCGGTTGCTCGCGGTCCTGTGCTTAGCTCGCCGGAACGACCTCCCAGAACTTCTTCATGGCCTCGCGATACTTGTCCCGGGCTTCTCGCCCTTTGTCGAAGAACGGCTTGGCGTTCTCGTCATTCCACATGGCCTGAATGCCCTGGAGTGTGTACCAGAGGCGATCGTCCATATACAAAGTCGCCTCGTCCAGCCACTTGTCGGCTTCCTCGAAACCGGGAGCCAAGGGCATGTACCCGATCTCGTCGTAAGCCTTCTCCAGTTCCAGCATCATGGCGTTCAATTCATCGTAGACGGCTTGGGGTACGTCAGGAGCCGTCTGGTTGATCTTGTCTGCAAGCTTGGGGATGCGGGTGTCGTAGTCGTTCAACCTGGTGATCATCTCACCTACCGCGACCAGATAGTCCTGAACGGTGTAGCCGGCCTCGCTCGTCGTGGTCGAGGAGTCGGTGACACTGGAGCTAGCGGTCGTCGTCGGCGCGATTGTGGTCGTGGTGAGGAGGGCCTCCGTACTAGTGGTCGTACTCTGCGACACGGTCAGGGTAGTGGTGCTGGTCGGCCCCGAATCCCGCACCAGCAGCCAAGTCCCCACTCCGATGCCGGCCAGTATCACCACGGTGGCCGCGATGATGCCGGCGATCAGGGCGCCGTGCCCGCCGCCGGGCCGAGTCGGAGGTGGAGGGGACCATCCCGGACCGTAGCCGACGCCAGCCGGGGGCGACGGCACCACAGGTGGCGATGGCGGGGGCTGGTCCGACACGTGCCCCGGCACTTCCGGCGGCGCACCCGACTCGACGGGCGGTATCACCAAAGGTGCCCCACAGAACCTGCAGAATCTCTTGCCCTCAGTCGCGGGCTGACCGCAATTAGAGCAGAACATCATCCCTCCCCCCTTGCCGTTGCTCCCCGCGGAATCGACCCCGCACCCGCAGACATGCCCAGGTTCCTCCAACGGTTGCGACAGTTGAGACGGCCCGCTTCACGCCACTAGCGGTCGAAACTCGGGGTCTTGGCCGCGATCTTGAAGTTCTCGGCGATCAATCTCCCCAGAGGTCGCTCAGTGCTAGCCCGAATGGACACGTAGCACTGGTCGCACGCCTCGCGGGTGGGCCGGAAACCAGCCGCTGCCTCCTTCCGAGAAGCGTACTGTCGATCAGGCCACATGGAACAAGCGTTGATGAGACCATCCGGACGTACGACCAAGAAGCGCCGCCCCGCCTGGCACCCGCCGAGACCGCCTTCGGCGAAGAAACGATACGTCTGGTCCAGGATGTAGTCCGAGTTCATCACCGTGGTCGAGCGCCGCTTGTGATGCTTGAGCCAATCTATGTGCTCCCGCAGTACCGACAGGTCCTCGGCGGCCCGGATGCAGAGGCTGGTGTCCCCCGTACGCAGGCAACTGTAGGCACTGAACGAGATGGGCACCTTCCATTCCTCCGCCTTAGCCACCAGTCCCGGGATCTCTTTGAAATTGGCGTGAGTGAGCGCCGAGTTCAGGCAGATGTTGTGGTAGCGGTACTTGCTCGCCAGATGAGGGATGAGCTCGCTCATCTTCCCGAAAAGACCGGGGATGCGACGAAAATCGTCGTGACGCTCGTCCGGGAAATCAAGGGACACGGAGAACAACGAGACACCAGCTTCCATCAAGGCGAGATACCTTTGCTCGGTCATCAGCCACCAGTTGCTGACCAACACCACCAGGGGCAGACCGCTGCGACGCTTGACAGCGCGCACGATGCCTTCGAGGTCTTGGCGCAGTAGTGGTTCTCCTCCCGACAGCTGGCACACTCCAGGCTTGAGGTCTAACGAATACCGATGGTAGTCCTCGGGAGTGAGAAGGCGCGCCTCCTCCTTCAGGCCACCCTTGTCGCAATGCCGGCAGTCGGCCACGCAGGAGTGGGTGACCTCGAAAGACACGCAAAGCGGCCAACCCTTGGCTCTATTCCATAGGGTCCGCACCCCAAGCTTCGCTGACTCGCCAGTCTTCAAGTCATGCCCTTTCAGATGGTTCGCGAAAAGCGCCGCTAACGAGAGCCGCACCTCCAGACACTGTACCGCACCCGTCTGATACCCGCATAGCCCGCACCCGATGATACGATGCGACTGTGCTAGACCGTATCCTGGATTTCCTTAGGGCCCTCGGCATAGCCGCCCCCGGACGGTTGGGCTGGATAACCGTCATCCTGACCTTCCTCATCGCGGGACTGGCGGCTTGGCGCTTCACGCCGCGCATCCGGGTGTTCTCTCTGAAGGTCGGCTGGGCGGATGACCCTAACCCGCGTCGACTGAACACTGAGCCCCTCCCCAACGCCGGCGGGCTGGCCATCTTCACCTCGGTCATCGTCGCCTTGGTCATCGCCACGCTGCTGCGCCCCATCCTCATCGAGGAAGTCCAGATCGGGGTATTGGCCATGCTCCTGGGCGGGTCTTTCTTGATCATGGCCGGCTTCATCGACGACCAGTTCGGGCTGCCCCCGGTCCTTAAATTGCTTGTGCAACTGGTCGCCGCCCTGCTTCTGGTGAGCGCTGGAATCCGGATTGATTTCGCCGTCGGTGGTGAATGGGCCACCGTCCTGTCGATCGTCGTGACCGTCGTCTGGGTGGTAGGGATCACCAACGCCATCAACCTGATCGATGGCATAGACGGGTTAGCGGGCGGGGTCAGCTTCATCACCGCCATGAGCCTGCTTGCTGTATCCGCGCAGAACAAGGCCACGGCAGCCGCCACGCTCATACTCGCCGCGGTCGCGGGAGCAGCTCTGGGCTTCTTGCGCCACAATTTCCCACCGTCTCGCATCATCATGGGAGATAGTGGTGCCTACTTCCTCGGGTTCGTACTGGCTGCGACGAGCATCCTGGGACAGGTCAAGATAACCACCGTCTTCTCGTTGGTGCCGACGGTGCTTTTCTTGTTCCTACCCGTGTTGGACACGGCCCAAGTCATCCTGCGCCGGTCGCTCAAGCGCAAGAACCCCTTGTCGAGCCCCGGGACCGACCATCTGCACCATCGTCTGCTGGCTTTTGGGCTGTCGCCGGTCCGGGCTACCCTCCTCCTCTGGACGGTGACCATGGTGGCTAACATAGTGGCGATGGCCATCCAAGGTATGTCCGCCCTTCAGGTGACCATGACAGCCCTGGCCATAGTGGCTCTCTTGGCGGTCACCGTGTGGCGACGTCGGCGAGCGCTTCGCAAGCCGGTCGAAAGTCCTGAGCGGAGCTCAGACCCACCTTCTTCACAGACGTCCTGCTGACCGGCATGCGACCCGCGAACAGCGAGGCGTGCGTGCGAGCGGGACAGGCACCCCGCCACGTCCGACAGCCGCCCCGGCCTGGCCGCCGGCTGCCTCCTCTACTCCGAAACCTAAGCTCCACTTGCCCCGTCTCAGCCGGCATGGGGAGCAAGAGGCCGCCCGGGCACTCCACGAGACCAGGCGACCAACAGAGAGGGGAGGCACATCGTGACTTGGTCAAAGCAACGCAGGACCGTGGGAAGTGCAGTGGTCATACTTCTCATCTTGGCGCTTACCGGGCTCGCCGCCACCGGGTGCGGGGGATCCGCCAACGCGGGTAGCGGTGCGCTCAAGCTGACGGAGGCCGACAACGGAAAGGTCTTCACCGTCAAGGTTGGTGACACCATCGAGATAGCGATACCTGGGAATCCCACCACCGGCTACGAATGGAAAGCCGCGCTAGATCAAGCGTCAGCGGCCATCTTGGAGCCGGTAGGTGACCCAATCTACACTCCGGAATCGACCGACAAGACATTGGTGGGGGGCGGCGGGATCTACACCTTCACGTTCAAAGCAGTCAAAAGCGGGCAGGCGACCATCAAACTGACCTATGCCCGGGCTTTTGAGAACGTCGAACCGCTGCAGACTTTCACCGCCACGCTGACCGTCAAGTAAGAGCTGCGAAATCGAGTCAAGCAGCAAACGGTGCGGAGCCGTGAGGGACAAACCTTCGTGCCGGTATGCCCGAGTCCCGGGGGGAACCACCTCCCGGGACTCCCGTTCACTAAGAGCCCCCGCTGACCGCCCGTCTACTGGGCCACCAGCTCCAGCTTACCGACGCTCATCTTCACCACGATGTCCAGATTGCTGCCTGCTCGTCCAGCAGTCGCTTCGATCGAGTAGGTCTTGTCCTTCTTTACCCAAGGCCCCTCAGCGGATATGTCATTGAGCGACCCATCGACGGTGACTCGCGCCGGGGTTCCGGCCGGGAACACCAGCCGCACTTTCCCGACGCCGGCCTCGATCCGAACTCTCCCGGCACTCCGCAGTTCACCGCCGAAATCGAGTGTGTAGCTACCCGCCCCACCCTTGAACTCAAGCAGAGCGAAGTTGGCATTGGCTAACCCCTTGAGGGCGACGCTAGAGGCCCCCGTCTCGTACCTGAACACCTCCAGACGTCCGGGATTGGGTTCCGAGAAGGTGACTTCAGTCTTGGCTGCGCCGTCCTTGATCCTCAGCGACTGAAGGGTGAGCCCGCCCAGTTCATACTCGCCCTCGTAAGCCCCGGCCTCGACCTCAAGCCGCATGGGCGCCTTGCCCAAACGGAGGTCCCAATGATTGACGATGTCCCCGCTCCAGCCAGTTAGACCTTTGGGGCCGCCTTGTTTGATACTGAGCCGAGAAGTGCTCCGCGTGAGTTCGGGTTTCCATTCGGCGACGTTGTAGCGAACGACCCCCGAGATCAAGCCCGAGGCGCCGGGTCCCACCGTGAGTGAGCCGGCCCCCATCTTGATCACGATGTCGGTGACTCCTGCGCCACCCAGCGGTTCCTCGATCACGAACTGCTGGGTGGGCCCCACCTCCACTCCGCAGCCTACCATTGTGGCCCCCAAGGGCACTGCCAGACAGGCGAGTGCCAGAACGACTAGGGTCGCAGAGGTTGCAGAGGCAAGAGTGAGGCGCACCACCCGTCCCGGCGAGGTGAGCCGTGCACGCAGGCCCCCTCCCCTTTCCCCGGCCACTCGTCTACCGCGTGGTCTCCATGGTTCTTGCGCGTCCATCGGAATCACCTTTCTGCGGGGGACGCTCCACACTCATGATAGCGGGTCAAGTAGGGCAGAGAGGAGGTAAGACGCGCCGGTCAGGCAGAGTAAGACCGCGGAGAGGACCTTCCGGGCCCGGGACGACCACCAGGGAGAGCTGTCCAAGCGCCGCAGACAGTATGGACTTCCACTAGCCTGCCACAGATTCCCGGCGGCCGCCCACAGGGTGACCCACCCACTGCCTAGGAGCCACCCGGCCAACACGTCGCTCATCCAATGCACTCCCAATAAGACCCTCGACATCCCCACTAGGACGACCACTAGCCCGGCCGCGGCCGCCACCCCGCACCTCACCACGCACCTCCTCCCGGACAACGGCCTCAAGAGCAACAAGACCCCTCCTAGAAACACCAGAGCCAAGAAGGCATGCCCGGAAGGCAGACTCCCGGACCCAGGGGGCGCTACCAGCATTTCAGAGAGTGGTGGTCGCTCGCGCTCGAGCGTAACTTTCAGGAGACCCGACAGGCCCTGCGCCGACACCATCGCCGCCGCGAAGACCAGGGCCCGGCCGCGCAGACCTTCCCACACAGTCCGGAGCACCACCGCCCCAGCGGCCACCCCCAGAAAGACGTCGTCGCCCAAGAGAGTGAAGAGCCAGGACACCCGGTTGAGGACCGGAGAACGGATAGCCAGCATTCCCTGCGCGACCCGCTGGTCCAGCCCCTCGAGCGCCCCCCGCTGCACGGACACCACGACCACCACCGCAGCCGCGAAAGCTGCCGCACTCGGGAGCAGGGTCACCCACCACTTAGCCGTCACGCGCTCGTTCAATCGCGCCGCCACACCGCCAGCCGCTCACCTCCCAGGGGCATCACGGGGTAGTCGACCGAAGCCATAGTTCTCTTCTTGGTGGGGTCGTCACGTCCCTCCTTCCCCCGCAGGTCGCTTCTCACCATACCACTGCGGTCCAGGTGCTCGCAGCCTCCGGTATGCGCGCCACGGTTGCGCCCAATCTCACCCGGGTACTAAGCTTGTGCAACGGACTCACCCAGGAAAGGAGGAGTCGTGAAAGACGTTCCCGAGCTTTACGCCGACTTCCGTGCCCGTTTCCCCAAGATAGTGGAGATGAACGAGGCCCTCGGTCATTTCATACATGAGCAGGCCGGTCCCCTGGATGAGAAGACACGGGCCCTGGTGAAACTGGGCATCACGGCTGCCAGCCACCACCAGACGGCACTATCCACGCAGGTGGCCAGAGCCCGCGAAGCAGGCGCGACAGAAGAAGAGATCATGCATGCGCTCCTTCTCGTCATCCCGACCTGCGGGTTCCCCACCTTCATGGAAGCGTACCGCGAATATCAGGCCGGCTAGACGGAGCCGGGGCGGGAAGACCTGTGACCGACGACCCATCGACAGAGCGACCTGCAGAGAGCGAGCCGGGTACAGGCTCAAGGGCAGGCTCAGGGGCCGACTCGGGGACCGACCGGGAGGTAGCCTCGGAGGCCGGGTTCCGCTTCGCGCCAGAGGCGGGGATTGCGCCTGATCTTGAGTCCCAGATTCGCGTGACGGGACTTGCGCTCTACGCCGCCATGCAGCGAGAGGGTGCATGGACGACCGTGTCCTCGTGGGTGGGCGGTCGAGCTCTGCAACGGCGCCTGTTGGCCCAGGCCATGACCGACCCCGAGTTCAAGACCCAGCTTTTCCGCTTCGTCGACGTCTACCCCAGCGTGCGCGACCCCGGCGACCTCGTCCGCCATCTGCGCGCCTACTTCGACGACGGCGCCCTCCTTCCCCGCCCTTTCGATCGCCTAGTCGCCACCGGAACCAGGCGTCTGCCCACCTGGGCCGTAGCCCGACTGACCGAGAGAGGCATGCAGCGGATGGCCGGTGGCCTCATCGCCGGTCGCGACGCGGTAGAAGCTCTACCTACTCTCAAGCGATTGCGTCGCCGCCGGACGGGCTTCACGTTGGACCTCCTGGGAGAAGCCTGCCTCAGCGAGGCGGAAGCTCAGGAGTACTTACGTCGCTATCACGAACTGCTGGACACCTTGCCTGCTAAGGCCGCCCGCTGGTCCCCGGAGCCGGCGATAGACGAGGCACCCTGGGGAACGGAGCCTAGAGTAAATCTGAGCCTCAAGCTTAGCTCTGTTTACTCCCAGTCGGACCCCGCTGATTTTGAAGGCTCTCGCCGGGCTTTGACCGCCGCCCTCAGGCCCCTCTTCCTCAAAGCGAGGGAAGTGGGCGCCTTCCTTTATCTCGATGTAGAACGCTTCGTGCACCGTGACCTCACCTATGCCGTCTTCCGCGACCTGTGCCTCGATCCGGACCTCAGGGACTATCCGCATCTAGGAGTGGCCGTCCAGGCCTACCTGCGCGACAGCGAGCCGACCGTCAGAGGACTCATCCGGTTGGCTGAAGAGCGCGGGACACCCATCACCGTCCGTTTAGTCAAAGGGGCCTACTGGGACTACGAGACCATCCTGGCCGCTCAAGAGCACTGGCCACCGCCGGTCTTCCTGGTCAAGGCGGAGACCGACCACCAGTTCGAGCGGTTGTTGAGGCTCATGGTGTCGGCCTGGCCCTTGGTCCGCGTCGCGGTAGGCACCCACAACCTGCGGAGCATGGCCGCCGCGCTGGTCACCGCCCAGGCGGCTGGGTTGCCCGCGCGCGCAGTGGAGATACAGCTGCTACACGGGATGGCCGACTCCCTCCGGCGGGCCGCGGCCGCCCAAGGCCTGCGTGTGCGAGAGTACGTTCCTGTAGGTGAACTGATCCCCGGCATGGCCTACTTAGTGCGGCGTCTTCTCGAGAACACCGCCAACGAGTCCTGCTTGCGCTTGACCTTCGTGCAGTGTCGGGACCCCGACTCTTTGCTCGCACCCCCGGCAGTGTCTGCGTCAGCTGCTGCTGCCACCGAAAGCCCCCAAGCGGCCGCTGCGGCTGCGCCTGGCGCGGCCCCCGAGAGCGACCTGTCCCCCTTCCAGAACGAGCCGCACGCCGACTTCTCGCGACCCGACACCCGACTGGCCATGCAGCGCGCTTTGGCCACCATCCAAGCGAGCCTCGGTCGAGACTATGGCCTTCTGATAGCCGGTGAGCCCAGGGAGACGGGGCGATATCTCGAATCAGTGAATCCGGCCAGGCCGGCGCAACTGGTGGGCAGAGTCGCGGCCGCCGGTCAGGAGGAGACTGACCAGGCCTTGGCAGCCGCCGTCACAGCCTTCCCGGCCTGGCGTGACACAGCGGCGGCCGACCGCGCAGCTTTGCTCTTCCGCGCGGCCGCTCTGATGCGAGAGCGCCGCTTCGAATTGGCTGCCCTGGAAGTGGTCGAAGCCGGGAAGCCCTGGCGAGAAGCAGACGCCGACGTAACCGAGGCCATAGACTTCCTCGAGTATTACGGCCGGGAGATCGTGCGTCTGAGTCGACCGCGCGCGCTCAGCGATGTGCCTGGTGAAGAAGACCTGTACCTCTATGAACCGCGAGGGGTGGCCGCCGTGATCGCTCCCTGGAACTTCCCTCTCGCTATCCCGGCGGGCATGGTCTCGGCGGCGCTGGCAGCGGGAAACACGGTGGTCTTCAAGCCGGCGGGAGCCACGCCTGTGCTCGGCTACGCCTTGGTCCGCCTTATGCAGGAGGCGGGAGTGCCAGGCGGGGTCCTGAACTTCTTGCCTGGTCATGGCTCGGAGGTGGGGCATCAACTGGTCGGAGACCCCAGGGTGGACCTTATCGCTTGCACCGGGAGCCTGGACACCGGGCTCTCCATCTTGAAGCAAGCAGCGGTGGTCGCCCCCGGACAGCGCAGTCTCAAGAAGGTAGTGGCCGAGCTGGGAGGCAAGAACGCCATCATCGTTGACAGCGACGCCGACCTGGACGCCGCGGTGGAAGGCGTCATAGTCTCGGCATTCCACTACAGTGGGCAGAAGTGCTCGGCCTGCAGCCGGGTGATCGTGCTAGAGCCCATCTACGAACAGTTCCTCAAGCGATTGGTGCCAGCGGCCGCCAGTCTATGCGTCGGCGACCCAGCGGACCCCAGCACGCGGGTGGGGCCGGTGATAAGTGCCGAAGCGCGTGACCGCATCTTGGAGTACATAGCTCGGGGCAAGGAGGAAGCCACGCTGGTCCTGCCGGTCGACGAGCATTCCCAGCCGGAGAGCGCGTCCCACAGCGAGGGTCGCGTGCGGGGCAGCGAGACTGCCGCGGGCGAGGCGGCACCGGGCGAGGTCGCCGCGGGCGAGGCGGCTGCCCCGCCCGCAGACGGGGCTCCCGCGGACGGCTACTTCGTCCGGCCCCATATCTTCGTGGATGTGCCGCCCGAGGCCGTCATCGCCCAAGAGGAGATCTTCGGACCGGTGCTCGCCGTCATGAGAGCCGCCGACTTGGATGAGGCTTTTCGGCTAGCCCTCGGCGTGCACTACGCACTCACCGGAGGTCTTTATTCCCGAAACCCGGCCAATATTCGCCGCGCCTACCGGGAGTTCAGGGTCGGCAACCTGTACATCAACCGTCCCATCACGGGAGCCATGGTCGGTAGACAGCCCTTCGGCGGTTCGCGCATGAGCGGCGTGGGTTCTAAGACTGGGGGGCCCGACTATCTCCTTCAGTTCTTAGAGCCTCGCACCATCACCGAGAACACAGTACGGCGCGGCTTCGCTCCCTGGCGTCAGACATAGCCGTCGAGTCGCCATAGTCCAGCCTGCCTCACGGCGGCGACTGCTTCTTGGTACTCGACGACTGTGAGACGACGACGTAGCTCCTGCCGCACGCAAGTCCCGGCGGCTCCTGCCACCCGGTGTGCCGGCCGGTACTGGTCCATCACGTTGACATAGGTGGCAGGGGATATCTCGGTCGCCAAGAACCGGGCCACCTGCTCCGTGCCTGCCAGCCCACCCGGCAGCACCAGGTGACGGACGAGAAGACCCCGCCGTGCCACCCCGCGCCCGTCCAGTTCTAAATCACCCACCTGGCGATGCATCTCCTTCACGGCCGCGCGGTTGTGCACCACGTAATCTGGCACCCCGGACAACTCTTGGCCCACTGCCTCGGCGGCGTACTTTATATCGGGCATGTAGATGTCGATGACCCCATCAAGCAGCCGTAACGTGGAGAGCGAGTCATAGCCGCCGGTGTTGTAGACCAGCGGGAGCCGCAGCCCCTGGCCGACGGCCAGGGCCAAGGCCTCGAGGATCTGCGGCACGACATGAGAGGGCGAAACCAGGTTGATGTTGTGGCAGCCCAGAGCCTGCAGCTCCAGCATCAAGGCAGCCAGGCGTTCGGCGCTGACCTCCCACCGGAGTGGATGGTCACGGACGTGGGAGGCGGTCTTCCCCGCGGTCAGGGAAGGTTCTGGGTCGCCGGACGGCTGACTGATGTCGTGGTTCTGGCAGAAGAGACAGGCTAGATTGCACCCTGCGAAGAAGATGGTGCCCGAACCGCCGCGCCCCACCAGCGGCGCCTCCTCTCCGAAATGAGGGCCGGCGCTCGCCACCCGGGCCCGTGACCCCGTCCGACACTGGCCCAACTCTCCTGCCAGTCGATCCACCCGGCAGCGTCGCGGGCAGAAGGTGCAGCTTCGTAGACGCATACGCGCTCGCTCAGCCCGCCTTGCCAGCTCGCCCGAGGCATGTAAGGCGAGGTAGGCGGGCCAGGAGGAAGCCGCAGGAGCTGAGGTGTCGGGTGATGCTCCCGGCCCTGCCCAGGTGTCGCCCCGATCCTTCTCCTTCATGTTCTCTCTCACCTCACCGGTTCACCTTAGCACGCCCCGCTTACCGGCGGCCCACCATCGACCCGTCCGGCGACCCTGTTATCTTGCATCCCGAACATATGTTCGTATATAATCAGCCTCTCTAGCGAACAAATGTTCGGAAGAAAGCCGTCCGGATTTGACCGAATATTGCTTTTCTAGAAAATGCAACCAATATTGCAATGAGAGAGCGAGACGATTCATCACCGTTTGGATGTCCCAGCGACCGACGCCCATCCCTCCCGGCGGTGTCGGCAGAAACGAGGCCGGGCCTGATCAGCCACCTCCCGGTGCGACGTATCCCACCCAGTCATGACTATGTCCGTCAGGATTATGCCCGCCAGGATGTACGTCGAGAGGCTGATGATCCCCCCGACAACAAGGCTTGTGCGGCGGCCGAGAAGGCCGACACGGTGACCGAGGAGGTGGCCCGGCGGGCGGCCCGGGAGGTGACCCGGGAGGTGGCTGACGACCAAGCTTCTTCCACAGCCTGCATGGCAGTCCACTCCATTCCACCCTCTCCGCCGGACGCCCTTCCTTTTGTGCATCTGCACGTACACTCGAACTTTTCGTTCCTCGACGGCGGCAGTCGGATCGAAGAACTGGTGGCACGTGCGGCCGAGTCGGGGCAGCCTGCTCTGGCTCTTACCGACCACGACGGTCTTTACGGCGCCGTGCGCTTCGCTAAAGCCTGCGCCAAACACGGCATCAAACCCATCTTCGGAGCCGAGGTGCGGATGGAGTCGCTGTTGAGCGACGAGCAGCCTGCCACTCCGCGCACCGACGATCCTCATCACTTGGTCCTTCTTGCTGAGACACGCGAGGGATACGCCAACCTCTGCCGTCTTCTCTCTACCGCCCACTTGGCCGACCCAGAACGCGAGCGACCACCCCTCGTGACTCTCCGTTCCCTCCGCCGCCATGCCGAAGGGCTCATCTGCCTCACTGGTTGTCGCCACGGCCAGGTGGGCTACTTGGTAGACGCTGGACACGAGCAAGACGCGCGCACCGCCCTCCTTCGACTCCGCCAGCTATTCCCACCCGACCAGCTTGGTCGCCCTCGTCTCTACGTCGAGTTACAGTACTTCGGACACCAGGCTCACCGGGAAGCTTACCCCGGCCAGGACGGCACCCTCGTACTCCGCAAGGCCAGCACCGACCACGGCCGTCTGCGCCACCGTTCTCTCTCCGCCGCTCCTGTGCATATTCTTTCTACTGCAATAAATATTGCAGAACCGGGTCCTCACCCCGGTCTCCCGCGGCACCAGAATCCCGCCGACTTCGACGTCGGCTTTCATCGCGACGGCCGACCGTGGCGTCTCTCCTGCCTTACTTATTGCTTGCGCCTTGCCGCCCTCGCCCGTAGTTGTGACCTACCCCTGGTCCTCACCACCAACGCGCACTATGCACAAGAGTCCGATTTAGCCCTCCATCTGGTATGTCGCGCAGCTGGTCGTGATCAGCCGCTGTCAGGATATCCACCACCTCGGCCCGGAACGAGATGTCTCTACTCTAAGTCGAGACTAGAGAGTTTGCTCAGACAGTTGCTTCATGTGTTGCATAGCGCACGGTCTGCAACAAACGCTGCAAGGCTCAGCGCGCGACCGGCGAGTGACCCCCTGGCCGCCACCTGGGAGATAGCCCAGCGCTGCAACGTAGACCTCGAGCTAGGCGTCTTTCACTTCCCACGTGTGGAACTTCCTGAGGGCGAGACCGCCTACTCGCTCCTGGCCAAACGCTGTTTCCGCGGTATCGCTCGCCGCTACCGACCGGTGCCGCCACGCGCGGTGGAGCTGCTTGAGAAGGAACTCCGCATGATTCAGGAGATGGGTTTCGCCCACTACTTCTTGGTAGTGCATGACATCGTGAGGTGGGCACGGTCCCGCGGCATCGCCTGCAGCGGCCGGGGCTCGGCCGGCAACTCCATCGTCTGCTACGCGCTCGATATCACGGCCAGCGAACCCATCCGCCACCACCTCTTGTTCGAGCGCTTCCTCAACCCCAACCGCCGCGAGATGCCCGACATCGACGTGGACTTTTGCTCCGTACGCCGCGACGAGGTCATCGAGCACATCTATCAGACCTTCGGGGAAGAGAACGTGGCCGTGGTGGCCAATGTCAACACCATGAGCCCTCGCTCGGCAGTGCGCATCGTGGCTGAGGCTCTGGGCTTCTCCCCCAGCGAGATCAACGCCCTGGCCCGCAACGTACCCCGGCACGGAGACGCAGGCCGGATAAGGGAGTACCTGGCCGGAGCCTGGCCGGAGCTGCGCGACTCCCCGCTGCAGGACTCGGCGCGACCCTCGGTGGCTCCCGACGGCACGGTGACGCCCGGCGGCCGCTACTGGCGCTTCCTTGACCTGGTCGAGCGCCTCGACTCCTTCCCTCTTCACCTCGGTACTCATCTGGGGGGTTTCGTCATCGCCGACCGGCCCATCAGCTATTACGCCCCCCTGCAGTGGGCGGCCAAGGGTGTCGTCGTCACTCAGTTCAACAAGGACGACATCGCCGCCTTGGGTCTGGTGAAGATGGACATTCTCGGTCTACGCACTCATTCGGCCGTCTCGGAGTGTGTCCACATCATCCGCCAGCGCACCGGGCGGTGCCTCCGACCCTACGAGCTACCCACAGACGATCCTGCTGCCTACGAGATCATCTCCAACGGGGGCTCCATCGGTCTTTTCCAGCTGGAGTCGGCCGGCCAGCGCAACCTCGCCTCCCGCCTCAAGGAGCGCGACTTCGACGACATCATCGCCGCCATCGCCCTCTACCGGCCCGGGCCGCTCGAAGCCGAGATGATCGGACCGTTCATCGAGCGCCGCTGGGGTCTCGAGCCGGTGACCCTCCCCCACCCCGCCATGGCCAAGGCAGTGGCCGACCCCTACGGGGTGATCCTCGACCAGGAACAGGTGCTTCGCATCGCAAGAGACGTGGCTGGGTTCGACCTAGCCGACGCTGACAGCTTGCGCCGGGCAATGACCCGCGACCGCAGCCGCGAAGAGATGGCCAAGATCGGTGAGATGTTCGTCTCTCGCGCCGTGGCCCGGGGCGTGCCTGCCGACGCCGCCCGCGAGGTCTTCCGCCAGCTAGAAGGATTCGCCGCCTATGGCTTCAACAAGAGCCACTCGGTGTGCTTCGCCGTCATCAGCTACGCCACCGCTTGGCTCAAAGCTCATTATCCAGCCGAGTTCCTGTGCGCCGTACTCAATAACCAGCCCATGGGTTTCTACACCCCCCGCACAGTGCTGAACGACGCCCGCCGCTTCGGGCTTGAGGTGCGGCCGCTCGACATCAATCTGTCGGGGCGAGGGTTCACGGTGGAAGATGCAGTGCCGCCTGACCCGTGGGCTGGCTGGAATGACGGGGTGGCAACCCCCTACGACCCCTTCGCCCAGGCCTGGACCGCCAAGCACGGCTGGGGGCTGACTGAGGCCGACCTGGCAGAGCTGGCCACCGAGCAGGAGGGAGAAGCCCTACAGGTGGCGGTGGAGCAGACACGTGGAGCTGACGATCACGGTCGGGAAGAGGCTGAATCCGGCGCTGTTCTGACCGGCAACCTCGCCCCGCGGGCTGCCAGCCTGGCCCCCGACGGTGAGCCACACCTGGGCGGGGCGGCGCCCCTCCGGGGCGCCGCCCCCCACCCCGGCGACCCGCTTCTCCCCCGCGCTCCCCAGGCCCGCGGCGGTGTGGCGCCCGGTACCTGTCTAGTCCCCTGCGGCGGCCTCGCTCCCGACGCCGCCCGGGCGCTGCGGGTGGGTTTCAGCTATCTCAAGGAGATGAGCGAGCGCGCCCTCAAGCGCATAGAAGAAGAGCGCCGCCACGGACCCTTCGAGAGCTTCGAAGACTTCTACCTGCGCACCCGGGTGGAGTATCCGGTAGCCGAGAACCTCATCCGGGTGGGCGCCTTCGACTCGCTTGAGCCCGACCGCACCGAGCTGCTCTGGCGATTGCCGCTCCTGCACGAACGACTGGAGGCGCTGGCTGGCTCAAGCGGCGCGCGGCGCGGCCAGCTTCGCGCCTTCTCCTCTCCACCCCTTCGTACCGGGCTCA
>Ga0073932_1003842_pt1 | contig 19069 bp, 16 predicted proteins | sample DewCreD2012metaG_FD_76967 | JGI IMG/M metagenome (GOLD analysis project Ga0073932, IMG submission 76967) | Hot spring sediment bacterial and archeal communities from British Columbia, Canada, to study Microbial Dark Matter (Phase II) - Dewar... ...
CATCGACTTCGACTCCGTCCGCGCCAAGGCCCAGCAGGTGAAACCCAAGATGATCCTTTGCGGCTACAGCGCCTATCCGCGGATCATCGACTTTGCGCAGTTCCGGAAGATCGCCGACGAGGTCGCCGCGGTCATGGTGGCCGACATCGCCCACATCGCGGGCCTGGTGGCGGCCGGCATGATCGCCAACAAGAACGCCATCTACAACGATCCGCGGCCGCCCAAGGTTACCAGCGGGCGCGGCGCTTTGACCCACCGCGCGCGTGCCATACAATCCGCACCGCAATGGCCTCGCAGTACGAACATCTGGCCACCGGCCGCAAGCACTCTCTGTTCGAGGAGGATGTCGCCGCGCACGCCGCCGAGCTGGACCAGGCCATCGGCGGCAGCCGCGTCGCGGTGATCGGCGCCGCCGGCTCCATCGGCGGCTCCGTGGTGCGCAGCCTCCTGCGGCACAGGCCGGCGTCGCTCGTGCTGCTGGACCTGAGCGAGAACAACCTCGTCGAGTTGGTGCGAGACCTGCGCTGCGACCCGGCCGCGACGGTGCCCGATGATTTTGCCGCGCTGCCCATCGGCATGGGCAGCATCGAGTTCTCCCGGTTCTTCCGCGAAACCAGGCCCTTTGACTACATCCTCAACCTGGCGGCCATCAAGCACGTGCGGTCGGAGAAGGACATCTACTGCCTGATCCGCATGATCGACACCAACGTGCTGTTTCCGAACCAGTTTCTGCGCGAGCTGACTCGGCCGTGCCGCACTTTCTTTTCGGTCTCCAGCGACAAGGCGACCAATCCCGCCAACCTCATGGGCGCCAGCAAGATGGTGATGGAGAAGATTCTGCTGCTCAACTCCACCCGCCAGCCTTTTTGCACGGCACGCTTCGCCAACGTTGCGTTCTCCGACGGCAGCCTGCCGCATGGATTCCTTCAGCGTATTGCCAAGCGACAGCCGCTGGCGGCGCCCAAGGACGTGAAACGGTATTTCATGTCGCACCAGGAGGCCGGGCAGATCTGCGTGTTGGCGTGCATGCTGGGCGAGAACCGCGATGTGTTCTTCCCCAACCTCCAGCAGGGCCTGTGCGAGCGGACGTTCGCGTCCATCGCCATCGACCTGCTGCACGAGCTGGGCTACGAGCCGGTCGAGTGCTCGACCGAGGATGAAGCACGCCGTCGCGCCGAGGAACTGATCCCGCACAAGAGGTGGCCGTGCTACTTCTTTGCCAGCGATACCACCGGCGAGAAGCCCTTCGAGGAGTTCTACACCGCCCGCGAGACGCTGGACATGGGCCGCTTCCGGAACATTGGCATCATCAAGCAGTCGATCAAGGACCTGAAGACCGCTGCCGTCGAGGCGTTCCTCCGATTCGCCACCGACGCCCGCACCAACCCGGCCATCACCAAGGCCGACTACGTGCGCGAACTCCGCAAGGTCGTGCCGGAACTGGCCCACATCGAGACCGGCCGAAATCTCGACCAGAAAATGTAGCCCACGGCCATGTATCCCCTACTCAAGCGCCTGATGGATATCGTGCTGGCCTCCCTGGCGCTGCTGGTGATCGCGGTGCCGATGCTTCTGGTCATGCTGATCCTCAGGCTGACCGGCGAGGGAAAGGTCTTCTTCCGCCAGCAGCGCATCGGCCTGAACAACCGGCCGTTTGACCTGCTGAAGTTCGTCACCATGCGCAGCGACAGCGAGAAGGTGGGCACGATCACCGTCCGCGGCGACCCGCGCATCCTCCCCGTGGGGCGCATTCTCCGCAAGACCAAGATCAACGAGCTGCCGCAACTGCTGAACGTGCTGAAGGGAGACATGTCGCTGGTGGGCCCCAGGCCGCTCACGCAGGAGGCGTTCGACCTGTATCCCGACGAGTTCAAGCCGCTGGTGTACCAGAGCAAGCCGGGGCTGACCGGCATCGGCTCGGTGGTGTTTCGCGATGAGGAGGGCATCCTGGCCGAATCCGGCAAGGAGCGCAAGCAGTGCTACCGCGAGGACATCATGCCCATCAAGGGCGCCCTGGAGGTGTGGTACCTGCGGCACAAGTCGCTCTGGGTGGACATCGCGATCATGGCGCTGACGGCCATTGCGATCGTCTTCCCCGGCAATAGCCTGCACACGCGGATCTTCAAGGACCTGCCGGAGTGCCGGGTCGGCCAGTTGTAGCGCAGGCTTCAGCCTGCACGCGATATCGCGCAGGCTGAAGCCTGCGTTACAAGCAGCTACGCGTGCTGTGACTCAAACCACGCGATCGTGCGTTTGAGCCCATCTTCCAGCGGCGTGCGGGCGACGAAGCCCAGGTGCTCTCTGGCTCGCGTCACGTCCAGGCAGCGCCGCGGCTGGCCGTCGGGCTTGGTGGCATCCCATTCGATCTTGCCCGTGAAACCGCACAGCTTCGCAACCAGCTCGGTCAGCTCGCGGATGCGGATCTCCCGCCCGCTGCCCAGGTTCATGGGCTCGGGCGAGTCGTAGGTCTCCAGCGCCGCCACCAGCGCCTCGGCGCAGTCCTCCACGTAAAGAAACTCGCGGCTGGCCGAGCCGGTGCCCCAGGCGACGATCTGCTTGTCCCCGCGCCGTTTGGCCTCGACGCACTTGCGTATCAGGGCCGGGATCACATGGCTGGACCGGGGGTCGAAGTTGTCGCGCGGGCCGTAGAGGTTCACCGGCAGCAGGTAGATGGCGTTCAGGCCGTACTGCTGGCGGTAGGCCTGGCACATCACCAGCAGCGCCTTCTTGGCGATGCCGTAGGGGGCGTTGGTCTCCTCCGGATAGCCGTTCCAGAGGTCCGTCTCCTTGAAGGGCACCGGCGTGAACTTCGGATACGCGCAGATCGTTCCCACCTGCACGAACTTCTTCAATCCCACGCGCCGCGCGTGCTCGATCAGGTGCAGGCCCATCGCCATGTTGGCGTAGAAGAACCGCCCGGGATTCTCGCGGTTGGCGCCGATGCCGCCCACCTCGGCCGCCAGGTGCATGACGACCGCGGGCTTGAGATCGGCATACAGCTTCGCAACGGCCGCCTCGCTGGTCAGGTCGTAATCCTTCCGCCGGATCACGACCACGTCGCCATAGCCGCGCTGGCGCAGTTGCTCGACCACGAAGCCGCCCAGGAACCCCGCGCCACCGGTGACCAGGATGCGATCGGCTTTCTCAACCATGCCCGCGCCCGTTGGTTTCGTGTCCGTGTTCCGCCAGCAATCGCTCTCGCTTGGCCAGCTTCCAGTCGGCCTCGGTCATCATCTTCGCCAGGGCCTTGAAGGTTACGCGCGGCTGCCAGCCCAGCACTTGTCTGGCCTTGGTCGCATCGCCCAGCAGCAGGTCCACCTCGGCCGGGCGGAAGTACCGCGGGTCCACCTCGACGTACTTGTGCCAGTCCAGCTCCAGCAGGCCGAAAACCTCGTCCAGAAACTCGCGCACGCTGTGTGTTTCGCCGGTGGCGATCACGTAGTCGTCGGGCTTGTCCTGCTGGAGCATCAGCCACATCGCCTGGACGTAGTCGCCGGCGAATCCCCAGTCGCGCTTGGCGTCCAGGTTGCCCAGGAACAGCTTCTTCTGCAGGCCTTCCTTGATGCGGGTGGCCGCCCGGGTGATCTTGCGGGTGACGAACGTCTCGCCCCGTCGCGGGCTCTCGTGGTTGAAGAGGATGCCGTTGCAGGCGAACATCCCGTACGCCTCGCGGTAGTTGACCGTCTGCCAGAAGCTATAGACCTTGGCACAGGCGTACGGGCTGCGGGGGTGGAAGGGGGTTGTCTCGGTCTGCGGCGTCTGGACCACCTTGCCGTACATCTCGCTGCTGGAGGCCTGGTAGAAGCGGACGGGCAGCCCGGTATCGCGGATCGCCTCCAGCAGGTTGATCGTGCCCAGGGCGTCGGACTGGACCGTATAGACCGGCTGATCGAAGCTCACCCGCACGTGCGACTGCGCGCCCAGGTTGTACACCTCGTCAGGCTTCACCCGCGTGAGAATCTCGCGCAGGCCGGTGCCATCGACCAGGTCGCCGTAGTGCAAAAACAGCCGCGCTTCCGGGTCGTGCGGATCCCGGTAGAGGTGCTCGATGCGGTCGGTGTTAAACGTGCTGGACCTGCGGACGATCCCGTGCACGACGTAGCCCTTGCTCAGCAGCAGCTCGGCCAGGTACGAGCCATCCTGGCCGGTGATGCCGGTGAGAAGGGCGATCTTGGCGTTGGAGTTGGCCATGGGTTGTCGCGGCCGGGGAAAACGCGGCCGGCCGCTGCTACATTATCGGATAAGTCCATGTCGGGCTTGATGATATGTTCATCGCCACCAACTCGCCCAACCTCTCGCCCAACAATCGCCGCCGCCGCGTGTCTTTTTTGTTGAAAGCCATCGTGGCGATGGTATAAGGATGGATGGTATGCCTTTGCGGGAGACACGGAACATGCGAAACATCCTGTTGGCGCTGGCGGCGGTGACATGCCTGTCGGCTTCGGCCCACGCCCAGCGTTTCTTCGGCGGTGCAGTGGGTTATAACCCCCAGATCGACGTGGTCAGCAGCGGCACCGTGCTGGATGTACAGGCCACCGTATCTGCCGACCGCAAGTACGTGACGCTGAACATGCGCCCGCAGGTGACCAACGTCGTGGCTCTCAGGACCTTTCCGACCGTGGCGGGCACCAGCACCGTCGGCGACGGCAATGCCCGCGCTGGCGAGGGCCGGACCATTCTCGGCCGGCGGGGAATCACCCGCGTCGGCGACCTGTGAGCGGCTCGATCGCAACGCGCTGCTGAACCGCATTTAAAGGGCCGCACCTGGCATCGGGTGCAGAGGATCGCTGCACTCCCGCGCGGGTGGGGAGTTTGCCGCGCCAAATCCGGCCGACTACCATTGCCCGCCCCCATGGCGGTTTCCTTGAACATTCTGGCCGACGCCTCGCCGCCGGGCCGCAAACCGCCCTGGCTTCGGATGAGGATGCCCGGCGGCCAAGGGTACACGCGGCTGTTGGAACTGGTCACCGGCCATCGGCTGCACACCGTGTGCCAGTCGGCCAAGTGCCCGAACCTGGGCGAATGCTGGTCGGCGGGGACGGCCACGCTGATGATCCTGGGCGATGTGTGCACGCGCTCGTGCGGGTTCTGCAACATCGCCACCGGCAAGCCGCCGATTCTCGACGCCGACGAGCCCCGCCGCGTGGGCGATGCCGTCCGCCTGATGCACCTGCGGCACGTGGTCATCACCAGCGTCAACCGCGATGAGCTTCCCGACGGCGGTGCTGCCATCTGGGCCGAGACGATTCGCCAGGTGCGAGCGCAATCCCCCGGCACCACGATCGAGGTGCTCATCCCCGACTTCTGCGGCGACTGGAATGCCTTGCAGTTGGTGCTGGATGAGAAGCCCGAGATCCTCAACCACAACCTAGAGACCGTGCCGCGGCTGTATCGCACCGTGCGGCCGCAGGCGCGGTATCACCGCTCGCTGAAGCTCCTGCAGATCGCCCGCGACCAGGGGCATGTGACCAAGACCGGCATCATGCTTGGCCTGGGCGAGGAGGCCCACGAGGTCGATTCGCTGATCGACGATGTGGCGGCCATCGGCTGCCAGATCCTCACCATCGGCCAGTATCTCCAGCCGACCAGGAACCACCTGCCGGTCGCCCGCTGGGTCACGCCCGATGAGTTTGCCCACTGGAAGAAGCGCGGAGAGCAGAAGGGCCTGCGGCATGTGGAATCCGGCCCGCTGGTCCGCAGCAGCTATCATGCCGAGAAACAGGTCGATGCCCGCTCGGCGGCGTCGTGACGGCCTATCGCCTTACCACGGTGTAAACCGCATCCTCCGGCAGGCGCAGGACCAGCGGCTGCTTCACGCCGTCGCCGGCAGCGACGACGCGCTTGTCGGTGGCATAGCCGTTTTCGTCCAGCGCGGTCGCCTTGGGGTCGCCCGAGCCCTTGAGGCGCAGCGTCACCGTCGTGTTGATCTTCCGCACGCCAAAAGGCGCGCTGCCCAGATCGGCGATGGTGTCGCCGTCGGTCCGAAAGCCCCGCGGCCGCTCCTCGGTGAAGGCCTGAATGAGGATGTTTCGCGACTCGGCCAGCGGCGCATCATCCAGCGCGATGACCAGGACCGCGCCGTACTCGTTGGATGACTCGATCGTGACGTTGCCCAGTTCGATTTTCCCGCCCCTGGCCAGGAACCCGGCCGCGCCCTGGCTGGTCGGCGTGTCCTGCTTCACCAGCCCGATGTCGTAGTTCCACGTCAGCTCGCCGGTGAGGCTGCGCACGGTCTTCGCCTGGGCCATGTACGGCCGCAGGTCGCGGGCGAACGACTTGCCCGGGTCGTTGTCAAACGCCCGCACCACCCGGCCGATGTAGAACGCCATCGGGTCAAACGCGCTGACCGGGCCGCTGACTTTGCCGTCGGCCGGGATGTCTCGCTTGCGAAGCTCATCCATGGCCTGCGGCGACGCGCCGGTGGGCGTAAGCGAATAGAGCATCTGCAGGTCGATCACCTGGTGGACGGCCACCTCGGCCTCCTTGACGTCGCCGCGGCGGAACTGCAGGGCGGTGGCGGGGAACGTGCCGGCGGTGACGGGGCTGGCCACCGAGAACTTGTTGATCGACGCATCGGTGACGTAGTTGCTGCCCAGCGCGAACCAATACACGCCGTCCAGGCCGCTCATCGCGCCGTAAGCACTCGTCAGGAACGTCGCCTCGGCCCGGAAGCGGTTGGGGTTGGTCCAGCCCAGTTCCGAGATGACCTGCGGATGGTCGGCCACGTGCTGGGTGGCGATGGGCAGTTTTTCGGGGTTCAGCACGCCGGCCAGGTCCTGGTACTTGTGCCCGACCCGCACGGAGTAATCGGCCGCCGCGCCCTCGTGCTTTCCGCCGAAATATCCGTGGCGGTCGATCACGTCGGTGGCGGTGTAGGTGAATCGCTCCACCGCGTCGAGGACCGACGGGTCGGCGGTGGTCCAGTTGCTGGCCAGCACCAGGCCGCCCAGGTGCAGCGCGTCCTTCATGTACTGCCGCATGGAGGCGTAGAAGTCGCGTTGCAGCTCGGCCAGGAACCGCACCTGGTCGCTCATGCGTTTCCGCTTGGCCGGCCCGCCCTGCCTCAGCCCCTGGCGGGTCATGTGCCAGGCGTCAAAGATCACCATCCGTCCGCCGGCCGGGTCGTCGTTGCCGTCGCGGCCGCCCCAGTTCTCGATGGCCTTGTCGGCCGAACCGTACTGCCGGGCCAGCCACGCCGCGTACAGGCGCTCCAGCTTCTGCCACTGCACGGAGGGAACGTTGCGCTGGTTGAATGTCCAGAAAAAGAGGCTGTCCTCGTTGACGACCTCGACGATGGCGACGGCCGGGTCGCGGGCAAGGGTGAGCCTGGTGTAGGGGTTGGGCGTATCCAGAATCTGCTTCATCCGCGAGCGGTAGATGTCCTGCAGGCGGGCGTCGAAATAGAGAAGAGCGAAGGGCTTGACATTGCCGCCCCCGACGTAGCCCGGGATACCCGTGGCCGGGGTGACTGCGAACCACAGCGGGAAATACACGCTGAGGGTGGTGTAGATGCCCTGGCGCTTCAGCGCCGACACCGTGTAGAACAGGTTGTCCAGGTCCTCGCTGCTGACGGGCTTCTCCAGCGAGAAGATCGCGCTGTGGAACCGCACCATGTTCACGCCCAGCTTGGCCAGCCGCCGGGCCATGTAATCGATCGAGGCGCGGTCCTGGGCGATGTTGTTCTTGCCGATGTTCACGGCCCAGAAGCGCACGGGCTTGCCGCTGCCCAGCACGAACCGCTCGCCATCCCGGCGCACAAAGCCCTTCTCGCCGGCCACCGGCTCATTGAGCCGGCGCAGGTCCAGCAGCGCGTCGTCGCTGAAGCGATCCACCGGCGGCTCCCAGGCGAAGTAGCCCTCGTCGGCCAGGCCGGTGCGCTGGCCGGGCTTGACCTTGCCGTTGGGCACGAACGGGCCACGGCTCAGCACAAAGCAGTCGAAGGCGCTGGTCAGGTCGTCGCCCTCGGCGGCGGCCAGGCGGATCTCGAACGGCACCTGGCCCTTTTTCAGCTCCACCTCGCCCAGGAAGACCCAGTTGGCGCAGACGTGCGTGCGCAGCTCGGTGTGGTCGGCCAGGGCGATGTTCTTTCCGCAGATCTGCCACTGGGCATCGCCGAAGCGCCAGCGGAACGGCCCGTGCGACCAGAACTTCCGCGTCCACAGCTGATACTTCCCGTCGGCCGGGACATCGACCAGGTAACGGGCAAAGGCCTCGTCCCGGCCGCGCTTGCCGCTGTTGCTCAGCCAGTCGCCGCCGGAAAGCAGGTCGCGGCGATCCGCGAACGTGGTCGCGGCGAACCAGCTGTTTTTCGGGAAGTTTGTGGCGACGGGGTTCTCACCCTCCCACCAGACGTAGTCCTGTGCCCGCGCCGCCGAACAGCACAGGACCATCGCCAGCACCCAGAGCATTGCGCGCATGAGCGAATCCTCGTGTCGGCGGAGTATAGGCCATCGCCCGCCCGCATTGAAACACGACGACGCCTCTGCATATGACGCGGCCGGCCGAGAAATCGGAGCGTCACCGGCCCGGCGGTGTCTGCCACGACCACGGCCGGCTTGCCGGGAAGGGAAGCTCATTGAATCGCCGCTTGGCCGGCTTGCCGAAGAACATCTGGTCGGCAAAGTCCAGCAGCGCTTTCCAGTCCTCCAGCTTCTGCGCGTGCTCGCCCTCGCGGAAATGCAGGCCGATGCGATCCTCGACGCCCAGGAAACGGTACACCTCGGCGGCGGCCAGGTTCGTGATCTGCGTGCCGTGCGGGTTGGCCCACAGATCGCCCAGGGCCTCGGTGCACAGCAGCGCCCGCGGCGCCACGGCCGCCTTGAGGCTGTGCTGGTCGAAGGGCAGGCGCTGCACCTGGCCGATGAACTGCCCGAAATCCGCGTGGAACCAGTAGGGGAACTTCTGCACGATGTCTTCGATGGTCTCGCTCTTCTCGCCCTGGACGCGATAGCACCCCGCGCCGCCGCAGCCGGAGCCGTTGGGCACGGTCAGGGCGATGCGCGTGTCGGTGGCGCCGGCCAGCAGCGCGGTCTTCCCGCCGCGCGAATGCCCCGTGGCGATGATGCGAGCGGCATCGACGTCGCCTCGCGTCAGCAGGTAGTCGATCGTGCGGTGATAGCCCCAGGCCCACGCGGCCAGGCCCGCAAAGTCGCCTTCAGCAAACGCCGCGTAGGCACCAACGTCGCGGGGCCCGGCGCTGTCGGGAACGATCTCGGTGCGGTCAAAGTCAACCAGCACGTAGCCGCGATTCATGATCTCGGCCAGAATTTCCGACTTCACCGGCCCCCAGCACAAGTCGCCGCGGACGATGACCGGACGAGGCTGGGAACCGGCCGGCAGGGTCAGGACGACGTGGAACTGCACCGGCTGCCGCATGGCGGGCGCGCGAACGGTGAGAAGCAACTTTTCCTGCTTTGCGCCAGCCGGGATGACCAACGAGGGCCTGGTGGCCGGGGGCTGATCGGCGTTGGAGCCGCTGCGCCGGGGCAACTCATAGTCGGGCGCCGGCTTCACCGTAACCGAGCCCGGCGGCGTGGCCGGCGGCAGGTGACCGTATTGGTACAGCTGCAGCAGTTGCAGTATCTCCTCGCGCCGCCGCGGCCAGTCGGCCGGCGTGCGCACACGCGAGCCGTCGGCAAATAGAAACGGGTCGGGAAGCTCTGTCGCCGCGGGAAGCTCCGCAACTGGCTTTCGGATGATCCGCGACGTACCGCCTTGGCAACCCCAAAGAATGGTCGCCAACACGACCGCCACGCACCCAAGCAGCATGCAGGTACTCATGGTCCGATACGATACCCTCGCCGAGCAGTCACCGGAACTCCGTTTAGGCCACGGTTCAAACCTGGCTGCATTGCAGCCCCAACCACCTGCCGCGGGCGGTGCCTGCGAGCAGGCAACGGCTGGCGGCGCCAAGCGCCACCCAGAGGACTTGCTCCTTGAGGCCCGCCGGAACCGGGAAGGTCTTGCTCGCCTCGTGGGAGAACATCCACAGCGCCCGCTACGGTCGCGTGGCGCGTGGGGCTCAGATGACCACCGCGCCCTGGTCCGACAGCGCCTCTCGCAGGCGAGCGGTATCGACGTCGGCCACACCCGTGCCGCCCTCCAGGGCCAGTTTCGCCGCCACGCCCGCGGCCTGGCCGGTCTGGTTGCAGTTGACCATCACCCGCACCGCGCCAAACGCCCCCTCGTCGGCGTCGAGGCACCGCCCGGCCACCAGCACGTTCCTCGACCCGCGCGGAACCAGGCATCGGTAGGGCACCTGGTAGAACGTCGGGTCGCTGGCGATAGGTTCTCGCCATCGTGCCGCGGTACGTCGGCCGTCGGCATAGATTGTTACCTCCCGCCCATCCAGGTACCGGAACACCAGCCCCTCGCCGTCGGCCGCGTGCACGTCCACGCGATAGCTGCCGTTGGCGATGGCATCATCAAACCGCTGGCCCGACAGCACCTCGGCTTGCGTGAGCTGATGCAGGCATCGCACCTGCCGCGTCTGGCGGATGCCGATGCGAGCGGGGATGGCCAGCAGGTTCACCGAGTCGCGCCCCTCGCCCACACACCTGCGGACGATGTCGTGGATGGCGCGGATCTGCCGGCGGCCTTCGATCTCCGCGTTGGTCAGCTGGTCGGCATCGCTGCAATCCGCGCCGTGCACGCGCGTGCCGGCCACCATGTACAGGTCGCGCCCCGGCACCGTCGCCCCCCACAGGAACCCCGGCCGCAGGGCCTCGGGGTGTTTCGGATCAAACACGTTGCCGCGAAGGACATTCTGCCGCTGGTCCGAAGGCAGCTGCGCCAAACCCTGGAAGATGGCGCATGCCGTCGGCGGCTGGAGCCGCGGTCCCTTGTAGGTCGGCAGACCGGCGCGGTGGGCCAGGTCGCCATCGCCGGTGGCGTCGATGAAGATGCGAGCCTTGATGGCCCGCCGGCCGGTCTTGTCCTCGATGATCGCGGCCGACACGTTGCCCTCTCCATCCATGACCGCCGCCACGAAGCGCGTGTGCAGGAACGGCCGCACGCCCGCCTCGACGACCATCCGGTCCAGCTCGATGGCCAGCGCGGCGGGGTTGAAGATGAACTGCATGTCGTCGTTGGGCCCGCGGTCCTGCACCTCGTTACGTTTCGTAAGTCGCTCGACGGCCTCCAGCGTCAGGCCGGCGTAGATCGGCCGCTGGTGCACGGTGTCCATACGGCTATGCCACACGCACACCATGCTGGCGGTGGCCGTCCCGCCGAAGTACGCCAGGCTTTCGACCAGCGCCACCTTCGCGCCCAGCCGCGCGGCGGCGATGGCGGCGAAAACGCCGGTGCAGCTTCCGCCGATCACGCAGATGTCGCATTCATGGCAGACGGGGGTATCGCGAGCCGGTTCATGGATGGTATCCATGTCGGCATGATAACGGCGGGCAGAACGAAGTCTGCACTACAAGGTGCGGGCCGAAGCGGCCGTGGCGGGGCGGTGAACGTTGAGCGTCACCGAGACGGCGCCGGGCACATCGCTTCGCGGCTTGAGGTAGCCCAATGAAACCAAAAAGTCGTCGGCCTTCAGCAGCGTGGCCTCGAACCACGGCGGGCGGTTGAAGAAGGCGTGAATCTGGCCGGCCGCGGTGAACAGCTCGGCGCGCGCCCCCGCGGCCAGGGCGGCATCGACATACCTCCGCCCGTGGGCCAGGAAGCGATCGTCGGTGCCGTAGAACAGGATCGCCGGCGGCGCATCGGCGCCAACGAACAGTACCGGCGAAACCTGCCGGGCCGCTTCTTGTTTCTCCTGCATGCTGCCGGGGAACAACTGCGACATATCGGCCAGGTCCAGCACGGGATTGAACAGCACCAGCGCGGCCGGGCGACACGGCGGCCGATCCGCCGGGCCCTCGGCGGGGGGCTCCGGGCAAAGCGCTGCGGCCGCGGCCAGGTGCCCGCCGGCCGACCCGCCACCGGCGACCAGCCGCTGGGGGTCGATGCCCAGTTCACGGTAGTAGGCGCAGATCCATCGCAGGGCAGCGCGCGCATCGTCCACGGCGTCGGCGGGCGTTGTGCCGTGAATGCCGCGAATGCGGTAGTCGGCGGTGATCGCGACCATGCCGCGCGAGGCAAAGTGCCGCGCCTGCGGTGCGAACTGCTGTCGCGTCCCGTGGGTCCAGCCTCCGCCAAAAAAGAACACGATGGCCGGCCGGCGGTCCGAGGTGTGCCAGTCGGGCGGGTTGAAGACTTCCAGTTGCAGCGGGCCCTGGACTGTTGTTCGATAGGCGTAAAGGCGCGAACCGTCCGCCGGTGCGCGATCAGATGCTTCAGCGGCAACGTGGTTCAACACCGCCATAACGATCAGCACGACAATCAGAGCCCCGACGAACGCCACGACAACAAAGCAATATACCGCGCGGATCGGCCCGAGACACCCGGGAAAAACAAAATTTCTGCCGGCGCGCGGGCGTGTCGCGGCAGCGCGCGCAAACCACAACCAAGCAAGGATTTACAGGTATTCTCCGAACAGCTCGCGACTGGGGCGGGGGATGACCACGGCCGATACCAGCAGCCCCTTTTCGCGCGCCACGGCCGCCCCGGCCTCCACGCCCGTGCGGCAGTCGGCCACGCTGCCGGACATCATCACCAGGCCCTTGCCGCCCAGCGCCATGGCCAGGTGCAGTTTGTAGAGCTTGATGTTGGCGGCCTTGGCGGCGGCGTCGGCGGCCTCGATGGCGCTGGCCGACGAGAACGTCTCCACCACGCCCAGCGACGGCACGGCCTCGCGCGGGGCGCCCACGCCCACCTGAACCATCGCCCCCAGCGCCGGGAACACATCCTCGTGCACGTTGGGAATGACCATGTGGTCGATGACGCCATCGGGCGCGGCGTCCAGGCCGGCCGCCACCGACGCCTTCACCGCCGCGACGTTGCCGCCGACGATCACGATGTACTTGCCCGAGCAGATCGTGCGGGCGATGTGCAGCCGCACGCTGGCGGCCTTGAGCATCGCATCCTGCACCTGGCAGCCGATGCCCACGCTGGTCAGCTCGATCATCCCAATCGCGTCGCCGCTTGCCATGGTCTTATGCCTCGATCACGATCGACTCGTTCACACTCGTCACGCGCCCGTTGATGCTCGCATGGATCACCGCGCCCAGGGCGCCGTCCGCCGGGCGGGCGATCACGTCTCCGGCGTTCACGCGGTCGCCGACGCTCACTGTGGCCTTGGCCGGCGCCCCGGCGTGCTGCTTGAGCGGCAGCACCACCTTCGCGGGCTTGTGGTCGGCGCTCAGCAGCGGGCCCTGGTTGACGAACTTGCTCAGCCCCAGCTTGCGGATCAGCCGCCCGATCGGCACGCGGCGGTTCTCCAGGTGAAGCGCGGCCCGGTTGGGGTCGGCCTCGACGGCCCACTTGGTCCCCTCGCTCATCAGCTGCCGCTTGTTGGTCGTGCAGACGTTCTTGGGGTCCAGGTCCTCGGGGCAGGCCATCATCGTGCACAGGTTGCACTCGCAGCAGAACAGCGTGCCGATGACGTTGGGCTGGCCGACCATGTTGAATCCCAGCGAGCGCATCGCCCGGTGCGGCTCGATGGGGTGGCCCAGCAGCCAGCGCGGGCAGAAGTAGGTGCAGAAGTTGCACTGGTCGCACGCGGCCGCCCCGATGGTTTTAATCGCCTTCCACGGCAGCGTGTAGCGGTGCACCAGGGGGTGGTCGCGTCCCAGGACAATGAGCCCCCCGGTGGTCTTGGTGATCGGCTCGGAAAGGTTGTCGCTATACCGGCCCATCATCGTGCCGCCCACCAGCACCACGGGGCTGGGCACGTTCGCCCCGCCGGCCAGTTCGATCGCCTCGGCAAAGCTGGTGCCCACCGGCACGCGCACGGTCGCGGGGCTCTTCACCGCCCCCGCAACGGTCAGGAACTTCTCAATGACGGGCTTCCCGCGGGCGATGTTCAGGGCCGTCTCGACGTTGATCACCACGCAGCCGACGGCCAGCGGAATCTTCCCCGGCGGAATGATCCGCCTGGTCACGTCATACACGAGGATGAACTCATCGCCGGCCGGGTAGCTGTCGGAAAGCGCCTGGATGCGCATCTTCGCCGGAAGCTTAGGGGCCAGCACGTCGATGACATCGTGGTACTTGCCCTTGATGCCGACGACGGCCGAGCCTGCCCCGACCAGCCCCCGGGCGGTCTCCAGCCCGGCCAGAATCTGCTCGGGATACGCCCGCAGAAGCTCCTTGTCTTTGTGCAGCAGCGGCTCGCACTCGGCGGCGTTGAGGATGATGGTGTCGGCCTGCGCCTTGAGCTTCACGTGCGTGGGAAACCCCGCGCCGCCCGCGCCCACCACGCCACAGGATTGAATCTGGTCCAGAACGCTCACGGGAGATATCTTGGCAAGGGCTCGCCGCCAAGCAAGTGCGGGGCCGGCTGCACGGGCCGCCCTGCCCCGGCGTGGACGAAGGGCGCATCGCCCGCGTGCGCCGGAACGGGGATTCGATTTCGCTGTTGCCGCGTGCCCGCGGCCCCTGCAAGGCAATCTCTGATAAGCATCCGAAGCACACGAGCCTCCAACGGGGACATGGCGATGGGGTCCTTCAGGCGGTTTTGGCCATTGGCGGACGCTGCACGGCGATCGTCTGCCGGGCGATCTTGTCCTGCAGGCGCATGATGCCCTCGATGAGGGCCTCGGGACGCGGCGGGCAGCCCGGGACATACACATCGACCGGCACCACCAGGTCCACGCCCTTGACCACGTTGTAGCCGTACTTGAAATACGGCCCGCCGCCCACGGTGCAGGCGCCCATCGCGATCACGTACTTGGGCTCGGGCATCTGCAGGTACAGACGCTTGAGCCGGCTGGCCATCTTGTAGTTGACCGTGCCGGCCACGATCATCAGGTCGCTCTGCCGCGGCGTGGCGCGAAAAGCCCCCGCGCCGAAGCGGTCCAGGTCAAAGCGGCTGGCACCCACGGCCATCATCTCGATCGCGCAGCACGCCAGGCCGAAGGTCATCGGCCAGAGGCTGTTGCGGCGCGCCCAGTTGATGGCCCAGTCGGCGCTGGTGATGATCAGCCCTTCCTCGAAGCGGTTTTCGATCCAGGACATTGTGGCGGTGGCCTTTCCACCGGTATTATTCACGCTTGCCCTGGCGGTCTCAAGCGAGGTCGGCATGTCGAAGTTCCGGCTGGCGTTCGTGGGATTGGGCGGCATGGGCCAATGCGCGCACCTGCGCAACTACGCGACCCTCAACGATTGCGAGGTGGTGGCGGCGGCGGAGCTTCGCCCGATACTCGCCCGGCAGGTCGCCCAGCGCTACGGCATTGCCCGCGTGTACCGAGACCACGAGGCGCTGCTGGCGGGCGAGAAGAATCTGGATGCCATCGTCGCGATCCAGCCTTTCGGCGTGCACGGGCGGCTGATCCCGCAACTGCTGGGCCAGGCGCCGGCCGTGCTGATCGAAAAGCCGCTGGCCAGCAGCGTGGAGGCGGCCGAGCGCATCGCGTCGGCGGCGGCCAAGTCCGGCACGAAGCTGTATGTGGCGTACCACAAGCGCTCCGACCCGGCGACGATGTGGGCCCGGCGGCTGATCGAGCAGTGGCAGCAGGGCGGCCAGATGGGCGCGATGACGTTCGTGCGCATCACCATGCCGCCGGGAGACTGGTCGGCGGCCGGTTTCTCGCACCTGATCAAGAGCGACGAGCCGTATCCGCCGCTGGAGAAGGATGGCCCGCCGGCCGGGATGGACGCGGCGACGTTCAAGAAATACGAGGCTTTCGTCAACTATTACATCCACCAGGTGAACCTGATGCGGCACCTGATGGGGCGCGACTACCGGGTTCGCTACGCGGACAAGTCGGGACGGGTGATGGTAGTCGGCGGCGACGGTGTTACAGGCGTGCTGGAGATGGGCATTTACCAGACGACCCGCGACTGGCAGGAGGCGGCGCTGGTGGCGTTCGAGAGGGCGTGGATCCGCATCGAGCTGCCGGCGCCGATGGTGATCGACCAGCCCGGGCGCGTCACGGTCTTTGAGGACCCCGGCGGCGGGGCCGAGCCGCGGCGGTGGTCGCCGGTCCTGCCGCCGGTGCACGCCATGCGCCAGCAGGCGATGAACTTCATCGCGGCGATCCGGGGCGAAAGCACGCCGCTTTGCCAGTACCCCGAGGCGCTGGACGATCTGAGAATCGCTTGGGATTTCATTCGAAAGCAGGCAGAGCCATGAAGGCACAGCAAGTCGCGATCAACCTGGTGACGCTGGCCAAGGCGCCCATCGACCAGCTCCTGTCGGCCTGCGCGCAGGCCGGCTTTCACAACATCGAGTTTCAGCTGGGCAACCTCAAGCGATGGATGAAGGAGTCGTCGCTCTCGGCGGCCGACGTGCGGAAGATGCTCGACAAGCACGGCCAGCGGTGCATCGGCGGGTTCGAGACGCACCTGGCGGTGTTCGATGAAGCTACGATGGACGACAACCACGCCATGCTCGCGGCCAACGCGCGGCTGCTGGGCGACCTGGGCGGGGGCGTGCTGGTGGTGGGCACCGACGGCCCGCCCAAGCCGAACATCGATGCCCTGGATACGGTGGGGCGGATGATGCGGCGGATGATCGACCTGTGCCCCTCGGCCGTATCGCTGGCGGTGGAGTTCAACTGGTCGCCGCTGGTCAAGAGCCTGCGCAGCGCGCTGCGCGTGGTGAAGGCGGCCGACCATCCGCGCGTGGGGATCCTGTTTGACCCGGCGCACTACCACTGCACCTCGACGAAGATGGAGGACCTGACGGCCGAGGCGGTGGGCAAGATCCTGCACGTGCACGTGGACGACATGGCCGACAAGCCCGGCGAGCACAGCCACTGCAATGCCGACCGCCGCCTGCCGCTGGAGGGCATCCTGCCGCTGAAGCGGATGCTCGGGCGGATCGAGGAGCTCGGTTACCGCGGGTTCTTCTCGCTGGAGATGTTCAGCGAGGAGCTGTGGGCCCTGCCGCCGGCGCAGGCCGCCGGTCGCTGCCACGCGGCGATGCAGCGGCTGCTGTAGCCGCCGCGCTTGTGGGGGCGGGCGAGGCGGTTATGCTGCGGATATGGCCGACCGCGTGACGATCCTGGGCGATGGGGCGATGGGGACGGTGTGTTCGATCCTGCTGAGTCAGGGCGGGCACGAGGTGACGATGTGGGGGGCATTCGAGGACGTCATCCAGCGCCTCCTGCAGGACCGCGAACAGCGTACGCTGCTGCCGGGGGTGCGCATTCCCCCCAACGTGCGGCTGACCGGCCGCGACGCCGAATGCTTTGCCGGTGCGACGCTGATCGTGTCGGCCATCCCTACGCAGTTCGTCCGCTCCGCCTGGAAACGGCTGGCCCGCCACGTTCCGCCGCGCGTGCCGGTGGTGTCGGTGGCCAAGGGCATCGAGACCGGCACGCTGATGCGCCCCACCCAGATCATCGCCGACGTGCTGGGGCCCAGCGGCATGGAAGGGCGGTCGCTGGCCGTGCTGTCGGGGCCGAATATCGCCGCGGAACTGGCACGATACCTGCCGGCGACCAGCGTGGTGGCTTCCGATGATGCCCAGCTCGCCCGGCGGGTGCAGGCGGCGATGTCCACCCAATGGCTCCGCATCTATACCAATGCCGATGTGGTGGGGGTGGAGCTGGCCGGGGCCACCAAGAACGTGATCGCGATCGCCGCGGGGATCATCGACGGGCTGGCGGCCGGCACCAACGCCAAGGCCGCCCTGGTGACGCGCGGGCTTGTCGAGATCATGCGGCTGGGCGTGGCGATGGGGGCCAAGGCCGAGACGTTCGCCGGCCTGGCCGGCCTGGGCGACCTGATCACCACCTGCGTCAGCCCCGAAGGGCGCAACCGCCGCGTGGGCGAGCAGATCGGCAAGGGGCGCAAACTCGAGGCGATCCTCGCGGAGATGGACAGCGTGGCCGAGGGCGTGCCGACGACCAAGGCGGTTATGGAGCTGTCGCGGCGCTTCCACGTCGAGATGCCCATCACCGAGGCCGTGCACGCGGTGCTGTTCGAGGGCAAGGATGCGATCCAGGCGCTGAGTGAACTGATGAGCCGCGAGCCCAAGCCCGAGGCGACAGTCGATGAAACCGAATCCCGCAAGGGGTTCATGCCCGCCCCCGGAAATGTTTCCGGCGCACGCGTGACAGGACAATGAGCGATGGCGACCGCGGCCGGCGCGAATCGACCGGAGCATAGCGGCCATGCTCTGCTCGGGTCCGGGGGCACGGGCGGCCTGCCCCTGCTCTGCATCGGCCCGCAAACGTCCGCACGGGCGGGAAGCACGTGCCACGGATCCGTGCGTCAATGCGGCAGCGGGAATCGCTTGCAGAACTCCGCCACCTCGGCCTTGATCTTCGCCAAAGCCGACGCGTCATCCTTCCTGAGCAGAGCCCGGTCGATGAACTCGGCCACCTGCTCCAGGTCCTTTTCCTTCAGGCCGCGGGTCGTGACCGCCGGCGTGCCCAGCCGCAGCCCGCTGGTAACCTTGGGCGGCCGCGGATCGTTGTAGATGGCGTTCTTGTTGGCGATCATGCCGGCCGCCTCCAGGGCCTTTTCGGCGTCGGCCCCGGTGAAGCTCTCATCGCGGGCCCGCAGGTCCACCAGCATCAAGTGGTTGTCCGTCCCGCCGCTCTGCAGGCGATAGCCCTTCTTCTGCAATGCCCCGGCCAACGACCGGGCATTTTTCACGATCTGCTGAGCATAGGCCTTGAACGTGGGGGCCAGCGCTTCGCCGAACGCCACGGCCTTGGCCGCGATGATGTGCATCAGCGGCCCGCCCTGGCTGCCCGGGAACACGCTGCGGTTGATGGCCTTGGACAGGTCCTCGTCATTGGTCAATATCAGCCCGCCGCGCGGCCCGCGCAAGGTCTTGTGGGTCGTCGTGGTCACGATGTGCGCGTGCGGGAAAGGCGAGGGATGCACGCCGGCCGCCACCAGGCCCGCGATGTGGGCGATGTCGGCCACCATCACCGCGCCCACCTCGTCGGCGATCTTCCGGAACTGCGCAAAGTCGATGATCCGCGGATAGGCGCTGTAGCCGCAAAGGATCATCTTGGGTTTCACCTGCTGGGCCTTGGCGCGGACGGAGTCGAAGTCGATG
>Ga0073932_1003843_pt1 | contig 19062 bp, 16 predicted proteins | sample DewCreD2012metaG_FD_76967 | JGI IMG/M metagenome (GOLD analysis project Ga0073932, IMG submission 76967) | Hot spring sediment bacterial and archeal communities from British Columbia, Canada, to study Microbial Dark Matter (Phase II) - Dewar... ...
CACATGCCCGTGCATCTGGGGGCGATGCCGCTGAGCGTGCGCGCCGTGCTCGATGCCATCGAACTGAAGCCTGGCGACGTAGCCATCGTCAACGACCCGTTCCGCGGCGGCACGCACCTGCCCGACATCACGGCAGTCTCGGGCGTGTGGATCGGAGGCGGCGCGCCGGCGTTTTTTGTGGCGTCGCGCGCGCATCACGCCGACGTTGGGGGCATGAGTCCGGGGTCGATGCCTCTGGCGCGCGAGATCTATCAGGAAGGATTGCGCATCCCGCCGGTGCTGCTGGTGCGCGAAGGACGGATCGACGACGGCGTCCTGCAGATGATCCTGGCCAATGTGCGCACGCCGGAGGAGCGCGAAGGCGACCTGCTGGCGCAGTGGATGGCGATGCGCCGCGGCATTCAGCGGCTGGAGGAGGCGGTGGCCGCGTTCGGCATGGAGAGGCTGGAGTGGAACATCGCGGCGCTGCGGCAATATGCGGCACGGATGATGAGCGCGTGCCTGGCGGCTTTGCCCGCGGGGCGCTTCGAGTTCGAGGATGTTCTGGACGAAGGCCAGCGGATCCGCGCCTCTGTAACGCTGGACCGGCGGCAGGCTGTTGTCGATTTCACGGGCACCTCGCCGCAGGCGGCGGCGCCGGTGAATGCGAACTACGCCATCACCGTGGCGGCTGTATTTTACGTCTTCCGCTGTCTGGTGGGAGAAGATGTTCCGGCCAATGCGGGGCTGATGGCGCCGATCCGTGTGATCGCGCCGGAAGGAACGCTGGTGAATGCCCTTCCGCCGGCGGCCATGGCCGCCGGCAACGTGGAAACGTCGCAACGCATCACGGACGTCCTGTTGGGCGCGCTGGCGCAGGCCGTTCCGGAGCGGATTCCGGCGGCGTCTCAGGGGACGATGAACAATCTCAGTTTCGGCGGAACGGGGTTCGCCTGGTATGAGACGATCGCGGGCGGCATGGGCGCTTCTGTTCACGGCGGCGGCCAGAGCGGCGTGCATACGCACATGACGAACTCGTGGAACACGCCCGTGGAGGCGTTCGAGCAGGCGTTTCCGGTGCTCGTGCGGGCGTACCACATCCGGCGCGGCTCCGGCGGCCGCGGCCGCCACCGCGGCGGCGACGGCCTGGTGCGGGAGTTCGAGTTCCGCGCGCCGGCGGAGGTGACGATCCTCTCCGACAGACGCGTCCGCGCGCCCTACGGGCTTGCGGGCGGCGAACCGGGCAGACCCGGCAGGAACACGCTCATCCGGCAGGGCCGCGCCCGGCGCCTGCCGGGCAAGGTACGTTTCGACGCACAGCCTGGAGACCGGCTGCGGATCGAGACGCCGGGCGGGGGAGGACACGGAGCCCCCCGGGGATCCTGACCCGCCGCAAGCAGATCAGCTCACGGCAGAGCCGGTGCCACCGGCCCGCGCTGCCGCGCCTGGCGCTGGCGCCGTCCATGCCGGAGCAGCCACGCCAGCCCGCCCGTCACAAGCAGGATTGTCGCCTCTTCCGGCGTGTGCACCACGTCCACCCTTCCGCCATACAGGAGACCGAAGGACCCGTTGCCCCGCTGGAAGACGTCAAAGCGCAGCATCGCCGGACCGAAGCGGTTGACGGCGAATTCGAGCAAGAGACCCTCGCCGGGCTGGCAGCCGATGGGTCCGGCAGCGCAGGCGCCGTCTTGGCGCCAGTTGGCGGGAGCAAGCTGCAGTCCCGCAGGATAAGTCTGATCAATCAGATAGACGGCAGCCGTGTCGTCGGCGAAGACCGTCAGGCGCACGAAATAAGCTGTCTTGGGCAGGACTTCAAAGAAGCTGGCCGTGGGCCCTTTTTTCGAGTTCGTATTCGGCGGCGAGATACTGCCAGCTCCCACGCCCGTGTTCGCGTAGGAAATCCACTGCCAGGGGGCCATGGCAGCCCACACTGCATGGGGCTGAATGGCAACGTTGGCCCCCGTGACGCTGTTGAACTCGTTGACGAGGTCGGAACCGAAACTCAAAGTCGCCGCTGACAGGGCGACAGAAAGGCAAAGGCAAGCCGCGGAAAGAATCAGCGGTCGCTTCATGGTGGCAGCAGTCCTGTCAGAGAAGCAGTGCGCCGCCACGCCGATTTTTCTCAGGGGAATCCCTCAGGCGATCGGGGCGCTAACCGCCGAAAGCGCGGCGCGGGTTTTCGATCAGCAGCTTTTTCCGCGTCTCTGGCGGCAGCGCCGGCAGGAAGCCGGTGTAGATGAACGTGTAGCCGCGGTACTCGCCGCCTCCCGGCACTTCGGCGTGATACCACCCGGCGTCCTGCGAAACGAGAGTGCGGTCCAGCAGACCCTGTTCTTCCATGAAGCGGACGCACTCGAGGTGCCAGTCCAGGCTCTTCGGACCGATGCCGTCGAACTCGACCCACGCGCCCGCGCGCGCCACGCGCTCATGCCAGGCGTGGTCCTTCTCATTCTGCGCGTGCACCCAGACGAACTTCTTCAGGGGACAGCGGAGCCTGTCGAGAATGTCGAGCTGCGCCTCCGCCGCCTTGCCGCCGCCGTTGGTGTGGGACGCGATGGTCAGATCGGTTTCCAGCGACGTCAGCGCCGCCGCCTCGATCAGCCGCCTGTCCAGCTCTTCGAGAGGATAGCCGTTGACAGCCGTCTTGATGAAGCGCGGGCGCACGCCGTCGACTCCCTTTTTCCACTCCGCAATCCACCGCTGCGCCAGTTGCCGGGAGTTCGCCTGCCACGTCCACTCGGGAACGCCGCTGCGGTTTGCGGCGCCGTAAACGCCCGTATTGGTCCAGATGTCGAGCCCCGTCAGGTCCGCGGCCATCTTCATCAGCAGCGGATCGCGCCCGAGTCCCTGCGGCGTGCATTCCAGCAGCCGCACGCAGCCGTGTTTCTTCACCTCTTCCAGATGGGGACGGGCCATGCGGAGCACGGCGCCGCGGTCGTATTTCGACGGGTTCTTCACGCCTCCGAAGTCGACCAGAATGTGCTCGTGCACGAGCACGGACCCGGGCAGCTCATGGGCCGGGTCCGCCGCCTGCGCGGCGATCATCGAGAGGAGAAACTGGCGCCTCTGCATCACGGCTCCAACATATACCAGGCGCGGCCGGAGCGTCGGCTATGATGGCGGTGATGCCGGACGAGCCGCTCCCGCTGGGATACAACACGTACTGCCTGCGTGCGCTGCGCTGGAATGACGCGCAGTTGATGGACTTCGCCGCCCAGCACCGGCTGGATGCGATTTTCCTCCAGGATTCCCCGGACCCGCGCGCCATGGAGCCCGCGCACTGGAAAGAAGTCCGCGAGATGGCGCAGCGGCTGGGTCTGCACCTGGAGACGGGCGGCGGCGGCATCCTGCCGAAACGCGCGGAAGACATCGAACAGAGCATCGCCACGCTCCGCCGCCATATCGAACGCGCCGCGGCGATGGGCTCGCCGTACGTGCGCTGCGTGCTGGCATCCGAGCGCGCGGCGTTTCCCGCGCCGGTGGAGCAGTCGATGGAGTGGGCGGTGAAGATCCTGCGCGCGGTGCGGCCGGAGCTGGCCGGGCGCGCAGTGAAAGCGATCATCGAAGTTCACAAGGATCTGCAGGCGTGGGAGCTGCGCGAGGTGGTAGAGGCTGCGGGGAAAGACCTCGTGGGCGTGTATCTGGACACGGGCAACCCGGTGTTTGTGCTCGAGCATCCGATGACGACGCTGGAGACGCTGGCGCCGTATGTCGAGTCGGCGCACCTGCGCGATTCGGTCGTCTACGAGCATCCGCGGGGCGTGGCCGTGCAGTGGGTGCCGCTGGGAGAGGGCGTCATCGGCTTCCGCGCCTTTGTGAAGCGGCTGGCTGAGCTGTGCCCGCGGGTGCACGTCTACAACAAGCCGATCACAGGGCGGCCGCCGGCGGTGATTCCATATCTCGAACAGGACTTCTGGAAAATGTTCCCACGGGCGCGCGCCGGAGAGCTGGCCCGTTTTCTCGACCTGGCGCGCACCGGGCGGCCCTACGAGGGCCGGATGGTCATCGAGGACATCCCCGGAAGGCCGATCCCCGAGGCGTTCCGCGCGGCCATCCAGCACCAGCAGCGGGACCATGTGGAGCGCGGGCTGGAGTACGCAAAGAAAGAGCTGGACCTGGGCCGCCGATGGCGGCAGGCTGCCTGAGCGCCGGCGTCAGAATGGCCGCGGAGGGTGGCCTTTCTCGCGGATGCGCAGCTCCAGTCCTGCGCGTTTCGATTCCGGAACTAGCGGCGCCCACGTGCGGAGCGGGGGCGGTGTCTCGACGCGGCTGCCGAGGGCGAAACGCAACGTGAGGATCTCCTGCGGCATGACGGTGAAACGGTAACGCCGCGCGGGCGGCAGCGGGCGCGGTTCTTCTCCCAGCAGATTGGTGAGGCGGGCGGATTGATGCGGAACGAGACACTCGACCCACGCCGCGCCTGGCTCGCCGCGCCATTCCACGAGACGGACTTCCAGATCGCCGCCGTCGCGGCGCAGCGCCTCCAGAATCAGGTTGTCCGAGGTGCGGATGAGCGGCGGCAGCGGTTGGCCCTGATCGAAGAACAGGGGCGGGGCGCTGAACTCGCGGGCGCGCTTCGGGGCTTCGATCGTGCGCCAGTCACCCTCATGCGGGATCAGCGCAAAGCGGAACCGGTGCAGACCGAGCGCCTTCAGTTCCTCGTTGGGCAGCCCGCGGTACTGGCTGACAGCGTTGATCAGGCCGAGCGTCAGGCGGTCTGGCGCGAATTCATGCATGGGCAGCCCATCTTCAACGAGCGTCAGACCGCCGCCGCCCGCGAGCCGGTAATCGGACCAGCCAAGCGCTGGCATCACGGCGGCGCTGTAGCCGAACAGGGCGTGTTCGGCGGCTCGGGCCAGGAAATAGGGCTGCGGTTCGAGCCAGTTTTCCTCCGGCGGCCCCTCGCTGAAGCCGAACGGAATGCCTCGGGTGCGCCGATCCACGCGCCCGGCGAACGGAAAATCCATGCTGACGATGACATCGCTGCGGCGCAACTCCAGAGAAAGGTCAACATCAATCCGCGCATTTGCACGGTAAAACCAGAACCGTTTTTCAATGAGGATGTCGGGGCAATCCTGCGTGAATTCCACGACGTAAGCCAGCGCAGACTCAAAGGCGCGCGCCCCAACGGGGGCAGGACAGGGAGCCAGAACCCTGCGGTGTTTTCTGGGCGCCATGAAATCAGCGGCGACTTTCGCGATCTTCTCCGGCGGTTCTTCCAGATTCAGACGGGCGCTTCCGGGCATCAAAACAGGCTTGCCCGATGGGGACAGCAGAGCCGTGATTTCACCCGTTTCGACGTCGAGTCTGGCGGTGTAATGCGGGGTCCGGATTTCTCCGGGAACGGCCGCCGGTTCGGGACGGGCGGGCCTGCCGCTGACGAGTCTGGCAGCGGCGGCTTGCGCTGGTGGCAGCGTAACGCAGCAGCGCGCAGCGCCTGGACTGGATGGATCGGCCATGCAGTCGGCCTCCGCCAGCGTCTTTCCTTCCGGGAGGCGGATTTCAAAGGGGTCGCTTCTTTCCCAGTTCAGCGAAGACAGCATCACAGGGCCCGCGCCGACCCTGTTGACGGCCTCGCGCAGCACGCTGTGCAGTCTCTGTTGCGCGCCCTCGAAGCGGTCCCAGGCGTCCCAATGATCCTTCGAGCGGAAGACGGCGCCTGCGCCTGCGCCCCAGATGGTGTTGCGGTCCATGTTGGTCAACAGCAGCAGGCGGGCTTCGTGCAGTTCCCGGGCAGGGTAGGGGACAGCATGGCGCAGGCTGGCCGCGGCGGCGCCCATTTCGGCGGCAAGCATCAGGCCTTCGGTACGGCGGAAGGCGCGCTTCACCTCCGGCATCGCGCTCCAGAATCCGTTAAAGCAGAACGCCGTGTCGCCCGTGTATTCGGGCAGTCGCACGCCGCGGCGCATTTCCCCGCGGAGCGCCTCCAGATACTGCTGCATCGTGCTGAAACGGATCTCGATTCCCGGATGTCTATCACGCCACGCGCGCAGAAACTCTTCCACCTGCTCTCCCATCGCGGGCGGGAGGCTGTAGTCGCTGGCGCCCGCGATGAAGAGCGCGAGGCGCGGCGAGGGGCTGTAGAGGAGGCGCTCTTCGATCGCCCTGCGGACGGCATCGAGAGTTTTTTCATCGCGCGGGTGTTTCGACTGGAACAGCTCGCGCATTTCCATGTAGTGCGGCGCGTTGAGGGCGAGCGCGCGGGTGCCGTCGGGAGCGCGCCACCAGAAGGCGGTGCGGCCTGCCGGGTTGTTGCGCGTGAATACGACGGCATCCATGCCGAGCTTCCGAATGACCTGCGGAAGTTGCCGGTGCGCGCCCGTGATGTCGATGGCCCAGCCGAAGCGGGGCCGCTGGCCGAAGACCTGCTCGTGCCAGCGGATGCCTTCGATGCCCAGCAGAGCCAGGGTTTCGCCCCTGCCGAGCGTCACGTCGGACTCGAGCCAGAACGCATTGACGAGCTCGGCTTTTCCCTGCTCGATCATGCGGCGCAGCAGGTCTTCGCGCTGCGGCTCGAGTTCCAGGAGGCTGATGAGATTGGGCGCCTCGGACCAGACGAAACGGTACGACGGCGCGCGGGCGGCCAGCTCGAGGTGTTCGAGGTAATTGTTGAGGACGTAGTTGCGCTCCGTGTCAAAGTCCACAAGCCAGCCGCCGATGGTGCCGTGCGTGTTGGGCACGATGTGGACCACGGCGGGCTGGCCATGAGCCGAGGCGGCCCCGAGGAGAAGGAGCTGGACCGACAAGCCGGCGATTCCGCGCATCAAAGCGACTCTACCCTGCGCGCCGGAAGGCCGCAACGGCGGTGTCACGCTTCCAGCGGGGGGATCAGATCGAGTGGCACTTCCATGCGTTCCACGGGCGAGGAGAGCACGAGAGACGTGGACGTCATGCCGAACTGGGTGAGGCGGTCGATCAGCTTTTCGAGGTGCGCGACGGAGGCGACGCGCACCTTGAGGATGAACGATTCATCGCCCGTGCAGCGGTGGCACTCCTGCACTTCAGGCAAAGCCGCGCAAAGTCTGATGAGGCGGCGGGCGGCGGTTTCCGTGCCGGAGAGGCGGATGCGGATGAAGGCGAGCACGCCCAATCCCGCAGCGCGCGGGTCGATGCGCGTCAGGTAGCCGCGGATGACGCCCGCGGCTTCCAGGCGGCGCACGCGTTCCGAAACAGCGGGCGTGGAGAGGCCCACGCGTCGGCCGAGTTCGCTGAGCGAGAGCCGCCCGTCGCGCTGGAGCTCGGCCAGAATGCGGCGGGAAACAGGATCTAAACGTTTGGAAGGAGAAACCGGCATCCTGCCTTCCATTCTGAAACAGAAAACCGCGCCGCAGCCGCAGGGCGTGCTTCCCGTCCGGGCCGGCCGGAGCTAAGATGCGGGCATGCCGCTCGAAAGACGCAGTTGGGCCGAACCGTTCAAGATCAAGATGGTGGAGCCGCTCCGCATGACGACGCGCGAGCAGCGCGAGCAGGCTCTCGCGGAAGCTGGCTACAACACGTTTCTGCTGAAGTCCCGCGACGTGTACATCGACCTGCTGACCGACTCCGGCACGTCGGCGATGAGCGACCGGCAGTGGGCGGGGCTGATGCTGGGCGATGAAGCGTATGCGGGCAGCGAGAATTTCTACCATCTCGAGAGCGCCGTGCGGCGCTACTACGGCTACCGCCACGTGATTCCCACGCACCAGGGACGCGGCGCCGAGCACATCCTGTCGCGCATCCTCATCCGCCCCGGCGACGTGATTCCGGGCAACATGTATTTCACGACGACGAGGCTGCACCAGGAACTGAGCGGCGGCACGTTCGTGGACGTGATCATCGACGAGGCGCACGACCCGGAGAACGAGCATCCGTTCAAGGGAGACGTCGACCTGGAAAAGCTGGAGCGCGTGCTGAAAGAGAATCCCGGGCGCGTGCCGTATATCAGCGTCGCCGCCACGGTGAACATGGCCGGGGGGCAGCCGATTTCGCTGGCGAATCTCAGGCAGGTGCGGGCGCTGGCGGACCGCTATGGGACGCGCGTGATTCTGGACGCCACGCGCGTCGCTGAGAACGCCTGGTTCCTCCAGCAGCGCGAACCGGGGCAGGAGGGGAGGAGCGTGGCGGAGATCGTGCACGAGCTGTGCTCGCTCACCGACGGCTGCACGATGAGCGCGAAGAAGGATCCGCTGGCCAACATCGGCGGTTTTCTGGCCGTGAATGACGCGGAAATCGCCGAGCAGGCGCGCAATCTGGTGGTCGTGTACGAAGGGCTGCACACTTATGGCGGCATGGCAGGGCGCGACATGGAAGCGGTGGCCATCGGGATTGAAGAGTCCGTGCAGGACGACCACATCCGTGCGCGCGTGGGACAGGTGCTGTATCTGGGAGAGAAGCTGCGCCGGTGGGGCATTCCGATCGTGGTTCCCGTGGGCGGGCACGGCGTGTTTCTGGACGCGAAGAAGTTCCTGCCGCACGTTCCGCAGGAGCACTATCCGGCGCAGGCGCTGGCTGCGGCGCTGTATCTGGACAGCGGCGTCAGGGCCATGGAGCGCGGCATCGTCAGCGCAGGGCGCGATCCTGAGACGGGCCAGGAGCGCAAGCCGAAGCTCGAGCTGGTGCGGCTGACGATTCCCCGCCGCGTCTACACGCAGGCGCACATGGACGTGACAGCGGAAAGCGTGTACTGCGTCTACGAGGAGCGCGAAAAGATCCGCGGCCTGCGGATGACGTTCGAGCCGAAGTTCCTGCGCTTTTTCCAGGCGCGGTTCGAGCCGATCGGCGGCAGGCTGATGTAGGCGCCGGCCGCCGGTCAGCGGCTCGCTTTCTCCCACAGCACGCTCTGCCGCCCGGCCACGCCTTTCAGAAGGCCGATCAGATGGGCGGCCTGTCCGAAGAGGAAATAAAAGGGAACATCCAGCAGGCGGTTGCGCCATCCTGTGACGGCGCGCAACATCGCCAGCAACACTGCCGCGCCGGACAGCGCCAGCGCCAGCTGCGCGGGCGGCCAGGGCCATGCGGCGGCGGCCGAGGCCACGGCGGCCAGGCCCGTCACTGGCGTCAGCCAGCGCAGCAGCTTGTGCGAAACGAAGACGAACCAGAACCGCAGCGGCGCGCCCACGGGCCAGCCGTTGCCGCGCAGCAGCGCCTGGGCTGCGCCCGCGGCGATGCGAACCCGGCGGCGGTATTCTTCGCGCAGGCTCTCTGGACCGCGCTCCCAGCCGACCGCCTCCGGCTGGTGCACAACCCGCCGGCCCTTGCGCACGAAACTGATGGGGATGACAAAATCCTCGATCAGGGTGTCCGGCGGGCACGGCTCGAACAGCGCGGTCCGGAAGGCATACATCGCGCCGTCGGCGCCAGCCATGGACCAGATCCGGCTCGCCAGTTCCTGCAGGCGCCATTCGACGCTGTAGTACTGCTGTTCGCCGCCTTCCAGGTCGCCGGTGGTCTCCTGGAGAACAACTTTGCCGGAAACGGCGCCGACCTGCGGGTCGGTGAAGGGCGCGGCCAGCGCCTTCAGCGCCTTGCGGTCGTACAGGACGTTGGCGTCGCTGAGAACCGTGATCTCCTCGCGAATCCGGGGAACAATGTCGTTGAGGTTGGCGATCTTGCCGATGCGCTGAGGGCGGACGATCAGCTCGATGCCGCGGGGAACGAACTCCTGGAGAATCTCCGCCGTTCCGTCGGTCGAACCGTCGCTCGCGAAAATGAGCCGCAGGCGGTCCCGGGGATAGTCGAGGGCGAGCGTATTTTCCGCTTTCCGGCCAATGATGCTGCGCTCGTTGAGGGCGCAGACGACCATGGCGAGGGAAGGAAGATGGCCGTCTTCGGGCATCGCAGCGCGGCGGCGGCGTCCGAACAGGATTCCGGCCAGCGGATAAAGGGCAATGGGGTAGACGAACAGCGCAGCGGAGACGAGGAAGATCGCGCGGGCCCAATCCATGCCAGGATTCCAGTTTGCACCAGCGCGGGGCGGCCCCGCCCGCAGCAGTCAGTCGGTGCGGAAGCGCGTCCAGGGCTGAGCAGGTAGATCACGCAGCAGCGGCTTCATCCACCCGTACTGCGGGTATTTCTTCAGGTGCTCTTCGGCGCGGAAGTGCAGGCCGCAGGCGTGACCCATGGCGGCTTCCAGTTCCATGGCGCGGATCATCCGCGCATCGGCCGCTTTTGACTGCACGGCGCCGGCAGGGCCGTATTCATCCTGCCAGGGCTTCATGCCACGCGGGCTGAGGTCCACGTGGCCGCAGAGAGTGCGTTCGCTGGGCGAATCGGGCTTCTTCTCGTAGGCATCATAGTGGTCGGCCATGAAGCGTTTGGCCTCTTCGAGGCCGATCCTGCCCCGGAACTCGGGCATCAGCTGCTCCCAGCGGGCGCGGCGGGCGTTGGCGCTCACCGAGGAGTCGTTCATGGGAAAGACGGTTTCCTCGGCGGCGAGCTTCGGGCTCACGGGGAAATTGGCGCCGGCGAAGTAGCCGTCTTTCGACCGCTCCAGGATGACATTCTTCAGTCCGAGTTCGAGGCGGCCGATTTCGTTGCGCCGCGTGTCGGCAACCAGCCAGGCGTTGGCGTAGCCGCCGTTGTTGCCGCGGATCATGAAGGCGGCGAACTCGTCGATCGAGGACGCGTACTGCATCGCCTGCCGGGCGCGGGCGAATTCGGGCACGCCTTCCGGATCGAAGCCGCGGAAACCCGTGATGGTGGTCTCCGTGATGGCAAGCCCGGCGGAGTTGATCCCGAAGTCGTCGCCGGAGTGGATGAAGCCTGGAAAACCGTCCATCAGGATGCGGTGGCCGCGCTCCGGGCGGATGTCGAAGATGATGTTCCAGCGCGCGCCTTCGAGATAGCCGGACCAGTTGTTGTGGGCGATTACGGGCTGTCCGTCGCGCGTCCAGCTGCCCGTGGCGACGAAGGCGCTGCACTTGTCCGGCGCCGCGGACTTGCCCCCGCCGTCGAGCCACGTGACGTAATAACCCAGCTCGATGTTGGCGTTCAGCACCGTCAGATCCAGGTAGTCTGCGCTCACGCCAGCCCGTTTCAGTCCCTCGCTCATGGCACGGATTTCACGCTGGTATTCGTCCGGGACTTTGGGCCAGAGAATCTCCTGAGCCGTCTTGCGGAAGAACTGCCAGTCGCGCTTCGAGTCGTGCTCGAGAGTCAGCCTCGTGACAGCGAGGGCGTCCTCGATCTCTTTCGCGAGCAGGAAGCCGTGCTGATAGCCGATCTGCTCGGGCGAGCCTGCCAGCCGCACGGGAATCCAGCCGTTGCGCATCTCGCCGCGCCAGGCGCCGTTCATGCGGTGATCGCGCGCCGGCTGGCAGGACAGAAGCAGCAGGGCAGCCGGAAAGACTGGAAGGATCGCAGCGGACAGCGCCCGTTTCATGCGTCCGATGATACCAGCCTCCACGGCGCTCCTGCGGAAGCGGAGGAGCGGATCAGTGGCAGCCCTTGCAGGTGAACTTGCGTCCGTGGCAGACGGCGCAGCCCTGGCGCGGAAAGTCCTTGTCGCCGTGCTTGTCCGCAAACTCGGCGGTATGGTCCGCGGGGCGGAAATTCTTCGTGGTCTCGACGTGGCACTTCTGGCAGGAGTCCGGCGGCTTGATCTCGCCGTGGCAGACCAGGCAGTCGGCCATGTGCGGGAAATGGGCGGCTGTTTTTTTGCCGTGAGGCACGTTGTCGCTTTCCGGAATGCCGCGGTGGCAGGCGGTGCAGGGATCCTGGATTTTTGCCAGGGCTTCCGGCGCGGGAGGATTGTCGCCCAGGTAGGATTTCGATTTGACCGCGGCGGCGATCAGGGCGGCGATATTGCCCATTTCGACGTGGATCGAGTGGTTGAATCTGTCCACGCCGGACTTGTTGGGCTCGCCGATTTCCACCTCGTCATGGCAGGTGACGCAGGCCATGTTGTCCGGCAGGAGGTTGTCCTCCGCCCTCGTCGAAGCCGCCGCTTCCTTGTGGCAGTTCTCGCAGGAGGTGACCTGCTTCAGATGGTACTTGTGGGAGAAGGGCTTGCGGGGCGCGGAGAGCGCTGCCGCCGCGCCCGCCAGAATGAGGAGAGGGATCAGGGCTTTGAATAGGTGATTCGCCATAGACGGTTGCCTCCGTCATCCGATACCAGGAGGCTGCCGTCCCGGAGTTCCAGCAGGCCGACGGGGCGGCCCCAGACTTCTTTCTTCGAAGGATCGAGCAGAAATCCGGTCAGGAAATCCTCCAGGGGACCGGCCGGTTTTCCATTCCTGAAGGGAATAAAAGCCACCGAATAGCCGACCCTCTGCGCACGGTTCCACGAGCCGTGGAACGCCAGAAACGCGCCTCCGCGGTACTTTTCAGGAAACTGTTTGCCTGTATAGAAGCGGGCGTCCAGCACCGCCACGTGCGCCGGCAGGACGACGTCCGGCACGATCGTTTTGGCCACGAGATCCGGCCGCTGGCCCTTGTTGCGAGGATCCTCGTTCGGTCCGATGTAGGCGTAAGGCCAGCCGTAGAAGCCGCCGGGACGGATTGAAGTGAAGTAGTCCGGAACCAGGTCGTCGCCCAGACCGTCGCGTTCCTGCACGGCCGCCCACAGCGTGTCCGTGCCGGGATAGAAGTCCAGCCCGATGGGGTTGCGCGTGCCCGTGGCGATGAACTCGCGCCCCGTCCCGTCGGGGTTGAAACGCAGGATGGCAGCGCGGATCTCCGGCTCTCCGGGGCTCACGTTGGACTGCGAACCGACGGCGAGGTAGAACTTCTCACCCTTGCGGTCGAACAGGATTGTGCGCGTCCAGTGGCCCGTGGCGGCTTCCTTCAGCGGAACGATCTCTTCCGGCTGCGAGGCCTCGAGCTTCTTTGAATCGTACCTGTAGCGCTTCACCGACGTGGTCTCGGCCACGTAGAGATAGTCCTTCCACAGCGCCAGGCCGAAGGGGCGGTCGAGCCCGTTCAGGATCTCCTTCTTCTCGTCCTCGCTGATCCGGTTGTCGCGGTTCCGGTCGACGAGCGCATAGACGCGGCCCGGCCGCGTGGAGTCCGACATCAGAATCTCGCCGGAGGGCCCGAGGATCATGTATCGGGGCCTTTCGAATCCGGAGGCGAACTCCTGCACGTCGAAGCCCGCGGGCACCTGAAGGCGCGCGCCGTCGGGCCGTTCGATCACCCGCGGCGGATTCGAGGCTGAAGGAGTGTGGAAAGGCGGAGGCAGCTTGGGCTGCTGCGCGGAGGCTGCCGCGAAGCCCAGCACGGCGGCCATCGGAAAGAATCGCAGAATCGTCATCGTACCCGTATTCTAACGTCCGCTGCGAGCCGCGCGTCTGAAGACGGTTTCATCCGCAAGATTCCCTGATAGGAATGCAGGCGGGCGGCGACTATTCCATCGGGATGAGCAGACCCGTCGAAGCGGTGGACGCGCAGATCCGGGCATGGCAGCAATCGCCTTCGGAAGGGATGAACCGTCTGGCAGACTGCACCAGCGCTCTCGACGCGTGCGCGCTGTCGCTCGAGGAAACGCTGGCGGGGCTCGAACCACGCAAGCCCTGGCGCACGCCTCCGGAAACCGGGCCGGAACGGCGGTGGCTCTGGAAACGGAAACACGTATTTCTGTTCTGGACGGCCGTTGCCGCGCTGTCGGCGGCGTCGCTTGCCGCAGGCTACTTCTTCGCCTCGGGGCGCTGACGCAACAGGAACACGGGATCCGGCCGGGGGGCGGTCTCAAACACCGTCATCACCTCGAGCTCCGGCAGCCGGAAGCGCACCGTCCGGTTGTCGCCCTGCGCGGAGACGAACAGCGTCCCGCCGGCTGCGTCGAGATGAATGCCTTCAGCGTGGCTGCCGGCGCGGGCGCGGCGCATTTCATCCATCGTCGAGAGGTCGATGACCGCGACTTCGCCCGACTCCATCAAAGTGGTGTAGGCGAAGCGGCCATCGGGCGAGATCACGATCCGCGATGGCTGCCCCGGCACGCCGATCCGGCGCCGGACGGTGTTCGTCACCGCGTCCACGACCACCACCTGGTTCGCCGTCCGCGTGCCCACGAGCAGGGACTTCTCGTCCGGCGTCAGAGCGATGCCCATGGGAACGCCGCCCACGTCGACCGAGCCGCGCTGGCGGCGGGCGCGCAGGTCGACGACGCTCACCGTGCCCGAGCCCGAGTCCGCCGTCCAGGCTTGCCGTTCATCGCCGGTCACCGCCACCATGTGCGGCAGCTTGCCCGTCACGGGAATGCCGTGGAGCAGCCTCCGGCTGCGACTGTCGATCACGGCGAGCGCCGCGGGAAAATCGCAGGTGACATACAGGCGTCCGCTGCGGCCGAGCTGAATGCCGTGCGGGCGGTGGTACTGTCCCAGAGAAATCTCTCCGGCCGGCTTTCGCTCTACGAGGTCGATCACCGTGAGAGTGTTGCCGCCCTGTCTGTCTTCCGTCCACGAGTCGACGCCGTAATTGCTGACGAAGGCGAAACGCTGGTCGGGGCTGACCGCAAATTCATGGGGTTTTGCGCCCGTGGGAATCTTTTCGATCAGCTTCCCGCCGGCTTCCTCGTAGACGCCCAGCGAATCGTCGCCCTTGTGCAGGATCAGCACCTGGGCGTGCACCGCCGCCGCAAGCGCGAGCCCGATCAGCAGGAAACCGCGAGTCCGCATGCTCCCATTCTTGCCCGCCGGGAGAAAAAACGACAGCGGCCCGGGGCTTCGCGCACCCGGGCCGCCGCGGATGTCCGGCAGGAGGAAGACCGTTATTCGTTGACGTGGAAGGTGGCCACGAAGGCGTTGCGCTTGTACGGCAGCGACCAGCTCGCCTTCAGGCCGTCGCGGGAATCGGCCGCAAAGCGGTTTTCCAGCGTGTAGGCGGCCATGGCGTGATCGGTCTTCGCCAGCGGAGGATAGAAGGTCTCCTCGTGGCCGCAGACCTTGTCGCCCTCCTCAATGGCGCGGGTGCGGATGGCGGCCAGCGTCCCGGCGGTGAAGGAAACCCGCTGCTCGTGGATCGACTCGCCCTCGACGCGGAACTCCATGGGCATGACGAACTCGCGCACGACGCGCTCCAGCAGGTCGCCCGTCATGCGCTGCGCAAAGAGCTTCAGCGCCTGCCGCTGTTCGAGCGACGCGCGCTCGTCATAGATGAGCACGGAGTAGACGGGATAGGGTTCGCCCGTCAGGTCCCCTAGCGTGGAGGCGGCCTTCACGGCGGCGGCCACTTTCATCCCGTCGATCCGCACGCCGTTGACCTCGCCCCGTTCAATCTGCCAGCCGAACACGGCCAGGTTGCCCACCAGCTGGACTTCGCTGTTGATGAAGCAGGACCCGGCGTTCACGTCGGCCGACCGGGCTTCGACATACATTCCGGTTGCCTGAATCGACGGCGACGCGGCCCAGATCATGGAAGCGGCGCCGGCGAAAAACACGCCCAGTTTCAACCACGCAGTCATCATCGAACCTCCCAGTTCTCAGCCCATCCAATACCTCCGGGCCCGTGCAGCTTCACCGCCGCAGCAGGCCCGCATGGGGCTGGCTGTTTGATTCAATTATACGCAGTCAGGATTCGCCGGGCGCGTGGAAGCACGCGCCGGCGGACGGCTCAGGCCACCTTGCGGGAGCGGACAAACTCGGCGAATTCTTTGTCGGTGCCAAGGATGTGCCTGTTGAGCCACTCCTTCAGGAACTGGAGAATGCTGAGCGAGATGGTGGCGCGGCCTTTCAGCACTCCCGCCGCGTATTCTTCCACCTTCGCGGTCAACGCCTGATGCGCCTGTTTGTGGCGGGGCAGTCCCGGGTAGCCGGCCTCGGCCATCAGACGCTCTTCGGTGCTGAAGTGATACTTCGTATACTGAAGCAGCTCATCCGTCACGCGCATCAGGTCGCGCTGCCTGCCGCCGGCCTGCATCGCCTGATGGAGTTCGTTCAGGATCTTCACCAGCTGCCTGTGCTGCCGGTCCATCTCTTCCAGTCCCACTTCCAGGGCGGGTGTCCATTCGATCAGAGCCATGATTCAGGAGTCTCCGCTCTCTTATCGGACACTCCCGGACCGGGTGGAGGAAATGTCACTTCTGGTTGGCGAGCTGATGCTGGCGGCAGTAGCGCGAGCCAGGCGCGGCGGGGCGGGTGCAGCGTTTGCCGCTGTTGGTGATGGCGGCGCAGCGGACCGTCGGAGGCTTTCGGTCGGGCGCGTCGGCGGGCGGCTCGGCGGTCTGCTTCAGGGCGTCGAAGGACGGGCGGTTCTGGAGCGCGCCGCGCTGTTCGCTGAGCGCGCGCATCATCCGTTCCAGGCGGGCTTCGGCATCGGCCAGCTGCGCCTTCACCTGCGTCAGTTCTTCGAGGAGCGCGGTGATCCGGTCCGCCTCGCCGGCGCAGGGGGACGCCGAGGGCGGATCGGCCGCAGCCTTGCCCGTCAGGCACCCGGCCAGCAGCGAGACGATCCACTCCCTGCGAGGCACCTTCACACGGACTTAGTGCCCGCAGCCCGGACTTTCTCTCATAATTCGAACCGGATGCCCTGCGCCAGGGGCAGGTCGCGCGACCAGTTGATGGTGACGGTCTGCCGCCGCATGTAGGCTTTCCAGGCGTCCGAGCCGGCTTCGCGCCCGCCGCCGGTCTCTTTCTCGCCGCCGAAAGCGCCGCCGATCTCAGCGCCCGACGTGCCGATGTTGACGTTGGCGATGCCGCAGTCCGAGCCCCGCGCTGAAAGGAACGTCTCCGCCGCAATGAGGTTGCGCGTGAAGATGGCCGACGACAGACCCTGTGGCACGTCGTTGTGCCAGGCGATGGCCTCTTCGAGATCCGGGTACTCGATCAGATAGAGAATCGGGGCGAAGATCTCCTCCTTCACGATGGGCATGTCCGCCCGCGCCCGCACGAGCGCCGGCTCGACGAAGAACCCCGGCCGGTCCAGCCGCCGTCCTCCGCAGAGCAGTTCGCCGCCCTGCTCCTGCGCGCGCCGCAGGCCGTCCATCATCTCGTCCACCGCAGCCTGATTGACCAGCGGCCCCATCACCATGTGCGGGTCCAGCGGATCGCCGATGCGGATCTGGGAATAGGCGTTCTTCAGCCGGTCGATGAAGGTGGACGCGATGTCGCGGTGGAGGAAGATGCGCCGGATGGTGGTGCAGCGCTGGCCGGCGGTGCCCACGGCGCCGAACAGCACGGCCCGCAGCGCGAGGTCGAGGTCGGCGTCCGGCTCGATGATGACGCCGTTGTTGCCGCCGAGCTCGAGAATCGTGCGGCCAAGCCGCTTGCCGACGACCTCGGCCACACGGTAGCCCATCTGGCAGCTTCCGGTGGCGCTGATGAGAGGCACGCGGCGGTCGGCCAGCAGCCGCTCGCCCACTGTCGAGCCGCGGCCGATGGCCAGCGTGAACACGCCCGGCCAGCCATTGTCCTCCAGCACCTTCAGGCAGATGCGCTGCACGGCGATGGCGCACAGCGGCGTTTCCGAGCTGGGTTTCCAGATGACGGTGTCGCCGCAGACGGCGGCGATGAAGGCGTTCCAGCTCCACACGGCCACGGGAAAGTTGAACGCCGAAATGACGCCGACGGGCCCGAGCGGGTGCCACTGCTCGTACATGCGGTGCTGGGGCCGCTCGCTCTGCATGGTGAGCCCGTAGAGCTGGCGCGACAGGCCGACAGCGAAGTCCGCCATGTCGATCATCTCCTGCACCTCGCCCAGCCCCTCGGCAAGGATCTTGCCCATTTCGAGCGAGACGAGCGCGCCGAGCACCTCCTTGTGCTCGCGCAGCGCGAGCCCGATCTGACGGATCACCTCTCCGCGTTTGGGCGCCGGATGCATGCGCCAGCGCAGGAACGTGTCGTGCGCCGCCGCGGCTGCCTGTTCGTAGTCCGCCGCCGATGCCATCTCCACGCGCGCCAGCGGCCGCCCCGTCGAAGGGTTGATGCTGACCAGTTCGCCGCCCCCCGGATTGTCAATCCACGCCGTGCCGCACGCGCCGGAGCTGGTTTCTCCGATGCCGAGTTTCGCGAGAATCGTTTGCGGATCCATGCCTGCCTCCGGCTCCCCATTCTACGTCCCGGGGGGCGCGGGGCAGACGGCTACGCTTTCGGCTCCTGCTGCGAGAGGCAGTGCAGGGTGCCGAGCCCCCAGACGAGATCCACGGCATGAATGCCTATGACAGGGCGGTCCCGGAACAGTTCGCCCAGGATGCCGAGCGCCGTGCGGTCGTTCGGGTCGTTGAAAGTGGGCACGAAAACCGCATGATTGGCGATGTAGAAATTCGCGTAGCTGGCCGGGAGGCGCTGGCCATCGAAGATGACGGGAGCGGGCATCGGCAGAGCGATGACATCGGGCTTCGAGCCGTCTTCCAGGCGCAGGTCCGCGATGCGCTCCCAGTTCTCTGCGAGCGGACGATAGTTGGCATCGCGCGGGTTCTCTTCACGCACCAGCACGAGCGTGCGCGGTCCCGTGAAGCGGCAGAGATCATCGATGTGGCCGTGAGTGTCGTCGCCCGCGATGCCGCGCCCCAGCCAGAAGACATGGGTCGCGCCCAGCCAGGCGCGCCACGCGGCTTCGTAATCGCGCCGGGTGAAACCGGGATTGCGCACCTGCGTTTTGGGATCCAGATAACACTCTTCGGTCGACAGCAGCGTGCCCGCGCCGTTGACTTCGATGCCGCCGCCTTCGATGACGAACGGCCGTCCGTTCCAGCGGGCGTCGAAGCGGGGAAGGCGCAGGCGGTCAGCGGCCATGGACGGCACGCGTGCGTCCCTGCGCCAGTTGGCGTACTTGGCCCAGCCGTTGAAGTGGAGATCGACGATGGCGCGGCGGGGGCTCTGCCCGGCGCGCGTTACGAAGACGGGTCCGCAGTCGCGCATCCAGCCTCGGTCCGTGGGAAAGCGGATGCATTCGATGCGCGCCATCGAGGCCCCCGCACGGCTCAGATACGACCGCGCCTGCTGCTCGGCGCGCTCGCTGCCGGCGAGAAGCCTCAAGCGCTCGCCGCGGCTCAGCTTCGCGATGAAATCCGCCATGGCCCAGCGCACGGCGTCCAGCTTGCCGGGAAAGTCGCTTTCGTTCTGAGGCCAGGTGAGCCATGTGGCCGCGTGCGCGTCCCACTCGGCGGGCATCGAGAAGCCCGCCTCGAACGGCGTCACGCGGTTCGGATCCAGTGCCATGCCTGCTATTGTC
>Ga0073932_1003849_pt1 | contig 19037 bp, 18 predicted proteins | sample DewCreD2012metaG_FD_76967 | JGI IMG/M metagenome (GOLD analysis project Ga0073932, IMG submission 76967) | Hot spring sediment bacterial and archeal communities from British Columbia, Canada, to study Microbial Dark Matter (Phase II) - Dewar... ...
GCTGGCCCAGAACGCCGGCCAGGACGGCTCGGTCATCATCGACGGCGTCCGCCGCGCGGCCAGGGAGCAGAAGAACAAGAACATCGGCTACAACGTGCTCACCGGCGAGTACGTGGACATGCTCCAGGCCGGCATCATCGACCCGGCCAAGGTCGTGCGCGGCGCCCTGGAGAACGCGGCTTCTACCGCGGCCCGGGTCCTGACGGCGGAGGCGCGGATGATGGACCTGCCCGGGGACCCGATCACACCGGCGCCGCCGCCCCCGCCGCCGCCCTCGACCAGCGACCGGTGAGGCCCGGGCCACTATGTTTACAGAGCTGCCGAAGCTCTTTGATCGTGATTTTGCGGTCGGTTATTTGCTGCCCGTGATCGTGTGGGTTGGCGCCAGCCTGGGACTGCTGGACCTGTTCGGCTTTTTGGCCGACGTGCGCCGTTGGCTGGAGGGCGATCTGCTCCTGGGCGCCACGGTTGTGAGTCTTCTGGCGCTTTTAGGCGCGATCCTGCTCCTCACGGTCAATCGCGAAATCCTGCGCTTCCTGGAAGGGTACGGCGCTTACAATCCGCTGCAGGTCCTGTTGGCCTGGGAGCGTCAACGCCTCCAGGCGATGGACGAGCGGATTAAGGTTCTGGACGAAAAATATCAGGCCGAGCAGCGCTGGTCGCCTGAGGATGCGCTGGAACGCAACCGGCTGATGAGAGATCGCGCCCGCCTGTTCCCGCCGGCTGACCATGTGCTGCCGACGCCTTTTGGCAATGTGATCCGGGCCTTCGAGGCCTACCCCGCGATCATGTACGGCGTCGACGCCATCCCCGCCTGGCCGCGGCTGGTGATGCTGATGTCCAAAGAAGCCCGCGCGCAGGTGGACAATGCCAAAGCCCAGATGGATTTCTGGATCAATCTGGCTGTGCTGAGCGGCGTGTTGGCCGGCGAGTATGCTGCGGCCTGCGTCTGGGTCAACCAGTTCCGGCATCCCTGGCTGCTGCTGGCGGCCGGGTTTGTCGGCTGGCTCGCTTTGGCGCGGTCGCTGAGCTCGGCGATCAGTTGGGGCAATACGATCCGCAGCGCTTTTGACCTTTACTTGCCCGAGCTGGCCAGGAAACTGCGGCTGCCGCCCCAGACGAGCCGGGCGGCCGAACGCGAGCTATGGGCCCGGGTCAGCCAGGCGTGGATCTACGGTCTTCCCCAGGTGTTGCCCGATCCCCTCGTCGCCACCCCCACGCCGCCTGCCGACCCGGAGAAGTGACTTCCCGGTGGCGCCTGACCGACTATGGAGGACATCATAAGAGCGCTCCTGGCCCCCCTTCTATTCGCGCTGGCAGGGCTGCTCGCCGCCTGCGACGCGGCTTCAAGCGCCTCAGCCACACCCACCCTTGATCAAAGGGAGCAAGCCTGGCTGGAGCAGAAGATTACCTCCTATCGGATAGAAGTCCTGGTCGTTCGCAGTGTCTGGCATGCCCAATCGCATCAGATCACCGTCCGCGATGGCCAGATCGAAACCGCTACGGCCACCTGTATTCCTGCCCCGGCCGAAGCCGGGCAATGCGACGTGGAAGACTTCGACGCAGACGACTACACCGTCGCCGGGCTATTTCGCCAGGCGCAGACCCAATCCCAGAGTGAATACGCGCCCTGGGTGGTTATCACGTATGACTCGCGCTATGGCTTCCCCGGGCACATCTCCTACAACCACCCCGACCTCCTCGATGAGGACTGGTCATGGCGCGTCACGGCTTTTGAAGCCTTGAAATGAACGGAGGTGGGACCGGGCGCGGCCAACCCGCACGCGGTTGGAGGCGGCCGGTCCTGCCCGGTTGTTGCTCCGCTCGCGCTTTGGCCGAGCGCCTGAACCGCCGTGTTGGGCCGGTGTCCAACTGTGTTTACGGGCGCCTCGACTGCTCGACAAACCCGCGGCTCGGCGCGTTTCCCGTAAACACGGCGGGAACGTGCTCCAGGCGGCGCATGCTAAAATAGCGCGGGTCTGTGTTCGAACTGCGTCGAGGCTCCCAGCCGGGTCGGTGCGCGGAGGTTTCTATGAGCCCCAGGAAAGCCAGCCAGAAGTCCGGCCGGAGCGCTGCGGCGATCCGCAAGACGCCCAAAGGCTTCACGGACGAGGAACGAGCCGCGATGAAGGAGCGCGCCCAAGAATTGAGGGCGGAAGCGAGCCGGGCGGACGGGGAAAGCGCTGTGCTCGCGAAGATCGCCGAGATGCCGGAACCGGATCGAACCATGGCCAGGCGGCTTCATGCGATCATCAAGGCCAGCGCGCCGGCCCTCTCGCCGAGAACCTGGTACGGGATGCCCGCCTATGCCCGGGACGGCAAGGTCGTCTGCTTTTTCCAAAGCGCGCAGAAATTCAAATCGCGGTATGCGACGTTCGGCTTTAGCGACGAGGCGCACCTCGACGAAGGCGCCATGTGGCCGACCGCCTTCGCGCTGACGGCGCTGACGGCCGCCGAAGAGGCGCGGATCGGCGCGCTCGTGAAGAAAGCGGTGAGCTGAAGGCCGATCCCGCTGCTGGCTGTTTCGCGCCGGGACCGGAAGCGATTTCCCCAAACGTCGCAAGCGCCCTCGCGCCTGGAGAAACGCCGGGAATTTATCGCGATTCCCCCGTTTCCGGAGGGCGCCTGGCCCTCGGCCTCGCTCGCGCCGCCTCAGCCGGGAAAGGCCGCATGTTATAATCCCTCGCCGTTGATTCCATGCCACGGTCGGAGGCCGTCTTGAATAAGAAAGAGGGCGCGAAGCCGAGCCGGCGCGAACAGCGCCGGGCCGAGCGCCGCCGCACGTCCTTCTTGTGGAACGCCATCGTCCTGGGGACGCTGGCCGTCGCCGCGTTGCTCGTCGTGTTGTATATTGTGGCCAACGTGCGCCCCGGCGCGCTGCCCAACGAAATCGAGGTGCCGGACGAGGGGCGCGGCGAGGTCCCGGTGGGCACCGACCTGATCTTCCAGAATTACCCGCCCTCCTCCGGCACCCACTTCGACCAGCCGGCGCCGTGGGGCCGCGCGTCGGAGCCGCTGGAAGAGGGCTTCTACCTCAACAACCTGGCGCGCGGCGGCGTCGTCATCTTGTATGAGTGCGCGGACGACTGCCCGGCGCTGGAAGCGCAGCTCGACGAGCTGTTGCAGAAGGCGCCCAAGGACTCGCAGTTCAACACCGTGAAGATCCTGATCGGGCGCTACGGCCGCCCCTTGCCGGCGCCGCTCGTGGCTCTGGCCTGGGGCCACCAGCTCAATTTGACGGCTTACGACGAAGCGACCCTGCTGACGTGGTATCGCCGGTTTGTCAACGCCGGCCCGGCCAACGGGCCATGAGCCGGCGTCAACGCCTGAAGCAAGCGGGACGCCGCCGATGATGCCTGAATCCGGCCGGCTGGCCGCTATCCTGCGGTCGGTGACGGAGGCGATTGTCGCGACCGATCTCCAGGGCGCGGTGACGCTGATGAACCCGTCGGCCGAGCGCCTCTTCGAGACGCGGTCCGAGGCGGCCGCGGGCCTCCCGCTCGACCGTCTGCACGCCGGCCTGGGCCCGTGGCTCGACCGGGCGCGGACCGAGGGCGTCGCTCAGCCCATGGTCTTCAGCCTGGAAGTCCACTCCGGCCACCTGTACTCGGCCACGCTCTCGCCGGTGTCCGGCGAGGACCGCGCGGTCTCAGGCTGGGTGGTGGTGTTGCAAGATGTGACCCATCTCAGGCGGGCCGAAGAGTGGAAGTCCGAGGCGATCCAGGCCGCCACGCACGACCTGCGCAACCCCCTCAACCTGATGAACGGCGCGCTCAACCTGCTGCGCGATTCGCTCGGCGAGTTGACGCTGGAACAGCAGGAATGCCTGACCATGCTGCGATCCGGCCTGGACCGGATGGGCGGGCTGGTGGAGCAGGTGCTCAGCCTCGAGCAGGTCGGCCGGACAGACCTGCCTCTGGCCGGCCTCGATCTGAGCGCGGTGGCCCGCCAGGCCGTCGAGGATTTCCGCCTGGCGGCCGACGCCAAAGAGATCACGCTGGCGTTCGAGGGCGGCGAGGGGGCCGGGCGCGTGCTGGGCGACGAGAGCTGGCTGCACCGCGCGGTGACTAACCTGGTGGGCAACGCCCTCAAATACACGCCGCGCGGCGGGGAGGTGCGCGTGCGCTATCACGAGGCGGGCGGCGAGGCCGTCGTGGAAGTGGCGGACACCGGCCCCGGTATTCCCGCGGCGGCGCAGGGGCGCGTGTTCGAGCGCTTCTACCGCGTCCCGGGCGAGTCGGCCCGCCGCAATCCCGGCACCGGCCTGGGGCTGGCCATCGTCAAGGCCATCGTCGAGCGGCACTCCGGGCGGGTGTGGGTCTCCAGCGAAGAGGGCCGCGGCAGCACCTTCGGCTTCGCGGTGCCGCTGGCCGGCCCGGAGGCCCTCACGGCAGCACCGTCCACGGGTTGACGAAGACGCCGTTGTAGCGCAGCTCGAAATGCAGGTGCGGGCCGGAGGCGCGCCCGGTGGCGCCGGCCAGCCCGATCACCTCCCCCTGGCTCACGCTCTGTCCGCAGGCCACGTTCCACTGGCTGAGGTGGGCGTAGACGCTCTCCCAGCCGTTGCCGTGGTCGATGACCACCAGGTTCCCGTAACCCCAATCATTCCAGGCCGCATACATCACCACGCCGCTATCGGCGGCGAAGATCGGCGCGCCGGCCGGGGCCCGCAGGTCCAGGGCCCGATGGAGGTCGGTGTAATCGTAGCCGGACAGGCTGCGCGCCTCCGTCGGCCAGACGAAAACGCCCGTGCCCAGGATGCCGGTGTAGCCGCCCGGGCACTGGCCGAAGTTGCTGGCGGCGCCGGAGCGGGCCCGCGCGGTGCGCGGCAAACTGGGCACCACCCAGGCCTGCAGCTCGCGCCGGCCGCCGGGGATGACCAGATACGCGCCCGGGACAAGCTCCGGCGCCTCCGGGTCGAGGCCGTTGCCGGGCCACTCCACGATGGCGCCCGGCGTCACGCCGTAGAAGCGGGCGATCTGCTCCAGGGTGTTGCCGGCGGTGACGAAGTGGTACGTGCCGTCTACCGGCAGGATGTTGAGCACCTGCCCGATCCGCAGCCGGTGCGGGTCATCTTTGAGGGTGAAGTAATTGCCCCACAGGATCGTCTCCGGCTTCAGGTTGAAGCGCTCGGCCAGGCCGAAGAGCGTATCACCGGCCTGCACGGTGTAGGTGATGACGCTGGCCCGGCCCAGGGTCGGGATGAGGGTGTGGGGCTGGACGACGCGGGTCAGGGCGCCGGTTTCCGCCACCACCGGGCCGAAGACCGGCGGCGCGGCCGGGCCGGCCTGGGCGTCCGCGTCGGCCACCGGCCGCAGCGGCAAGCGGGTGGGCGCCGGTGTGGCCGCCGCGCGCGCCGCGGTGAGCGGGCCGGCGACGCTCTCCAGCGCCGGCAGGCGCAGACGGCTGACCGCCAACGACCCGGCGATCAACAGCAACAGCAGACCGTGCGACGCGTAACGCAGCAGGGCCGGCCGCCAGCCGGCCGCGATCATGTCGGCCCAGATGCGGCTGAAAGCGGAGGGAGGCCGGGTTTCGGAGGAGGCCTGGCTTGGGGGTGCCATTCGGCGAGCGGCGGGCGACCGGTGGCGAGAGGGCGTCACGCGCCTCCCGTCACGCGCCCCCCGTCAGGGCAGATAGAGCCACGGGTTGACGCGGCCGTACTGGTCGTTGCGCATCTCGAAATGCAGGTGCGGGCCGCTGGAGTTGCCGGTGCTGCCCGCCAGGCCGATGAGCTGACCCTGATAGATGGCGGCGCCGCAGCCCAGGTTGATCTGGCTCAGGTGCGCGTAGGCTGTCTGCCAGCCGTTGCCGTGGTCGATGATGATCAGGTTGCCGTAGCCGCGCGTGCTCCAGCCGGAGAAGACCACCACGCCGGTGTCCGCCGCGTAGAGCGGGGCGCCCATGCCGGCGGCGATATCGATGCCGGGGTGGGTGTTGGGGCTGTAATCCCAGCCGGAGAGATAGTGGTTGTTGGCCGGCCAGACAAAGGTATAGGTGCCGGTCGGGCCGGAGTAGTTGCCGGGGCAGGAGCCGGGCTCGCTGCTGCTGCCGGGGCCGCGGCTGGCGGCCGTGCGGGCGGCCACGGGCAACGACCACGTGATCGAATCGCGCCAGCCGCCGGGAATGATGATCGGCTGGCCCTCCGTGATCACCGGCTCGCTCGGGTCCAGGTCGTTGCCGGAATAGCTCACGATCTCATCCACAGCGCCATGAAAAGCGGCGGCGATCTTCTCCAGGGTGTCGCCGGCCTGAACGATGCGCAGGGCGCCGTCGATGGGTAGGATGTTGAGCTCCTTGCCCGGCACCAGCAGGTTGACGTTCTCCACCAGTTCCGGGTTGCCCCACAGGATCGTGTCGGGTTTGAGGTTGAACTTGGCCGCGATGCCGAAAATCGTGTCGCCTTTCTGGACGACGTATTTCTCGATCGTGGCGCGGGCGCGGGTCGGGATGTCGGTGTCCGGGTTGGCCAGGCGGGTGATGGTCGCCGGCTCGAGCGGCTGGGCGGGCAGAGGCTCGAGGGTGGGGATCAGCACGGCGCCCGCGCCGCCGCGCCCGGCGGTGGGGGAGGCGGTCGGGTCGGAGGCGGCCAGGAACCCGGCCTCGGCCGGGACCTCCAGGCGCGCGATCCACAGGGCGGCCAGGATCAGGCCCAGGGTCAGGCCATGCGCGGCCAGGCGCAGCCAGGTCTCAGGCCGGGCCAGCCGGCGGATGTCACCCCGGGCGAGCGCGTTGTCAGGTTCAGGCGTCAAGGATGCTTCTCCGTCCCCCGCGGAGAGAAGTCTATCAGCCGGCGCGAAACAGCGTCAAGCGCACATAATAGAACCTGGCGATGACCAATTGGTGATTGAGGCTTGCTGGACTAAAATAACGGGCGCACTTCCAATCAACACTCAGCATCCCCCAAGCCACTATGCCTCTCAAAATCCTGTTCGTCAGCGCCGAGGTCGCGCCGTTCGCCAAGGTCGGGGGCCTGGCGGACGTGGCCGGCTCATTGCCCAAGGCTCTGCGCCGGCTGGGCCACGACGTGCGCGTCGTCATGCCGGCCTACCAATCCATCGAGGCCCGGGGCCGCGCCGGCCAGTTGCAGGCCCGGCCGGGCGGCATGATCGTCAACACCGGCGCCGGCCCAATCCCGACCGGGATCTGGGAAAGTGTGCTGCCCGGCAGCGACGTGCCGATCTACTTCATCGCGCAGTGGCATCTGTTCGACCGGCCGAACGTGTACGGCTATGACGACGACGCCTACCGCTTCGCGTTCCTGAGCCTGGCCGCTTTCGAGTTGACGCGCGCCATCGGCTGGATGCCGGATGTGCTGCACGCGCACGACTGGCACACGGCGCCTGCCGTCACCTGGCTGGCTACCGCCGGCCGGCACGACGACCGCTTCCGGGCCATGCCGTCGGTCTTCACCATCCACAACCTCGCCCACCAGGGCCGGACCAGCTGGGACGTGTTCCGCTACCTGGGCCTGCTGACGGAGCGCATGGCGGAAGAGGCCTACGGCGAGGTCAACTTCATGGCGCGCGGCATCTACCACGCGACCATGATCAACACCGTCAGCCCGACCTATGCGCGCGAGATCATGACCGCCGAGGGCGGCGCCGGCCTGCACAACCTGCTGCGCTTCCGCCACTACGACGTGCACGGCATCCTGAACGGCGTGGACTACGACATCTGGAACCCGGCGGCCGACCCGAAACTGGCGCGCCGCTTTGACGCAGACCACCTGGACGACCGGATCGAGAACAAGCGCGCCTTACAGCAACGCCTGGGCCTGCCGGTGCGCGACGACGCGCCGCTGGTGGGCATGGTGACGCGCCTGGACTGGCAGAAAGGCCTGGACCTTGTCGGCCATGTGATCCATCTGCTGATGAACGGCGGCGCCGGCGAGGCCCAGTTCGTGGTGGTCGGCACGGGCGCCGGGCACTATGAGGCCATGTTCCGGCATCTGGAGAGCTACCATCCGCACAAGATGCGCGCGGTGCTGGCCTTCGCGCCGGACATCGCGCCGCTGGTGTACGGCGGCAGCGACCTGTTCCTGATGCCGTCGCTGTTCGAGCCGTGCGGGCTGGGCCAGATGGCGGCCATGCGCTACGGCAGCGTCCCGGTGGTGCGCGCGGTGGGCGGCCTGGCGGACACCGTGCGCGATATGGTGACCGGCTTCCTGTTCAACGACTTCGACGCGGCGGCCTGCTGGCACGCGCTGCAGCGCGCCATCTACATCTACAACGTCGACAAGGAAAGCTGGCGCGCGATCCAGCGCAACGGCATGTCGGCCGACTTCTCCTGGCGCAACTCGGCGCTGGGCTACCAGCAGCTCTACGAGTGGGCGCTGGCCCGCATGCGGGGGTGGTGAGGCGGACGACGGGCGGCTGTCTTTTGTGGGCCGCCCGCGTTCAGCCGGCCGCCGGCTTCTCGAAGGTGATGAAGCGCCAGGCGACCTCGAAGCCGAGGCGCGTGTAGATTCCCAGCGCGCCGGTAGGGTTCTCGGCGTCGACGCCCAGCGTCGCCATATCGAAGCCCGCCTCCCGGAACCGCCGCATCGATTCGCATACCAGGGCCGAGGCCAGGCCCTTTTTGCGCCACGGGCGCCGGGTGCCCACCTGGCCGATATGCCCGGCGTTCTCGCCCGTGCGGGCGTTGTCGTCGGCATATACCCGGTTGAAGCTGTAGGCCGCGATCTCCCCGGAGGCGTCCAGGGCGATCACCGTCAGGTCCGGGCGGAAGTTATCCGCCCCGACGAAGAATATCTCCCAGTCCTCGCGCGTCTCGGCCTCGTGGCCCCAATGGTCGGCAAAGGCCTCGTTGTGGGCCCGGAACAGCGCCTCGCTCAGCTCCGGCGCGTAGCCGCGGAGCGTAAAGCCCTCCGGAAGGCTCACAGCCGGGATAGGCCGGCGCAGGTCGCGGCGCATCCGGTAGAAATAGCGGACCGGTGTGAAGCCCCGGGACCGGAGCAGATCGATCCGGGCCGCCAGGTGATCCGGCGCCCCGGTGCGCAGCGTGCGCTTCAGGCCGGCCGGGGCGCCGCGCAGGCGTTGCGCGGCCCGCGCCTCCAGCCAGGCGAGCGCCGCCGTTTCCAGGCCGCGCCCGCGGTGTTCGGGGTGCACGTCGAACCAGAGCCAGGCCGTGGCCTCGTGCTCCGGCTCCGGGTGCGCGAAGCAGCGAGCGAAGGCCACGGCGGCGCCGTCGGGCAGGCGCACGATGCGCGCATCCGCCTCGGGGTCGGACCACGGATCGTGAAACCCGTCCTGCAGCGACCGCAGGGTGTCGACGCGGTCGTGGCCGTCGGCCGCGGCCACGGCCAGCGTGAGGGCGTGCAGGGCGGGCAGGTCGTCGTAGCGCAGCGGGCGCCACATGGAGCCGGTTGTCTCAGTCGGCGTGTTCACGGTCTGTGTCGTCATCGTCAGGTCCTCGTTGCTCCCGTCGCGGAAATCACTCCAGCGGTTTGCGATAGACGGCGTCCTGGTTCAAAACCTCAAAGCCCACGTGCGCATACAGGCGCAGCGCGCCGGACGGGTTGTCGGCGTCGACGCCCAGCACCGCCTCGTCCATGCCGGCCTCCCGCAGACGGCGCAGGCTCTCCACCAGCAGGGCCCGACCCAGGCCGCGCCCGCGCCAGGCCGGCGCAACGCCCAGGCTGTGCACCCAGCCGCGCCGGAAGCCGTAGCGCGCGTTGTCGCCGGGGTGGATGTCGTTGAGCGCTATGCCCACGATCCGCCCGGCGGCCGTTTCCCAGGCCGCGACCCACAGGCCGAGGTCGCGGCGCGGCTGAGACTCCCAGAGCCGGTAATCGGCCTCGGTCTTGGCGGTGTGGCCCCAGTGCTCGGCGAAGGCGGCCTCCTTGACGTCCCAGATGGCGCGGAGCTGCTCCGGCTGCGCCGGCCGGAACTCCAGGCCGGCCGGGAGCGGCGCGTCCGGCAGGTCGTCCAGGGTGGGGCGCCGCATGAAGAAGAAGTAGCGCACCGGTCGATAGCCGTGCGCCTCCGCCAGCGCCCGCTTGCCCGGCGCGGTGTCCTCGGCCACCACCTGGAGGAAACGCGGCGCGCCGTCGGGCGGGTGGCCCCGGGCGATGACGCGCAACCGCGCCTCGGCCCAGCGCCACAGGGCCTGGCCCAGGCCGCGCCGGCGCCAGGTCGGATGGACGAAGCCGCGGTGCCGGTACAGGCGCTCGCCGCTGGAGGCCGTGGTCGTCCAGAAGTTGGCGTACCCCACCAGCCGGCCGGCGTCCACCTCGGCCAGGAGCAGGTCGGCCTGCGGGTCGAGGCCCGGCGTATGGGCGAGCTCCAGCGCCAGGTCCTCCGCGCTGTGCGTCGCCTCGATCAGGTCGGCGGCTTCGCTGGCGTTGATCACGTCCACGATGGCGGCGTAATCCTCCGGCCCGCGCAGTCGCCGGAGGATGATGCCCGGCAATGCCGGCTCGGTCCAGGCGTCAGCCGTCATGGCAGCCGGGCCTCGAAATCCAGGTCGTCGGCCGTCACGGCGTGCCGCATCCACACGTTCGGCTCGACGTACTCGCCATGGTCGGCCTCCCGGTCGATGGTCACCGGCGTGAGCGCGCCGGGCACCACGTAAGCGCCGCTCTCCGGGAAGCGCAGGCCGGTCCAGGCCTCCAATTTGGGCACGGCCTCACTTCCCCGTGGCCGGCCCGGTCGCCGGGCGGCTGTGAAAGACCTGCACCGGGCCGCGCCAGCGCTCGTCGTCCAGGACGACTTCCCTGAAGTCTCCGCCGGTGTAGCGGCCGATGATGCGCCGCCAGAAGGCCTGGGCCGGCGTGTTGGCCGGGATCTCGCCCACCTCCCAGACGCCCGGGAAACGGTCGAAGAGATGGGTAGCCAGGCGCTCGCCCCAACCCCGACGCCGGAACTTGCGCAGGATGAAGAACTCGTCCATCCACACGCAATCGGCGTCCGGAGTCACGTAGCTCAGGCCGGTCACCAGCCAGGCGAAGCCCGCCCAGCGGCCGTCCACCTTCAGCAGGAAATGATGCGCCCCGGGCCGCTGCCAGACCCCGTCCCAGAAGTCGGCGCGGGCGAAGCGGCCGTCCGGGCCGACGTCGTCGCCCGTCATCTCGCTGAAGTCGTGCTCGTACAGCTCGAACAGGTTCTGGAGGACGGGCCGGAGCGCGGGCGTCACGGCGGCGATCTCAAATTCAGGCGTCATCGCTTTGTCCCTCGTCTTCAGGCAGATCATCCTCGGCTTCCGGCGGCGGAGCCGGCCGCCCAGCCAGGATGTCCTCGCCCCAGCGGATATGGCGTGGAAGCATGCCGGCGCGGGTATGCGCGCGCATCCGGCCGATCAGGTCCAGCGCCTCGGCCGGGCCCAGGCCGCGCCAGCGCAGCAGGCCGTAGGCCAGCATCCCGGTGCGGTGGATGCCGGCCGCGCAGTGGATGAGGATGGCGTCGCCGGCGTCCAGGTCGCTGGACAGCACGGGCAGGGCGGTCGCCAGGAGTTCCTGCGCTTCGCCGCGCGGGTAGCGGCCATTGTTCAGCGGCAGCCACGTCCAGCGCAGGCCGAGGCTTTTGACGCGCTGGCCGAGCCGCGGCGCCTGTTCGTTCTCGGACAGGAGCGTGACGACGTGCGTGACGCCGAGCTGAGGCAGCCGATGCAGTTCGGTGTAGCCCGGTCGGTGGGCGAGCGCCAGCCGGCCCGCGCCGGCCGGGACCCAGTTAAGCTCCAGCGGCTTCGCCATGGCTGCTGTTTGTCCCCTGCTGCCGCAGCGCCGCGACGATCTCGGGATGCGGACGCCAGGCGCCTTCTGAGTACACGCGCTGATCCCAGGGAAAGATCACCAGCGCGTCCGTGATCAACGCCGCCAGGTCGGGGCGCGGCCGGGCCCAGGAGTGGGCGACGAGCGCGGCCGTGATCACGCGGGCGGCGCCCCGGGCGCGCACACGCTCGGCGACCAGGTGCAGCGTCGCGCCGGTGTCGGCGATCTCGTCCACCACGGCTACGATTTGACCGGCGACCTCGGCGGCGACGTCCACGCGCCAGACCGGCTCGGCGAACATCACCTGGTCGTTGACGCGCCGGGTGACACGCACCGGCGTCAGCTCGCAGCGCAGGCTGCACGCCGCGGCCGTGGCCGGAAACAGCCCGGCGCGGGCGACGCCGACGATCATCGTCACACGCGCTTCGGCCAGGCGCTCGGTCAGTTGCGCCGCCAGCGCCGCGAAGCGCTCCCAGCTGATTTCAGCGACGCCTTCGCGTTGAGTGTAGGCGTAGCTCTGCATCCTCTTCCTCCTATTTGTCACGGCGAGCGGCCGGGCCGGCCAGACTCAATGCGTCCGCCAGGTCAGGCCGCCCGCGCGGCGGCCAGCGCCTCCCACTCGGCCAGCAGCGCCTCCAGGTCGGCCTGGGCGTAGGCGTATTCCTCGCCCAGCTCGCGCACCCGGGTGTGGTCGTCGTCGGCCGACTGCATCAGGTCCGTGAACGTCGCCAGCTCGGCCTCTTTCAGCGCGATCTTCTCCTCCAGGGCGGCGAGCTGCCGGGCGCGCTTCCGGGCTTCACGGTCGGGGTTGGCTGGGCGGCGGACGGCGGACGAGGGCGGATTGACCTCCTTGACCGGCCCGGGCTCCGACGAACCGGATTGCTTCTTCGCTTTATTGACCCGGGCTCCCCGGCTCCCTTTCGCCTGCGCCCCGTCTGCCGCCGGCTGGCCACCGTCGGCCTTGCTCGTTATCCATTCCTGGTAGGTGCCCGGAAAGAGCGTGAATTGCCCGTCGCGCACCTCCCAGATCTGGGTCGCCAGGCGGTCGATGAGATAGCGGTCGTGCGAGACGAGCAGGATGGTGCCGGCGTAGTCCTCCAGCACCTCCTGCAACACCTCCTGGGCCGGGATGTCCAGGTGGTTGGTGGGCTCGTCCAGCAGGAGCAGGTTGGCGCCCTCCAGCGCCAGGATGGCCAGGGCCAGGCGCGCGCGCTCGCCGCCGCTGAGGGACGCGACGCGTTTGAAGACGTCCTCGCCCCGGAACAGGTATTGCGCCAGGTAACGGCGCGCCTCGCCCGGCGGCATGGGGCGATGCATCTGCAGGACCTCGATCACGGTCTTGTCGTTCGGCAGGGCGTCCTGGGCCTGGGCGAAGTAGCCGACGTTCAGGCTGGCGCCGAGCTTGACCGCGCCGGCCAGCGGCTCCAGCTGTCCGAGCAGGGTCTTCAGGAACGTCGTCTTGCCGGCGCCGTTCGGGCCGACGATGGCCGCGCACGCGCCGCGCCGCAGTTCCAGGTCCGGGGCCGTGAAGAGCCGGTTGCCGGGATAGCCCACCTCCAGGCCGTACGTCCGGACCACCAGCTCGCCGCTGACGCGCTGCGGGTCCAGGCGGACCTTGGGCCGGGCGTGGCGGCTGCTGGGCGGCTCCAGGGCGTTGATCTTGCGGATGGCGTCGATCACGCCGATGGTGCCGGCCGGCAGTGAGATACCCAGCTCCAGCCAGCTCTTGTCGCTGCGCAGGGCCTGGAGGCCGAGCTGGTCGATGATGAGCAGGTCGCGGTGGATGCGCTTGAGCAGGCCGACCGCGCGGGCGTTGGTGCTCAGGCGCGCGATGTTGCGCTGGACGAAGTCGATCTCCTTCTGCAGACGCGCCTTCTCCTCGGCGAAGACCTGCCGGTGCCGCTCGGCGCGCTCGTCGCGCTGCAGGAGGTAGGCGCTGTAGTTGCCGTGATAGACCTCGATCCCGGCCCGGCTCATCTCCCAGATGGTGTTGACGGCGCGGTCCAGGAAGTAGCGGTCATGGCTGACGACGAGCAGGGCGCCGGGCCACTCGGCCAAAGCGCGCTCCAGCCACTCCACCGCCTCGGCGTCCAGGTGGTTGGTGGGCTCGTCCAGGATCAACAGGTCCGGCCGCTCGAGCAGCAGCTTGGCGAGCAGGGCGCGGGTCTTCTGCCCGCCGCTCAGGTGGCGCAGCGGCGTGGCGTGCAGGCTCTTGTCGAAGCCGAGGCCCTCCAGGGTCTGCGTGATGCGCAGTTCGTAGTCGTAGCCGCCGGCGTGTTCGAAGGCCGCCTGCGCGGCGCCGTACTCGGCCAGCAGTTCCGGGGAGTGGTCGCCGGCCGCCATGCGCGCCTCCATCGCGCGCAGTGCGGCCTCCTGGGCGCGCAGGCCCGCGAACACGGTCAGCATCTCGCCGTAGACGGTGTTCTCGTCATCGGCGAAGGCCTCGATGGCCTCCTGGCGCAGGTAGCCCAGGCGCCGGCCGCGCGCGAGAGACACGCCGCCGGCTGAGGGCGCCATCTGCCCGGCCAGGATCTGGAGCAGGGAGGTCTTGCCGATCCCGTTCGGGCCGATCAGGCCGATGCGGCCGTCGTTGGGGATGGAGGCCGTCAGGCCGCGGAAGACGTCGAAGGCCCCGAAGGCTAATCCGAGATTGGAGATGGTCGCGATGGACATGGTGACACACTCAGTTCGGCGCCGGCGCCTCCAGGATTTTCGGCAACCAGTGCGGCATGGCCCAGTCGAGCAGCGGCCGCTCGCCGGGCTCCGCGCCCTGGAGCAGGTGCTGATAACTCACCGCCTGATGCGCGGCGCTGAGCGGCCCGGCCAGGGCCCACATCTCGCGCAGACGCTCCGGCGATTCATAGTCGGTCCACAGGCCGAGATACTGTTCCTGAAGCTGCCGGCGGATTTCCGCATCCGGCTCGCCCAGGATGTCGATCAGGTCCAGGAATGGGTGGGCCAGGCAGGCGTCGGTCCAGTCGTAGAAGACGAACCGGCCGTCCGGCCGCGCCACATTATCCAGGTGCAGGTCGCCGTGGACGAGCGAGGCGGGCACACGATAGCGGGCCAGCGCCGCGCATTTCTCGCGCAACTGCGGCAGCGCGGCCCGCAGGCGGGCCCTGTCCTCGGCGCTGACGTTCGCGCACTCGTCATAGAAATCGGCCAGCGGCTCGAGTTGGTCGGCGAGCACCGGCAGACGCCGGTCCAGGCACCCGATCGCCAGCAGGTCGGGAACCCGCCGCGCGGCCTCGACCTGGAGCGCGCCGTAAGCGCGCCAGGCCTCCAGCCGCGTCTCGCGCGGCGCCTCCCAGCCCAGCGACGGCCCCAGGTCCGGCAGCAGCATCCAGCGCCGCCCGGCGTCCACGGCCAGCGGCTGCGGCACGCGATCCGGGAACAGGCCGGCCAGGCCGCGCAGCAGCACGCCTTCGTTGACGAACCACGGCGAGTTCGGCGTGGTCGCCTTGAAATAGAGCGGGCCGCGCCCGGTGGGCGCGCGCCACACGCTGGAGAGGCTCCAGTGCTTCACCTGCTCGAGCGGGCCCACCAGGGACAGGCCCAGCTCGGCCAGCCGGTCCGCCACCCAGCCGAAGGCCGACCCCGTCCAGCCGGGGCGCGCCCAGGACGCGCGCTGCGCGGGCGCCTCGCCGGTCAGGATTTCGCGCAGATGCGCTTCGACGATGGGCCGGTGGGCGGGCCGCGCCAGCTCCAACTGCGCCAGCTCCGCCGAGTCAATCCAGCGCCCCTGGGGCGGCGCCCAGGCCGCGCCCGCCGGCTCCAGCACGAAGACGCGCTCGGCGGCGTGGGCCTCCCGGTCCAGCCATGAGTGCGCGCAGCGCAGGGCCGTGGCCGCCAGACCCCAGCGCGCCTCCACGGCCAGGCTCAACGGGCGCGGGTCGGTGGGCGCCACGTAGTCGCCGTGCTCGACGGCCGGCAGTGTCCAGCCGGCGCCGTCCGGCAGCAGCCACACGCGCGGCTCGGCCGGGTGCGGGACCAGGGCATACAAACTGGAACGCCAGGCGGCGGCAGTGTCCGTCATCGTTCAAGCGCCTCCTGCGCCGCCCGCTGGCCGGAGAACAGCGCGCCGTGCACGGTTGACAGGTAGCGGCGGGAGGTCGCCTCCCCGGCGAAGAAGAGGCGCCCGGCCACCGGCGCGGCCAGCGCGTCGCGGTCGGCGCCGGTCCCGCCCGGCCGCAGATAGGTGTAAGAACCGAACGCCCACGGATCGGACGCCCAGCGGCTGGCCTGAAACGCCTCCGGCTCCGGGACCGCCCGGCCGAACATCGTCCGCAGCGCCGCCAGGGCCCCGGCCGCCATCTCGTCGTCGGCCAGCGCCTCCACCTCCCGCCCGAAGCGCCCGGCGTTGTAGCCGACCAGCACGGGCTGGCCGGTGTGCCGACCGAGGTTGAACCATTCGGCCCACTCGCCCTTGCGGTCCGAGAGGCGCCCCAGCCATTCGGCCTCTTCCGGCCAGAAGACGCGCGGGAAGCGCAGGGCCAGTTTGTTGAGCGCGCCCATGCCGATGGCGTCGAGGGCGGCCCGCTTGCGCTCGGGCAGTTCCGGCGCGAAGGCCACCGCGCCCTGCTTGAGCACGCCCAGCGGCAGGGTGACGACGGCCCGCTCGGCCGTGAACACGCCGCGCCCGGTCTCGACGCTCACGCCGTCGCGGCCATAGGCCACGCACCGGACGGCGCGCCCCAGGCGGATATCCAGGCCGCGCGCCAGCGGCGCCAGCACGCGCCCATAGCCTTCGACGGGCAGCGCGTCATGGCCGCCCATATCCGCGGGTGTGCCGTCCTCGTCCCATTCGTACAGGGACATGTCGCCGATATCGCCGCTGTACTCGTGCTCGATGGCCGAGTTGAGCTTGTACGCCAGCGCCCGCAGATCGTCGTCCGCCAGGCCGCGCTCGCGGCCGAGTTGCTCGAAGGCCGCCTGAAGCGAGAGATCAGGCAGGCGGCGGGCGCGGCGCGCGTCTGCCAGCGCCGCCAGGCCCGCCATCAGGTCGTCGAAGCGCGCTTCCAGGGCGCGGCGCTCGGCCTCGGTCAGGCGGCGGCCGGCCGCATACAGCGCCAGCGAGCCGCCCAGCGCGATGGTGTCGCTGGGGCGCAGCGACACGCCGGCGGCGCGCGCCATCCCGGTCAGCGGGTTGCGGGCGTGGCCGTGGATCCAGCCGGCCCCCATGTCCACGGGCAGGCCCGGCCAGGCGTCGCTGGTCCACACGCGCCCGCCGATCCGGTCGCGGGCCTCCAGCACGATCACGGACCGGCCGGCGTCGGCCAGGGCGCGGGCGGCGGCCAGCCCGGCGGCCCCGGCGCCGATCACGATCACGTCGGCGCGGCCCGCGCCGGTCTCATTCGAGTCGGTCATCCTCACCCTCAGCGGCGGCGTCCGCGCGGTTCGAACGTCCGCGTATAAGCTTCGATCGTATCCTGCGGCCGGAAACCGACCGCGGCATACAGCGCTCTTGGAGCGGCCCCGGCCGCGTCAGCCGCGATGCTCACGCGCCGCGCGCCCGCGGCCCGCATCCGGCGAAACATCTCCAGCAACAGGGCCCGTCCCAGGCCGAGGCGTTGATAGTCCGGGCGCACGGCGAGCGGCTCCACCTGACCGCGCCCGCCCGCCGGGTCGAGCCAGCCGATGCAGACGGCCGCCAGTGTTCCCGCGGGCGCCTCGACCACCAGGTCCAGGTCCGGCCGGTGCTGCGGCAGCAGCAACGTCCGCTGACGCCACTCAAGCGTCATGTTCCTGGTGCCAAAGGCCGCCTGGTGCACGTCGACATATGCGCCGGCCTCGGCCTCGCCGCGCAGAGGCCGCAGGCGGAAGCCGTCCGGCACAGTCGGGGCCTCGGGCGGTTCATCGAGATCCCGGACCAGGTGCAGCCAGTCCCAGCCGTGTTCCGTGAAGCCGTGGGCCTGGAAGAGCGCGCGGCGGCCGGCGTCGTCCGCGCGCGCCTCAAGCGCCAGCGTGAAGGGTTGGCGCCGCCGGTCGGCGATGGCCTGGGCGCGGGCGACGCCCCAGGCCATGATCTCGGCCTCCAGGCCGGTGGCGCGCGCCGCCGGGCTGGCGCCGAAGTCCAGCGTCCCCCACGGCCCCTGCACGATGGCGAAGCCGGCCAGGCGGCCGGAGGCGTCCTCCCACAGCCGGGTGTTGTCCGGCGTGTCCAGCGACCAGGCGCTGAGCCGGTAGGGCATGTCCAGAACGTGGCCCTGCCCGTCCGGGTCGGCGTAGACCAGGTCCAGGAGGCGTTGCGCGTCGCCGGCGTCCCGGAAGGGGCGCTGGGTGTACGTGGTCATCCCGACCTCACCAGTCGCCGGGCTCATCCGCCATTCGGACGATCCGGGGCGTGAAGCGGCCGACGATCTCCACCAGGTCGGCCTGGGCGGCGATGATCTGGTCGATGCGCTTATAGGCCTGCGGGCTTTCGTCCAGGCCGCCGCCCAGCAAGGTGACGCCGCGCGCGCGCAGGTAGTCGTCGCGTTCGCGTTTGGCGATGGTGTTGAGGGCCTGCTTGCGGCTCATCTGCCGCCCGGCGCCGTGCGCGGCCGAGTCGAGCGAGGCGGCGACGCCGCGCCCGCGCACCACGTAGCCGGGATCGCCCATCGAGCCGGGGATAACGCCCAGCACGCCGGCCCCGGCTGGCGTGGCGCCCTTGCGGTGGACGATGACGGGCGTGCCATCGGCCAGGCGCGACCGCCAGGCGAAGTTGTGGTGGTTCTCGACGACCGCGATCTCTTCCAGCCCGGCCGCCGCCGCCACGCGGTGATGGATGACGAAGTGGTTGGCGGACGCGAAGCGCCCGGCCAGTTCCATGGCGATCCAGTATTCCTGCCCGGCCTCGGCGTCCAGGTCCAGCCAGGCCAGATGGCGCACCGCCTTGTCGAGCTGCGGGTGCAGGCGCATGGCCAGCTTCGAGTAATGTTCGGCCGCCTTGAAGCCCACGCCGCGCGAGCCGGAATGCGAGAGCAGCGCCAGGTAGCGGCCGGGCTGGAGGCCCAGGAGCTCCACGTCCAGGTCGAGCGTCCCCCACTCGACGAAGTGGTTGCCGGTGCCGCTGGTGCCGAGCTGCTCGTAGGCGATGTCGTGCAGGTGGCGCAGGAGCGGCGTGGCCTCCCAGTCGTCGTCGTCCAGCACCGGGTGCTCGGGGCGCTGGCTCTTCTCCCACTTGGCGCCCATGCCGAAGCGCGTCTGCGAGAGCAGGGCGCGCTCGAACTGGGCCGGCTTCTGGTCAAGCAGGAGCGGGGACTGGGGGTAGATCGAGAGGCGCATCCGGCAGGCAATGTCCACGCCCACGGCGTACGGGATGACGGCGCCTGCGGTCGCCAGCACC
>Ga0073932_1003854_pt1 | contig 19021 bp, 30 predicted proteins | sample DewCreD2012metaG_FD_76967 | JGI IMG/M metagenome (GOLD analysis project Ga0073932, IMG submission 76967) | Hot spring sediment bacterial and archeal communities from British Columbia, Canada, to study Microbial Dark Matter (Phase II) - Dewar... ...
CACGATGCAGTTGAGCAGCGGGGCCTTGTCGCCCAGCCAGGCGTTCCCGGCGTGGCGGCGGTTGCCGGCCACGATGATGAGCGGCTGGCGTCCGCGCGGGTTGTAACGGACGCCCGGCCCTGGCGTGACGATCAGCGGCTGGATGCACGGATCAAGCCCACGCCGCGCCCGATCGGCCTGGCTGACGGCCATTTGCCGGATCTCGCGCAACGGGTAGGTGAGGTGCATGTTGCGCGGGTGCCGGACGAGCCGCGAGTGGTGGAAATGGGCGATGCTGTTCATCTACAGACTTACGAGGAACGGCCCGACGATGCGCCACAGCAGCCAGGCCAGCACGCACACGATGATAAGCACTGCCATAGTCCGCCCGCCGTTCATGATACTGCCCCCAGCATCCGGCGCAGGCTCTCGGCATCCAGTCCGACGCGCCGGCGCAGAGCGGCATGGTCGGTGCGCTCGGCATTGCTGCGCTCGACGGCCAAGGCCAGGCGGGTCTCCAGCTCGGCGACATATTGTTCGCGCTCGGCGAGCAGATCCCGCAGGCGCGAGATCTCGTTCGTCAGGGTGTCCAGGAGTTCTGAGTCCTCGGCGCGGCGCGTCCACGACCTGGACCGGCGTTCACCCTCGGCGCGGATCGCGCGCCCGGCGGCCAGGTTCCCGGCGACTACGGCCAGGGCGCGCTGGTAACACTCCGCCCGGTGCTGTTCTTCTGCCGAGAGAAGCGGCTGGTCGGTCATGACTCTTCCCGTTTCAGCAGCTCGTCGCGCACGATCTCGCGCACCAGCTGTTCGATGACGGCAGCCAGGCCGGGCTTGCCGGGCTTGGGCGTTTGATTGACCTGCTCCGCGTCCGCCGGCACGCTCTTGACCGGGCACTCATGCCAGCGGCCGTGCTCGCCATGGGCTGGCGACGGGTGGGTCAGCACGAAACCGAGGCCTTGCAGGTCGCTGAAATCTTCGCTCCAGATCGGCGTGCCGCAGTCCGGGCACGGGTACTCGAATTTCAGACCGTAGTTGCCGTAACTCCAGCCTGAGCCGGCCATGAATCGCATGCCATCCAGCGTGGCGATCGGAAAAATATCGGCGTCGTTGTCGAACTCGATTCTGGCGCCGGCGGCCAGGTCGCCAAAAATCTCGCGCAGCGCCCTCTCCAGAACGATCGTGGCGCGGGCCCGTTCGCGCTCCAGATCCTGGCGCCGGCGCTCGGCGTCGGCGCGCTGGTATTCGGCCATTGCTTTCAGCGCAGCCTCGCGCAGGCTTGCGCCGGTCTGAGAGTCGACGGTGGTCATATAGGCTCCTTTGCTCTGCCTATGAGACGCCGAATGGCCTGGAGAATTAAGGGCCGAGCAATTCGCGCAGTTCTTCGCCTTTCTCGGATGCCCTGAGCAGCTCGCGGGCGCGCTCAAGCTGGGCGCTGACCTGCTGGCGCTTGCATTGCAGCTTGCGGGCGATCTCAGCCTCGGACAGGCCGTCGCCGTGGCCGGCGGCCAGGCCGTAGCGCAGCATCACCAGCCGCGCCAGGCGTTCGGGCAGGATGCTCTCGATGACCTCGATCAGCCGGCTGCGCGTCGACGCCGGCTCATTCCCGTCGTCTGGCGCCCCGAGGATTTCGCCGACGTCGGTATGCTTGCGTCCCGCCACCGGATCATCTAGCGACATCACCACGGACGGGAATCTGACTGCGTAGCGGATCTGCTCGACCGTCAGGCCGGCCATGTGCGCCAACTCGTCGACGGTCGGCCGCCGGTCATGACGGGCCTGGAACTGGGCCGCGATGTGGTTGAGGCGCCGGAGGCGCAGCTGCCGGTTGACTGGCAGCCGCAGCTCGAGGCCCTCGTTAGCCAGGGTCCGCAGGATGGTGGAGCGCATCGCGCGCACGGCGTAGGTGGAGAACAGCACGCCGCGGCGGTGGTCGTATTTGTGCACGGCCGCGTGAAAGCCGATTAGGGCGGTCTGGAGCAGATCGTCTTCGCTCACCGTCGCCGTGGCCTGTTCGCGGTAGCGGAAGGCCGTCTTGATGACCAGCCGGATATTGCGGCGGATCAGCTCTTCCTCGGCAGCCCGGCCCTCGTCGCCGCCCCGCTTGGCGCGGCCAACCAGGCGCAGCGTCTCCCGGTGCGACAGAAGAGGCGGCGGGTAGTCCGCCGCCTCTTTGAGCCATTCAAGCATGCTCGCCGGCGTTATCGGCGGCCGGCGGTTGCGGCGCCTCGTCGCGCCGCGCCCGCGCCGGGGGTGGAGTCGGCGCGCGCGTCTCGACGCGCACCTCGTCGCCCAGCTGGCCGCTGGCCGGGAAGATGGTGATCCACTTGCCGAGCCAGCCGTCCGGGTCCGGCCCGTACAGCCTGGCGATTTTGCGGGCGTTGGTCTTTCTGAGCAGCATCCCCTTGTGCTTGCCGGCGAAGTACAGCACCGGCAGCTTCTCGGTCTCGCGCGTCTCGCGGTTGTAGACGTCTTCTTCGACCCACTTCTCGATCTGGACGGTGTGTGCCCGGCCGCGCAGGTCGTGGGCGGATATGAAGCGGGTGGGATACCAGTCGTACACGCTGGGCATGGTCGGCTCCCCTTGCATCAATGGATGGGCACGAGCAGGATGGACGGGTCGCGCTCCAGTTGGTCCGCCAGGCGGATGTAGCGCGGCAGGCAGTTCTGCAGGGCCTGGGCGCTCTCCACGCCCAGCAGCGCCACACGCCCGGCGCCGGGCTTATCCAAGCACACGACGCCGTCATCGGTGACGACCTCGATCTCGCCAAACTTCCAGCGGGCGACGCGGCCGGCGTGGGCGGCCTCGATGATGTCTGGCAGGGCTCGCAGGAACTCGCCGCCGGTGGCCGTGCAAAAGGTCAGGGCTCTGTGGTTGACGACGATGCTGAGGGCTCCGGGGATGGCGTACAGGAAGGATTGGGGCATACAAGAGTCTCCTGCCTGGGGAGACGCTTCACGGCCCAGATACTTAAGTCATCTCTTTCGACCAACCAGCAATCAGTCAGCCAGTCAGCGACTCAACGACAAAAAAAGCCGCGCCACAAAGAAGAACGCGCCGCCAATCATGGCAATCGATATGGCGAAAGTGAATACCCACATCAGGATGTCTCCTGGATCCGTCGGGATCTTGCGCCACTACGGCTTACGCCGGCTGATTGGGCGCAGGCCGGACATATCTAATTCTTCAAGGGCGTTGTATCTATGCTGCCTCCATCTCCATCGCCCGCCGGATGGCCTCCAGATGCTGGCTCACTCGTGGCGCGCTCACGCCCAGCTCGGCCGCGATCTCGCCCTTCTTGTAGCCGGCGGCCAGCAGGTCCAGGACCCGGCGCTGGGCCGGGCTCAGCCGGGCCAGGAACGCCTGCCGCTCCTGCTTGGCGATCAGGGCTTCCTCGGGGTTGGGCCCGGCCGCCGGCAGGATGTCCTCGTAGCTGAGCAACTCGTCGTCGTGCCCGAGCGGCTCCGGCATCGGGGCGACGTAGCGCCGGTAGGTCGAGTCGCCGCGCAGCTTGCCGATCGCGCGCTTCCTGGCGAAGCGCACGCAATACCCGTCCACGTTCAGGTACTCGTGCTCCAGCAGCACCACCGCCATCGACTGGGCCAGATCGTCGTCGTCGATCACGCGGCTGGTAGTGTTGTGCAGGCCGCGCGCCGCGTTTTGCAGGCGCGGCATCAGCCGGACGACGCGGCTCGCCATCGTCTCAGGCTGCGGATGTCTTTTCTGTATGGACAGAGCGAGCATGGCGGGCCTCCGGTGTGGGTGGTGGTTGTTAGGTTTGGCTCACACTCTCACAGGGGTTCATCCCGGTCAATCACGAGAAGCCCCGTTGGGGAGCGAATACACGCCGGAACGCAGGCGTTTCAGGCCTTTCGCGACCGTCCACAACAGGCGCGGCGTGCGGCCAGGCGACTCTGTCAGGACCGCGCATACCAGCCCGCTCTCGCGCATGTCGTGCAGCATCCGGCTGACGGTCCGCGTGCGGCCCCTGGCCCCGGCGAAGGCCGGCGCCCCGAGCACTCGCATGGCTTCGGCCAGATCTCCGACAGCGATCCCTTTGGTCCGGACGCGCAGGATCTGGAGCAGAGCGTCCTGTTCGGGCGAGACCTCAATCGTCTTCGTGGTCATCGTGGCACCTGCAGGGAAACGAGAAGCACTCTGGGCAATACCAGCGCCGGCGCAGCCAGTCATCGGCCGTCTCCCCCCACCCCGGCGCGGGCGTCTGGAAGGCGAGCAGGTCGTACTCATCCGGCCAGTGCAGGTCCGGCGTCTCACACTCGCAGACGGTCTCGATCATGTGGCACGCGCGGCACACCGGGAACGGCCGGTACGCGCCGGCCGCCGGGCGGCCAGCCTTCAGGTTGGCCAGGACCAGCGCCGGCTTGTTGCCGATCTTGTTGGCCGGGTCGCTGACGTAAGCCACCCATCCCAGCACGTCGGCAAAGTCGGCCTCCTCGACCGAATCGATCACGTTCGGCCATATGCCCAAAGCGCGGAGCAGGCCGCGGGCGCGAAACTTCTCGCGCGAATCCGGCGCCGTGTGTGTATGTTGTTGTTGTTGTGAATACAGATCCATGACTCTTTGATTCACAACACCAACAACAACAGAGGTCAAATTCGCGTGATTCAAATTTCGCGTTTCATTTTCGCGTGCGCCAGATTCACGCGCGTCTGGCGCCCGCGCGCCGGGGGGGCGCGGGGCGAGTCCGCGCTCGGGCTGCGTTTCGATGACCGCCTCTCCGCCTGTGATGGGGCTCACTGGGCCGGCCGGGATGTGTGTCTGTGTGTGTGTTCCCGGCAGGGGGAGCTGTACGGCGGCGATCATGCGAATGTTGCGCAGCGAGTTGGCGCGCGGCTCGTCGAAATCGACCAGGTTCATGTGCCGGAGCAGCCGGCAGGCCTTGATCAGGGCGTGGCGCTTGTAGCCGGTGCCGGTCTCCAGGTGCTCCAGGCTCAGGCCCATACCCGATACAGCCAGCACAGAAAGGGCCGGCAGGGCGGCGTCCGCCCCGTGCATGGCGCGGACCTCGGTCAGGCTTATGGGCAGGACGATCATGATGATGCCTGGCCGTCCTGGGCCGCCTGCTGAAGGTCGCCGAGCAGGTCCTGAAGTTGCCGGCGGGCGTTGAGCACTATTGCAGCGGACTGGGCCGGCCCCGCCCGCAGCGCGTCGACCAGCTGCTCGGCGATGTCCAGCAGTTCGTCGCGGATCACGTCCACGTCGACGGCGTCCATGCTGGCCTCAGTTCTGGAACCCGGCCCGGATGACCAGCATCGGGCCGATGGGCTGGACCAGGGCGGCGCGGCGGGCGCCGGCCGACTGAGCCAGGAACAGGGCATCCCCCTGCTCCGTCGCGCGGGCCATGGTGCGGCCGTCCTCCAGGATCAGCCACTCGCCGCTCACCGCATCCTGGACCACGTCATAGCGCGGCTGGGATTGCAGACCGATGATGATCACGGCGCCCTCCGGTTGAGTGGGAAATAGCGGGCCTGGATGTCGGCGGCGGCCTCGGCCGCGCCGGCTCGGCTCAGCGCATTGCGCAGTTCGACCACCATGCAGCGCAGGTGATAGTTCTCGGCGCTGAGGCGGGCCACGACCGGCATCCGGTCCGGTATGGGCCGCGCCTGGCGGTCGGGCGGCTCCGGGCGCGCGAAGCGGCCTGGGCGGACGGTTTCAGCTAACGTCGGGCGTTTTCGCATGCAGGGCCTCCATCCGATGTACGGGCATATCCGGCAGTGTCGGGGCGCCCGCGCGCTCCAGCCAGCGCGCGGCGCTGTGCAGGTGGTGGACCGCCCGGCCGGCCGATTGCAGCCGATCCACATCGCCGACGCGCACTTGTAGCAGGGGGACGATGGCCTTCAGGGCGGCCACGATCTCCTCGGCGGCGCGGTCGCGGTTCTCTTTCTGGTTGTTGGGCCATGGCCTAGCGGGGGTAGTCATCGCGGCGCTCGTCCCCAAACTGCAACTCGCGCAGGGCGTCGCCGGCCATGCTCAACGCGTCGCCGGCCATCTTCTTCAACGCCGCCCGGTCTTTGGCCACCGCCCGGCGCATTGAGCCGCCGATCATCGGCAGGCCGCTGGCTGTAAAGGCGATCAGGGCCGTCACGCCGGCGTTCCAGGGCAGCATCAGGTCGAGCACGGCGATGCCGGCGATGGTGACCGCGCAGCCCAGGGCGACGATGAAGGCCAGGTACTTGTCGTGGTAGCCCTGCTCCTCCCAGGCCTGGACCTGGCGGTCGTACCACAGGCCAAAGCCGAATAGCGCCCCGATCACGCCCGCGACGACGGCGACGGTCGCCCCGATCACGCCGCGCCTCCGTTCCGTGATAGCGTGAGGTCGCGCACCTGGTAGGCCAAACCCATAGGCGTCTCGGCCGCGGGCCGCGAGCCGATCGCGGCGTTCAACCGGCGCCGGCTGGACATGCTCGGGTTGGTGTAAGGGTGGCCGTTGCGCAGGCGGATGAAGCGGACCGTGAGGCGCCGGGCCTTGGAGTCCATCGCCACCGCCAGGACGGGATTCTGGCACATGGCCGCCTCCTACCGGTTGACCAGGACGCCGGCCGCCGCCCCGAGGGCGAAGCCGGCCAGCGTCGCGGGGAGATACAGGTTGCCGCCGATGAAAAACTGGACGAGGCCGATGCAGAGCGTGGTCACGAGAGCGATCATGAGGGCAGACACGATCCGTCTTGGCATGGTGGTCTCTTTCTCTAATCTGGAGCGCCCGCCGCCATGTTCCCCACGCTGTCCTGCACCTGCGCGGGTGTCCGGCTTTTGACGGCGGGCAGCTCCGCTACGCCGCGGGCTCGGGCTGGTACGCGCCGGCCGCAGCCTGGTCGATCATGGACTGGTTGAAGCCGTCGGTCAGGATGGCCTCGGCCTGGCCGATCAGGCGCAGCAGATGGTCTTCGGTGAACGGGGCCGGCGGCTCTGGGAGTGCTTGGCGCATGCACGCGAACGTGATCAGAATGTGGCGGACCTGCGGGCTTGAGTTGGCGATAGCCTTCTGCCAGACCAGCGCAGCTAGGTGGTCGGTTCGTTCGGCCAGCCGCCGCGCCTGCTGGCTGGAGCGGCGGCCTTGGGTATGGGGCATCATGGGTTGTCGCTCTCCATGTGGAGGGACAACGGTTCGGGCTATAATCACCTCAGCCCGCCCGCTGCCGGCTCAGTGGGTTGGGTTAGAGCCGCCTGAGTGCTTGCATCACCAAGGCGGCTCGACTCTTTTAGGCATCGCCCAGCGCGTCAAGCCACCTGTAGATTGGGCGGCTCGCCGATCACCGCAACTGAGCGCGCGACCGTCACCACAATCCCCAGGCGTTCGAACCAGTTGTCGATGGTGGGCTGGCTGACGTTGAGGGCCTTGGCGACCGCATACTGGCTGCCCAGCTCGTTGTATTTCTCGACCAGGATTTCGCGGATGTCCCGGCCGCCGTGGGCCTGCTCAAGCGCGAACATTTCTTTGGTCTTGTAGACAGGCGGGAGGGGCTTGGACTTCATGTGAATCTGAATCTCCTTGGCGGATGGTCCCAGAGAGAAATAAATGATGTCTGTAGACATCACTATAAAAGAGTTTTCGTCCGAAGTCAATAGGGAATTGATGTCTATAAACATCGCTACTTAGAGGCATAATGATTTTCGTGACGGAAACACTACAGGGCGAGATGCCCCCGGAGTTTTGGGATTACTTTGACGGGAAGCGCCAGGCGCTTGGCTGGAGCGACCGCCAGGTTGCGACCAAGGCAGGCATTTCCAATTCCGTCATCAGCAAGGCTCGCACTGGCGAGCAGGCGATCAAGCATGAAGCATTAATTAAGATCGCGTTAGCATTTGACGATCCGCCGGAGATGGTTTTGCGGCTGGCCGGTCTGATTCCCCAAAAAAAGTCCTATCGCCCCGACGCAGATGAATGGGCATCATTGATTGAGAACGAGGATCCCGATACTGTGCGGGCATGGATTGCAGCGATCCGGGCGATGAAGCAAAGCCGAAAGGCGGAGAGACGTGGGGCGAAAGGTTGAACCCGATCTAGCAATTGAATGGCAGCAATTACTGACGGAACTGGATGACGAGGAGTGTGTTTGGGCATACCAGTACGTGATGTTTCAGAAGGGGGCTTACCGGCCTGCCAGGAAGAGATTCTCTGTGGTTCGGTTATGGATAGAAACACACTCTGACATTCGCGAGGGTCCTCACATAATCCCAGAGCGGCGCAACTTTCAACTGTTCCCACTGCCCGCCATGCGGCGCAGGGGAGATGAGCGTTATCGGGTGAGTTTCCTCCAGCGTTTCGGAGACTCGCTGAAATCGGGAAGTCGTCACGATCCTTACACTTGGTCCGGCTTGGCGGGTCTGGGCCTGCTGGAACTGACTCGGCCCCATGCCCAAGCGTTTGCCCTTCATCTGGCCCAGGACACTGACGGGGTATTTGGACCCTTGGCGGGTCTGGCCGTGCTTGCGGTCTTTGTGTGCGGGGCGCTGGCCTGCGGCTATTGCGCTGTTCAGAGCATACGAATTCACTTCGGAGGCATTTTCGCGCGGAGAGGCTGAAGCTGGGGGCAGCAGTTGATTGCCAAGCGCCGCCCCTCTCGGGTAAAGCAAGCTGCCATTACCACGGAAGTGTTGCATGAAGATCCGCAAGCCGCGCATCACTATCGGCAAGAAAGGCGTTGGCCTCTCGAATATCGGCGCAAGCGTGGGTGGGAAAAACGCTCGCGTCAACATCGGACGCAAGGGATTGAGTGGCACGGTCAGGGCTGGTGGGGCATCCTTCAACACACGCAAGGGTTGCTCGCTGCCCATTGGCCTTTTCCTGGCGGCGTTGGCCGCTGTTGTCGCAGGAATGCTGGTCGGAGGCGTCTTAATCAGGGGGTAAGAAAGGGTGCTGGCCTGGTTCCGATCGCTGACTCGTTCAACACGGATGGTCCTCGGCGCCGTCGCCCTTCTAAGCGCCGGGTGCTGCTGCCTGTCGCCGTTCGTGCTGTCAAGAGGCGCACCGCCAACGCCGACGCCGCAGCCGACGTTGGCCGCCACCCAGACTCTGCCGCCAGAGCCGTCCGCAACATCTGTGCCAACCCACACGACCGCGCCCACGAGAACGCCCAGGCCGACTCTGACCCCGCCCCAGACCGACACTGCCCGACCAATCAACACAAACACACCTGAACCGACGCGGACGCCGGTTCCGCCTACGGCCACCAACCCGCCAGCTCGCGTCGTGGCGCCGCAGGCGACCCAAGCGCCGGCTGCCACTCCACCACCAGCAGCGCAACCGGCCAATTTCGACCGCAATGGCGACGGGCGCGTGACATGCGACGATTTCAGCACGCAGGCCGAGGCGCAGATCGCCTACAACGCCGGCCATACCCGACTCGATGGCAACGACAATGACGGGCGGGCCTGCGAGAGCCTGCCCTGATCAACCAACGAGAATCTGGTGACATGCCTATCACGTTTGAGCAATCCAAAGACGCCATCGCCCGGCTGGTGAAGCACTTTGTGACCAACCGGACCGCCTACCTGGCGCCCGCCTATAAGGAGGCCCACGCTCGGCAGGAGTTTATCGATCCGTTCTTCGTCGCGCTCGGCTGGGACGTCCACAACGCCCAGCGCGCCGCGCCCGATTACCGCGAAGTCGTCATGGAGGACTCGCTGGAGATCGAGGGCCAGAAGAAAGCGCCGGATTACGTTTTCCGCATCGGCCGCGACCGCAAGTTTTTTGCCGAAGCCAAGAAGCCGGGCGTTGATCTGAAGGCCGATGCCCGGCCCGCCTATCAGCTCCGGCGCTACGCGTGGACGGCCAAGCTTCCGCTTTCGATTCTGACAGACTTCGAGGAGCTGGCAGTCTACGACTGCCGAACCCGGCCCTCGGACAAGGATAAGGCCAGCACGGGGCGGATCAACTATCTTGGATTTCAGGAGTACCCTGACCGCTGGCGCGAAATCTGGGATACCTTCTCGCGCGAGGCCGTTTGGAGCGGCTCCTTCGACCAGTTCGCGCAGACCAGCAAGGGCAAACGCGGCACGTCTACGGTGGACGCTGAGTTTCTCAAGGAGATCGAGAGCTGGCGCGACCTCCTGGCCCGCAATATCGCCCTGCGCAACCCGCGCCTGACCATCGACGAGCTGAACGACGCCGTCCAGCGGACCATCGACCGCATCATCTTCCTGCGCATGGCCGAGGACCGCGGCATTGAAGAGTACGGCCGCCTGCAGCGCCTAGCCGAGGGCGAGGGTGTCTACGCAGGCCTGATCAAGGTCTCGCGCCAGGCCGACCAGAAATACAACTCTGGCCTGTTCGACTTCTCCAAGGCCGGCGACCGGGTGACGCCGGGGCTGACTGTGGACGACAAAGCCCTCAAACCGATCCTGGCGGCGCTGTATTTCCCCCGCTCCCCCTATGAATTCAGCGTCCTGCCGGTCGAGATCCTGGGCAACGTCTACGAGCAATTCCTGGGCAAAGTCATCCGATTGACGCCCGGCCACCAGGCCAAGATCGAGGAGAAGCCCGAAGTCAAGAAGGCCGGCGGCGTCAAGTACACGCCGGCCTACATCGTCGAGTACATCGTCCGAAACACGGTCGGCCCGCTGATCGAGGGCAAATCCCCGCAGCAACTGCGCGGCTTCCGAGTCCTGGATCTGGCATGCGGTTCGGGTTCGTTTCTGTTGGGCCTATACACCTTCCTGCTGGACTACTACCGCGACTGGTACGCCGCCCACGACCCGGAGAAGCACAAGCAGGCGGTGATGCAGGTGGACGGCGGCTGGCAGCTTACCTTGGCCGAGCGCAAGCACATCCTGACCGAACACGTCTTTGGCGTGGACATCGACCGGCAGGCTGTGGAAGTGACCAAGCTGTCGCTGCTGCTGAAGGTACTGGAAGGCGTGCAGCAGCTGACGCTCTTCGCCGAGCGCGCCCTGCCCAACCTGGACGCCAACATCAAGTGCGGCAACAGCCTGATCGGCCCGGACTACTTCGCCGGCCAACTCATGCCCGACCCGGACGAACTGCGCCGGGTCAATCCGTTCGATTGGGCGGCTGAGTTCCCCGAGGCAATGCAGGCTGGCGGGTTCGGCGCGATCATCGGCAACCCGCCGTATATCCGCATCCAGATGATGAAGGAATGGGCGCCGCTGGAGGTCGAGGCGTACAAGACACTCTACCGGGCGGCCAGCGCCGGCAACTACGACATCTATGTCGTATTCGTAGAAAAGGGTCTGAGTCTGCTCAACCGGCATGGCCGGCTGGGCTTCATCCTGCCGCACAAGTTCTTCAACGCCCAGTACGGAGCCCCCCTGCGCGGCTTGATCGCCAAAGGCCAACATCTGGCCGAGGTCGTCCATTTTGGCGATCAACAGGTGTTCGAGGGTGTTTCCACTTACACCTGCCTTCTATTCCTGAACAAAACCAAAACCGAGGTCTGTCGCTTCTTGAAAGTTGCTGATTTGGTCAAATGGCAGATCATGGGGCAAGCTCTCGAAGGTAAGGCGCCGGCCGCCAGCATAACCGCCGGCGAATGGACTTTCACGATTGGGCCGGGAAATGCATTGCTTGAGCGACTTAGCCAGCTCCCAGTGAAACTTGAGAATGTCACCGATCGCATTTTCCAGGGTGTCAAAACCAGCGCCGACAAGATTTACATTGTCGAAGAGCGAAAACGCAAAGCCGGAAGGGTGCTGATCTACTCGCCACAATTAGAAACAGAATATTGGCTCGAATCGACACTCTTGCACCCCTTGATTAAAGGTGGGGATAGTAGGAGATACTCTCTAACGCGCACAAACCGCTTGATAATTTTCCCGTACGTCAAAGGTGAAGATGGCAAAACCGGGCTCATATCAGAGAAAACCCTGAAGAGTGATCTTCCTTTGACCTGGGAATATCTGATGGCTAATAAAGCCTGCTTAGAAGGCCGTGAAAATGGGCGAATGCGAGGCCCCAAGTGGTATGGCTATATCTACCCAAAGGCGCTTGAAGTAATGCCGTTGCCTAAGATATTCACTCCGGACATAGCGCCTCGCGCTGCGTTTTCTCTGGATCCTACCGGCGAACTGTTCTTCACCGGAGGAACCGCTGGCGGTTATGGCTTATTAGTGTCCGAAGGCTATTCACGCGAATATATCTTGGGCTTGTTGAACAGCAGGGTTCTTGATTGGATTGTGCGCCAAACCGCTACCTCTATGCGTGGCGGCTGGTTTAGCTTTGAATCGCGATTTATCCGCAGCTTGCCCATCCGCACCATCGACTTCTCCGATCCCGCCGACAAAGCCCGGCACGACCAGATGGTGGGGCTGGTCGAGAAGATGCTGGACCTGCACAAGCGCAAGGCCGAGACCCAGGACGCCGGCGAGCAGACGCGGCTGCAACGCCTGATCGACGCCACAGACAAGCAGATCGACGCGCTGGTGTATGAGCTTTATGAGCTGACGCCGGAGGAGATTTCAATCGTGGAGGGGGCGGACGGAGAAACCCGGCGACTCGGTGATAGATGACCCGAGCCTGCCGACATCTGGCGGATGCTGGGCCGCATGAGCGGTCTGGTATGTTGTGCTACCCTGATGGCCAGCGAGTAACATTGGCTACCGAAGGTCCAGGCCTGGGGTTAGCGCAGATGTGCTATGGCCGACGATTTCACCGAGTGCTAGAATCCTCGTGGCGTCAGATATCACTTTATCGTCAATCGCGGGATACCCACAATGCAGATCACTCAACTCCAGTCCGCACGCCAAGACGAACTAAACGCGCTTATCGAACGTGGCCTGAGCAATCCAGATATTCGACAGGCCCTGGAAGTTTTTCAGATGTCTGAGGCGGAGTATGCGCGTGCGCTGGCGGCGATGCATCCGGCAGTGATCTCCACGGGTTCGACAACCAACATTAATCCCATTAGCAATGCAAGGACTTCCAATGGCAAGCTGGGGCGACGTCGAGCGCGAACTAAAAAGGCGAAATAACGACTTTGATAGCGTGCGACTGGAAGCTATGCGGGCAGTCGAGAAGATCTCGGGCCGCCCGCTTGTCGTTTACGCCGCTGACTTCATCAATCCGCAAAAAGTCCAGGCGTCCCGTGGCGAAGTCAATATCGACGTTAGCCTCTTTGCTTTACCGATATCATTGCCGTTGTTTTGGTACTTCATGCCGCCCTACGTGTTCTATTGGGGAGAGAACATCAAACGGATAGATAGACGGCAGAACGCAGGCAAGTTTATCCTCATAGGCATTATCCTTACCGTATTGCTATCTGTGGCTTCAAACTATGTCTACGATTCCTTGCGGCCTCGGTAACGATTGGCGGGTTAAGACTCAACGCCCTGCTGTTGATGGGAGTCGGCTGGGCGCTGCGATCAGGGCTGGGCAAAGTCAAGATAGCGGAACTTGCTGCCTCAGCCTAGATGGCGCCAGTCAGTGTCCGTTGGGGATTAAGACAAAAAGCCCGGCTCCAGGGAGAGAGCCGGGCTTTCGTGTGTGTGGTCGAGCGCGGGGAAGGCGCCCGACCGAAACCACCGCCAGGGTGGGACCAGCACCCAGGCGACGCGATTATAGCACTTTTGATCTAACGGGCCTCCACGTCCGGCCACGGCTCCGGCGGGCAGTCCGAGCAGCGGTCCGGGCCGGCCATCTGCGCGGCATGGCGGAAGCGCTGGCACCGGATGCAGAACCGCACCGGCGCCGGCAGCAAGAGCGCGACCGGGGAGCGGCCATCGTCGGCCGGCGGCGCGACGACGACCGGCCCGTGCTCAGCCTGAAGGTCGGCCAGCGCCTGGGCGAAGCGGTCGATGGTGGTCGCCGGGTCTGCCATAGGTGAAAAACTGGCCGTACAGGGCGCGTACAGGGGCCGTACAGGCACCCGCCGCCCGCTTCCCTGTACGCGGCCTGTTCGCACAATTTCCGCGCCTGTACGCCCTATACGCCCTGTACGCCTGTACGCTCCAGGCCCGCAAATTCGCGGAGCTGTGCCGTGACCTGGCGGGAGTCGGTCGCGTCGGCCGGCGCGGTCAGCCAGCCGCGGCGCTCCCAGGCCTGCGCCAGCGTCCGGATCGTGTGGTGGCTGGCCCGCCCCTGCATCGCCGCCGCCAGCTTGTTGACGATGAACCGCCCGCCCAGTTCGGCGACGGCGTGCCGGACAAGCTCGATCTCCAGGTCGCTCAGCGGGGACGGGGGCTGTCCGGTCCGGGCCGCGCCCAGGATCTCGCGCAAGCGCTCGTCCGGCAGGTGGTAGGCCTGGAACGGCTGGCGGCGCCCGGCCATCACCAGCAGCCCTCGGCCGGGCCGGGACAGGCCCATCGCGCGCCTTCCCCAAGCCCGCGAGTTGAGCACCACGGCCCCGCTCGTGTCGTCGGCGACACGGAAGCACACGCGCGTCGGCAGGAGCGCAGAGAGAGTCCGGCTGACGTCCTGGCTGCGCCAGGAGTGGGCGGCCAGGACCAGCATCAGGCCCCACTTGCGCCCGCGCCGGGCGAGATCCGCGATCCGCTGGTCCATCCCCCGGACGTCAAAGTACGAGTTGGCCTCGTCGACGAGCAGCAGGCTGTAGGGCAGCAGCGTGAGGCCGGCGCGCACGGCCAGGCCGTTGTAGGCGTCCAGGTCCTCGGGCGGCAGCTCGCCGGCCCGCCGAAACAGCTCGGCCCGCCGGTCCAGCTCGGCGTTCACGCTGTCCAGCAGCGCGTCCATCTCGCCGGCCGTGACCGCGACCGGCCCGGCCGCCAGCGGCGACCAGGCCTCCGGGCTGAATGTGTGGCCTTCGGCGTGGGCCAGCCAGAGCTGCCACCCATGCCGCCGCGCGGCCCAGGCCAGCGCGCGCAGGAATGTCGACTTGCCCGAGCCCTGGCCGCCGGCCACCATCGCGTTGAGCAGTCGGCTGGGGTGGGCCAGGATCGGGGCGCCGCCAATGCCGACGCCGAGCGGCAGCGAGTCAGCCGGGAGCGAGTCGGGCAGCGCGGCCATCTCCGGCAGGCGCGTGAAGGCTTCGGCGTTGAGCACGAAGCCGTAGCCCATCCCGGACGAGTTGCACGGCACGACGGTCACCTGGCCGTCCTGGAGCGTGCTCAGGTCGTGCAGGATGTCGGGGTGGTGATAGGCGCGCAGCTTGAGCCGGTCGCCGGCCCGCGAGGCCTGGGCCGTCAGCCGGTCGTCGTCCAGAACGCCACAGAGCACGGCCAGGCCGCGCTCCTGGGTGAAGGTCCATGACTTGAACACCGGCGGCAGGCCGTTGTTGCGCAAGACCGCGCCGGTGGCCCGGATGATGTCGCGGATCTGGCGGTCGTAGTTGGCGATCATGTGCCCTCACCCGCTTTTGCGTCCCGCTCGCCGCTCTGCAGCAGCTTGAGCTTGATCTCGTCGAGCCAGCCGCGCATCTCGGCCGGCTCGACCACCCGGTACTCCGCGTCGACGACGTCACCCTCGGTTCCGACAGGCGGCTGACTCTGCGGGCCGTCGATCTTGAGCGCCGGCTTGATCAGATGCCGGACCGCGCCGGCCCGGCCCGGCGGCATGGCCCGCGCCAGGTTGACCAGCAGCGCCTTGGAGGTCACGCGCTCCTGCATGTCCGGGTCGGCGGCGAGGCCCTGGGTCTCTACGCCTGCCGCAGTGCGGCGCAACCCCGGCCCGAGCGACCGCTCCGGGATGAGCAGATCGAGCACGTCGTCGCCGTCGCCGAAGGCGAAGACCGTGCCGTCCGGCCCGCGATGCCGCCGCAGCCAGATGTTGAGCGCCGGGAGCAGTTTGCGGTAGGCGTGCACGGTCCCGAGCATCACGAGCACCACGGCGGCCACGCCCAGAAATGCGAAGGCGACCGTCTGCGCCAGACGCAGGTCGGCCTCAAGCTGGCGCTGCCGGTCCAGCCGCGCCACTTCGTTGACGGCGGCCTGGGTCTGCGTCGCCGCCGGCGGCCAGGCCGTGGCCGTCTGCGCCGCCTGGAGGGTCGCCGTCGCCGCCACGGCCGTGCCCGCAATCTGGGTCTCCGTGGCATGCTGGGTGGCCGTCGCCTGGCCGGCCGCAACCGCTGTCGCCGTGGCGTCGGCGGCCTGGGTCTGCGCGGCCTGGGCCGTGGCTGCGACCTGGGCCTCCCACTGCGCCGTGGCCGTGAGCTGGCCGGCGCGCGTGTCCGTAGCCACCGCAATGGTAAGCTGCGGGGCGACCTGGGCCACGGCCGCGTTGCCGGCGTCAATGGTCTGGCGGGCGGGTGAGATCGCGCCGCCAGATGACTGTGCGGCCGGGTCAACGCCGCACGCCAGCAGCGCGGCCGGGAGCGCCAGCAGCACGGCGAAAGGAGCCAGCTTCTTGATGGTGGTCATCGCCATTCTTCCAGGAGATCGCTCAGCAGGTCATCTTCATCGTCTTGAAAGACTGTGAGCGCGCGCATGTCGGGAGCAGCCTGGATCGGCTGCGCGCCGGGCAGGGCCGCAGGCTGCACCGGGACAATCACCGGCCGCGACGCGGGCCGGGGCGGGAGCGGGGCCGGACGCCGCCAGTAACGGACACGGGCAAATAGATATGCGCCGGCCACGCCAAGCGCGGCTGCTCCGGCGAGCGCAAACGGCAGCAGCGCGCAGGTGAGCGCATTCGCTATCTGGACGGCGCCCGTTGCCTGCGCCGCCGCAACCGCGCTCGCCGCGCTGGCAGCCGAGGCGGAGGCCGCGGCGAAACCGAGCAATACCATCAACACCACAGCAACGATGACGGCCAGAACCAATAGCACCTGCATGGCTCACCTGACTCGAGAGCACCGGCGGCACCGGACCTGGTCGAACCGATCCGGCGCGAACAGGCGCGAACAGTTCGGGCAGCGCGCCTGAGCGATCAGCTTCCAGCGCCTGGCCGTGGTCTCCATGCGCACCCAGATCCGGCCGCCGCTGCGGGCGCGAATGATGTGATCGGCCAGGATCCCGAACGCCTGGCGCGTGTGCTCTGTGACCGGCCGCTCGCCCGTGACCAGGCGGTAGATATGCGACCGGTCGAAGGGCCGGCCGCCATGGCCGTTGGGGTGAAAGTGGCCGAGCAGGTCACCCAGCTCCTGGTAGCTCTGAAACTTGAACCACACGAAGAAGCTCTCAGGATCACGGGTATTGGCCAGCACGACCAGGGGTTGCCGCAACCGTTGCGCAACTGTTGCGACGGGGCTGCCAGGGGCCGACATCGGCATCCTGGGAAGGGTCGAGAAAGTGGTCATAGCGTCCCCGGTGGTCATCGTGTCGCCATATCATTATATTGACATGCTGATTATCGGGCCGGTTGGTCAGGATGTCAACAGGCTGATATACTCCGGCCATCTCCTATCGGCGGGGCTCAAATGACGATCAAATTGAGGCTAAACGAACTGCTCGAAGCGCGCGGGATGAGCACGCGGGACCTGGCGCAAAAGACCGGGCTGGCCTACAACGTGGCGGTTCAGGCGCCGGCCAAGCGCGCAGCGGAGCGGAGCGCGAAGGACGGTCGCCTGCAACCGCGTGTTAGGCGGCCAACCCAATCTATGCATCTGCATCAATCAACATGACTTTGACCGGAACCGCGGGAAAATGCCGCTTCAATCTTTCGATGTCATAGACCAACTGCTCGCCGTATGACACCCCGCTTGACATCTGATGCTGCAAATCATGGCAGGGCACGATTTCAACCCCAACATCGCACTTGTTCTCATTGAAGAAATACTGAAACTTAGCAAGATCATAGAACATGAAGGCATACTTGCCGAATTGCACTTCGACCAGCAACTTGCCCTTGACGAAATCGATCTGCTTGAACGCTCCTGGGACGGCTACGTCGCTGCCGGGGATCGTTATGGTGTAGGTGTCGCGTAACTCTTGATACCCCCTGGAGTTGAAGGCTTTCTCAAACTGTTCGTTCATGTCGATTGGCGAGTAAAGAGCCTTCCCCTGCTTGGTCTTTTCCTTGCTGATCTTGGTCTTACGCGCTTTCACTTGGGCAATGACTTCGTAAATCTCGGCGTTCCACTTGGGATACCGGACTTGCATGATCTCCGAGCCACCCAGATGGGAATACTCGTACACGACCTTCATTTGCCACCGCCGTTGACGGAATTCTGTTCCTGCTCGAGAAAACTGGGCTGGTAATAGCCGTGGCCTATCTGCACCTCAACAGGCGGCACACTTTCTGAAGGTGCGTCTGGATCATAGACTGGCCGACCCATTGGTCGTACCCGTAGCCTGCCCTTCTCGGCCAGTTTGACCCTCTCTTTTGTGATCTCGATGTACTTGGGAAGGATTTCTGCCCCAATTGCTTTGCGGTTGTGGATCAGGGCGGCTATCGCCGTCGTGCCTGTGCCCATGAACGGATCAAGGACCCAATCGCCCTGGTCTGTCATTGATAGCACCAGCCGCTCGATAAGCTCAACGGGGAATTGACAGGGGTGTTCCGTCTTTTCAACATGGTTGGACTTTACGTTAGGGATGTCCCACACGTCACTGGGGTTCTTTCCAAGTGGATTGCCTGAAAGCTCACCGCGTTTTGGCCCCTTGAAGTGCTTCTTTTGAGGGTATTTCTGCGGCACCCGGATCGCATCGAGATTGAAAGTGTACTCGTTGGACTTGGTAAACCACAGGATTACTTCGTAACGGCCAGAAAAGCGCCGAGAAGCGTGCAGACCGTGACCAAAATGCCAAATGATACGGTTCCGCATTTGCATTCCAAGCTCTTCGAAGATCGGATAAAGCTTGACGTCTAACGGGATGATTTCGCCATTGTCGACATAGTTGCCGACTTGCCAGCAGATATTACCTTGCGGGTGTAAGACGCGCGCACATTCAGCAATCACCCGCCGTTGTTGGTCTAGATAGGTCTCTAGGCTAAGCCTCTTCTCGTACTCTTTGCCGAGATTGTAGGGTGGTGAGGTGACGACCAGCTTCGCGGTGCCATCCGGGATTTGCGGCAACATATCCAGGCAATCACCTTCGTAAAGGACGAAGTCGGCGGTTGCACGGAAGCTAGAAGTGATCTTTACTTTCGCCATGCCTGAATTGTGCATCAGAATGCCCCCTGGCACAAGTGTTCCATTGCTGGCCGTACTGTGAACGTGCTTGGGGCCGCCTAAC
>Ga0073932_1003855_pt1 | contig 19016 bp, 13 predicted proteins | sample DewCreD2012metaG_FD_76967 | JGI IMG/M metagenome (GOLD analysis project Ga0073932, IMG submission 76967) | Hot spring sediment bacterial and archeal communities from British Columbia, Canada, to study Microbial Dark Matter (Phase II) - Dewar... ...
TATCGCGCAAGGGGGTAGGTCGGCCCACAGAGGTTTGGCCCAATGCGCCCCTTGCCCATGAATGACTTACGCCCGAAAAAAGTTCAAAAACGCCAAAACGTGCGAAAGTTGGGCTAGCTGGCGGAGCTGCCGCCGGCGATATTGGCATTGGCGATGAGGCCGTATCGGCATCCCATTTCCCGCCAACGACGTCCCACCGAAAACCATGCGCAACCCAATTTTTTCGGGCGAAAACGCCGTGCCGCCGTCTAACTCGGGAATGAAAAGGAATTTTATTTTGGCGGCGGGCCTGGTGCTGTTGGCGTATGCCGCGCCAGCCCGATTTATGCGGCCGGACGTGGAGAAGGTGCCCGTGGACCGGCTCATCGCCAACCTCGAACAAAAGGCGAATGACAACCCGCGGGAGGTCCAGCCCGTTTACGCCCTGGCGCGGGTGCATGCCATCGCCTTCGCGCAGCGGAAGGCCGAATTCGAGGTGCAGCGCAAGGACGGGCTGCCATTCTTCGGCTTTCAGGATCGCGGTTTTCTGCCGCGCGGCAAGGTGACCGCCGCCGATGCCGCCGCGTCGAATCACCTGGCGAAGGCCATCGAGCATTACGGCCGGGCGCTGGCGGTGCAGGAGGATCATGCGCCATCCTTGGTGGGCCTGGGCTGGTGCCAGGAACAGGCGGGCAAAAAGAAGGAGGCGGTCCAGACCTACCGCAAAGCCTTGCAGCAGGCCTATGCAAAAGAGAATAAATCCGGCCACATCTTCGGCTCCAGCGTCACCGCCGAGGTGGCGGATTACCTGCTGCCGCTGCTTGACCCGGTGGCGGATGCGGAGGAAATCAAGCGCGTCGAGGAGATGAAGACCGCCATCAACCGCCTGCCGCGGGCGGTGACGCCGCTGTTGGTGCCGCTGGCGGACGGCCTGGCGTTCGAGGAACTGGTGGACCGCCAGGCCGCGGTGGAATTTGACCTCGACGGCAGCGGCCGCCGGCAGAAATGGAACTGGCTGACCCCTAACGCCGCCTGGCTGGTCTATGATCCGGATAGCCGCGGCGAGGTGCGGTCGGGCCTGGATTTGTTCGGCGCCGTCACTTTCTGGGTTTTTTGGGATAACGGCTACGAGGCGCTGGCGGCGATGGACGACGACCAGGACGGCTGGCTGCGGGGCGCGGAACTGGCGGGTTTGGCGCTCTGGCGCGACGCCAACAGCAACGGCCGCAGCGAACCGGGCGAAACGCGCCCGCTCAGCCATTACGGCATCACCGCCCTCAACTGCCGCTTTCAGACGCACGCCACCGGCATCCCTTACAGTCCCGCCGGCGCCGCGCTCGCCAATGGCCAGGTCCGGCCCACCTACGACTGGATTTCCTCCGCCGCCCCATAGGATCTTGGCGCGGTTCGGCGCCGCGCCCAACCAACTCGTCTGGGTCACGCCGGGGAAAACCGGCGCTCCAGCTCTTTTACAGCCGGCTCATCGCGTCATCCAGCGCGTCGTAAAGCCGGCCCATGCTTTCCTCGGTCTCGTCCCCCATGTTCGAGATGCGGAAGGTGGAGCCTTTGATTTTGCCGTAGCCGCCGTCAATCAGGAAACCGCGATCCTTCACCAGTTTTTGCAGCTTGGGCACGTCCACCACGCGCCCCTGCGGGCGGGCGCCGTTGTTGACGCAGGTCAAGGTGACACTTTCGAAGCCCGGCTCGGGGAAAAGGGTGAAGCCATGTTTGGCGGCCCAGGCGCGCGTCATTTGGGCGAGCTTCAAATGCCGGGCGAACCGCGCTTCGAGGCCCTCGGCAAAAATGTCCTCGAGCTTGGAGGCGAGGGCATAAACATGCCCGATGCTCGGCGTGCTGGGGGTCATGTTTTGCTCGGCGTTCTTTTGGAATTCGACAAAATCAAAGTAATAGCCGCGATCCTTCATGGACGCCGCCCGCGCCAGAGCCGCCGGCGAGCAGACAAACACCGCCAGGCCGGGCGGCAGCGCGAAGGCCTTCTGGGTGCCGGCCAGCAGCACGTCAACGCCCAGCGCGTCGAATTCCAGTTTCACCGCCGACATCGAGCTCACGGAATCCACAATGAACATCACGTCGGGATACTTCTTTTTCAGCGCGGCGATCTCCGCCAGGGGGCTCATCACGCCCGTGGAGGTTTCATTGTGGATGAGGGTGAGAGCGTCGAATTGGCCGCTGGCCAGCTTCCGGTCCACCGCCTCGGCGCGGATGGGCGAGCCCCAGGGAACCTGGAGGGCTTCGGTTTCCTTGCCGCAGCGTTTGGCGACCTCAAACCATTTATCGGAAAACGCGCCGCACATGCAGTTGAGCACCTTTTTGGCCACCAAGTTGCGGAGGGCGCCCTCCATAACCCCCCAGGCGGAGGAGGTGCTCAGATAAACCAGTTGCCGGGTGTAAAGCAGTTGCTGGAGTTGCGGTTGGATTTTGGCGTAGAGGTCTTTGAACCCCTGGCCGCGATGGCCGATCATGGGCGAGCAAAAAGCCCGGAAGGTTTTCTCGCTCACTTCCACCGGCCCCGGTATGTGCAGTTTTACATGGCTCATGGCAATTTAATCTTATCAATGTCAGGCGCCCACGCGCGCGGGGCAAATTCATTCCCGAGTCGGCGCGCAAAGGCAAGCAGGGAATTGGGGGCGGGCAATCCTTGAATAATCCGCGCGGGGCGGCGGACGCTCACTCGAACGCCAATTCCCCAAAGCAATGGGGCAGGTGAAAATTAAGCGCGTCCACCGGCGCCCACGCGCCCCAATGCGGATGCGAAGTTTCGTTGCCGCATTTGTAGGCGTTGCCGCGCCAGGTCTGGCCGGAGAGGTCGCCCAGGGGACCGGCGAACTTTTCCAGGGCCGGCACCGGGATCGCGAAAGCCAGCCACCAGGTCATCGGTGACGCGGCTTCCGGCTCGACGGTCCGGGGCAGCGAGCCGCGAACCCGCACCCCGGCCATGTCCCGGGCGCCGGGCCTGACGTATTCCTTGAACGCCCCCGCCACACGGGCCGGGTCGGTAATGAAAAAGCACAGGAACACCCCGCCGGCGTTGAATTCAAAATTGAAATAACCGCCCGCCCCTTTTGGCTGGAGAAAAATTTCCACGCAACTGTCCCGGTAAACCGGATCGCCGTAATTGAGATACCGGCTGCGCACGTAGCAGTCCTCGACCTCGAAGAGGCCGTGGATGGTTCTGCCGCTGTGCAGGAGCCGCAGAGTGGTTCTGGGGCGGTGGTCCGATCCTTCCGGACGAAAATGATTAATAGTGATGGTTTCCGCGCCGGCCCACGCCGCGCCAGGCGCCACGGCCGTCTCTGCCCACGCCGCGCACCGTCGCACCCAAGCGCGCGGACGTGTCACTTGGACTCCTTTCGCTCCCGGTCGGCGGGAGGGGGCGGGGCGGCAACCGGGCGCGGCCAACGCGAGAAACCTTCGGCGGCAAAAGCGACGGTGGCCGGCACAGTCATTGCCAACCCAGCGCCAAATTCGCCGGTTTTAGCTGTTTGCATGACCCATCTTAACCCTGTTTTCTCTTTTGCGCCAAGCTCTTTGAGGCGCGCTGCCGGCAAATCTCGATTGGTTTTTCCGCTTTTCAAAATGGCGATTCCGGCTCATAGTTCGGGCGGTAATTCATGGAATTGCTTATGCCAACTTCTCGTCGCAGTTTTATGGCCGGCACGGCCGGCGGCTGGGCGGCCGCGAGTGTGGCCGGCTTGTTGACCACTCCTAAATCGTCCGCCGCCCAGCCCGGCGCCAAAACGGTGTTTGAACTCCGACCCATCGGCGTGGTGGAGATCAAGAACGCGGAAAACCGGCTGCGGATTTTCGAGGAATTCCAGGAGGGCCTTTTGGGATTGAAGGACTGGTCCCACGTCCTGGTTTTTTATTGGTTTGACCAAAACGACACCCCGGAGAAGCGGCGCATCCTTAAAGTTCACCCGCGCGGCAACAAGTCCAATCCCCCGACCGGGGTCTTTGCCTGTCGCGCGCCATTCCGTCCCAACCTGATAGCGCTGAGCACCTGCAAAATCCGATCCGTGGACGGTGGTGTGGTGATCGTGGAGGCGATAGACGCTTTTGACGGCACACCGCTGCTTGATCTGAAGCCCTTCACCCCGCAAGACGCGCCCGCCGCGGACACGGTGCGAGTGCCTGGCTGGGCGCGCGGCGGCCCGTAGGCGGCCCGCCTACCCTTTTTCGATGCAGGCGTAGGCGTTGTGGTTGTGGATGCTCTCGAAGTTCTCCGCTTCCACCTTGTACCAGGTAATGTCCGGGTGCCCGTTTAACTCCAGCACGACGTTGCGCACCAGGTCCTCCACGAACACCGGGTTTTCATACGCCCGCTCCGTGACCGCCTTTTCATCCTGACGCTTGAGCAGGGAATAGAGTTCGGAACTGGCGGATTTTTCCACGACGGCAATCAAGTCTTCGATCCAGACGGTTTTGCGGGAGCGAACCTGCACTGTTACCAGCCCGCGCTGGTTGTGGGCGCCATAACGGCTGATCGCCTTCGAGCACGGGCAAAGGGTGGTCACCGGCACTTTGACCGTCAGCACAAAATCAATCTCCTGCCCGCAAGCGGCGGCGTCAAACCGGGCGGTGTAATCCATCTGCCCCTCGAGGCCGGATACCGGGGCTTTTTTCTCGATGAAATAGGGAAATTCCATTTCCAAGTGCGCGGTGGCCGAGTGCAGCTTTTTCTGCATCGCGTAAAGGATGTCGGGAATGTTCTCCACATGGACCACGCCGCCATGGGCGTTGAGCACCTCGATGAACCGGCTCATGTGGGTGCCTTTGAATTCCTTGGGCAGGTCCACAAAGAGGCCGATGGTGGCGACGGTGTTCTGCTGCGCATGCGCCTTGTCCAGCACCTGGATGGGGAAACGCAGACCGCGCACCCCCACCTTGTCTATGCGCAACTGCCGGTGGTCCCGCTCGCTCTGCTTGTCGTGCATCGGCTGTTTTGTGCTCATCACGCTTTCGGCCATCCGTGTCTTCTCTTCGATTGCCAACATGGCCCAAGATAGCGGTTGCGGTCCCCTTTGCAAATCAATTGAAAACCTGTTGCGCCCGCAACGCCGCCCCTCTATAACGGCGCAGCCATGAAGGAAAAACCGTCATTGGACCGCTGGCGCGGCCGTCCGGGGCGCCCATTAAAATTTCGGCTGCCCCGGCTGTCGTTGGCCCGCGGCTGGTGGCTGGCGCTGGTCTTGCCGGCGCTCGCGCCCGCCGCCGAAACCTTTCGCCTGGCCACTTACAACCTCGAAAATTATCTCGACGCCCCGGCCGGCGGCCGGCCCGTCAAGAGCGAGGCGGCGAAGGCGAAAATCCGCGAAAGCATCCTGGCGCTGCGCCCGGATGTTCTGGCGGTGCAGGAGATGGGCGCGACCAGCGCCTTGCTGGAGCTGCAATCCGGCCTGCGCGCCGGCGGGCTTGATCTGCCGCATTGGGAGTGGGTGCAGGGGTGGGACACCAACATTCACGTCGCCGTCTTGAGCCGCTTCCCCTTCACGGCCCGCCGTCCGCATACCAACGAAACCTACCTCCTTTATGGGCGGCGCTTCCATGTCAGCCGTGGTTTCGCGGAAGTGGACATCCAGGTCAACGACCGTTATTCCTTTACCCTGATGGTCGCGCACCTGAAATCGCGCCGTCCCATTCCGGAAGGCGACGAAGCGGAGATGCGGGAGCAGGAAGCGATAATCTTGCGCCAAAAAATCGAGGCCATCCTGGCCCGTAATCCGGAGGCGAACCTGGCGTTGGCGGGCGATTTCAACGACACCAAAGACCTCAAGCCGCTGCGCGTGGTCCTGGGGCGGAGCAACGCCCGTAACGGCCTGGTGGACACCCGCCCCGCCGAGCGCAATGGCGACAGCGGCGTCAGCCCGAACCCCCGCTATGATCCGCGCAATATCACGTGGACCCATTTTTACGGCAAGGAAGACAGTTACAGCCGGATTGACTTCATTCTCCTGAGCAAAGGCCTGGCCAAGGAATGGCGGCCGTCCGAGTCCTATGTGCTGGCGCTGGCCAACTGGGGCGAGGCTTCGGATCATCGGCCCATCGTGGTCACTTTGGAGGCCGGCGACAAGTAAGCGGGCGTCGGCGGTCTTCGCAAGGCGTCCTGGACTTTTCCAGGGCTGGCTGCCCGATGAAATTATTTCCGGGTGAAACGCCCGCCTGGGTTCCGCCTATTCATGGCCGAGGCGCCCGCTCGGGCCGGGTTTCCGCAAGGTTGCCCCGCGCCAAAGAGACACCGCGTCTCAGACGCCGCCCAAGTGCCACTCTTCGAGCAACTCCGCAGGCAGCTCCCCAAGAAACCGGGAAGGGGCCAGGTAAACGTCACCGGTGTAACTGTGGGTCAGCCGCAGGCTGGGGCAGCATAGGTAAAGCTCATGGCGGGCGCGGGTGATGGCCACATAAAACAGGCGGCGTTCCTCCTCCTCGCCCGCGGGGCTTTCCAGCGACCGGGCGGAGGGGAAAAGGTTCTCGTTCAGCATGATGATGAACACCGCGTCGAACTCGAGGCCCTTGGCCTGGTGAATGGTCGAGAGACGCACCTTGTCCCGGTCGTCCTTGGCGGCCTGGCTGCCCTCGGCCTCGAGGTTGGTGAGCAGCGACAGTTGCGTCAGGAATTCTTCCGTGCTGGCGAATTGCTGGGCGTAGGCGGCCAGCGCCTTGAGGTCCTCCAGCCGCGCCCGGGATTTGGCGTAATTCTCTTTCAGGTAATCCTCGTAGCCGGCCTCCAAAACCAGCCCGATCATGTCGGCCGGCCGGGCCCGGATTTCGGGATGCTCCAATTGCGCAAACGTTTCCACCAACTGCGGCCAAAACGGCGCCGCCTTTTTGGGCACCACCGCCGCGCAAGCCCGGAGCGCCAGGCTGGGATGGCCGGGGGGCGCCGCCGTTTCCCCGGCGGCGGCGTCGCGTGCGGCGGCGAGTTCAAGCAGGTATCGCTGCCAGATTTTCTCCGCCGCTTTGTCCCCCACGCCCGGCAGCATGAGCACGATGCGCTTGAGGCCGGTTTCGTCCAGGGGATTGCACACCAGCCGCAGGTGGGCGGTCACGTCCTTGATGTGCGCCTGTTCAAACACCCGAATGCCGCTGGTGATGGAAAAGGGAATTCCCCGGCGCGTCAGCTCCAGTTGCAGTTCGAGGGCATGGAAATGGGAACGGTAAAGCACGGCCGCTTTTTCCCAGGAGACGCCCTCCTCCCGCAATTCGCTCAGGCGCTGCGCGACAAACGCCGCCTGTTGGTTGGCGTCCTGGCATTTGACCAGCGCGGGTTTGGCGCCCGGGGGGCGGGCGGGGGACAGTTCCTTGTGGAATTGGTGTTCGTTGGCGGCGATGGCGGCATTGGCCAGGCGCAGGATTTCCGGGGTGCTGCGGTAATTGATTTCGATCTTGAAAACGCGCGCCTTGGGATAGCGGCGCGGAAATTCGATGATGTTGCGGTATTCGGCCCCGCGCCACCCAAAAATACTTTGGGAGTCGTCGCCCACCACCATGACGTTTTGGTGGCTGGCGGCCAGCAGGTCAATTAACTCGCTTTGCAGCAGGTTGGTGTCCTGGTATTCGTCCACCAGGATGAACTGAAACTGCTTTTGATAATGATCGCACAAGTCAGGATGCCGCTGGAGCAATTCCAGCCAGCGGGCCAGCAAATCGTCGAAATCCATCACGTTGGCCGCCAGTTTGCGGGCGGCATAATCACCCGCCAGTTCTTCCAGGGGATCCGCCGCGCCTTTGAACAAATCATAATCCTGCGCAATCACCTGGCGCAGGGGCCGGCGGGTGTTGGCGGCGGCGGACAGCATTTCCGCCAGCGCCTCCGCCTTGGGCAGGCGCAGGCCGGCCCAGGACTCCTTTTTGCCGTCCAGGCAGGTCTTCAGCATTTGCAGCGAATCATCCCGGTCCAAAATCGTGAAATTGGGCCGGTATCCCAGTCGTTCGGCGTGGCGGCGCAGAATTCGCGCGCCCACCGAGTGAAAGGTGCCCCCCCACAGGCCGGCAAATTCCGCGCCGACCAGGTCCGCCGCCCGGCGCATCAATTCCCGGGCGGCCTTGTTGGTGAACGTGAGCAGCAGGATGCGGTCCGCCGGAATGCCCTGTTCGAGCAGAAAAGCCACCCGGTAGATAAGCGTCCGGGTTTTGCCCGAGCCGGCGCCGGCGATGACCAGGGCCGGGCCGGGCGTGCAGGTCACCGCCGCGCATTGCTGGGCGTTCAATTCCTCCGCGTAATTGATTTTCAGGTCAACCACCGGGCGGAACTGCCTCAGCTTGTATTCACGCGTCATGCGCCGCCATTGTGCGCGCGACCGCCGCAAATGCAATGGCTTCTTGCCGCGAAGGGCCTTCGCAAGTTTGCGGTGATTCTTCGGCCTTTGACGCGGGATTACGGGATGCCGCTGACGGAGCCGCCGCCGACGATATTGGCATAGGCGATCAGGCGATATCGGTGTCGTATTTCCCGCCAATGACCTTCCACGGAAAACGTCGAACAGCCATCAATTCTAGTGTAGAGTCTCTCAATTGACTGGTGTTATGGTTCGCGCTTTTCCCGGAGAAAACCCAAGATTTGAGAGAGTTTTCTGGTAAAAATAACTCCAGTCGTTTATGAGACACTACACTAGCTTTTATTCGATTAAAGGTTAGCTTTTGTTGGAAATCATGGGTGCTTTATCACAGTCCCAGGATGTGAGTGACAAAACCAGTCCTCGCATAGAAAGCTCGGCGGGTGCTGCCATGGCCTGGCCCCTTTGTTCTTGGTTGAACAAGGACTCCCATTGCTCCGGTTAGTGATCCAAAACCTCGCGTTCGTATCGTCTCCCTTACCAGTTCGTAATCTGCTTTGACCTGGCAATAATGCGCTGGATCGTCCAAGTCGAAGGTTGCCACGCGCACCAGGAGGCTTCGCTCTTCCTCTTGCGACTCAAAGACACGGGCACAAACGACTGCTTTTTGCAGTTTGCTCAGCAGGTGGCTGTTTTCAAATGGCGTGTGCTCCACATTGTAAGCATCAATCATGGTTATCGCCATTGTTTCCTTTACCTGGAGGCCCCCGCTTCTGTTGCGTTTGAGTGGCACTATCTTGAGTTCCCATGATCCAAAATTTGGTGACTGCGCCGAGTTTATCGGGAGCCCCAAATATCTTTCCAGCACATGTCCGGCCCAGCCTTTATTCTTTTTATCCCCGCTCCAGACAGTAACGCTGAATTTATCCGCGAGGGGGCGAAGGTCAATTCCTTCAAGTTGTTTTAGTTTTTTGACTGCTTCGCTGCGTTCCATAGTTTTCTTTCAGAGAAGGTTTCCGGCCATCTTCTGTTTAGGTGTGAATAGATCCTGTGGTCGCTGTTCCTCAGCCTTCACACGCGCAATAGAGAGCCTGATATAATTTTCATCGGCTTCAACGCCTACACAGTGCCGGCCGTGCCTTAGAGCCGCCACGGCTGTGGTTCCGCCGCCAAGGAACGGATCCAGGATAGTATCGCCATCGTTGGTTGAAGCGAGGATGCATCGTTCGAGCAAAGCAATCGGTTTTTGAGTGGGATGCTTTCCAAGAGCCTTCTCCTCACTCCCTGGCGCGGTCATGGTCCAGACTGTTTTCATTTGTTTCCCGCCGTTTATTTCGCGCATGCGGGCATAATTAAAAACGTGTTTGCTTTTCTCGGTTTTCGCCGCCCAAAGCACGGTTTCTATGGAATGCGTGAAGTACCGGCAAGAAAGATTCGGCGGAGGATTTGGTTTTTCCCAGGCAATGTCATTCAGAAGTTTCATACCCAGTTGCTGCATGGCGTACCCTACCGAGAAAATTACGTGCAAGGTTCCGGTGACCCAAATACTTCCGTTAGGCTTCAGAACTCGCTGGCAGCGCCGGAGCCATTCAAGATTGAATTCGTGGTTTAACTCGGGACCGCGTGACTTGTCCCAGTCGCCTTTGTCAACCTTTACCATTTTTCCCGCATGACAAGTGATGCCGCCGTTGGAGAGGAAATACGGGGGATCGGCGAAAATCATGTCAAACCGGCCATCGGGGTATTTAACGGCAATCGCGTCGAGAAGTTCGAGGCAGTTGCCATGATAGAGCCATAAACCGCGTTGGTCGTCTCGGTATGCTAGCTTTGGTGGAGACGGCGGAACTGGAAAGGCTGTTTCTGCTGTAGGCTGTGAGTCAATATCCTCTGTTTGGGTCGCTCCATTGGCGCCGATTGATCCATCTTCCCTCAGCACAAATGCATGTGTTTCAACCGCCTTATACCTTTTCAAACCATCGCCGTTTCCTGTCGGCGGTGGCGGCGGCTGCTCATAAAGCGCATTGCGCTTCTTACGTATTGACTTCTTTGCCATAACGAGATTCAACATCAAAAACCGACTCTTTTACAAGTCCAATAACGCCGTTTTTCCAAGTTTAGACATCTTTTTCAGAGCGGGATCCGCTGGCGGCCCCGCCAGCGCCAGTGTTGGCGCAATGGATCCTCCGGGGAACCACCGCCCGCTACCGAGTTCGAAGGCTTTTCGGTGGAATGACACCGCCAGCCCGGCAGGGCGGCAGAAAATAGCCCATCGTTTCAACGGGCTGTGGCGAAAGTTCAAAGAGCCGCAAGTCCAGTCAGGACGGAAGCACCTTGCGGCGGCGGGCGGGGTTGGAATTCTTTCGCCCCTGCCGGGGCGGGGAACAGCGCCGCTGCCAAAACCAGTCCTTCCACTCACGCATGGGATACCTGGCATTCCACCGAAAGCCTCAAAAAAACAAAACGGTCCGTACATGGCTTCCAGCGCTCCTTGCCGAAAAGATCGGCAAGGCTTGCCTTTAACCGTTGGTTCGTGATTACTTCGCGGCGGAAAATGACGTTGTTGCCTGATCGGTTTTGGTGGGCCGCCGGACTGGCGGCGGTTTTGGTTGGCCCCGTCCGCGCCGCCGATTGGCCGATGTGGCGGTATGATGCCGGGCACACGGCGAATTCGCCGGAAAAACTTCCCGCCAACCTGACGCTCGCCTGGATGCGCGAGTATTCCCCGCGCGTCCCGGCGTGGGAAGACCCGCTCAACCAGGATTTGATGCCTTATGACCGCTTGTTCGAGCCGATCGTGCTCGGCGAGCGCCTGTTTTTGGCCTTCAACGACCGCGACAAGCTGGTGGCGCTGGACCTTCGCACCGGCGCCGAGCTTTGGACCTTCCACGCCGACGGCCCCATCCGGCTCGCGCCGGCGGGCTGGCAGGACAAGGTGTATTTCGCGTGCGACGATGGCCATCTTTATTGCGTGCAAGCCGGGACCGGCCGGTTGGTGTGGAAGTTTCGGGGCGGGCTTTCGGAGCGCCAGGCGCTGGGCAACGGGCGGCTGATTTCGGCCTGGCCGGCGCGCGGGGGGCCGGTGATCCGCGATGGCACGGTCTATTTCGCCGCCAGCATCTGGCCGTTCATGGGCACGTTCATTTACGCGCTGGACGCCCAAACGGGAAAGGCGATTTGGGTGAACGATGGCACCGGCGCCCAGTATATGAAGCAGCCGCACAGCGCCCCCGCCTTTGCGGGGGTGGCGCCCCAAGGCAGCCTGGTGGCCACCGAGGAAATCCTGCTTGTCCCGGGCGGGCGCTCCGTGCCGGCCGCGTTTAAGCGGGCCAATGGCGATTTTCTCTACTATAACCTCGACGCCTCCGGCAAAGGCACCGGCGGTTCCACCGTCATGGCCAATGACACGATTTTCCTGGTCCACACCCGCGGGCGCGGCACCCGCTCGCACGACCTGAAATCCGGGCGGCGCATCTTCAACTTCGCCCTAAACGAGCCGGTCATCACGAAAAACGGTTACTATTGCGCCGCCGACCAATCGTATCGGGCCAATTTCCTGAACGAAAAACTCGCCCGCTTGGAGGGCGCGGAATATGAGGAGACCAAAAAGCGCAATGAGCTGGCCGACGCGGTGGAAAATGGCGACGCCAAAGCGATTCTCAACGCCAGCAATTACCTGAGCAAGGCGGTCAGGCAAACCGCCAAATACGCGGCGGAAGTGGAGGCGCTGCGCACCAAAGGCCCCGCGCTGGACGCGAAGCAGGTCATTCAATCGTGGTCGTTTCAGCGCGTCCTGAATTGGGAACTCAAGGCCGACGGCTCCGGCGACCTGATCCGCGCCGGCGATGTTTTATATGCGGCGGGCGAGAACTTGCTGTCGGCCATCGAAATTGGCCGGGAAGGCAAGCCGCGCGTCACTTGGTCGCACCCGGCGCCCGCCGGCCGGGTGCGGCGATTGCTGGCCGCCAACGGCATGCTCATCGCCGTCACCCTCGAAGGACACCTGATGGCGTTCGGCTCGCCCCAAAACGCGGCCATCGTGACAGCCACCAAGGAATCCTTCCAATTAATCGCGCCTCAGCCCCCCGCCCAAACACTCGCGCGCGCAATCATCGAAAAATCCGGCGCGCGCGAGGGCTACGCGCTTTGCCTGGGCCTCGAGGAAGACGATCTCCTGGCCGCCCTGGCCCTCGATTCCCAGCTTCACCTCATCGGCGTGGACCCGGACGCGAACAAAATCGAGCGGTTGCGGCGGCGTCTGGACGCCGCCGGGCTCTACGGGAAGCGCGTGGCTTTGCTGGCGGCGGACCCTACCCGGTTTGGCGCGCCGCCTTACCTCGCCAGCCTGATGGTGGTGCGCGGCCCGCTTGCGGACCGGATGGCCGATCCGGTGATTGCCGGCCAAGTCTATGAATCCCTTCGGCCTTACGGCGGCCAATGCTGGATTCTGGCGCCTGCCGACAGCCGCGCAAACCTGCGGGAACAACTCCGCGCCGCGCAATTGGCGAACGCCCGCATCCTGGCGAGCGAACCACAGGACGCGGTCATGGTCATCCGCGAAGGCGCGCTGCCCGGCGCCGCGGATTGGACGCATCAATATGGCGATGTTGGCAACTCGGGGAAATCCGACGACGCCACCGTCAAACTGCCGGTTGGCCTGCTCTGGTTCGGCGGCAACACGCATCTGGACGTGCTGCCGCGCCACGGCCACGGCCCTTCGGAGCAGGTCGCCGGCGGACGCCTTTTCCTCGAGGGGATGGACGCCCTCAGCGCCCGCGATGTCTATACCGGGCGGCGCTTGTGGAAAACCGTCATTCCCGGCCTCGAAACCGCCGGCGTCTATTACGACAACACCCACTTGAGCGATCCGCTCACCACCCTCTACAACCAGCGCCACATTCCCGGCGCCAACGCGCGCGGCGCCAATTTCGTCGCCACCGCGGACAAGGTCTATGTGGCCGTCAGCAATGCTTGCGTGGTTTTGGACGCCGTCACCGGAAACATCATCAGGGCCATCGAATTGCCGGCGCGGGCGGGAGATTCCTCCGTCCGCCGCGAATGGGCCTACATCGGCGTCTATGAGGACGTGCTGCTGGGCGGGACTGATTTTGCGCATTTCAAAAAGCGCTTCGGCGCCACCGCGCTGACCTGGCCGCCGCCCGCCGCCGATCTTTCCGCCTGCAACGGTCTCGCCGCCTTTGACCGCCACTCCGGCCAACTGCTTTGGCAGGTGGACGCGCGGCACAGCTTCCTTCACACCGGCATCGCCGCCGGCAACGGGCGCGTCTATTGCCTGGACCGCCTCCCGCGCAGCGCCGAAGCAAAGCTAAAGGCGCAGAAAAACAACGTCCCCGCCGACTATCGAATTGTCGCCTACGATGTTCGCACCGGCGCGAAACTATGGGAAACCACGAAAAACATTTTCGGCTCGTGGCTGGGTTATTCCAAAAAGCACGATCTCCTGCTGCAAGCCGGCGCCAGCGCGGCGGATCGTTTGCGCGATGAAGTGGACCGGGGGATGATGGTCCTCAACGCCGGCAACGGCGCGCCCGTCTGGCGCCAGCCCGACCTCAAATACAACGGCCCGTGCATCATCCACAACGACCTCATCATTACCACGCCGACCGCCTACAATGTTTCGGCTGGCGCCTTTCACCTGGTGGACGGCAGCCCCTACTGCATCACCAATCCGCTCACCGGCACCGTGCAACCCTGGCGCTTTTACCGCACCTACGGCTGCAACACACCGGTGGCTGCGGAAAACCTGATCACCTTCCGTTCCGGCGCGGCCGGCTTTTACGACCTCGCCAGCCATTGGGGCGTCGGCAACCTGGGCGGCTTTAAGTCGGGCTGCAGCGCCAACCTCATCGTCGCCAATGGCGTCCTCAACGCGCCCGACTACACCCGCACCTGCAGTTGCCCGTATCAGAACCAGACCTCGCTGGCCTTCGTGCCGATGCCCGAGCTGGAAATGTGGACTTACAACAGCGCCGCCTTCAACACCCCCGAGGGCCTGCATATCCGCCGGCTTGGCCTGAACTTCGGCGCGCCCGGCGACCGCCTCGCAGCCGACGGCACCCTCTGGCTCGAATATCCCCTGGACCGCCTCGTCTCCCCGCGCCTGGCCATCTCCCTCAAGTGCGACACCAAAAACCTCGGCGCCCACCTTTTCCGCCGCCACTCCACTGCCGTCACCGGTGACGGCCCCGCTTGGGTTTATGCCTCCGGCGTGCGGGATATTCGCTCGCTGGTCATCGCCCCGCAAACCCTGCGCCCGCTCAAAGCCTACGCCCTGCCCAAACCAACCGCTACGGCGCCAGCCAACCATGGCACTAACCTTGTCAAAGCCGCCGCTCCCGCCGCCCCCGCCCCGCCGCCCAAAGAGCCTAATGACACCTTTGAACTGGTGCAAAACCTCGCCCCGGTCCATTACACCGTCCGCCTTTATTTTTCCGAGCCGGACAACGTCGCTCCCGGGCAAAGGCTGTTCGAGGTCGCGCTGCAAGGCCGGCCGGTCCTCACGAATTTCGATGTCCGCCAGGAAGCCGGCGGGCCCCTGCGCGGCGTGATGAAGGAATTCTCGCGCGTGCTGGTCGTGCGCGACCTCGAAATCCACTTCACGAAAACTTTCAAAGCCAGCCTCGGCCCGGTCCTTTCCGGTGTCGAATTGATTCTGGAAGAAGGACCGTGATTCGCCCGCGGATGGCCCCCGGCGGAAGCCCAAAAGCCAACATCTTCCGCGCCGGTGGCGGGTATCGGGGCCAGTGCTCCGGCGGCGTCGTAAGCCGGCTCCCGGCCGGCGATGTTCGAGACTGCCCGGTTCCGGCGGTCCAGCATGGAGACGAAACCGTTCGTGAACTTGGAACCTTCCAAGGCCTTGCCCCCCCATCAAGCGAAGCACCCAGCGCTCAACCGCTCCGCTTCGGGGGACCTGAGAAAGCGGCGTCTCTGAGCAAATTCCGCTTTTGCCTTGCGCAAAAGGAAGATTTAATGAATCCTTAAATCCATGAAAGAGTTCGATGTGATGACCATCTCGCGGGTGGGACAAGCGACCTTCCCGAAGGCCTGGCGCAAGGCCGTCGGATTGGCCGCCGGCGGCCTTGTGGACGTGCGGTTTCTCAAGGACGGCAAGCAAAGCCTGCTGCTGACGCCAAGGCAGCGAAAGCGAACTGGAGCGGTGGGTCTGGTCGAGGCCATGCGGTCCTGCCCCTCCGGTCTTCCGAAAGTGGAACGGCACCGCCTGCCTTTCAAATGAGCTATCTCATAGATACGGACTGCCTTTCGCTCCTGCGGCGGAAAGGCAAGTCGCGGAAGTTGGAGGCATTTGTTCAGGCCAACGAGGCAGACGTCTTCGTGAGCGTGGTGTCCTGGGCGGAGATCGCCCACGGGATTGCGGGCGCCGCCGATCCGGTGTTCAAAGCGGAGCTCGATGCTTGGCTGGTGAAAACGCGCACGAGCTTGGCGGGCGCCACCGAACCACTTGACGAACCGGTCCTGGTTCGGTGGAAACAACTGCTGTCCGGACTGAAGGCGAAGCACCGAACCATGACGTGCGAGGACTCTTTAATTGCCGCCACGGCTCTGCACCACGGCCATACCGTCCTCACGCGCAATGTGTCCCACTTTGAACCCTCCGGGGTGAAGGTGCTGGACCCGACCGCCTACTGATCCTTGATCCACACCAGCGACCGCCCGCCGCGGTTGAGGCGGGAATAGTTGGGGATGGCCAGCAGCGGGTTGCCGCCCGCCCAGGTTCCCTTGATGACCATCACCCCGCCCAACAGGTCTCCGCGCCATTCGGCGGTCAGGGCCGCCTCCGGCTTGAGCACCCCCTCGACCTCCTGGTCCACGCTTTCCACGTTGTAAATCAGCGGCCCGTAGCGGAGCGCGACCCGGCCACGGGTGGCGGCGATGCGCTGGTCCGCCTTCACCCGCTGCACCGCCAGCGGCACCTCGAACTCAACCTGGTCCCCGGCTTTCCATTTCCGGCTGATGACCGCGTAGCCGTTCTTAAAGTTCGGCTTGACCGGTTTGCCGTTGACCGCCACCGCCCCCAAGCCGCCACCCGACGGCGAATTCGTGTAGAGTTCGCTGACACTGTAATCCGGCGCCCGAATTTTGAGCTCGAACGCCTTGGCGGTGGCAGGGTCAAGCGCCATAACCACCTTGCCACTCCAAGGGTAGTCGGTGGTTTGGGTAACCCGCACCGTCGTCCCGGCCACTCCCGGGACAGTGACCGTGCCGCCGACAAAGAGGTTCACATACAGGCTTTGCGCGTCCCGCGCATAAGTCCAGACCGGCAACTGCAAAAGGGTGCGCGGGATGTTGCCGACACAGCAGGGACAGCCGTGCCAGAGGTAACGTTTGCCGCCGGAATCCAGCGGATTGGTGTAGGTGAAATTTTTGCCTTCGAGGTCCACGCTGCCCAGCACGCCATTATACAGCGTTTCCTCCAGGAGATCGGCGTATTTGGCCTCCCGCCAGGTCGCGTTCAGCCGGTGCTGGAAAAACAGTTCGCCGCAGTTGGCGCAGGATTCGCAGTAGGAATGGTTGGGCAGCGAAAATTCCTTGCCGAACCCCTCCGCCGTTTCCCCGCTGCCCACGCCGCCGGTAACATAATACTTGCGGTTGACGATGCTGAACCAGAGGGACTGCACGGCGCTGTGATAATCAACATCGCCGGTCGCGGCGGCGACATCCGCCATGCCGCAATAGGAATAAACGGCGCGCACCGCGTGGCCCACCGCCTCGTATTGGCGGGTGACCGGCGCGTGGCTCTGATCGTATTCCTCGCCGTTCCGGCGGCTGTCGAGGAGGAATTGGGCCAGCTCCAAATAAGGTTTCCCCTTGCCTGCGCCTTCATGTTCATCCACATAGCGGGCCAGCTTGGCCAGGGCCAGTTCCAATTCCTGGTGCCCCTCATACCAGGCCCGCTTGGGGGCCGGCCCGATGTTGCGGACCCAGCAATCGGCCAGGCGTTTGGCAGCCTCATAGAGGCGCGGGTCCCGGCCGCTGGTCAGGCGGTGGTGGGCGAGGCCGGCCTCGATGAAATAGCCGGCCATGTAGCCTTCGTGGTCGTGCTTGTTGCTCCACCGTTTGCGGCCCTGGATCGTATATTGCGTATGGATGTAACCATCGGGCTCTTGCGCCCCGATCAGCTTGGGCAGCCAGTCCTCCACCGTCCGCCGCATCAGCGCCTGCGCGGCCAGGATTTCCGGGTCCCCCGCCGGGTCCAGCATCAACGCCCAGCACATGGACTCGAAGGTGTTGTAGGTCCAGGTGTTCGCAAACACCGGCCCAATATGCCGGGCGTCGCTTTGCCCCGCCAGTTTGCGGGCTGCCTGGACAAAATTTTCCAGGCCGCCTTCCTTGGTCTGGGGATCCTCAATTTTCCGGATGCAATGGGGAATCCAGTTGACGATCTGGTTTTTCAGGCGCGGCCGCCAAAAGCCGCTGGTGACCGTCCACGTCTGCATGGGCGTCTCGCCCAGCCGGCCTTTGGGCGGCATCGGCTCCACCCGCACCCGCACCGTATCGAAACTTTTCCACTGGCCGTCGTCCGCGCTCAGTTTCAACTGGTATTCGCCCGGCATGGTAAAACGCGCCGCCGTCGCCGCGGCGGAAGCATCGTCAAAAGTCACTGTTCCCGGGCCTGATTCCTTGCTCCAAAGCAAGCGCGGCGCCTGCACCCTGCCATCGTCGCGCACCCAGCCTTCCAGATGCGTCCGACCCGGAAGCATTGCCACCCGGTCCACCCCGGCCTCGACGGCGGGGGGAAAATTGGGTGAACCGCCGGCGTCCAGCACCCGCCATTCGAGCAGGCCGGTGGAAAATTTCTCCTGCCCGTCAAACTCCAGCCGGAGGCGGGTGGTCGTTAATTCCGGGAAGGTGGTGACATTAAACTTATTGGCCTCCAACCCCAGGCCGGCGGCCTGGGGCGCCTCCACCAGCGCCTGGCCGTCCCAGTATTTCAACCGGCAGGCCTTGGGCAGGCGGACGCCGCGGTGGTCGTCAAACCAATAGACCTCGATCTGGCGGGTCTTGACCGGGTGGCGCCACTCGTATTCCACCCATTGCGTGCCGGTTCGCGGCCAGTTGCCGTAAGCCCCGTGCCGCTTGTCGTCCGAATGCGCCGGGGTGTGACCGTCATTGAGGGCCGCGAGCGTTTCGTGCCCGGAAACGAACGAAGTCGCGGGCGTCGCCACCAAAGCGAGGTTGGCCGGGGCTGGTTGCGCCCCAATTGGGCCGGTCGGCAGCATCAGGAGCGCCAACTGGATAATCCGACCATGGTAACGTTCGTTTTTCATCAGTTTTCCGTCTCCGCTTTCAGCGCCGGTTTTTCCCGCATCCATTCGTGCAGCCGCTTGTTCGCGCTCTTTGACGTTCCCATCCCCAGCCGCGCCGCTATCGCCAGCTTCGCCGGATTGGGTTTGTGGATTGCGCGACATCGCGACAGTGGAGATAAAACCATGCCTCATGGCAAATAAAAAATGAACACTGGGATGGTTTGACTCCTGCCCGGCATTGCCAAAGCGCCAGAGGACTGGCGCACTCCACGACACTGGCGCGCGTCCGCAAGCGCCCTTCTCATTAACACCCCGCTTCAGCGGGGTGATGGGAGTTCGGGAACGCAACTCAACGGTTTTAACCGTTTCAGGCTGCGCGCACGATTAAACGGTTGAAACCGTTAAGACCCGCGCTCACCCGCTGGTCACCTGGCTGAAGCCAGGTGTTAATGAAAGGCGA
>Ga0073932_1003863_pt1 | contig 18977 bp, 16 predicted proteins | sample DewCreD2012metaG_FD_76967 | JGI IMG/M metagenome (GOLD analysis project Ga0073932, IMG submission 76967) | Hot spring sediment bacterial and archeal communities from British Columbia, Canada, to study Microbial Dark Matter (Phase II) - Dewar... ...
GCCTGGGCCTGGAGGCCGACCTGCGCCGGGCCCTGGAGCGCGACGAGTTCCGCGTCTACTACCAGCCGATCGTCGCGCTGCGCGACGGCCGCGCGATGGGTTTCGAGGCGCTGCTGCGCTGGCAGCACCCGGAGCGCGGCCTGGTGCCGCCGGACCGGATTATCCCCGTGGCCGAGGAGAGCGGCCTGATCCTGGCCATTGACTACTGGGTGATGAGCGAGGCCTGCCGCCAGTTAAGCGCCTGGCACCGGCAGTTCCCGGTCGAGCCGCCGCTCACGCTGAACGTCAACCTGTCCGGCAAGCATTTCACCCGGCCGGACCTGGCCGACCGGATCGACGCCATCCTGCAGACCTCCGGCGTGCCGCCGCGCAGCCTGCGGCTGGAGATCACCGAAAGCGTGATCATGGAGAACGTCAACCTGGCGATTGTGACTCTCAAACAGCTGCATGCGCTCGGCCTGCAGATCGCGATCGACGATTTCGGCATCGGCTATTCTTCCCTCGGCTACCTGGTGCAGCTGCCCGTGGACACGCTGAAGATCGACCGCAGCTTTGTCAGCCGGATGGCGCAGGAGTCGGGCAAGGCCGAGATTGTCCAGACCATCGTCACGCTGGCCCGGAACCTGGGGATGACGGCGATTGCCGAGGGGATCGAGACGGCCGAGCAGCGTGACCGGCTGGCGGCGCTCGGCTGCGACCACGGCCAGGGTTACCTCATCGCCACGCCCATGGACCGCGAGGCGGCGACGGCCTGGCTGGCCCGCCGGCTGGCGGAGGCCGAGCGCGCCCCGCAGGGGACCGATGTCTGAGCTGTACGACGGCCTGACCCCGGACGACCGTTCGGAAGCCGGACGCCCCGGCTGGCTGACCCTGGCCTGCGTCCTGTTGTTCGCGCCGGCGCTCATCAGCCTGATCAGCGGCCTGTGCTTTGGGCTGCTGGCCGCCGCCGTGGACTCGCTGGGGTTCATGCTGTACTTCCTGCTCCCGCCGCTGCTGCTGGCGATGGCGACGGCCGGCCTGTGGCGGATGCGGGCCTGGGGAGGCGTGACCTACTTCTTCTACTTTGGCCTGGAAGTGCTGAGGAATGTGGCCAGCCTGTTCTCGGGCGGGCTGGGGGTGGGCGGACTGCCGTTCCCGCTGGCGCAGTGCGGGGTGTTCTTGCTGGACGTCAGCCAGGCGCCGGCGCTGGTGGCGGCCGTCAACCTGGTCTACATGCTGCTCGCCGGCTGGCTGGCCGTCCGCGTGCGGCAGTTGTGGCGTTCCGGCCAGCTCAAATAATCAAAGGATCAACCAGATGAGCGAATCCATTGGCTTCATCGGCCTGGGCATCATGGGCCGCGGCATGGCCCGGAATCTGCTGAAGGCCGGTTACCCGGTGCGGGTGTGGAACCGGACGGCGGCGCGCATGGACGAGCTGGCCGCCGACGGCGCCGTTCCCACGGCCAGCCCGGCGGACCTGGCCGCGCAATCCACCGTCATCATCACCTGTGTGAGCGACACGCCGGATGTGGAGGCCGTGCTCCTGGGCGCCGAGGGCGCGCCACCGGCCGTGATCGACGGGGTGCGCGCCGGCGCGCTCGTGATCGACATGAGCACCATCAGCCCGCAGGCCACCCGCCGGATGGCCGCCCGCCTGGCCGAGAAGGGCGCGGCGATGCTCGACGCGCCGGTCAGCGGCGGCAGCGAGGGCGCGGCCCGGGGGACGCTCTCGATCATGGTTGGCGGGCAGGCCGAGGCCGTGGCCCGCGCCCTGCCGGTCCTGCAGGCGATGGGCAAGACCATCACCCACATCGGCGGCCACGGCGCCGGGCAGATGGCCAAGCTGGTCAACCAGGTCCTGGTGGTGGTCAACATGCTGGCGGTGGGCGAGGCGCTGCTCTTCGCGCAGGCCGGCGGGCTGGATTTGCACAAGACGCTCGAGGCCGTGAAGAACGGCGCGGCCGGGAGCTGGATGTTGAGCAACCGCGGGCCGCAGGTGCTGGCGCGCGACTGGCGCCCCGGCTTCATGATCGACCTGCAGGAGAAGGACCTGCGCCTCGTGTTGCAGGCCGCCGACGAGCTGGCGGTGCCGCTGCCGGCCACCAGCCTGGTCTTTCATTATTACCGCGCGCTCCAGGCGGCCGGCCTGGGGCGCGAGGGCAACCACGCGCTGGTGAAGGCGCTGGAGCGGCTGGCGGGTTTTGAGATCGGCGCAAAAACCGACGGCTGACGCAGAAGGCAGGCAGCGGGCAGCGCCCCGTCTCCCGAGCCTGTCAAGGCAGGCGGGACGCCGCCCCGCTGGCCGAAAAAAAGCGGGGATCGCCTATCCAGCGCGCATTCCTGGGCCTCGGCCGTCGTCCCGGTGAAGGCTGATGGCGGCTCGCTCAATCAATCCGGCTCTCCGGCAGCCAGTATCCGTGCCCGCTGGTGTAGACGATGTACTCGAGCGTGGGCGGACCGCCGCCGGCCGCCGTCAGCCGAATATCGCGGATTTCCCCCTGCCGCCGCCGGCCCTTCCACAGAAACGTCACGCGCTCGCGCAGGCGATGGCGCGGCCGGGGCAGCGCGGCCGGATCGAGGCCGGCCGGCCAGGCCGCGCGCTCGCCGGTCCGCTCATCGATCGGCTCCCACTCGCCGCGCTCGCTCCAGTGCGGCACGGGCAGAAAGGCTTCCGTTGCCATCATCCGCCGCGCAGGGCCGCCTCCAGCGCCGCCCTGTGCGCGTCCTTCAGGCCGGCGTAACCGCGCAGCCGCGCCGGGTCCTCCAGCAACTGCGGCAGGTCGCCGTCCAGCCGGCCCTTGAGCCAGGTATCCAATCGGAAGGCCCACAGCCGCTGCCGCACGGTCTCGGCCCGCCGGTCGCGCGGCTTCAGCAGGCGCGTCCCCGCCGCCGCCGCCGCCACCGCCAGTTCGTCGTTCGGCGTCAGCGCCACGGGGTCGAGCGTGGCCGTCTCGCGCTCCGGTTCATAGGTGCAGCCGATCTCTTGAACGACGCCGTTCACGCTCGCTTCCACGCGCGCCGGCCGCGCCACGCCGCGCACAACGATCTGGAACGTGCGTCGGGCCGGGAGCAGGCCCACATCGCCGCGGGCCGGGGCGACGGTGAAGCGCAGAGCGTCCTCGTTCCAGCTTACGCGCAGCTCTGTGACCGCCGAACGACCGCGCCGGTAGTCGGTGGTCACGCCGTCGTCCTCGTACAGCTCAAAGACGTTGTCGGCGCCCGGGAAGACCACGACGGTCAGCGCCTCCGGGTTGGCCGTGCCCTCGGGCTGCGCGGCCAGCGGCACGATGGCGCCGGGCCGGGCGAAGACCGGGATGTGGTCCAGGCCGCCGTAGATCGTCCGCCAGCCTCCGCCCGTGATCCGCTCGCCCGAGAAGAAATCGAACCAATCGCCGGCGCCCGGCAACCAGACGGTCTGCCGGCTCAGCCACGTGTCCGGGTCCGCCGGGGAGGTGAACGGCGCCGCGATCAGCTCGCTGCCGAACCAGTATTGCTGCGCGCAGGCGTAGGCCTCGTCCGCCTCGGGGTGCGAGTAGTACATGGGCTGCACCAGCGGCTGCGCGTGCGCGTGGTCGCGCCAGGCCATGGCGTACAGGTACGGGATGAGGCGGTGGCGCAGGCGCAGGGCGTCGGCGGCGTGACGCGCCGCGGCCAGGCCGCGCCCCCACGGCCGGCGCTCGTGGTACGCCACCTTGGTCGAGTGCAGGCGCAGGATCGGGCTGAAGACCCCGAACTGCACCCAGCGCGTGTACAGCTCATCGTCCTCGACTCCGCCCATGTGCCCGCCGATGTCGTGGCTCCACCAGCCGTAGCCGACGTTGCTGGCCGTGGCCGTGAAGCCGGGCTGGAAGGCGAGCGACTCCCAGGACACGATCGTGTCGCCCGAGAAGCCGATGGGATAGCGGTGGTTGCCCAGCCCGCCCCAGCGCGAAAAGATGAACGGGCGCTTACGGCCGTCGCGGGCCAGGTCGTGGTAGTGCAGGTGGTTGAGCCACCAGAGCGGATCGAGGCCGGGCAGGCGCGTCTGCTGGCCCTGCTGCCAGTCGATCCACCAGAAGTCCACGCCGTCGGCCTCGTGCGGGTGGTGCAGGATCTCGAAGTAGGCGCGGGCGAAGTCCGGGTCGGCCAGGTCGAACGGGATCGGGTCGCCCGCCGCCGGGTCCCGGCCGAGCGCCGCCGCCATGGCCGCGTACTGGGCCTCGTGCGGGTGGACGCCTTCGGCGGGATGCAGGTTGAGCGCGGTCCTCAGGCCGCGCGCGTGCAGCCAGTCGATGAAGCCGCGCGGGTCCGGGAACAGGTCGCGGTTCCAGGTGTAGCCCGTCCAGCCGCTGGCGTCGTTGCCGGTCTGGGTAAGGTGCCAGTCCATGTCCACGATGCAGACCGCCAGCGGCGTCTGGTGCGCGGCGAATGCCTCCACCAGCGCCTTCAGCTCGTCGGCCGAGTACTCCCAGTAGCGGCTCCACCAGTTGCCGAGCGCCCAGCGCGGCAGCAGGCCGGGCCGGCCGGCGACGGCGTAGAAATCGCGCAGGGCGGCGCGGTAATCGCGGCCGTGGCCGAAGACATACAGGTCGCGCGTCTCGCCGGCGCGCGCCGTCAGCCAGCCGCGCTCGTCGAAGACCAGCGCGCGCGAATCGTCCACCACCGCCCAACCGGCGCGCGCCAGCAGGCCCGGCTCCAGGTGGACGCCGCCGCTGGCGTTATCCAGGGTACGCGCCGTGCCGAGCAGGTTCTGAGCCCTCCCGGGTGGGTCGCCGTATTTCCAGGTCCGCCCGGTGGCCTTGACGTGGACCGTCAGGGTGCGCGGCGTGAAGCCTGTGTTGGAGGCCTGGTAGCGCAGCGCCAGGTGCTCGGTCTCCACCTCCAGGTTGTCGCCGTCGCGGGCGACGGTGAAAGCCGGCGCCGGCTGGCGGCGATACCAGAACGCCTGGCTGGCGCGGTCTTCGAACCGCTCGGCCGGGTCGTATTCCAGGCGCAGCAGCCGCGAGGTGAGCACGGTGAACCGGGCGCGCGGCGCGTGCACGACGGCGGCCGGGTCGGCGACGGGTTCCAGCGGGAGTTGAAAATGGGGCAAGGTCATGGCGTTGAAAGAGGCCGGCTGGTTGACGGGTTGGCGTGGTCACTGATTATAACGGTCGTGGGATAATGGCGCGCGTGTTTCAAGGAGAGGCCGATGCGCCTGCGATTTCTGCTGCCCCTCTTCGGTCTGGCCTGGCTGGTGCTGGCAGGCCTGGCGCCGGTTCGACCCGGCGCGGCCCAGGGTGGGGCGCACCGGCTGTACCTGCCCATCATTTCCCGCGCCCCGACCTGTCTGCTCAATGCCCAGGAACAGCAGATCGCGGAGTACATGCGGACCCATCCCGAGCAGCAGCGCCCCTCGTTCATCTGCGACCCGATCCTGGCCCAGGTGGCGCAGGCGCGCGCCCAGGACATGGCCGACCGCGCCTACTTCGGCCACACCAACCCGGACGGCTTCGGCCCGAACTACCTGGTGCGGCAGGCCGGCTACCCGCTGCCGGGCTGGTATGGCAACGCGCCGGACAGCAACAACATTGAGTCGATCGCGGCGGGCAAGGCCACAGCCGCGGACACCTGGAATCAGTGGATGGGCTCAGCCGGCCACCGCACCCACCTGCTCGGCCAGCACCCGTTCTGGGCGGATCAGATCGAGTACGGCATCGGCTACGTGGCGAAACCGGGCAGCCCGTACACGCACTACTGGGTCGCGATCACAGCCAAACGCGAACCCTGAGGAGAGGTATTGATGATGCGCCGCGCCCTTCCCCGTGTCGTGCTTGTCGTCGTGATCGCGGCCGCGGCCGTCCTCGGCGTGCTGCTGGCCCTGGCGCGCCCGGCGCCCGCGCACCCGTATTTCGCTCAGTTCGCGCGCTACCCGCTGGTCATCGCGCACGCCGAGGACACCGGCACGGGTCTGTGGCCCGGCGACACCTTCGCGCACCTGGACGGCGCGGCGGCGCTGGGCGTGGACGTGCTCGAGATGAACGTCCACATGACGCGCGACGGCCACATCGTCCTGATCCACGACGACACCGTGGACCGGACCACGGACGGCGCCGGCACGGTCTGGGAGCTGACGCTGGCCGAGGTCCAGGCGCTGGACGCCGCGTATCACTGGTCGCCCGATGGCGGCCGGACCTTCCCGTATCGCGGACAGGGGCTGACCATCCCGATGCTGGCCGAGGTCTTCGAGAAGTATCCGGATTACCCGATGATCGTGGAGATTAAGCAGGAAACGCCGTCGCTGGCGGAGCCGCTGTGCGGCCTGATCCGCCAATACGGAATGGCGACGCGGGTCATCGTGCCGTCGTTCAGCGACCGGGCGATCCAGGCGTTCCGCCGGGCCTGCCCGGAAGTGGCCACGGCCGCGGCCCGCGACGAGGTGACGGCCTTCGTGCTCCTGAATTATGCGTTTCTGGCCGACACGGTCTCCCCGGCTTACCACGCCCTGCAGGTGCCGGAGCGCTCATCCGGCATCACGGTGGTCACGCCGGCCTCGGTGGCCGCCGCGCACCGCCGGGGCTTGCAGGTGCATGTCTGGACCGTCAACGACCCCGCCGATCTGCGGCGTTTCATCGCCATGGGCGTGGACGGGATCATGACCGACCGGCCGGACGTGTTGATGGAAATGTTGGGGCGTTGAATGTCGAGACGCCCCGCCGGGGCGTCTCGACGCATGACCCGCCGGGATGTTCGGGGATTACGGGACCCAATTCGACAAGACCGTCAACGTGCGTTGCGCCTGCGTCGGGTCGTTGTTGGGCAGGTGGACGCGGAAATTGTGCGGGCCGCCCATGTCGCCGTGCATCATGAATTCCATGGCCAGGGTGGTGGATTGGCCGGGCTGGAGGACCATCGCACCGATGGTCGCGGCCGGCGGTCAACACCCCTCCACTAATTCCACCCACGGCGGCTCGCTGAACCGCAGCGGCTGATCGCCGACATTGGTCAGCCGGAACTCGGCCGTCACCCACTTCCCCAGGGGCACCTCGCCGAAGTCGATGACTTCGCGGTCCACCTTGAGGCGCGGCTCGCCCGTGACCTCGATGGCGGCGCCACCGCTCGCGCCGCGGCCCTGAAAGAGCGCGAACAGCGCCGCGCCCAGCAGCACCACGCCGCCGACGATTACCAGCAGCGGCCCTGCGCCGCCGCCGCTCTTATTGCGTCGCATCTTTCTCTGGCTCATCTCCGCCTCCAGTCTTTAGGGGCTCGTACTCAAACTGAAACGTCCACAAATAATCAGTCAGCGCCCACAGCTGCGCGTCGGTGAAGATCGGGCCCCAGTACGGCATACCGGTGCCCATCCCGCCGCGCAGCAGCTTGCCGTGCAGGACCGCCGGCGGGGCGGCGAGCATATGGGCCGGGTCGGTGAAGTTGGTGGGGGCGACGGTGTGCGCGCCAAACTCGGCCTGCGCGGCGTGGTCGTTGTGCGTCAGCGACTCGGCCAGCGGGCCGTCGCCAGCGCCCTGCTCGCCGTGGCAGTCGGCGCAATGCTCCGCGTACAGCCTCCGGCCCTCGGCCAGCGCGGCCGGCGTGGTCTGGCGCGCCCACAGCCAGGCGACGGCGTCCCAGGTCTCCTGCTCCGTCAACGATTGCGCCGCCGGCTCGGCGCGCAGCGCGCTCCAGACCTCGGCCGGGCTGCTGGCCTGGTAGAGGCCGGGCGTCAGATAGCGCTCCGGCAACTCGAGACTGAGCGCGGCGCCGCGGCTGGCGGAGGGGCGTTCCGACGGGACCGGGGCCGGCGCGCGGGCCGCGTCCAGGTCCAGGCCCAGGCGCACGTACAGGGGCGCGTCGCCGGGCGCCGCCGGCGCGCCGCCGACGACCTCGATTGTCCCGCGCATGCGCCAGTGGGCGGCGCTGCATGGGCGCGTGCAATAGAACAGGTACTTGCCCGGCCGTGTGAACGTCACGGTCAGCTCGCGCGCCTCGCCGGGCGGCAGGGCGACGGCCGCGTCCGTCATCTGGCCGATGGCGAAGCCGTGCGCCATGTCGTCCGCGATCAGCCGGAATGTCACCGGCTGGCCGGCCCGGACCGTCACCGCCCCCGGCGACCAGCCACCCGCCTCCGGTATCCGGGCGCGCAGTTCCACGCGCTGCCCGCCGGCCGCAAACCAGGTGGAGAAACCAGCGGCCATGACCCCGAAGGCCAGCGCCGCCGGCAGGCCGAAGTAGGCTAAGTAAACTCCAATCTCACGCCAGCGTTGCATGGTGTAAAAGACAGATCACAGATAGCAGATGGCTGTTGGCGGACGGCGGACGGCGGATGACAGACTACAGACTACAGACTACAGACTACAGACGGCAGACCTTCGTATTCCTCTTCGCGCCTTTTCGCGCCTCTTCGCGCCTCTTCGCGCCTCTTCGTGGATTCCTCAGGGCATATTCGACGGCCCATATCTCGAATACGTCAGGTCCACGTAAGCCTTGATCTCAGGGACCGTCCGGCCCTCGTCCAGCAGCCGCATCGCGTCGAGCGTGATATCCACGCAGATTCCGCAGCCCAGGGCGTGCGTGTCGAACTCCAGCTCCGTCTCCGACCTGCGCCCGGCCACGTAACAGGCGTAGTTGGACGTGTGCCCCATCGATCCACAGCCGCAGTAGCAGGGCAGCTGTTGGAGCACAGCCGGGTTGGCGGCCGCAAAGCGGTAGGCGTCCTGCACCGCGGTCGGCGCGTCCTGGACCTCCCTCGGCATGTCATGGAGGTCCGCCAGCGGGAACGAGTGGCCAGGGTCCGCCGCGCCGCAACCGGCGAGCGACGCGCCAAGGCTGGCCAGGATGGAGAGCAGGGCGAAGGGGAGGTTGATCGTGCGACGGAGCATGTGAGACCTCCGGCAAGAGATGCAGGTAATTTATCTCGGACTCCACGCCGATGTTAGTGACAACATTCACCAAATTGGATGAGATTTGGTCAGTATGGTTAGATGAAACGAGATTTGTCCTCGTTTTGTCCGGCGGCTGTCTTATCCGGATGACAACCAGGGCGCGCCAAGCTCTCCCAACTGTTCCCCAACCTGAAACGACCCTATAATGCCCATAACCAGACCAGCATAGACTTTGAGGCCCGGCTGTGCTTGCCCATTAGCCAGGCCCACTAAGTCTGGATGTAGATGATGGTTATGCAAACTTTGCTGCGCTACCGATCCTTTCTCCAACACTTATTCGAGCCGCGGCCTGGCGGTGGTAAGTCGCGCGGGCAGAGCCTGGTGGAGCTGGCCCTCTTCCTCCCCATCCTGCTGATGCTCCTGGGTGGGCTGGTGGAGTTCGGGTTCGCCCTCAACCGCTATATCAATATTGTCGAAGCGACCCGCGAAGGCGCGCGTTTCGGTGTGGACGGCCAGCCCGACCCGGCGCAAGGCGGCCGGGACCTGATCCCGCCGCCCCCGGTGCCGGGCGGCGTCTCCAACATGGACTGCGCCACGACGTCGGACTACTACGCGCAGATCGCGTGCGTGGTGATGGGGGCCGCGCAGCCCATCAGCCTGACGGAGGCCAGCGACGACATCGTCATCACAGTCGCCCGCGTCTATCGCGATCCGCTGTGCGAGCCCAACACGCCCACGCCGCCGTCGTCGGTGGATTGCGTCACCCGCATCCTGCCCGACCCGCAGGGTCTGTGGCCTGACCCGCCCCAGGACCCTGCCCCGGGCGAGGAACCCGGCCAGTGGCGCTGGGCCGGGAACTTCTCGTCGCGCTTCAATCGGGACCGTCTGCAGAGCTTTATTGACGCCAACGCGCTCAGTTCCGGCGTCCTGGTGGTGGAGACGACCTACTTCTACGAGTTCGTGCTCAAACTGCCCTGGATCACGATGTTCATGCCGAATGAGAACGGGCTGGAGTTCTACACGTACACCATCGTCCCGGTGACGGCCGGCGAGCCGCGGCCCACGCCCACCAACACCCCCACCCGCACCAACACCCCCACGGTGACGCGCACGCCGACGCCCGCCGGCACCGACACCCCCACCGTCACGGTCACGCCCACGGTGACCGAGACGCCCACGCCGACCGAGACGCCCACGGCCACCGCCAGCCCCACGGCCACCGACATTTGCCGGCCGGGCTATGTGGACCCGCTCCAGTCGCAGTTGAACGTCACCAACAACCCGGCCTGGGCCGACAACGGCACCGACCCGGACCGCAGCGGCGTGATGGGCGTCACCGTGCTGCTGTTCGACGAGTGCGGCATCCCGATCACGGATGGCCGCCCGGTCACCCTGCTCTCGTCGCGGCCCACGACGGACACGGTCGCCATCAACACCGTCCTGGGCAACCAGTACGTCTTCGACGTCGTCTCCTCTCAGGTGGGCACCAGCACCTTCACGGCCTCAGTGGACCAGCAGAACCCGCCCAGCGGCCTGACGGTCGCTATCGTCGGCGCGGCCAACACCGGCAACTTCGTGTGCGTCTCCGGCGTCCGCGAGGTGGGCACCAACCCGAACACGCTGCAGATCCGCTACACCAACCCGTCCGTGCCGGCCAAGAACCGCCGCCTGGTGGGCCTCAACCTGGTCTGGCCGGCGGGCGCCTGGCCGGTCAACAACATCAGTTTCGGCAACGCCGCCAACATTATCTGGACCGGCCCGGCCTCGCCGACCTCGCTCGCGATCGGCAGCACGCAGTGGACGGGCGTCAACCGTTCCATCGTCACCGGGACGTTCCGGCCGCTGCAGCTCAACTTCAGCGGACCTATCACGCCGGCCAGCGGCTCGTGGACCTACTCCATCGTCGCCACCTGGGACAACGGCGCCAACTCCGGCCAGTGCCAGTCGCTGCCCGTGGTCGTCACTCTGCCGTGAAACCTATGAACCCACCCCTGCCCGCCCCCCGCCCGGTCCCGGCCCGCCGCCGCGAAAGCGGCCAGGCGCTGGTCATCATTGCCGCCTCCTTCATCGGCCTGGCGGCTTTCATCGGCCTGGCCATCGACCTGGGCATCCTGATCGTCAACCAGGCTCACCTGCGCCGCGCGGTGGACTCGGCCGCCATCGCCGCCGCCGGCCAGTTGCGCGAGGGGCAGGATTTCCGCAAGATCGGCCAGTTCGCGGCCCAGTTCATCCGCCTCAACAACGTCGACGTCGCCACCATCGTCGTCCAGCAGTGCCTGCGCGACCCGATCAGCGGCGTGATCAACATCAACCAGTACACCACCGCCCCCACCGAGACCGTCCAGCTCCTCGCCCTGACCGACGTCGATCCGCGCATCCAGGCCGTCTGCAACACCAGCACGCCGCGCAAGCAGATCCGCGTCGAAGCCGAGGTCGACGTGCGCTTCTCGTTCCTGCCGATCATCGGCCTGTTCGGGACCACCATCCAGGCCGAGGCCGTCTCCGAGGCCGCCTCGCTGGACGTGGTCCTGGTGATCGCCACCGGCGAGACGATGGGGCAGACCACCTATCCGCGCAGTTCGTGCTTCGGGCGCGAAGTGAACTCCGACGTCTGCACCGGCACCTTCGACCCGAACGTGAGCCCGGCCTGTAATGCCAACGCCGGGCCGGAGTTCACCAAAATGCCGGAGGACGACCCGCTCCAGCACATCCCGGCCGACCCGTCGATCCCGGCCAAGTGCCGGCCGTTGTGGGACGCCAAGCAGGCGGCCAAACGCCTGGTGGACACGTTGTACGCCGGCTTCGACCGGGTGGCCGTGGTGGGCTACGACACGTACGCCCAGATCTACGAGATCGGCAGCCAGGCCCTCAGCCTGAACCTCGGCCAGCGCGCTACGGCCTCCAGCGACTCCACCGGCGCGTACGCCGCCATCGACAGCATGACCCTGCGCAACACGCCGCTCCTGCCGGCGGACTACGGCCAGTTCAGCCCGCTCAACATCGCCTGCGTCTCCGGCAACCCGACCGCCGCCGCCTGCTTCCAGCCGGACCCGAACAACGCCGTGGCCTCCAACTGCGCCGGCTGCGGCCTGCGCGTCGCCACCAATATCCTCAAGAACACCGGCCGCCCGGAGTCGCTCTGGGTCATCGTCTTCCTGTCCGACGGCTACACCAATATGACCGACGTGGCCGACGACTTTGTGCCGGGGCGGGCCGCCAACCCGCTGGAGAGCATGGGCAGCGATTTCGACGCCGCCAGTTATCCGAACGGTTTTTGCCCGGGCGCGGTCGGCGAGAACGCCGGCGATTACGGCGAGCGGATCTGGACCAGCCCGATCTGCCTGCAGGGCAACTACGACATCAACGAAAACGGCACCGTGGAAGGCCTCGAGCCGTTCACCATCAACCCGCGCATCCGGTTTTGCGGCCCGTACCACCCCGGCGGGGCCGGCACCTGCCCGCCCGGCTCCATCTACGTCGGCGACTCGGGCTATACGGAGGCGTACACCTTCACCATGCCGTCCGGCATCACCTACACCGGCGTCACCACGCCGTTCGTCTACAACGCCTACGACTACGCCCTGGACATGGTGGACTTCGCGGCCCTGACCACCCGCTGCCCGGAGGGCGTGGCCGAGGCGACGTGCAACGGCGGCGCGCTGCAGGCCGGCGGCCTGGCGAGCCGGTACAACGCCAACGAGCAGAAGGGCAAACCGGCGGCGGCCGGCGGCGACAACCTGGCCGGCACGAACATCGTCATTTATTCCATCGGCCTCGGTCCGGAGGTCGTCGCCTCGTCGCGCCAGGGTGAGACCCTGCTGCGGTACATGGCGGCTGTGGCCGACGACGGCGACCGCGTCACCGACCCCTGCGCCGGGGTCCCGTCCGGCGCCAACTGCGGCAACTATTACTTTGCCCCGGATCCGACCGCGCTGGGGCCGGTGTTCGAAGATATTGCCCGCCGCATCTTTACGCGGATCACACGGTAGGTGAGAGATGAGCCTGTTGAAAAAACGCGCGCCATCGAAACGCAGCCTTGGCCAGGGCCTGGTGGAGTTCGCGCTCGTCCTGCCGATCCTGTTGGTCCTGATCTTTGCCATCATCGAGTTCGCGCGCCTGTTCGCGGCCTGGCTGGCCGTCCAGAACGCGGCGCGCTTCGGCGTGCGCTACGCCATCACCGGCCAGTTCGAGAATGTGCCGCTCGAGAAGCCGTACTGCGAGATGGCCACCAACTTCTACCTGACGCACGACGCCGACGGCAACCCGGCCCCGCCGGCCGTGGCCTACCTGAGCGCCGGCGACGATACGGCCCTCAACCCCTTCATCGAAGGCCCGGACGCGCCCTACGCCGATGAGCCCTACGACTGCGAGGTCCCGCGCGGCATGCCGGGCGGGCTGGTGCCCAACTATCAGGAGAAGACCGAGAAACTCCAGGACTTCGCGCGTCTGCTCTCCATCTACGATAACGCTCGCGCCGGCGCCGTCGCCATCAGCGCCGACCCGGCGGTCAGCACCGATTACCCGAACTACATCAGCAATCCGACGACGACCTTCTCCCAGAACTACCGCGGCCTGCCGCAGCGGCCGGGCTATCTCGATATCTCCATCTGCAGCTCGCGCGGCGGCCGCGACCAGAACCCGTGGAGCTACACGCCCAAAGACCAGCCCTCCGACGCGGACGAGCTGTACCGCTTCCCGGCGCCGTGCGCGGTGCCGCTCAGCACGAACCCGTCCCAGTTTATGTTCAAGGATGACCCCGGCGGCCCGGGCAGCCTGGTGGAAGTAGCGGTGACCTTCCGCCATCCGCTCATCACGCCCTTCCTCAGCAGCGTCTGGCCGTCGATCCAGCTCACCGCCCGGCGCGAGGGCATCGTCGAGTCCTTCCGCAAGGCGCGCGATGTCGTGCTGCCTGGCAGCTCCGGCGGCCTGATCCCCACCTGGACGGCGACGCCGACGATCTCGCCCACGCCGACGATCTCGCCGACGCCCACGGTCACGCCCACACCCCTGCCGACCGGCACCATCACGCCGACGCCCACGGCCACCGCCACGGCCACCTCTACGCCCACGGCCACGCCGCTCAACACGGCCACCGTCACGGCCACCCCGAACTGCGCGCTCTACTCCATCGGGACGGGCTCGCTCGGCACGTGGAACTCGCCCGCCCGGCGGCGCATCTCGTGGACCCTGAACTCGGGGGCCTCCAACCCGCCGACGACGATCACCAGCATCAGCTTCACCTGGGGCTATTACGACTCGATCTCGACCGACACCGTCAACGCCTTCCGCTTCCGCGGCAGCAACGTCAGCGGCGGCACGTACACCAGCACCGGCAACTCGCCCACGGGCTGGAGCGGCGGCACCACCCAGCAGACCGAGACCGACGGCACGACCACCTTCGAGGTCCGCTTCAACAGCCAGCTCGGCGACTGGCCGGCCAGCGTGAACCAGAGCCAGTTCGGCCTCACGCTCGTCCTGGCCAACGGCTGCACGGTGTCCCGCAGCGGCACTAACCCGACCATCACGCCGACGCCGACGATCAGCCGCACGCCGACCATCTCGCCCACGCCGACGATCAGCCGCACGCCGACCATCTCGCCGACGCCGACGCGCACGCCGACGATCACGCGGACACCGACCATCACGCGCACGCCGACGATCACGCTCACGCCGACCATCACCCAGACGCCGACGCGCACGGCCACGCGCACCATCACGCCGACGCGCACCATCACGCGCACGCCGACCATCTCGCCGACGGCGACGCGGACGGCGACGCGGACGCCGACTGTCCTCACGCCGACGCGCACCATCACGCCGACATCGCCGCCGACCAATACGCGCACCATCACGCCGACGCGCACCATCACGCCGACGCCTACGTCGACGTCGGCTATCGTCAATACCCCGACGCCGACGCGCACCATCACACCGGCCCCGTCGGCCACGCTGCCGTGCCCGTACATCCCCGGCTCGCCGAACGCCCTGCTGTACTGCAACGGCAACGGTTTGAAGCCGGGCGTCACGCCGCCGCCGCCGTAACCCGCGCTGCGGCCCCGCCCGTTGTCGAGAAGCCCGGCCAACCAGGCCGGGCTTCTTGCTTGTTTCTCGCCCTGATTGCCGTCCCGCCCCGCCCGGCTTAGAATGAGGCCCGATGGCCGCTTCCTCACCCTCCGCCCGCGCCTGGTGGTCGCGCCGGTCCTGGCCGGCCTGGGCCGGGCTGGCCGCCGGCTACATCGCGCTCTACGGCCTGTGGCTGCTGATCCGCCCGCCGGTCCCCGCCGCGCATGCGCTCGGCCAGCTGAGCCTCGTGCTCCCCGGTCTGCTGGCCGCCCGCGCCGCCCTGGCGCTGCGCCGATCCCCCCGCCTGGCGTCGGGCGCGCGGCGTCTGTGGATGTTCCTGGGCCTGGCGCTCGCGTTGTGGACGGCGGGCGGCGGCCTCTGGCCCCTCTACCGCCTCCTGGCCGGCGCGCGGCCCCCGGTGCCCTCCCTGGCCGATCCGGTCTACATGGCCGGCCATCTCCTGGCCCTGGCCGCGCTGCTCACCCTCCCCATCCTGCCGCGCGCCTCCCTCGGACGCGTCCGCGTCCTGCTGGACCTGTTCACCCTCTCGGTGGTCGGGCTGGCGCTGGGCTGGGTGCTGCTGTTGCAGCCGGTGCTCTCCGGCCTGGCGGAGCGCCCGGCCGAGACGCTCTGGACCGCCGTCTACCCGGCGCTGGACCTGGCGCTGCTGATCCTGATCTTCAACCTGGCCCTGGTCGTGGAGCCGGCCGAGGGCCGTCCCGCGCTCGGCTTTGTGGCAGCCGGGCTGGCGGCCGTGGTGGTGGCAGACCTGGCGTACACCTACCTCGGCCTGCGCGGCCAGGTGGACGACGACACCCTCTTCGACCTGGGCCGCCTGATCGGCTTCGCGCTGCTCGGCCTGGGCGCGCGGCTGCAGGCGGGGCCGGATCCGGTCGCCGCGCCGGCCGCGCGCTGGCGCTGGATCAGGCGTCTGCAGGCCAGCCTGCCGCTGGCCGCCGGCATCGCCTTCGGCTGGTACACGACGTTGGACTGGCAGACCACCGGGACGCTCGACCCGGTGGCGGCGCTGACCACGGCCGTGCTGGGCGTGGCGCTGGTGGCGCGCCAGGGCGTCATCGCCGGCGAAGTGGAGCTGGGGCAGTACGCCCAGTTGGTGGAGGGCGCCGCCGATCCCGCCTTCATCTGCGACGCGCGCGGCGCCCTGCGCCTGGCGAACCCGGCGCTGGCGGCGGCGCTGGGCCGCGTCCAGCCCGAGGAGATCCTCGGGGCGTCGCTGTTTACGCTGATCGTCCCGGAGGCGCTGCCGCCCGAGTTGCGCGTGCCGCCGAGCGGCTTCTCGCCGCTGGTGCTGGAGGGCGGCTGGTCCGGCGAGGTGCGCCTGCGCCGCACTGACGGCTCGGACTTCCCCGTCTATTTGTCCCTGCGGCCGGTGCCGTCTGACCCCGGCGCGCGCCCCGTGCTGGCCGGCACCGCCCACGATCTGAGCGTCCAGAAGCGCCAGCAGGCGGCGCTGGTGGCAGCTTACGAGGCGGCGGCGGCGGCGCGCCGGACGGTGGAAGAACTCAACGCACAGCTCGAGGCCAAGGTCGACGAGAAGACGCGCAGCCTGAGCGAGGCCTACGCCCAACTGGAGCGCCAGAACGAGGCGCTCAAGACGCTCGACCGGCTGAAGTCCGAGTTCGTGTCGCTGGTCTCGCACGAATTGCGCGCGCCGCTCACCAACATCGGCGGCGGGATGGAGCTGGTGCTGGCCCTGGGCGCCGACCTCGGGCCGCGCACCCGCGAGCGCCTGGCCCTGGTGCAGGCCGAGGTCCGCCGGCTGAGCCGCTTTGTGGAAACCATCCTGGACCTCTCGGCCCTGGAGGCCGGGCGCCTGCCGCTGACCCCGGCGCCGCTGTCGCTGGCCGACGTGGCGGAGGCTCTGCGCGCTCAGCTCGCGGCGACGCCCCACGGGCGCCGGCTGAGGCTGGCGCTCCCGGCGGACCTGCCGGCGGTGCTGGCCGACGAGCGCGCCCTGTCCAGCGTGCTGTTTCACCTGGTGGACAACGCCCTCAAGTACGCGCCGGACGGCGAAGTGCTCATTACGGCCGAAGCCGCGCCGGCAGAGGCCGGCCGGGGCCGCGTGCGCGTAGCCGTCTCCGACCACGGCCCCGGCATCTCACCCGAGCAGCGCGCCGCCATCTTCGAGCGTTTCCAGCGCCTGAACGCCGGCGATGCGCAGGCCGTGTACGGGCATGGCCTGGGCCTGTACATGGTGCGCCAGTGGCTGCGGGCCATGGACGGCGACATCGGCGTCGACGACGCGCCCGGCGGCGGCGCCCGCTTCACGTTTGAGTTGCCGGCCGCCGAAGACGAGGTTTAGCGGGCCATGACCGACAAGATCCTGATCGTCGATGATGACCCCACGTTGCGCCGCCTGCTCGGCGAGTTCCTGCAGAGCGAGGCCTTCGCGGTGACCGCCGCGGCCAGCGGCCCGGAGGCGCTGCGCGAGTGTTACCGCGCCCGGCCGGACCTGGTGGTGCTGGACGTGATGATGCCGGGCATGGACGGCTGGGAGACCTGCGCGCGCCTGCGCGAGATGGCCGACCTGCCGATCATCCTGCTGACGGCCAAGGATTCCGAAACCGACAAGCTGCGCGGTTTCCGCCTGGGCGTGGATGACTACGTCACCAAGCCCTTCAGCTTCGCCGAGTTGAGCGCCCGCATCCGGGCGGTGCTGGCGCGCAGCCGCGCCAGCCGGCCGGCCTCCCGCCGCCTGTATACGCTGGGCGACCTGGCCGTTGACCTGGACCGGCGCACGGTGGAACGGGCCGGCCAGCCCGTCACCCTCACCCCCACCGAATTCCGTTTATTGGAGTCGCTCTTGCAGCGCGAGGGACAGGCCGTCTCGGAGGCGGCGCTCACCCAGGAGGTCTGGGGCGATTACAAGGCGCCGGACGCCGGCGGCGTGCGCCGCTATGTCTGGCTGCTGCGGCAGAAAATCGAGACGGACCCCGCCAACCCCCGGCTGCTCCTCACCGTCCGCGGCTACGGCTACCGCGTTGCGATCCCCTCGTAGAACGGGCAATAACACTGGAACCCGAGCGCCTGGTAGACGCGGAGCGCGGCGGCGTTGGTCTGAGCCACGTTCAGGGCGATGGTCCGCAGGCCGGCCTCCGCCAGCGCCCGCGTCACGGCCGCGGTCACCGCCCGGCCCAGGCCCCGCCCGCGCCGGTCACGCCGGACGTACACGTTGCCGATCGCGCCCAGGCTCAGCCTCGTGGAGCGCAAGTGGGTGCCGGCCGCCGCCATCAGCGCGCCGGCCTCCCAGACGCCGAAGAAGACGCCCTGTTCCACCTGGCCGCGATTGAAGAAATCGGGCGCTTCGCCCGCGGCGGCGCCGTCCGCGTAGAGCGCCTCCAGCGCCTCGAAGTCCTCCACTCGCACCGGCCGGATGGCCTCCGCCCACGCGGCGGCGGCGGCGCGAAGATCGCCGCCCGCCCAAACCAGGCGCCACATCGCCTGCAGCGGACCCACCGTGCGCCGCGCCTGGATAACGGGCAGGACCTCCGGGCGGACGAGCAGGTACAGTTCAGGCTCGTCGATCTCGTCCAGCAGGGCGGCCAGCGCGTCCGGCGCGCCGAGTGTGAACAGCACCGGCCGGCCGAAACCCCGGTACACCAGCGCCAGCGCCGACCCGTCCGGCGTCGCGCGCCATTCGGCGTGGCGGGCGTGCGGCGGCTCGAGGTCGCCCAGGGCGTACACGGCCCAGTTTCGGTCGCGTTCCAGGAGGGCGCGGATCTGGTCCGGTTCCGTGAGGGGGGGCATGGTTGCCGTCAGCCGTGGACTGCCGCCGGCTGCTCGCCGCCGGGCCTCTGCTTCCGCCAATACCGCTCAAAGCGCTCGATCTGCCGCCGGATGTACCAGATGTGCGGGTCGGCCCGTCTGCGGCCCTGGCGCAGGCGCTGCATGGCGGTCTCGGCCGTGTCGCCCATGGCGATCAGGATGCAGGCGGCCATGGCCACGCTGCGGTGCCGGCCGTGCTTGCAGTGGACGAAGACGCGCCCGCCCTGGCGGATGACGTCCAGCGCCGCCTCGACGCCTCGGACGAACGTGGGCGTGGGGATCGGCGTCACCGGCGAGTCCACCGTGCGCAGC
>Ga0073932_1003881_pt1 | contig 18940 bp, 17 predicted proteins | sample DewCreD2012metaG_FD_76967 | JGI IMG/M metagenome (GOLD analysis project Ga0073932, IMG submission 76967) | Hot spring sediment bacterial and archeal communities from British Columbia, Canada, to study Microbial Dark Matter (Phase II) - Dewar... ...
CTTGGAAGCCTTTGCCGACGGTTACGCCTGCGATGTCGATGTATTGGCCTTCTTTGAAGACTTCCTCTGGCGTGACGGTTTTGCCGAGGAGTTGTTTGGCGTAGTCGATTTGTTGCTGAATGGTTCCGCCGCCGATTTGGATTTCACAGGCTTCGGGTTTCTTCTTGGAGAGGCTAGTTTGTGTGGGTTGTGTGGCGGTTATGACTCGAACTACGTCGGTTCGGTCGACGTTGTCTTGGATTTTTTGAAGCATGGCGTCTGTGTCAAAGGTGTCAGGTAAAACCATCAATCGGTCCAAACTTGCTGGTGCTTCTTTCATCCACGCTTCAGTTATGTTGTGGAGTCCGTATGGTGTTTTCTGGTAAGTTCTTATGCCACAAACAAGAATTGGTGGCGTTTCTAGTATGGTTGCTGCTCGCATGACTTCTTTACCAAAGTTCGGTGAACGCTTCCTATCTTCGATAGTAAACACGTAGGTCATGCCTGCTTTGTAGGAGGTGAATCCTAAAAGCCTAGGTGAATCTGACTTTATCTTAGGCCAGTATCGAATTCGCGCTAGTGGTTTTTTAGCGCGGTGCCTAGGTAAATAAGCTAGTGAACCATGTCTTGGAGCATGATGTTTTCGATGTCCCATAGAGTATCCGCTTCGCGCCTTTAGCAAATAGTACATTGGGTTATAAATGTTGCCATTAAAAACGCAAAAGCATGGTTGTATGTGACTGAAAAACAAATTCGCCAAGTTGGAGGGTTCCTAGCGGGGCAAAGTTGCGGTAGTGGTTAGCTATCGTTTGCAACACTACCAAAGAAACGGAGACTGCTTTTGTATTTGGCTGTTACAGCTGAGCATTGTAACTGCTATATCATAATTCTGTAAACAGCAACATAAAACAGACAAAGTGGCAAATTACTGCTTTTGCTTCACCCAAATCCGAAACAGTTTCTCGCGGCTCTGCCCATAACAGCTAGACTCAGATGCAGCTATCTCCTCAAACTCAACATTCTCAGACCCTAAAACTTCGCGATACTGCTCCAACCAATTAATAAAATGCAAACCTCCGCCTACATAGACCTTAACCCAACGAACGCCATTCTCATCAACCTTTTCTGTGACCGATTCTTCTGTTGGATCTATACATACATCGGGCATAAGCTCAACCCTAACTTTGTCGTGTACTTACCTTTTAAAAACATGGCGATGTACCTATTGATTTCTGCACTTAAAGTCGCTGTTTGCTCTTTATGTTTTTTTTGAGTAGTTATGTTTAAAGGTGTAAGAAGGCAATAAAGTAATACGTGGTTAACGTATGGAATCTGAAGTGGTAGTAACAAAGAAAGGTCAGACAACCATTCCTGCGAAGCTCCGCAAAAAATTCAAGATTGAAGAAGGCACACGCTTAGAAGTCGTCGAAACAGAGGAAGGGATACTCTTAAAACCCAAAAAATCCTTCTGGGACCTGATCGGGTCAGGGGCACCATACGCTACTGTTGAAGAGGTAAAGAAAGAACTAGACAAGATGCGAGCGGAAGATGTCTAAACGCGTCTACGATACACGTTTTCTTGCTGAAGCACTTTATTCCAAAGACCTCGCTTTTCAAAAAAGGGCTGAGGCAGAAAAGAGAAACCGTGAAAGGTATATTTCTACAGTGGCAGTGCATGAACTTTACCGCCTAACGTTAATGCGTGAGGGCAGAGAAACCGCCAAGCTTCGAATATCGCTGTTAAATAAAACATTCAAAGTTATCCCCGTCGATGAACACATTGCAGAGTTGTCCGCTGAGTTGAGACAAAAATATCAGCTTTCAATGGGAGACAGCATGATAGCCGCTACAGCAGCCATGCTAAATGCTGTTTGCGTCTCAGACGACCCCCATTTTAAGCAGATCAAAGAAATCCACACAACATGGGTGTAACTTAAAATCGCTGGGAAAGTCTGTCCCCATTTAGTGGTCGGACGAACTTAAAATTGAATTAGCCGAAAAAGAGAGAGGTATATTGTTGACGCTGTCGCAGGGCGCCCTCTTTGTGTTTAGGTAAAGATTGAAAAAAGAAAGGGAGAGGGAGTTTTATGGGACGATGTAGTTGAAGGCGGTTTCGGTTATGGCGCTGTTTTGGTAGGTGCCTGCCCATTCGATGGTAACTTGGTTTGCGGTGTCAGTGTACACGGCGCTGATCGTGTAGAGGGGGTCAACGACAACGGGGTTGGTGATTGTTACGTTCCAGTTTCCAGCTGTGTAGATGTAGGTTTCTGAGCCCACAAGGCCAGTTTCTTGTCTTCCACCAGCCCATGTCAAGTTCTGCGTCAGGGATGCGATGTCTGTGTGGTTGGCTGCGATGTGTTGCATGGCTGCGTCTCTGATGGTTTGTTGAGTGGGGACTTCCGGGGTGGGTGTGGGGGTTGCTGAGGGTTGATTAACTACCGCGTTGTATCCTATGTATCCACCGCCAACTATTATGATGATTACGATTACTGCCACTGCTGCGATTAGGGATTTTTTCATTTTTTCACCCTTACCTACAGAGTTAGCGGTCTAACTATATAGCATTTTTTGTCAACCATTTGTCTGCCAAATTCAGACCACTGCTTGCTTCTCCGCAGGGTTGGTATACGGAAGCATCTCCCAAACACAGTTCCACCGCCACATATTTTAGTTCCGAAAGGTTGACGGCAAGCACTCTCGCTGCGGCTACGTTAAGCTTTATTAGACCTTCGTAGAGTTCCTTGAAAAGAAGACCAGTATGAACATTGGAACAGTCAACATAGAGGGGCGTTTTGTTCTTGCACCCATGGCAGCCGTAAACTGTACTGCCTTTAGAATACTCTGCAAAGAAAACAAAGCGGGCTTAATCTACACTCAGATGATAGACACAGACCTCTTGAGGAACAGAAGCAGAAAGGACATAAAAGAAATCCTAAACATCCAAGACGTCGAACGCCCCGTAAGCGTCCAGCTAATCGGCAACGACGAAACCGCCCTAACAAGCAGCGTTAAACTCGTTGAAGAGTTCGCGGATATAGTTGACCTCAACGTGGGTTGCAGCGAAAAAGAGTTCCTCGAAAAAGGCTACGGCGCGTATTTGCTCTCTGACCCCACGCGGCTGGAACGTATAGTGCGAAGGATGGTTGACGCCACCGACAAACCCGTCACCGTGAAGATGCGCATCGGGGTGGAGAACCAAAAAATCATCGGGGTCAAAGTTGCCAAAAGCTTGGAGGAGGCAGGCATAAAAGCGCTCTGTGTGCACGGCAGGACGGCTGACCAGAAGTTGGCGGGGAAGGTGAACTGGACTATTATGAAGCAGATAAAAGAAAAACTCACAATTCCCGTGATCGCTAACGGTGACGTAAAAAGGCACGCGGATGGTCTTAGCCTTTTGGAGAAAACGGGTTGCGACTTGGTTATGGTTGGCAGAGGCGCCCGAGACCGCCCTTGGATATTTGACCCGACAAAAGCATCCATGGGCAATCGAGGCATAAAGGCGCAGATACTGCGTTTCATCGAGTTATACCGCGAGTATGAAAGGCGGGGTTCAGCTCAAGAAGTCAGAGAACACGTGTTTTGGATGCTTAAAGATTTCAAAACAGAGCAGAACACTCGGAAAGTTCAAGAGTTAAGGTCGATAGGCGCGGTAGAAGACTTCGTTCGAGCCTTAGAGTAGTTGAGGTCTAAAGCACCTCCTTTGAGGTTTATGGGATTCTTATCGGTAAGAGATGCAATCACGCGACGTCTCTGCGCAGAGGCCCCCTCCCTTATTTAAAGGACAATGCTGCGGTAGTCTTTTTCTAAACCTTAATAACCGCCCAAAAGCAACCTTTCGCAACAGAGGGAGGAAGACCCTATGCACATACATGAATTCCAAGAAATGATGAAACAACTCTACTACACACGCGACAGCCAACGCGGCAAAACAGGCACCTTCAACTGGCTAGTCGATGAAGTAGAAGAATTAGGTGCTGAGCTTAAGGGCAGCGACCGAGAAGCCACCGAAAAAGAATTCGCCGACGTCCTCGCCTGGCTAGCATCGCTAGCCAACATCATGGGCATCGACCTCGAAAAAGCCGCCTTAGCCAAGTACCCCCACAAATGCCCCAAATGCCAAAGTTCGCCCTGCGCCTGCACATTTTAGCCCAGACGCTTCTGCCCCAAACCTGTTTTGAGCCAGATGTAGCGGTTGGTGCCCCTGCGCTCCACAGTACCCTCAGATTTTAGCAGACGCAGATGGTACATGACGACGTTGTAGTGTAGGTTGGATTGTTTAGCAAGTTTAGAGGCGCTGTGGGGTTCCGCGTCTAGGAGGGTTAGGATTTTGGTTCGGGCAGAGAGTCCGCTTTTGACGTTTCGGATGTTTTTGAGACAGGCGTTGGGGTGCCAGGTTTGCTTGATGTGGAGCCACCGATAGGATATGGGGTGGTTGCCCTTGAAAAGCTTTAAGCTACTTGAAGTCAAAAAGCGTGGCTTGCTTGGGCTTCTTGTTATCAAACATCAACGCCAACTCCTCTTTGATGAGGTCCATGCGCTGCGTATAGTAGTTGGGTAAGCCGTATTTGTCGACCAGTTGCTGCGCCGCCACCAGGTATTTTTCGATGCCGCCGCGGTAAACCGTCAACGTCAAAGCACCACCACAGGAACACTTGCCACTCAGAGGCAGGCGACGGAATTTTTTGTTACAGGCCTTACAGCGGAACCCCTGCGTAGAGAAAGCGCGCATGTTGCCAGCGATGTCACGCATAAAATGGGTGTTGAGCACTTTGAGTGCCACGCGGCGTGCGTCTACGGCGTCGATTCTCTCTCCGAGTTCGAGTTGCATGTGGAGTTTGTCTATCATGGATTTGAATTCTTTGTAGCTGCTGTTGGCGTTGCCGAGGTTGATGTTAGTGCACGGCGTGGTGAATTGGAAGCCCTCGAATTGCCCGTCAGTGCCCAATCGGTGGCTGATGGTGTCCATGAATGCGCTAACCGTCCGCGCCTCGCCTTTCACAAGCGTTTGGTGGTAGAATTCAAGCGGATATGTGCTGCTTACGTCGAAGTCGTGGGCTTGGCGCTGTACTTCTTTGGTGTTGCAGAATGGTATGAGTAGGATTGGGGCGTCCATGATGCCGCCTATCTGCGCAGGCAAGTAGACCCGCGAAAAGTTTAGGAGCGTGTCAAGGGCAAGCATGATGGCGTCTTCGTCGCCGTCACAGTCGCGGCGTTTAGCAGAGTGCCAAACTGAGTGCGCGTAGATAACGTTGCGGTCGGTGTAGCCGACGATTCTGCCCAATATGCATGCGCAGGTGTGCGGTGCAAGTCCAAAGATGAGATGCCCTACCAAGTCCTCTGCTTTCTTGACGTTGTAGTAGGGTTGCTGTTTGTAGACGCGGACAAGCAAGTCGTCGATGAAGGCGGCTATTTGCACAAAGTATTCTCCCGCTTTCCAAGGGATGACGACGTCTTGGATTTTGAGTTCGCAGACTTGATTGGGGTCAGTCAGCGGGAGGCCGTGGGTGTCGGCGTGGTAGCCCATCTGATGCATCTTCTCAATGGATACACCGATTTCGGCGGGGGTTATGTGGGTGAGCGGGGCGTTGGTTGCGTCAAAGCGTATGGTGCCATCCTTGTATACAGATAAGCCGTACTTGGCGCGCAGGATGCCTTTTTCGACGATTTCAGGCGTCTTGTCGGCGTTTGTTAAGCCTTTAACTCCCCGCAGCATCTTAGGCGGCGGCAACCCCAAAGTCGCACAGGCATTGTCGATGAGTTCTTTAAAGTTAACGGGTTGACGCTGGTACTTTATGGCTTCGGCTCTGCAGGTTCCACAGTAGCCCTCTTTGAGGCTTCGACCACAACGGGGACAAAACTGCTCAGCCACGGTGGCGACTCCGCAGGTGTCGCAGCGGATTTTGCGGGTGTATGTTTTGCAGTTGGGGCACTTGCGCTTCACCATCTCCACGAAAACCGCGTTCTTTTTAGCGGCTTCAAGAAGGTCGCGGTGGCTGCCGCCTGCCAAGCTGACAGGAAACAGGACGTGGACGTTGGGTTTCATTTCGCGGTGTTTGGCTTTTTCGGGTCTACCCATGCGTCCGCCGACGTAGGTGGGCGCTTTATCCTTGACTTGCACACCACTGAGCATGCTTAGCAACTCAAGCACGGACTGCGCTTGCAAAGGTTCAGTAAACCTCGGAGTGCCATAACCCAACGTGAATGCTAACGCGGCTGCGTCCTCGCCTGAAAGCGTGATTTTGCCGTTTTGATTTTTGTGGGGTGCAAAGATTTTTCGCAACGCTTTAACGGTGTCCTCGTTGCAGTCGCCTACGATTTTTTTGGCAACCCCATCTTCGACGCTGACTTCGCAGGTTGATAGCCACTTGCGTAGCGCCTCCACTTCCTGCACTGAAAGCAAGTTAGTCCAGTAGAAGGTACAGTTGGGCGCTAGCGGTACACCTAAAGTTTGGCTGAGTGTGATGGCTTCTTTTATGGTGGGCTTGCATTGGAAAGGGTTGTTAACGAAAGCTTCGAGTTTTTCAGAGGAAACCTTGGAGGCGTCGGCTGCTTTGCAGAAGTTACCTTCGAAGCGTTCGAGGACGGCGTTTTGGAGGTCTTTGCTCCACCACTCCTCCACATACCCCGACGGCGGCAAGGCTTTATTGCTGTATAGGAAGTCGCCGAAGTCGATTAGCATGTCGCCTAAGAAGAGGATTTTCTGAATCTTGCCCTTAACGTCAGGATAATTTTCCAACGAAACTCGAACCACTGACCCATCCTTGAGCAGTACCACAGGCTTTTCGATGCTGTCCACGGGCATAGTGACCCCCCCTTTGCCGGGTAACTCGAGGCGCATCTGGGTGCCTGCAGCTAGGAAGCCTTCAACCACAAGCATCGTCGCAGGATGGATGCCCACAGCGGAGAGCCCTGTGTTACGTGACCGCCCGTATCGGAGTCGGAAGCCGCCTCGTGTGGAGGGAAACGCAAAGATGGGTCGCCCCGCGATTACGTCGTCCATGAAGCCGCCTGATTTTTTCTCGGATTTTTTCTTGAAAGTCTTAAGCCAATCCCATTCATGAAAACCAATCTTATCCACGATGACGTAGACTTTCTGAGCGCGCCCCACGATACCATCGTTTATAACACGCAAGGCGCCGCCTCGCACACGATTCGTTTCCACGCGTTCCAAGTTGCGGTAAGAGGAAACCTCAACAGGGTCGGATTCGGTACCCGTGCATTCGACTGGAACCAAGTTGAGAGCTTTGCGGAGTTCTTCATCAGGTATGTGGTATTGGAAGCGCCCCACCGAGCGCTCATAGAGTCGAAGTTCCTCGATAAAGCGGGAGATTTCTTCCTCAGTCGGTTTGTAGACATCTAAACCCAGTTCTCGTCGGACATAGTCCCCGACCACCAACGTCAAAGCTTGGTCAGTGCCACCAGCGGAGCGGATGGGCCCAGCGAAGTAAATCGCCAAGTAACGACTCTGATCCGCGTTCTTCTTAATCTTCACCTGCGCAATGCCCTGAATCGGGGCAGCAGTTAAACCTTCAGTGAAAATCGCCAACGCCGTTCGAATGGCTTGCTCGGCTAGCTTTTCAGGTTCCCGATCCTCGTCAGTTTGGGCGAATTTGCCCTGCGCGATTTCTTTAGCAGCATAGAAAGCGATTTCTTCTCGAGGCATCTTTGCGCTTAACTCGCGGATGCTTTGGGCGACGCCTGGCGGACCAACCAAGCCCTCCACCAAGTCCGCGATGTCTTGGGCGATTTTGCATTCAGTTTTGAGCTCGGGGTCTAAGCCAAGCGATCTAGCGCGGTCGCTTATCTGGTAGAGACGCTTAAGCTCCTCTTCCATGGTTTCGACGTAGTTTCGGTAGCCGTTGCTGATGCCCTTGTTAATGTTCAAAGCAGACGCTCACAGCCCAACATTATACACTGATAGGTATTTTGGGCTTTCGAAAACAAAACAGAAACGTTCAGAGAAAACTTAGGGCTTGCGTTTGATGGCGCTGATTATCTGTGATATGCGTTCGTTAGCGTCGCTTGATTCTGTGATGTTGCCTGTGACGATGATGTCGGCACCCGCCGAAGTGGCAGCTAACGCCTGCTCTTTGGTTTTGATGCCCCCGCCAACAATTAGGGTTGCATTGATGGCACTTTTGACGGCACGAATCATCTCAGGGGGCACGGGGGTTGCTGCGCCCGAACCGCCTTCGAGGTAAATGAAGCGCATACCAAGGTACTGTCCCGCCAACGCATGAGCCACAGCTAGCTCAGGGTTGCTGTAGGGCACGGGTATGGCTTTGCCGACTTTGCCGGCCATGCCGCCGTCTCCGACGATGACGTAACCCATGGAGAGAGGTTCGATTTGGAATTTTTTGATGTAGGGTGCGCCTAGGATTTGGGCGCCCATGAGGAAGTAGGGATCGGCTGAGTTAAGCATGGACATGAACCATATGGCGTCAGCGTGGCTGCTTATGCCGTTGACGTTGCCTGGAAAAAGGATAGTTGGGATATCAACCGCAGCCTTAATTGCAACAACCACGTCGTCGAGGTGCTGGTGGGAAGCAACCGTTGAGCCCCCAATCATTATGGCGGCTGTTCCGCTGTTCTTGGAGCTCTCTGCGACTTTGGCGGCTCCTTTGGCGGTGACCTTTTCGGGGTCGATAAGCGTCATATGAATTGAGCCATCGGCTTTGATTTTGTCTAGCAAGTACCGTTCAATTGGCCCAACCATTCTAATCCTTCAGCTACTCTAGTGATTTTGTTGCTGGAGTTCGTTTCTGGTTACCGTAGACACGGTCAGTTAACATGCAGTAAACATCCACTTCGCCCTGCGCGGATTTGATGGTGAATTCCTCTTTCAACCCGCAGCTACTGCACTGTGCAACAGATCGCCCGCCTTCTTCTCGATAAATTTCTACGCGGACGGTTTCTTTGCCGCATCTAGGGCAAGAGAAGAATTTCGGCAACTTCTTCTTTGGAATGTGAACAACTTTTTTCCTTCTTCGCCCCATAAGCAATCCTTCATGTATTTTGGTGTTGCATTATTATTTATGCTTGTCCTTAAATACTTGCCTACTAAAGATTTGACTTAGAGGCTGCGTGAAAAAACCCGTTGAAACTAACATCTGCTGCATTGGAAATGGATTTCTCTGAAGTAAAAACAAGAATCGTACGCTTCATAAAAGAATACGTAGACAACGCGGGCGCCAAAGGCATCGTCTTGGGCTTGTCGGGAGGAGTGGACAGCGCAACCACCGCCGCCCTATGCAGCCAAGCCATCGGAGGCCAAAACGTTCTTGCGTTGCTTTTGCCCGAGAAAGAAACCTTCAAACAACAAGACATCGACGACGCCAACACCATCGCAGAACAGTTCCAACTCCAAACCCAACTCTGCGACATGACCCAAGCATTAGACGGTATCTACAAAGGCATCCCCACATTCAACCCCGCTGACAGGCTCTGCAAGGGAAACATCAAAGCAAGAACCCGCATGATCTTTCTCTACTACTACGCCAACCAGCAAACCCGCATCGTCTGCGGCACGTCAGACAAATCCGAAACCATGATGGGTTACTTCACCAAATGGGGAGACGCAGCAGCAGACATAGCCCCAATAATCGACCTCTACAAAACACAAGTGCGCAAGCTAGCCCTGCATCTGGGGATACCAAAAGAGTTGGCCCTAAAACCGTCCACGCCTGCGTTGTGGCCAAACCAGCTAGCCGAATCTGAACTTGAAATCAAATACGAAACGCTCGACCTAATCCTGTTTGGGCTGGAGCGGTTTATGACTCCACAGGAAATCGCCGAACAGCTAGCCATCGACCAAGCCATCGTTGAAAGAGTGAAAACCCGCTGGCTAGCAAACGAACATAAACGCCGTTTGCCCCTGCCTCCTAAGCTGGGGTTCCGCACAGTGGGAAACGATTTCAGACTCCCCAAACACACCTACTAAGTGACAAGCCATGAAAAACAAACTTAAACTCGCTTTGTGCCAAATCAGCAGCAAACGTGAAGACAAAGCAGCCAACCTCCAAAAGATAGAAGAGCTAACCCTCAAAGCCAAAGGGCAGGGGGCGGATTTGGCGGTTTTCCCCGAGATGTGCCTCACGGGGTATGTGCTTCTCGATCAGGTGTACGAGCTAGCTGAACCGATCCCTGGACCCTCAACAAAGCAGGTTGAGGCGCTAGCTAAGAAGACGGGTATGCACATCATTTTTGGGATGCCTGAACTCAGCGAGAAGACGCAGGCAACTGTTTACAACACTGCGGTGCTGGTCGGCCCAAAAGGCTTCGTTGGCAAGTACCGCAAGATGTATCTGCCTACTCACAGCGTTTTTGAAGAGAAACGCTACTTCCGGTCAGGCTACGAGCCAGCCGCCTTCCAAACAGAAATCGGCAACATCGGGCTGACGATTTGCTACGACGTTTTCTTCCCCGAAGTGTTCCGCATGCCCAGACTGATGGGGGCGCAGTTGATAGTTTGCATTTCTGCCTCACCAGCGGTTCGCAGGAGCTACTTTGAAGTCTTAACAGCCGCCCGAGCAATCGAAAACACCTGCTACCTCGCCTACGTTAACCTTGCAGGGGTGCAGGATGGTTTGCAGTTCTGGGGAGGCAGCCGCCTTGTAAGCCCAACAGGTGACGTTTTAGCCAAAGCCAAGTACGATGTGGAGGATTTTGTAGTCTGTGAAGCAGATTTTGGCGATTTGCGTACGGCGGAAACGTTTATTCCCACGTTGCGGGATCTGCGGCCGGAGTTGTTTGAGAAGCTTAGGCAGCTTTCGGAGCAAATCTGATTTAGCCTGTAAGCTGCATGTTTTAAGGTTACATCACAGGTGCATCACAGAGTGGTGATATCATGTGATTTTGGGTGAAATCACGGTGATTTAGGCGTGATTGGGTGATGTCACGACGGTTTTTGTGGGGTATCACACGTGAGATTGGATGTGGGAAAGTGTGGATTGGGCTTGGAAAAGTGTGTTTTAATTTAGCTGGAGATGTTAAAAGGGGCGGGTTTGTGGTTTTGGGGTGTTTGCAAAAGTGCATTTTTTGTGTAAAGTTGAGGCGTTTTGGCTGAAAAAATTACCGAGGATTTATCCTTTTTTATGTTAAATGTACTAAATCAGGCGCTAAATTGGTTTATTGGCTAATAAACAAGCGTTTTATTGAAATAACGTCAGGTTTAGCCATATTTTTGTTGGTATGTTTGGGTTTTGGGGGCGGAGAAAGGATAAAAACAAGGGTTTGTATACAAAACTGTATCCATTCAGCATATGGGAGAAACGAGCAGTTTGAAGCTAAAAGACGGAGTAACAGCATGGTTAAACGGGGCATTAAACGACCCTATTGTAGAAATACTGGCTAAAAACAGCCAATTAACAAAAACACAACTTGAAACACTGCTTATTGACGTTTTATCCGAAAATTTATCAGGCAAACAGTTAAAGTACGACGATAAAGCCGCATTACGCCTAACAAGGGCTAAAATAAGTCGCGGAAGCTTTAATAGGACTTTAAAACAGTCCCGCGAAAACGTCATTCGATCCATCTATACAGTGCTTTTGTTAGGATATTTGGGTGTTTTTGAGAGCACAACTCTCGACCCGTACCTCGAAATAGCCAATAAACTGCACCAATACGTCGAAGCACACCAGGAGCTGCCTAGCAAGGAAGAGGAACTAAAAGACCATCAAAAAGTCATAGAAATCATCAGAAATGAGCTAGAAACGAGCCTAAAACGCCTTTCTAGCCCCTCTGCAGAGCCCTTGTGACGTCACAAATCACACTTTTTACGTCACTTTTTTGCATTTTTGAGGAAGTAAAATAACCCATTCTATAAGGCTAATATTCATGCCTTAATTCACAAAATAAGCCTAAATATCAGCTTTTTTAGCCATGGACAAGCAGATATTTTTGGCTCCCATGATTAGCTGTGATGTGTGATATCATATTTAGCATGTGATTACATCACCGATAACCTTAAAAGTCCATGGAGAATACTGTGATGTGTGATGCAACCGCAAAAATCACGGATGTCACGGTTGAGTCACAAGCAAATCACGGAGAGAACACATCACGGTTGACCTCACAATCGTAGCCATCTTAGGCATATTGATAGCCGTCACAGCAGTAGCAGGCTATGAGTACATCAAACAAATACGCCTAGCACACAAAGAGTACCTAAAAGCCAAAGATTTCATCGAAGACATCGTTTTGAGTTTTGACCGTGAACTAAAACGTCAATCAGCAAAGTTCGACACCATGGTATCCAAAGTCGAAGGCAGCTACAGCACCGCAGATGTCAGCTACCGAAAAGCTGAAAGCGTCGAAAACAAAATCGAACCCCTCCAATACCAAGTAGAATCGCTAGCCGAATCTTACCAAGCCCTCTCGGCGACAATCAACCAAAACCTATCCGAATCCACCCAAAACAGCACCACCATACTATCTGGACTCACAGGGCTGGAAGCTAAACTCAAAGACATAGAAGCCAACCAAGAAGCACTCAAAACCCGCATAGCCACCTTTGAAGAGCAGATGCAGAAGCTAGCCGCCGCCCCGCCTGTGCGAGTCGAAGCCAAAGAAATTGTGCTACCACCCATCCCCATCAAACGCGACAAAGCCCTCGCCGCCCTAACAGACACTGAGATCCAAGTCTTAGAGATGCTCTCAAAAGAAGGCCCAAAGACCGCTCCAGAAATCAAAGAGCGGGTTCACCTCAGCAGGGAGCACACGGCGCGGTTGATGAAGAAGCTCTACGAGGACGGGTACTTGGAGCGTGAAGCAGGCAAGATTCCATTCCGCTACAGCATCAAGAAGGAGATGGAAGCGCTGCTGCAGAGGGCAGAAGGCCCCGCAGCCAGCTGACTAAAATCAAGGAGTTCACAAATTCGATTCATTGTGAAGGGTTGTGAAGTCTATTTTATGATGCGTTGTTTTATGGCTGGAGAGATGTTTGGGGCGGTTTTGTACTTGAGGTTGTTTGAGGTTCCTGTGCGGAGCAGTATGCCTTTTGCGGCCATTCGAGAGAGGTAAGTGGATATGGTGCTGAGGCTGACGGGTTCTTTAAGTTCCTGCTCATACACCGACTGAATATCTTTTGAAGAGAACCAGATGAGAGGGAAGTTTTTCTGGATAACAAGCTGTACCTTCTCTAAACGTGACAGCCCACGGTTAGGCATGGTTTGTGCTGTGCCGGCAATTGGTCCTTCATTAGGTGCACCACCTAGCAACTCGACTAAATCAAGCAGCCGCAGAGCTTTATCACGGGTCACTTGACCCTCAAAAGCGATAGTGTATCGATTCCCATCGCTATCGAAGAGCTCTACACGTATTTTGCGAGCCGGCAAACTGTACACCTATAGGTTGTTCACAAGCTTTACACTTCACAACTTATAACTGTGATGGTGAAACACGTCAACAAAAAAATCCGAAATAGAGCTTTAATTTGTTAAATCGGTTGTTTTTTGCTTTTTTCTGGAATAACCAGCTTCACAAATAAATTAATCTGATAAAAATACTTCTTTAAGGTTTAGTTCTGGTTTTCCAGTAGAAGTCAAGGGGTGCCTTTTTCACTGTTAACTGACAGAATTAGGCTAATTTAGCAAAATCGGAGGCTGATAAAGCGGCAGATTTAGTGCTATTTCACATGTATTCACAGTTTTGTGAATGTGAAGTGAAAGTAAACTCGGCAGCAAAAATTTAGTTGAAAAATCGTTGAAGAATATCAATCCAGCTAAGAGTTAAAATGCGAGCTAAACTGTCATTTTATGTTGTTTTTCCATGGATTTTGACTTTAACAGACACCCCTATGTTTCCAGTCGAGCATTTTGAGGGAAAAAAGATTCTGGAAAAGGCTGGAAAAAGATTTGCAGAGAGTTAGTTTAATTTCTTGGATAGCAACCATTAATATACAAAAATTCAAATTACCACTCAGAGTATAAGTATTTTATATATTAAATATAGATTGTAAATTATTAAAGCCTGATTTTCCAGTAGAAATCTACGGGTGTGTGTTTTTCTTGTTTTACTTGATTGTTATCGCCTTTTTCACTCTGTTTTTAAGATAGTTGTGTGCTCAAACCACTTTTTTAGACTGTATCCTTTATCTGTTCCACTCGAAATAACGGTTGTACCTCTGAAAGGGAGAGCGAGGGCAAAATGGCAAATTCCAACGTGTTAGATGATGTATTCGACAACTTCGTCAAGGGAGCAAAACTTTTCAAAGACCGCGAAGTGCTCCGACACGACTACTTGCCAGATCGACTTCCACATCGAGAAGACCAAATCCGCCTACTCGGTTCAACCGTCGCCCCCGTTCTACGAGACGCTCGTTGCTCAAACATCTTTATCTACGGTAAAACAGGCACAGGGAAAACAGCTGTCGCAAAATACGTCCTGAGCCACCTTGAGTCAAAAGCTAAAGAGTACGGAGCCCAAGTCAAGTTCTGTTACATAAACTGCCGCATGACTGGCTCAGAATACCGTGTTTTTGCGGCGCTAAGTCAAAGTGTAGGTTTAAGCATCCCCTTCACTGGCCTCTCTGTAGGCGAGGTTTTTGATCGGTTCCGAACGGGTTTAGATCAGTCTCGCATAATCTTCATAATCGTACTCGACGAAGTGGATGCTCTCATTAAGGACAAAGGGGACGCGTTTATGTACGAACTTACCCGCATAAACGAAACCCTCCACAAAAGTAAAGTCTCCATAATCGGCATATCCAACGACCTGCGTCTAAAAGAATTCCTCGACCCACGCGTTTTCAGTTCGCTAAGCGAGGAAGAGTTGGTTTTTCGACCCTACGACGCAGCTGAACTCCGCAACATACTGCTTGAACGCTCCAAACTAGCCTTCCAAGATGGGGTGCTCTCAGATTCTGCTTTAAGCATCTCTTCAGCGTTGGCTGCTGCTGAACACGGCGACGCAAGACGCGCCCTGGATTTGCTGCGGGTTGCTGGAGAAGTCGCTGAACGGCAAGGCGCCAAAGCAATCACAGAGGAACATGTACGCCAAGCTGAGAAACACATCGAGCACAACCGCGTCATAGAAGCCCTCAAAAACCTCACCCTCCACTCCAAACTGGTGCTCCTAAGCGTCTATCACCTCAACAAGTCCAGCGCTACCACAGGGGAAATCTACGACGTCTACAATGAACTCTGCGGGGAAATGGGCGCGGGGCTGCTGACTCAGAGGCGTTTGGGTTCTTTGGTTAACGAGTTGGATTCCATGGGTTTGGTGAACGCTAAAGTTGTCAGCATGGGCAGATATGGCAGAACCAAAAAGATTCGCCTCGAAATTAGCCGCGGTTTAATTCGCGATGTCTTGGGCAGTGAGAGCCGCTTTAGCCAGATAATGACTTATCAGCCAAAAGCGCTACACAAAGGCGACAATTAGGGCTCCATGAAATTGAGCACGGTTATCTCCATTGTTTGGAGGTTTACCACAGGCACCTTGCCAGGTGTGGGAACCAACCCCAACTTTTCCATGTACTCGGTTTGTTCTTGCCAGCCTCCCGAATTAACCACCAGCACTCCCCGGTAGTTGCAGAAACCCAACACGTGAATGTGGCCTGCGTGGAATATGTCGGGAACCTTGTCGACGACTAAGTAGTCGCGGTTCTCTGGGGATAGCATGGTTTTGCCGCCATACATGGGTGCTAGGTGGCGACATTGCATAAGCAGCCTCATCGACTTTTCAGGGTGTTCATTAACCATTCCTGGAACAACCCCGATTATATCGTTCAAGCTTACGCCATGGTACATCAAGACCTCGACGCCATGCAAGCTGAGGTAGCAAGGGCTGCCGACGGAGTGAATGTTCTTTTTACCCTGAATCGCAGCTAGGTATCCTTCTGGGATGGCGGGTTGTGGTTGAGATTTGCGTGCAGCGTCATGGTTGCCTGGTGAGAGCACGATTTCGATGTAGTCTGGGATTTTCTCAAGGTACTTGGCGGCAAAGTTGTATTGTTTGTGTACGTCGCGGATGGTTAACTCGGTTTGCTGCCCCGGGTAGATGCCGACGCCGTCCACGATGTCGCCTGCGATTAGGAGGTATTTTACGCGGCCAGCGATTTCCCGCTCTTGGGGGGTGCCCCATTTTCCGCGGAGCCACATGATGAAGCGTTTGAAGGCTTCTTTGGTGAATTTTGTGCTGCCGACATGTATGTCTGAGGTGAGCACGGCATAGACGGGTTCCTGTGCGCGCTGGGGCATTTTTCTGCCGACTTCAGGCAAAATGATGTCTTCGGCCATAAGCAAGTTGCTTCGGGTTTTGATGACGGCGGCGCAGAAAACAGTGTCAGGCAAAAGCATAAGCGCCTTCTTTTTGACTTCTTCAGGTGCCTTCTGCGGGATGAGGATGGTTGCGCTGCCATGCAGGTCTTCCACTGAGAGGATGGTGTTGTTTTTTGAGTCGCGTTTCTCGGTTAGCATGCAGATGACTTTGAGTTTTGTTTTAGGCTGCGATTTGAGGGCTTCAACCAGTGGGGTGGCTGCTTTAACATCCATGCGCTGCCGGAGCAGTTTTTCGATACGTTTGAAGCGGTCCTGAAAAAGCCCCACATACTCGTCGAGGGTGCCGTTGGAGGTTAGTTTGCCTGTGGAGTCTTCTATGATTTTAAGTTCTGAGGGTATATCTTTGGCGTAAGGGTAGAAGGTGTCTGTGGCCGTGATTTCTGGTTGATAGGTCTGCTCAAAGGCGGGTTCAATGTAGCTTGGCGTCTGCACCACTCTGGGTGGATGCGTTTGCTCAACCACGATTGGTTCAACTGCTACCGCCGCCTGTTGCATAACCTCTTCCAAGAAGGCTTTCTCGATAAACATGGGTTTTTCCTGCAGCGACGACATCCGCTCCAACGCCAAATTCATTACCGTAACGGGGTCGCTGGTTTGAGCGTTTTGGATGAGGTACTCGAAGGCTTCGCTGTTTAGCTGGTAACCTGCAGCGATGGTTGCCTCGATGGCTTGCTGAAGCTTCTCTTCTGCGCTCATCTATGTTCTTCCCGTGGCTAGCTGTGTTTGATGTTAGGCTGTATTGTGTTTGGGATTATTTACTGTTTCTCGTTAACCCTCTAAGGCGTTAGGGATGGTGTTTTGTGATTGATTGCATTTTAGAGGTAAAAACATATCAGGTTTGAGGCAATTTATATAAGCCCTCAAATGTTTAGATGAATTGTAACGGTGTTCTCTGTGAGTGTTACACGAAAGATTCAGCAAACGCCAACAGGCACCTTCTTTGTCTGTCTGCCCCGTGAATGGGCAAACGAAAACTTACTCCAGAAAGGCAGCGAAATTAAACTGGAAATCACAAGCGACGGCAAACTGCTTGTAGACGCCAAAGCAGATGTTGAACCTCAACCTAAAGAAATCTCTTTAACTGTCGGTCCCTTTTTGAGCCGTGAAATCATCGGCCGCTACTTGCTCGGCTACGACATAATAAAAATCGAAGCCAAGAACCGCATAGATTCAAACGTTCGCAACTTGGTGAAATCGACGGCTAATTCTTTGGCGGGGTTGATGATTGTTGAGGAAACGACGTCGATGATGACTCTTCAATGTTTGATGCAGCAGCCGTTTACGTCGCCAGCTAAGATTTTACAGCGCAACCAAGCCAGCGCAGCACGCATGATCCGCGACGCTGCAACGTCTTTTGTGAACTTGGATATGGACTTAGCTAAAAACGTCATTGAACGTGATGTGGAAAACAACAAATTTTACTTTTTACTGGTCAGAATCCTCCGCACAATTCTGCAGAATCCTCGGTTGAGCGAAAAGCTCGCAATTTCCCCGATTGAATGCTTGGACTACCGTTTAGCTGCGGGCTTCATAGAGGGCATCGGCGACGCCTGCGTCCAGATGGCGTCTAGCACACTCGAGTTGGATGGAAACAAACTTTCCGCTGACCTAAGAAAACTCCTCTTGGAACTGCAGGGTGCATGCTGTGAGGCTAACGATCAAGCCTTCAAAGCTTTCCAGAGCAAGGATATGGAGCTAGCTGAGAACGTCCGAAACCAAAGAGTCAAAATCGAAGACGCCTGCTCCAAGATTGAGGAAGCAGCTAAGGATTCGTCGGTGGATTTGATGCCTCAGATTTTGGCTGCGGTGTCTTTTCTGCGGCAGATTTATGAGCGCAGCGTCGACATGTCAGACCTCGTTGTCTAATCAAGTCACGCGACGTCTCAGTGTGTACCTCCCCTCCCTTATTTAAAGGCGCAAAGGGGCGGTTTAGTTTACCTTCCAGAAGCGTATGCCCTAAGCTATGAGGCCCCTTCACTTCGGTTTTCCCTCCATGTTCGACTGCTAAAGGGTTAAATCCCAAGTCTCACATTCACATCGGGGAAACCTATGTCCACAGTAACTGACAAAATCGCAGATGCACTCTACATCTCAGGCTGCTTACGGTTTGGCAGCTTCAAAATTAAATCAGGTGCAACCAGCCCCTACTACATCGACTTAGCTCGCGTGTTAGCTGCCCCACAGCAGTTGGAGGTCATTGCTCAAGCCGCAGCAGACAAAATTAAGCAAATCGCCGCGGAAGAGCCTATCGACAAGTTAGCCAGCATTGAACTCAAAGGCGCATTGATTGTTCCCAGCATCGCTATAAAACTCAACTTGCCCTGTGTTATCGTACGCAAAGAGGACAAAGCCTACGGTGTCACTGGTCGTACTGCAGGTGCAGACGTAGCTAAAGGTGACAATATACTGTTCTTTGATGACGTCGTAAGCGAGGGCTTATCCAAAGTGGAAGGAGTAAAACCGCTCCAAGAACTCGGCGCAACCGTCAAGCACATGCTGGTGGTTGTGAACCGTGAGCATGGCGGAAAGGAGAAGCTTGAAAAACTCGGCTACAAGGTGCATGCGTTAGCGAAAATCACCGAGCTTGTGCCTTCCCTCTACAAGAATCAACGCATAACGAAGGTGCAGGCTGACGCGGTACTGGATTACGTTAAAAGTTTTAGTTAAGGGTTGTACCAGTC
>Ga0073932_1003882_pt1 | contig 18936 bp, 19 predicted proteins | sample DewCreD2012metaG_FD_76967 | JGI IMG/M metagenome (GOLD analysis project Ga0073932, IMG submission 76967) | Hot spring sediment bacterial and archeal communities from British Columbia, Canada, to study Microbial Dark Matter (Phase II) - Dewar... ...
CCAACCTGACCGCGGTGACCCAGACGGTCCTTCTGGAGCCGCTCCCCGAGCGGGCCAGTCTGCGCACGCTTGACGAGACCAACGCCGAGGAAGCCATGCGCAACCCCGAGGGATTCCGGTCTATGGAGGGCGCGGAGGTCGCCACCCCTGAGGGGCAGATGTCAATCACGCTGAAGCCCTTCGGACTGGCCCGCCTCGATACGTCTCAGGACGTTGCAGACCTCTGACGTCAAAGCCTCTCACACTGTGCGGCGTCCGGCGCCTGATTCGTGCGCCCGACGGAATCCGGAACAACTGAGGCCGGCACAGTCAACAAGAATACGTCCCTCTTCGCTATCTCGCCACGTCGCCCGACATTCGTTCGCCACAGACGGTGGAGTCTGTCCCGTGATTGTGGAGATGCAGCATCGCGTTATCTGTCATTCTGAGGTGGTTCGCCTCGTCTGCGGCACCCGTCTCCGTTGCAGCACCTCACCCCCCGGCCCCCTCTCCACACGGTGGAGAGGGGGAGCGTTCCCGGGGTCAGGTCTGCACCGACGTTTTCATTCATTGTTGGTGTTCACCCGCTCACGGTGCCCGCTCCAACAACGAGCGGCGCCGTGCCGTCAGACGAGCGCAGTGAAGAACCTCGATCCTGTCGTCATTGCGAAGCGCTCCGTTCAGGGTGACAGGGGGTAGTTGCTGAGCGGCGGGTCGTACAGATACCGTTTTCGACGCGCGCGACCAGCGAACAATCTCAGCGAGGTCGGTGCCGGGGTGCTGAGATTCCTCGCTGGCCGTGCTTCTCCGGCGTTGAGCTCGCATTCGACCCGCTCAGAATGACACGCTGCGATGTAAGCCGCCCAGAATCCGGGACACACCCAAACCACGCCACTGATTGACTGATCCATTAGACCGAAGCCGGCCCCCCTTTGGTGCCGTTTGGCCCAGGCAGCTATCTGTGGTAGGATGTTGGGCGAGGTGATGCCTTGCCAGATTCGGGTTTCTTCAATTCAGCCGTCTATTCCTTCGTCGTTATTCCACTCTTCATCGCAACCGCCCGTGTGGCGGATGTCAGTCTCGGCTCACTGCGTATCATCTTCCTGGCGCGGGGTCAGCGACTCGCGTCCCTGCTCGGCTTCTTCGAGGTCCTGATCTGGCTGCTGGCCATCCGCCAGATCATGCAAAACCTCGACAACCCGGTCACCTATCTGGCTTATGCCGCTGGCTTTGCCGCTGGCAACCTGATCGGCATCGCGTTGGAGGAGAAGCTCGCAGTCGGCACTCAGATCGTGCGCGTGATTACCAACAAGGACGTCAGTCAGATGATTGAGCGGTTGCACGAGCGTGGCTACGGCGTCACGTGTGTGGATGCGAAGGGCGTCACGGGCCAGGTGCAGATGGTGTACAGCATCATCCGGCGCAAAGACCTGCCCGAGGTACAACGCATCATCGCTGAGTGCTGTCCCAAAGCCTTCCTGTCAGTCGAGCAGATTCGCTCCGCCAGCGAGGGCATCTTCCCACCCGAGCTGGGGCGCCGTCGTTGGTCGGTTCCCTCGCTCGGATTCCGGCAGTCGCGCAAATGACAGAGGCCAGGATGAAGACAGTCGTGGCGGCCGCATTGGGCGAGTGTGTCCACGTCGCCGGCATCATGAACTTCCTGCGGCTGGCAGAAAGAGTCGGCTGGCGCACGGTCTTCTTGGGGCCGGCGGTGCCCGTGGAAGAGGTGTTGGCCGCCGCGAAGCAGGAGCGCGCCGACCTCGTCGGCGTCTCATACCGACTGACGCCTGAGACGGGCGAACGACTGCTGGCCGAGTTTGCCGAGGCCGCCGATGACCTGCGCGCGTCGGGCGTGCGATTTGCTTTCGGCGGGACACCGCCGGTCGCCGAGCGCGCAGCCGCCCTGGGGTTTTTCGAGCGGGTCTTCGCCGGCGATGAGCCGACCGAAGCAGTCCTGCGCTACCTGCGCGGCGTCGGTGGCACGGAGAGTCGAGACGCTGCCTTTCCCCAGAAAACCGTCGAACGCATCGTCAGCCAGTCGCCACACCCGATTCTGCGCCACCATTTCGGCCTCCCAACACTGGCAGCCACAATCGAGGGGATCGAGCGCATCGCCGAGGCCGAGGTTCTTGATGTCATCTCGCTTGGGATTGATCAGGACGCCCAGGCCAACTTCTTCCACCCCGAGCGCCAGGACCCGCGCCGAACCGGTGCCGGCGGCGTGCCGGTGCGCACCGCCGATGACTACGCCGCTCTTTACGCCGCCAGCCGCCGCGGCAACTACCCCCTGCTGCGTACCTACTCAGGCACCGATGATTTCATCCGGCTGGCCGAGATGTACGTCGAGACGATCAACATCGCGTGGTGTGCCATACCGCTCTTCTGGTTCAACCAGATGGACGGCCGCGGACCGTGGAATCTGGAAGGCTCGATTCGGGAGCACCAGACGGTGATGGCCTGGTATGGCCAGCGTGACATACCGGTCGAACTGAATGAACCGCACCACTGGGGCATGCGTGATGCACCGGATGTGGTGTGTGTCACCGCCGCTTTCCTGTCCGCCTACAACGCCCGCGCCTTTGGCGTGCACGACTACATCGCTCAATTGATGTTCAACAGCCCGCCCGGATTGTCCGACGCGATGGACCTGGCCAAGATGGCAGCCATGCTGGACCTGATCGAACCCCTGGCCGGGCCCGACTTCCGCATCTGGCGTCAGACACGCACCGGCCTCCTGAGCTACCCCCAGCAGATCGAAGCCGCGCGGGCCCATCTCGCCGCGAGCATCTACGTGCAGATGGCGTTGCATCCCCATATTGTGCACATCGTCGGACCCAGCGAGGCCGATCACGCCGCCACGGCCGAAGATGTGATCGAGGCCGCCCGGATGGCCCGACGTGCCATCGCGAATGCGCTGCGCGGCCAGCCCGACCTCCTGGCTGACCCTCGGGTGCGTGAGCGCCGCCAGGAGCTGGTGGCCGAGGCCAACGTCACGCTGGACGCGATCCGTTCGCTGGGGACAGCCAGTGTGGACCCCTTCACCGATCCGGCCACGCTGGCACACGCTGTCGAGCGGGGTATCCTCGACGCGCCGCACCTGCGTAACAATCGTTTCGCGCGCGGCCAGCTCGTGACCCACATTGACAGACGCGGTGCGTGCATCGCAGTCGGGAACGACAGGCAGCCGCTTTCGGAGACCGACCGTCTTGCCCGATTGGCTTTAACGCGATTTTGAGGAGAACGGTGATGTCTCAATCCGCCTACTATACCGTGATAGGCGCCGGCCACGGCGGCAAGACCATGGCCGCCCATCTGGCACTGATGGGGTTTCCTGTCACGCTTTTCAATCGCACGCTTGAACACGTGATCGCCATCAGGCGGCGCGGGGGGATCGAGGTGGAAAGCGGAGACGGTGAGACACACGGCTTCGGCCGCCTGACCGCGGTCACTGACAATCTGGCTGAGGCGTTAGCACCGGCCAGCATCGTGATGGTCGTCGTGCCCTCAACCGCCCACGCCGAGATCGCCGCAGCCGCCGCCCCGTATCTGCGTGATGGACAGATTGTCATCCTCCACCCCGGTCGTACCTGCGGCGCCATCGAATTCGTGAAGACACTCAGGGACAATGGCTGTCACGCGGATGTGATCGTCGCCGAAGCCGAGACACTGATTTACGCCTGCCGCTCAGAAGGCCCGGCCCAGGTGCGCATCTTCCGCATCAAGGAGGCGGTGCCCCTCGCCGCGCTGCCCGCCTGCCGCACCGCTGAGGTGCTGGAGGCAATCGCGCCGGCCTACCCCCAGTTCGTGGACGGCATCAGTGTGCTTCACACCAGCCTGAACAACATGGGGGCGATCTTCCACCCCGCCCTGACCATCCTCAACGCCGGCCGGATCGAATCGACCCGCGGCGAATACCAGTTCTACATTGAGGGCGTCACCCCCTCCGTGGCCCGCGTCCTGGAGGTGCTCGATCGCGAGCGGGTGACGGTCGCCGCCTCGTTGGGTATCCGCACCCGCACAGCCATGGAATGGCTGAAGATGGCCTATGACGCAAGCGGGGAGGACCTGTACGAGGCCATCCAGAATCAGCCGGGGTATTATGGCATCACCGCCCCGCCCACGCTCAACCACCGCTACATCACTGAAGACGTGCCGATGAGCCTGGTGCCAATTGCCGCGCTGGGACAGCAATACGGCGTCTCAGTGCGCGGGATGGACAGCATCATCCGCCTGGCGTGTATCATTCATCGCACCGACTACTGGCGGCGTGGTCGCACGCTCGACAAGCTGGGCATCCAGGGGCTGTCCGTCGGCGAGATCACGGAGTTCGTCAACAAGGGCACGTGCGAGGGTGGTACCGTTGTATGACGGTCTCGGTTCGGGCAGATCAGTACTGTCTGGCTGCCGCAGCCGAAGCGTGTCCTACGCCCGCGAAGGCAGAAGTCACGGCGTGCCGGCGGGGATAGCCGCGATCAAATCGCGCGTGGCCATCCGCCAGGACGATCGCCTCGGCGCTTTGCATCGGCAGCCTTCAACGCCCCCACACGGGCACGGTCTATGTGATGGAGATCATCCCGGGCGAACCACACAATATGCCGCGTGACGCTGTGACCGTATCAACGTGGCGCGGCAGCTCGGTCATTCCTGATGCCCCATACCGATCACTGCCTCGATCGTCAGCCGGCGATCACCCGCCGTGCTGTCGAACCAGGCGGCTGGATCGTTCGGATCGGACACCAGCCAGGCACAAAAGGCCAACAGATAATCGGGCAACGGTGTTCCGTCAGACAGGCGGCGCCGGCGGAACCAGTCAAACACCACCATATGGTAGTCACGGTGGAGTTCCTCGCTGATGGCAGGAAAGCGATCGTCTTGCTGCTCACCGAGTCGCCACCCGCCTTCGCCGACAATCATCGCCGGTACGAAGCCGATTTCCTCCTCAAAAATGCGAGCGTATTCGCGGAAACCGAGTACCCCGTGGATGTCTTCTGCGTAGTCAGGCGGATGATTGAGGCCGTGTAGATGCGGCACGAAGAACGTTCGGTCAAGGACGTAGTCCATGTCAGACGCTTTGATAGCCTGCAGCGCAGCACGTAGCCAGTCCGGGTTGAGAGACTGGAGGCCGACGTAGCCCCCGGCTTCATAGACCTCCCTCACCGCCGCCACAAGGTGGTCCAGATAGACATCCTGATTGGGTGGCACAAGGCCGCCCTCCCACTCCTGCTCCAGGCTGGGCTCGTTGTACAGCTGCATATAGGGCGCGATGCCCCGGCTACGCAGATATGCGACATCCTCAGCCCAGGTACTGTAGGTCTCATAGGGTCGCACGAACGGCCGCCAAACGGCGACGATGCCGGCCGCCTGGAAGATCGGCGCGGTGCGCACCAGTTGCGCGTGGTCGCGATAGAGCACCGTCGTCCAGCGCATACCGAGCGCCCGGAGCCGATTCACCTGGCGTTGCGCCTCAATGGCGTCATACTCGTGCGTTTGCAGGAAGTGCAACCCGCGCCCGTTGTCGTCCGCTGGCCGCGGCCAGGTCCCCAGCCAGGCAGCATACGACTCGGACGGCGAGGGGAACACCAGCGGTGGAGGCACCACCTCGACCCGCGGCTCAACCGGGGTGAATGTCACCTGGCGCCGCACATCGGCGTCAATAGCTGTCCAGGTAACGCCATCGAAGCGCACCTTGCCGCGCCGGCCGATGAACCACGGCCAGCCAGCCTCATCCAGCACCACCAAGCGGTGGCGGTCGACCAGCACCGGGTTGTCCGCGTCGGTATACACCCGCGGTGCATCGCAGCGACTGACTTGAGCCACTCGATCCTCGCTCGTCACCCACACGGTACCGTCGGCCGCACGATCTATCGCCAGCGCCGGTGCATCGGGCGACTGCGGGTCGGCTGAACACGCGAGCACGGTGCCGTGGCGGTAAACACGAATGCCGGCCGAAGTCGCCAGCCATACCGATCCATCTGCACCGACCAGAAGGCTTCGCACCGCCGAGCCTCCTCGCGGGGTCACGTGATCTGTCCACCGCCCGTCACGCGAGTCATAGCTGAGCAGGGTGCCGTCCTGACAGCCAACCCACACTACGCCGGTCTCCGATGCATAGGCAACCGCGCTGATGCCCGCCAGGCTATCCCGCGCGTGGTCCGGCGACGGGATGAGCCGGCGTGATCCTGAGCCGTCCTCCGCCAGAATCTCTACCAGCCCTTCGCCCGGACATGCACACCACAACCCTCCCCTCTCATCCGCGGCCAGGGATGCCACCGCACTCGACTGGCAGGCCTGGTGCGACCGCCATCGGTCGGCGGCCAGAATCCAGACGGCTCCCCCGTCCGCCCCGCCCGCAAGGGCGTCGCCCAGGCCGACTATGGAGCGGACGATCGAGCCGTCCGGCGTCTCATACGCTGTGTAGGACCCGTCCTGTACATTCCAGCGGGTCAGCCGCCCCGACTCATTGGCCGTCCACAGAGCGCCGCCGACCCAGGCCGCCGCCGTGGCCTCGGGGTATTCAACCCGGGCTGTTTCCTCGTCGGCAGCATCGGCGCGACACAGGGGATCGCGTTCACCCGGTGCGCAGGCGTTATCCGGGGGTGTGGGGGTGAGCGTGGGCGCAGACGCGATCCCATTGCCAGCGCAACCGCCGGCCAGAACGAGCAATACGGCTGCCAGGACGATCCAGACAAGTCTCACAACACGGCCCCTGCGCCCGAAGGTTCATCAACGCGTTGCAGATTTCTCAGGTAGAAGCGGTGGCCGGCATAGTCGGCCTCGATGAGCCAATTCCGGGCCAGCAGGCCCTCTACCAGCGACCAGTCGGCGTCGGCGCTCCGTAAAAGGTCTTCGACCGCCTCTCGTCGCATCGGATGCACTGCTGTGATGCTCAGCAGGTCTTGCTCAACGTCGCCAGTTCGGGCGAAGGCCTCGCCTTCGTAGCCGATCAACAACTCCACATCGTTCAGGCGCGCAAGCAGTATCTGATACGCCTGGTTGAAAACCGTCTCGTCGGGCGGTCGGACCCACGGCTCTGCCGGTGGTCGGATAGGCGCCGCCAGATACGCGCGCGCTGGCTTGAGCTGCTGCAAGAAATCCGCCAACGCGGTAAGATGCTCAGGGCGATCATTCAGATCCCGGACCAGCATCGTTTCCGACACCAGAACGCCGCGATACCTGGCCGCAAACGCCTGCAAACCCTCCTGAATCCGGGTCAGGCGCAGGCTACCATAGGGCCGGTCGATCCGACGCCACGTGTCTTCCTCGACCGCATCAACCTTGACCGATACCCAGTCCGCCAGCATCAGGTCAGACTGCACGTCCCGCCGCCAGATCAGCGAGCCGTTGGTGATTACCGCGATCGGAATATTCAGCGGCCGGAGACGTTCGATCACTCGCCCCAGGTTGGCATCCAGGCCGGGTTCGCCGTCAGGCACCAGGGTGAGGTAGTCAATGACCTCACCCGCCTCCCGCGCAACATTCACCTTCTCTCGCACTGCCGCTGCGACCACATCCGGCGCGTAGAATTCGAACCGTCCCGACCGCATAGCCAATGTGCGACCCAGCTGGCAGTACACGCACGCGTAGCTGCACACCTTGGGCGGGATGTGATTGATGCCCAGGCTGCGACCCAGGCGGCGTGACGGGACAGGGCCAAATGCGATCAGACTCGCGGCGCGCGCATCCTCCGTTGTTGCCTGACTCATCGTACTCGCCATCGCCGGTTGCGCACCGGCGATGGCGCTTTCGGTTCTCCTGCCACGGCAACGCCGCGCGTGGATCACCACATGTGTACCCCGAAGTACGCAGTCATGAACTTCACCGCCACGTAATACTCTACGAGTGACACCGCATGGACCCCCTCTTCGCTCCCGTTTAGGTGATGCGGACCACATCGAACGGCCACGCAGTGATGCCACCGTCCATAAAACTCACGTTCTCGAAACCGTGCTCCTGCAGGATGCGCTGCGCCTCGTAGGCGCGCAGGCTGATCTTGCAGAATGCAATGATCTCCTGGTCGCGCGGCAGCTCCGCGATTCGCTCCCGCAACCGTCCAAGCGGGATCAGTCTGATGCGGCTATCCTCGATTCGCATCTCGTCGTACTCCCGCTGGGTGCGAACATCCAGCCACACGAACGGCTCACCGCGATCCAGTTTGGCTTTCACCTCGTAGGGCGTGACACCCCGCGCCAATCCAGTGCGCTTGTTCTGGATGATGTTGGCCGCGTGAGCGACCACATCAATAGCGGTTGCATACGGCGGCGCGTAACCCAGGTCCAGCTCACCGATCTGATCGACCGTTGCGCCGAAATGCAGCGCTGTAGCAACCACATCCACGCGTTTCACCGCCTCACCCGGACCAACCGCCTGGATACCCAGCAGGCGGCCGTTCTTCGCATCGGCCACCATCTTCACCAGCACCAGTCTCGCCTCGGGCATGAAGTGGGTGCAGTCGGGTGACGGACACAGGCTGGTCACCACCTCATAGCCCAGCGTCCGCGCCTGCTGTTCGGTCAGCCCCGTGCGGCCAACATTGTAATCAAACACTTTCAAGACTCCGGTGCCCACTGTGCCACGAAAGACACTCCGGCGGCCGGCCAGGTTATCACCAATTACGCGGCCCTGTTTGTTAGCCGCCGATCCCATCGGCCAATGGATCTTTCGCCCGCCGACCACGTCGGTGACCTCCACACAGTCGCCTCCGGCATAGATATCAGGATCGCTTGTCTGCATGAACTCGTTGACGACAATTCCGCCGCTCTGGCCGATCTCAATCCCGGCATCCTTTGCCAGTTGCACGTTAGGCCGCACCCCGACTGCCAACAGCACCATCTCAGCCGGAATCTCGCGTTGATCGGTTATCACTTTGCGCACATTGCCAACCGAATCGGACTCGATACGTTGCACCTTCTCCCCGGTGAATACGTGCACCCCCTTCGCGCTCACGTGCTTGGTCAGGAATGCCGCCATCTCCGGGTCGAGGGCGGCCGGCAGAAGGTGGTCGAGCATCTCGACGATGGACACCTCGATGCCGTTGGCAGCCAGCGCTCCAGTCACCTCCATGCCGATCAAGCCGCCCCCGATGATAACGGCACGCTTCACGTTCCCACTGTGCACGGCATCCCAGATTGCCAGAGCATCATCGGGCTGGTTGAGATAGAAGACGTGCTTCAGGTCCGCGCCGTTGATCGGTAGCTTAACCGGCAATCCTCCCGTGGCAATGACCAGCTTATCGTAAGGCAGGATTTCGCGCTCGCCACTGTCCACACGGACAACCTCGACCACCTTGGCCTTACGGTCGATGCGCGTCGCAAGTGTGCGATTGAGCGCTTTGACATTCTTCACCTTCTCGAAAAACACCGAATCACGCGGCACACCGGCTGAGGTGCAGATCAGTTCATTGACTTCCTTGATCTTGCCCTCAATGAAATAGGGCATGCCACAGCCGGCATACGATAGAAATCTGCCTCGCTCCACGATGGTGATGTCTGCACGGGGCATAAGCCTCCGCGCGCGGGCAGCCGCCTTCGGCCCAGCAGCCACACCGCCGATGATGACGATTCGAGGACTGTCCATTGAGTTGAGAATTCCTTTCGATTGGATGGTTATGTGAACTACTCTACTCGCACGACTCATTTAGCCAGCGAGTCAGCAAGTCAGCCTGAACGTAGTCGCAGACCTGAATGGTCTGGTGTCTCACTCCTGGCACCTGCGCGACGGCGTTCTTGATCGCCTGCGCCAGCAGAACAGCGATCGGGCACAGCGGTGACGAAGGGCGGAAGGGGTATTGAACCTCGCCTGCCTCGTTGATGCGCAGATTCTCGACGAGGCGCATGCGCCACACGTCAACGCCCGTTTCCGGGTCAATCACCGTCTGGAGCCGTTGTATCACGGCCTGCTCCAGTTCCGTGACGCTCATGCTGTCTCACCGAGTTGATACAACACCTGATGCCAGATGGCTGTCATAGCCCGCGCGGCTGCCCCCCCACTGTCGGCCGTCACCGGTTGTCCGGCGGTCATCGCGTGGGTCACTGCCAGGTCAAAGGGGATCTTACCGAGCAGCGCAACACCGCGCTCACGGCAGAAAGTCTCAATGCGCTGACTCCCTTCCGGATAGATGTCCGCCTTGTTGATCACCACCGCGCTGCGAATGCCAAAGTGATCCACTACCCCCCAGATGCGCTCCAGATCATGGATGCCGGCCATACTCGGTTCGGCCACCATCAGTGCCATATCAGCTCCCGCAACCGCGCTAATGACCGGACAGCCAATTCCCGGTGGTCCATCCACCAGCACCAGCGGATACGCCTCGTCCAGAGCCAGCAGGCGTGCCATCTGCTTCACCAGGGTCACCAGCTTGCCCGAGTTTTCGGCTCCCGGTTGCAACGCTGCATGAAACAGCGGCCCAAACGGCGTCGCCGAGCGAAACCATTTTCCCACAACCTGGGGCACCATCTGGATTGCCTGACGGGGACAGGCGTACGTGCACGCGGCGCATCCCTCACACGCCAGGGCTTCGACGGCAGCTCTCGGAAAGCCATTCCCGAGACGTACTGCGATAGCGTCAAACCGACAGATCTCTTCGCACGCACCACAGCCGTCACACAGCGCCGGCTCGACCACTGCCAGATCACCACCGGTGAACTCGTGTTCCTCTAACGGCGTCGGCTGGAGCACCAGTTCCAGGTTGGCAGCATCCACGTCAGCATCCACCAGCACCAGCCGAGTCACCGGGGACGGATGACTGTCCGAAGGCGGGCGGGCAGCCAGATGCGCAAAGGCTGCAACCAGGCTCGTCTTGCCCGTGCCACCCTTGCCGCTCAACACCACCAGCTGCTTCACGGCACACCCCCGTGAACAGTCTGCTGAATGTGCGCGAAAACGCCGCGGAACGCCTCGCCATACTCTGGCCGGACTGCAACCAGTGATTGCCCCCTGGCCAGTGCGCTCCCGATCCCGCGATCCAGCGGAATACGCATAAGAACCGGCAGCTGCGACACCCTGCAGAAACGTTCCAGGTCCCTGTTGTTGGGCATGTCCCGGTTGATGATCACAGCCGCCGGGATGGCGAGTGCACGCACAACCTCGACCATCAAGCGGAGATCGTGCAATCCAAACGGTGTAGGCTCACTGACCAGGAGCGCATAATCGCAACCGCGCAGTGTCTCAACTACAGGACACGAGGTGCCGGGGGGTGCGTCCAGAATCTCCACCGGATCGGCTGAAACGCCCCCGCCGACTGGATGCGAGAACTCCCAGCCTTTCAGCCGACGGATCAACGGCCCGGCCATCGGCTCACCCACGTTGAGCACACCATGCGCGAAGGCTGGCCCGTTCGGAACCAGGCCAGCCTCCAGCACACCGATCACTCTTGGTTGCTCGTCCAGTGCCACCTCAGGACAATTGTTAACGCAACTGCCGCAGCTGTGGCACAGCTCCGGGAAGACCAGAACCCGCCCGCCGAGGACGGCTATGGCGTGGAAGCGACAGACCTCAGCGCAGCGACCACATCCCGTGCACCTTGTCTCGACCACGCTGGGGATTAGCTGACTGACCTCCTCACGCGCCGTGAGCTGCGGAGACAGCACCAGATGCGCGTTCGGCGCCTCCACGTCGCAGTCGCGCAGCAGGATGGGCCGGTCGGTCAATGCCAGCGCCAGGCTTGTGGCGATGGTGGTCTTGCCGGTGCCGCCCTTGCCGCTGGCCACAACGATGCGCATCAGCGCGCTCCCTGGCCCATTCCGTAATGCCTGCGTTGAGTGGGCCCGGTAGGCTTCTGGAGCTTTCCTCCCCGATACAGGTGGATCAGCTGGCGAACCGTGAGCGCTTCGCCGGCCGGTGCGATAAACATGGCCAGATTGGCAGCCTCGAGCGCTCGATAGGCATTCGGACCAAAGTCGCCGCTGATGACGGCCCAGGCACCCTTGTCGGCTACGAATTGGGCCGCCTGGATGCCGGCGCCGCCGCTGGCATTCACCGCTGGATTGGCATAGGCTTCCCACGCTTCGGTGCCTTCGTCAACAATGATCAGATAGGCGGCCCGACCGAAACGGGGATCATACGGCGCGTCCAGACTGGCCCCGGTACTCGTGATTGCAATTTGCATGGAATTCCTCGATGGATCAACCGATAGATTGTTTCCGACGCTACTCACGCACCATAGGATTCCCGCACTTGGGGCACTTCACCTCGTAGCACGGCTGACCCGTCTGGTGCTCGATGCGGTGGCCGCAGTTGGGACAGACGCAGTAGCCGCCCGGCCCGGCTGCCTTCGGCCCACCGCGCCGCCCCGGACCGCTGCCGCCACCTCTACCAGCACCACTGCCACTTCCTCGGCCCATAGTGACCTCCTTACCAACAAACTGATTGCCCTGATAGAACGATCTCAGTGGTGGCATCCTCCCCCGCCATGCCCCTCTTCCAGACACGGCGACACGCCGCGTAACTGGCCGTCCAGGTACAACCGGAGCGCGTCGGCTGCCCTGCCGGCCGCGCCGGTCACCGCTTCGATGCCGTGATCCAGAAAAGCCTGCACGGCTCGTTGCCCCATTCCACCTACCAGTACGACCTCACCGCCCTGATCGGCAACAAAAGCGGCCACCTGACCGCAGCCATGGCTGCCGCAGAAGGGGTTGGCAATGGTTCTGACCGACCTGACCGCGCCATCCTCAGCATCTGCCACAACGAAAAAGCCAGCGTGGCCGAAGTGAGGGCTGACGGGGCTGTCCAGGCCTGCATTGGTGTCAGTTGCAATGACGATACGCATTCGACTTCGTCTCCTGTCACAGGGATGGTGGCCGGCGACGGCCGTGGATGCCGCCGCCGGCCTTGCAGTTGGCGACTACTCCGTCTGAGAGTCGAGCTGCTGGATGCGCGCATTCGCCTGATCGAGCGCCGACTGAAGGTCCGCGACGTGCGCCTTCAGCCAGGCCATCTCCTGCTCGCGCGTCGGCTGGGGACCGGGGAAAGGCACGGCCCAACCCGCGTCATAGCGAGCCCAGCCGGGCAGGCCGGTGGCGAAAAAGCGATGCCGCCATCCACGCCCAAAGCCGCCCAGGCCATAGCCGATCCCTCCGCGAACACCCGGAGCCACGTTGGCATATCCGGGCACCGCGTAGCCGGCGCAGAACCCTGCTCGACGACCGGTCAGTGGTCCCATACCCATCGGTCCAGTTCGGTCTCCTCGTGGCATTGTAATCACCTCCTTTCACGATTGGTTAAGCTGACTCTGTCAGCGATTGCCTTTCCTGCGCTGCCTCTGACGCTGGCGATGCCCACGTCTTCCGGCTACGACCGCCGGCGAGACGCGCTGCGACAGCGCTACAGCACCGCCCCGCCGCGTCAGGACATCCAGTGCCAGATCCGCCAGCCGCGGTAGAACTTCACGGCCGGCCCACAACAGCGCCGACCCAACTACAGGCCATATCGCTGCCGAGCGGGCCACCGCCCGCGGCGACGCGACTGGCGGTTGCGCCTCACGCACCATCATCGCCCCGCCATCGGCTGCGGCGTCCACCACATCTACCCGCAGAATGGCCTCGTTGGGACAGACCGACACGCACCGGTAGCAGCCATCGCACGCCACTTCGTCCACCACAGCCACCCCGTTGGCGATGCGGATCGCACGCTGCGGGCAGATATCCACGCAGGCGCCACAGGCTTGGCACAACTGCTCGATGATCTGAATCACGTCGCCTCTCCCTGTCCTCGCGAAGGGCGTACCGTGGCTTCATACGCCGCAAGTAGCTCGTCAATCTGGCGGCGCGTGTTTCTAAGGTCCGCTGCCCACTGGTGTAGATACGCCTCGCCGTCGGCTGTCACCCGATACACCCGTCGCTGTGGCCCCAGACTTTGATCCGACCACTCCGATACCACCAGGCCGGCCGCTTCCATCTCGCGCAACGCGCGATACACCAGGCTCGGGTCAAGGAAAGCGGGATCAAATCCGAACTTCTCCAGCTCGGTGATGAGACTGTAGCCGTGTGCCTGATCGCGATGCAACAACACCAACAGGCATGGCTGGAGAAAACTCATCACCCGCCTTCGACGACCGTGACCTCTTCCAAACGGCATCTCCTACCTCCTGATCTGACGCCTATAGTATAACACACTATAGATAGTTTGTCAATAGGCATTTTGTCACTTCGATGGCTGCCGGGCAAGACCAGATTCACGCGCCGATTCGCCAGTTCTGCGCCTCAAGTGCTACACTGGAATGACTATCAGGAAAGGCACTACGCGATAGTGGCTCATCAGCACACAACCTATGAAATCCCTGGCCCTGTGTGGCCGACCGTCCGCATCGTCGTCGGGGGTCTGGCCGGTCTATTCCTGATCCCCGCGCTGGCGACCGCCTACCTGATCTGGCAGGGCATCACGGACGGGCCGTATTTTTGGCTGCTGCTCGTCGGGAGCGGGTTGTTCCTGCTCTGGTGCCTGGTAGGGCTGATCGCGTGGGTGATTGACCGCATCCAGGTCGCGCAGATCCGCGCCTTCCTGACTAGCGATCGCCCCCTGATCCGCTGGCAGTATACCGCGAAGGAGTGGACCGCCGTCAAAGAGGCCCGCTGGCGCGAGGCCGAATCCGACTGGCGGCTGCAATTGGGCTGCCTGACGGTGCTGTTTGCTATCACCGGTGCGCTGGTAGGCGGCCTTCTCGGCCTGGACGAAAGCCCCGAAGAGGTGCTCCTGTTCGGCGTGACGGGAGCGGCGGCAGGAGCCGTGATCGGCGCGCTCATCAGGGTGGTGGTAGGCGGCGGCAACCACCTTACCGCCCGGCTGGCGCGGCGCGACGCATCGGTGCCGCTCGTTGCATTGGGTCCGCACGAGGTGTATGCCAACGGCCAGTACTTCCGCGGCGACGGGTCCTACCGCTACATTCGCGGCTCGCAGCTCGATCCCGGACCGCCGGCGATCCTGACCCTCGACATCTGGTCGCCCAAGATCAGAATGGACCCCGAGGAAGAATGGGAGATATTGGTGCCGGACGACCTGGTTGAGGAAGTTGATGCGATTCGGGAACGCCTGATGCCGCGCACCCAGCCAACATAGGTGGCTGCAGCCTGCGATCGTATTACTCCCTCCACACAGAGCGCCATTGGATTGACAAACCAGAGACATCGGTCTATAATCATTATGAACAAATGTGCACCAGTGAACAGGCGCGCCACTCCTTGTCCCGATTCGACCAGCGCGCGCCACCGCCACCAGCTATGACCGACCGTACGCAACTGACAGGTGAAGAGATGACCCCCGAAGAAATCATGCAAACTGCACGCGACACAATTGAGCGCGAGAGCGCGGCGGTGGCCGCCCTGAGCGAGCAGATCGGCCCCGACTTTGTCGCCGCCGCCTGGATGCTCCTGTCCTGCCAGGGTCACGTCCTGGTCGCCGGCTCGGGCACCTCGCACGCCGTCGGCGCCCGGCTGGCGCATCTCCTATCGTGCTGTGGCACGCCGGCGCTGTTCATCCACCCCGGCGACAGCCAGCACGGCCTCTCCGGCGCGGTCACCGAACGCGATGTCCTCATCGCGCTGTCAAAAGGCGGCGAGACCACCGAGGTCAACTTCCTGGCCGGCATTGCCCGCCAGCGCGGCGCCAGGGTCATCGCCCTGACCGAGAAACCCGACTCGACGCTGGGTCGCCAGGCGGACCTGATCTTGAAAGTGACGGCGCCGCCGACCGTTGATCCTTACGGCATGATCGCCACCGGCAGCTCGCTGGTCAACTGTGCTCTGGGCGACGCTCTGTGTGTCGTGTTGCTTCAGATGCGGGGTTACACGCGTGAGCAATTCGGTGCCACTCATCCCGGCGGCGCTGTCGGCATCCGCGTGGCAAAGGAGGCAGGCTCGTGACGCGACTGATTGGACTCGACATCGGCACATCCGGCTGCAAGGCCATTGTCCTCGACAGCACCGGCGCGCAGATCAGTGCCGCCAGCCGGGAATACCCCATAGACATTCCGCAACCCACCTGGGCTGAACAGGACGCTGAACTGGTGTGGACGCGCGCTCGGGAAGCGCTGAGCGAAGCCATCGCGGCAGCCGGCCGCGATGAGTCTGTTGCGGCTCTGGGCCTGTCGGTCCAGGGCGAGGCGGTCATTCCGGTTGACGGACACGGCAACGCCCTGAGACCGGCCATCCTGGGCATGGATACCCGCACGGGCGAGCAGAACCGCTGGCTGGCAGACCACCTGGGCGCCGAGTATCTCTTTGAGCGCACCGGCATGCCCATCCACACCGTCAACACGCTGCCCAAGCTGTTATGGCTGAAAGAGCATGCGCCCGAGATATGGCGGCACGCCCACCGCTTCTTGCTGTATGAAGACTTCCTCATCAACAAGATGACGGGCGCGGCTGCCATCAGTCGCTGTCTGGCCTCGCGCACCCAGGCCTACGACCTCCTGGACGACGGGTGGTCGCCGCGCATCCTGAACGCCATCGAGCTCGATCCGGATCGGCTGGCAACGGTGCACCCATCCGGCACAGGCGTGGGCCGAATGCACGCGGCGCTGGCACGCGAGTTGGGTCTGGATAAGCCACCGCTGGTCGTCACCGGTGGCCACGATCAGGCGTGTGGCGCACTGGGCGCCGGCCTCACCCGGCCCGAGCTGGCCGAGGTCTCCACCGGCACCGCTGAGGTGGTCGAGCTGGCAATGGCGGCGCCAGCGCTCAACGACGTTCTGCGCCGCGGCAACATCTCAGTCTATGCCCACGTCGTTCCTGGCCTGTACCTGGCCATGGTGCTCAACCAGAGCGGGGGCCTGGTGTTGCGCTGGTACCGCGATACCTTCTGCCAGGCGGAGGTGCTACGGGCAGAGCGAGAAGGCGCCAGCGCCTACGATCTGATCCTGGCCGACGCGCCGACTGACCCGTCGCCGGTGATCGTGCTGCCCCATCTCTCGGGCAGCGGAACACCCTGGTTCGACACCGCCTCGAAGGGCGCCATCCTGGGTCTCACCTTCGGCACGACACGTCGTGATATCGCCAAGGCCATCCTTGAAGGGCTGACCTTCGAGCTGCGGGTCAATCTCGACCTGCTACGGCAAGGCGGCGTCGTCATCAATGAGCTGCGGGCAATCGGCGGCGGGGCGCGTTCGGAGCTGTGGTTGCAGCTGAAAGCCGACATCCTGGGCGTTCCCGTTGTCGCGCCGGAGGTTACCGAGGCCGCCTGCCTCGGCGCAGCGCTGCTGGCCGGTGTCGGCGCCGGCGTCTACCCCGACGCGGTGCAGGCCGCTGCCAGCGTCTTCAAACCGGCGCGCACCTACCGGCCCAACCCGGAGCGACAAGAGTTGTATAACCGGCGCTACGAGGTCTATCGCTCCGTCTATCCGGCCGTGGCACCGATCAGCTATCAGCTGTAATTGCCATCCGCCCAACGCCGCCGAGGGCAGCGTCGCCCTGCGGATCGTGCTACACACCCGCCTCGACAAACGGCAACACCATGTTGACCAGCACGTCGGTGAGCTCTTCGCGCACCCGTTTGAAGTGCAACCGGGTTTGCCGCTCCGCCTCGTCGCCGTCGCCGGCCAGGATAGCATCCATAAGGGCTTTGTGCTCCGCATTCGATCGGACGACGCGGCTGCGAATGGTGACGAATCCGATGCGCACGCGTGCCCATTGATCGTTGAGGTTCTCGGTGATGCGCCGCGCCCGCTCATTGTCAGCCATAGTGAACAGGATATCGTGAAAACGGGCATCGGCGGCAACCCAACCCTCGATATCATTGGCGGTCGTCGCGGCCACCATCGCCTCGTAAGCGACCTGTAACGCCGCGCGCAGTTCCTCGTTCCGACACTCGGCCGCCTTGCGCGCTGTCAATCCCTCAACAACCTCCTTGAGATCAAAGATCTCATTGATGTCCTTCAGCGTCAGGGTGTGCACACGCCAGCCACGCCGCACCTCATAGCGCAGCAATCCCTCTTTTTCAAGCCTGTGAAATGCCTCGCGCACCGGTGTACGACTGATGTGCAGGTCTTCAGCGATTCGGGCATCCGTCAGATATTCGCCCGGCTTGAAGCCACGCCGCGTTATCTGAGCCTTGAGGTACTCGTAAGCCTGCTGCTGGAACGTGGTTGAACCTGCCACAGCGTCATCTCCCCTTCACCGACGCCAAACACCCTGTCGGCTGAGTGTACGAATATTAGCACACATGGGCCATTGCGCCAACTCCGGCGTATTCAATATTGTATACAGAATATTGACAGTCTGCATACCCTATGGTATCATGGCGACGACTGACCAGGTGCTGACCGGCCATCGCGTCCGGGGGCCAGGCCGTTGGTGCCGGTCGCGGCACAACTGGACTTCTGCAGGTCACGATGCTTCTTAATAAATGGAGGAGACTATGACAGACCGTCCCAATTTGCCAGGCGTTCCACCTGAGCCTTTCAGTCCCTTTGAATACGCCTGGTTCTGGCAGCCCTTCCGCGCCAACACGCGGGAACTGTGTGACAGGCTACCCTTCCACGCCGACTATCCCCGTCTCCTGGAGAACTGCGAGCGGCTGGCCTACCTCATTCGCAGCTACACTGTGTGGGAAATGACGTGTGGGGCGTTGGGCCATCCCGGCGGATCCTTCTCGGAGGCCGAGTGCCTGGCCGTGCTCTTCGAGTATGTGCTACGCTTTGACCCTCAAGAACCCGGATGGCCGATGCGCGACGTGTTCTACCTCTCCAAGTGCCACGCAGCGCCGGCGCTTTACACCACCCTGGCGCTGTACGGCTATTTCCCTGTGGACCGGCTCAAGTACTACGGCGCGTGGCACTCCGGCCTCGAGTCGCACCCCGATTGCCTGGTCACGCCCGGCATCGAGATCAGCGGCGGATCGCTCGGCCAGATCCCGGGTGTCGCCGTCGGCCGCGCGCTCGGCATCCGCAACCACGGACCCGATCATAACGACCGGATGGTCTATGCCATGATCGGCGACGGCGAATGCAACGAAGGCTCGGTGTGGGAAGCC
>Ga0073932_1003885_pt1 | contig 18925 bp, 13 predicted proteins | sample DewCreD2012metaG_FD_76967 | JGI IMG/M metagenome (GOLD analysis project Ga0073932, IMG submission 76967) | Hot spring sediment bacterial and archeal communities from British Columbia, Canada, to study Microbial Dark Matter (Phase II) - Dewar... ...
CGAGCCCCAGGGCTATCCAGTACCCTTTCTTCATCACTACCTCCTCCTTGTCTTACTGCTCGTTGCCCCTGTACTCTGCCTTGCCTTACGATCGCCCCGCGCTTTACTCATGACCGGCCGCCAAGATAGCTGGCGCGAACACGATCGTCTTGCCTTAGTTGAGTGGCCGTACCCGACAAGGCCACATTACCTGTCTGCAGCACGACCGCCTGATGGGCGAGCGAGAGCGCCATCTCAGCGTTCTGCTCCACCATCAACATCGTGAGTCCTTGCTTGTTCAGTTCAGAAAGAGCCTCAAATATGCGCTCGACCGCAAGGGGAGCGAGCCCCATCGACGGCTCATCCAAGAGCAGCAGTTCGGGATGGCCAGTAAGGGCCCGACCAATGGCCAGCATCTGCTGCTCTCCGCCTGATAGGGTCCCGGCCTCTTGGCGACGCCGCTCACCCAGGATGGGGAAAAGCTCATAGACATAAGCGATGTCGTCCGCCAATGAGCTCTTGTCCTTGCGGCCGGTGGCCCCGACCACGAGATTATCTTCCACCGACAGACTGGGGAACAACTGCCGGCCCTCGGGCACCTGACACACCCCCAGAGACACGATCTTCTCGGGCGCGAGTCGAGTGATGTCCACTCCCTTGAATAAGACATGCCCGCGAGTCGGATGTACGATGCCTGAGATGGTGTGAAGCAAGGTGCTCTTGCCTGCCCCGTTGGCGCCCAGCACTGCCACCACCATTCCCTTCGGCACCACCAGGGAAACGCCGTGCAAGGCCTCGATAGAACCGTAGGAGGTCACCAGGTCTTCAACAACCAATAGTTCTTCCGGGACCGGGCAACTCTCCCCATCGACCAGATAACGGGTAGCGCACAGATCGACCTCTCCCCGCTCCACACCCAGATAGGCGGCGATGACCCTTTCGTCTTTCTGAATCTGCTCCGGCACTCCGCAGGCGATCAGCTTCCCGTAATCGAGGCAGTTGACCTCGTCCGAGATGTCCATCACCAGGTCCATGTCATGCTCCACCAAGAGGACCGTGATCCCGGCCTCTCGGATCGCCGCGATGCGCGCCACCAAGTACTCTCGTTCGCTCGCGTTCATCCCTGCGGCGGGTTCGTCCAGCATGAGGAGACGGGGCTCAGAGGCCAAGGCCCGCGCGATCTCCACCAGTCGCTGCTGTCCGTAAGGCAGACTGGAGGCCGGCAACAGGGCTTTGTCACGCAGACCGACCAGCTCCAACGCGTCCAGGGCACGCATGCGAGACCTCTTCTCCTCACGGCGTTGCGACGGGAAACCAAGTCCACCGCTCCAGAACCCTGAGCGCTCATGGCGATGGCAACCCACCAGAACGTTGTCGAGGACGCTCATGTTCACGAATATCCGCAGGTTCTGGAAAGTGCGGGCCATGCCCAGTCGAGCCGCCGACGCGGCATCGAAATGGGTCACCTCGGTACCGCCGAACCATATGCGACCGGCTGTCATCGGCTGCAGACGGCTGATGGCGTTGAACAGGGTGGTCTTGCCGGCGCCGTTGGGCCCGATGAGCGCGGTGATGCTGCCCTCTTTGACCTGTAGCGAGACTTCGCTCACCGCTTTCAGCCCACCGAAATGGACGGAAGCATTCTCCACGCGGAGCAACAGCCCACCATGAGCGGTCTCCCGGCTGCGCTTAGCCAGATCTTCGCTCAGGAGACCGCCGATGCGTAGCGGAGCTTCGGTCTCGCTCCCCCTCTGCGCTGCCCCGGCGACCGTCACGGCAGAGGTTGCGGCCTCGAGGGCAACAGTCGCCTGGGGCACGGGCGTCTCTTCAAGCGTCTCTTCCTTGATCTTGGCCCAAAGGCGCTTGGCCATCCGGGGCCTCAGCCCCAAGATGCCAGCTGGCAGGAACAGCAAGAGCAAGATCATGATGACCGAGTACACCGTGCCGTTGTACTGGAGCATGCTCCCGGAGAACCCGTTGATGACCCAGGTCATGATGATGGCGCCTACCACGCTTCCCCAGATGGTCCGGTCGCCTCCCACCAGCATCATCACGATAGGTAACACCGAGGCCGAGAAAGAGAAGTTCTGGGGTGACACCGCACCGAACACGAACGCGAACAACCCTCCTCCGAGTCCGCAGAACACCGCGTTGAAGACGAAGGCCTTGAGTTTCCAATTAGCGTTGCGCACGCCGAGGGTCGAAGCCGCGATCTCGCTGACAGCGAGGCCGCGTAGGGCGCGACCCACACGGTACTTGAGTAGCCGCGAGAGGAAGAGGAGGATGAGGATAGTCACCACCCATACCATGTAGTACTTGCGGAACTGCGTGTTGAACTCGAAACCGAGAATGTCCAGCGGCTTGACAGGCCCGAAGCCCATGGAGCCGCCGCCCCATTTCCACTCGAACACGATGGCAAGGAAGATCTGGCCCAGACCGATGGTGGCGAGAGCCAGGTAGAAGTACCGTAGCCTGAGAACCGGCCGGCCGATGACCAAGGCCACGAACCCGGCTGCAGCCGCACCTGCCAACCAAGCCACAAAGGTCGGCACCCCGAACTTGAGGTTAAGCAGACCGCAGGTGTAAGCGCCGATCCCATAGAAAGCCGAGTGGCCGAAGGAGAGCTGCCCCGCCTGCCCCAACACCAAGCCCACTGCTAGAGCCAAGATGGCATACAGCCCGGCCTGGGTCATGACGTTCAGAGCGTAGTTGCTCTCGGTGGCCGCTCGGTAGAGTAGTGGGAAGATCAACAAGATGACGACCAGCAAGACTTTGGCGACGGTGGCCGCGTGTCCCTGGGCCCATCCGGCCCACCAAGAGCGGACGGACGATATCGCCTTCTCGTTCGTACGGGTCGCGGCGGCCATCAGAACTCTCCTTCCGGGACTCTAGTGCCCAGCAACCCCTGCGGCCGGAAGTAGAGCACGATGAGCAGAATCACGAAGGCTACTACGTCCTTGTAACCAGCTGGGACCACTCCGGTGGCCAAGGCCTGGGCGATGCCCAACACCAGACCACCGATGACCGCCCCCGTGCTCGACCCCCAACCACCCAACACGGCGGCGATGAACCCCATCATCCCGTAGATGCCCCCGGAAGCGTAGGTGATGCCGCCGACATAGCTGGAGATGGCGATGCCGCCCAGGGCCCCGATCGCAGCGCTGATGACGAACGAGATGGTTATCATCCGCACCACGTTGACGCCGGAGAGGCTCGCTGCCACAGGGTTGGTGGCGGTGGCGGTCATGCGCTTCCCCAAGGTCGTGCGGTTGTTAAGGAAGTAGAGCGCCACAAGAACGACGACCATGAGGCCAATGACCCAGAGACTTTGGACGTTGATGAAGACGCCACCCACCTGCAGGGTAGCCTGACCACTGAACGGTGGGAGCTGCTTCGTATAACCCCCGTATTTCACCAAAGACAGGTTCTCGAACAGCAAACTAAGGCCCACCGTACAGAGGATCATCGAGACCAACGAGATCTTCAGAACCGGCTTCAGGACCACTCGCCACATCAGCACGGCGATGATGACCACCAAGACCACCCCGATGATGGCGGCAAGCCAGTAGGGAAGCCCGAGTTCGTTGAACATCGAGAAAGCAAGGAAGCCACCCAGCATCACGAAGCTACCCTGGGCCATGTTCACTATCCGTGACGACCGGTAGATGGTCACGAAGCCCAAGGCTATCAGCGCATAGACAGAGCCCATGGTGACCCCGGTCACCAGCAGCTGCACCCACTTATCCATGGCAGGCTGCCCTCCGCTCGCGGTCTTGGCAGCCGGCCGACGTAGCCGACCGGGCGGCTCGATAGCAGTCGCTCAAGAATCGCCCCCTTTGCCGCGCAAAATTGGATGATACGATAGACCTTTGAACCATAGGTGTCAACCCACTATCCCCCGAGTGAGTTCTTGCCGGTACTCGGCGTACCAGGCCATCCGATCCAGGGCCTGAGCAGCTGCCCAAGGCGACGCCAAGATCACTGGCGCCCAGTGGTCGCCCAAGTCCTGAGTGGTCCCGTATACGGGATGGTCCGGTACATTGATGATGGGCTTGCCGGTTTCCGTCATGAGTGTGGCCACCAGCCGCAAGAACTCGGTTTCCCAATCAGTGAACCCGTCATATTCGCCGTTAGCCAGCCGGGGCCGTGTCTTGCCCCCGGTGCTGGGCACGCCGAGGAAGTTGAGAGCGAGGATGGCATCGACTTCCTCACATCCCGCCAGCACCTCAAGAGCCCTGAAACCCACCTCGCCGAAGCCCGCCGCGACCAGGTCCAGAGGATTGCGTTTGCTCCAGAACGGGGGGAGCAGCGAGTCCAGAGCCGCTATCACGCTATCCGGTAATCGGGCGAGGGTCAGTCCGTTGAGCACCACCGCATCCGCCGCCAACACCCCCGGACCGCCACCGTTCGTCACCACGGCTACCCGGCGGCCTCTGGGCAAGGGCAGGTAGGCGAGACAGGCGCCTAAGTCGACCAGGTCTTGCGCGGTCTTGCTCATCACCACCCCGCACTGTCTGGCCGCCGCTTGGAACACAGCCGCAGACCCGGCCAGGGCGCCCGTGTGCGAAGCCGCGGCCTTGCTGCCCGCCTCGGTCAGACCTCCCCGCAGTACCACCACTGGCTTGCTTGCCGTCGTTCGCTGCGCCGCGTCCAGGAAATGCCGACCATCTTCGATCCCCTCGAGGTACATCATCACGCAACCCGTCGCCGGGTCCTCCGCCAGATAGTCGAGTACGTCGAAAGCGCTCACCTGAGCCTCGTTGCCCACGCTCACGAACTTCTCGACGCCGATGCCTCGCCTCTCGCACAGGTTCACCACCGTCGGTCCCATGCTCCCCGACTGCGAGACGAAACTGAGGCGGCCCTGGGGTGGATGAAGAGCAACGAACCCGGTGCCGTGCAGCCGACTCTCGTTGGCGAGAACACCCATGCAGTTGGGCCCTATCAGCGTGACTCCGTACGCAGCCGCTATCTCCACCAACCGCTGCTCGCGCTCGGCCCCTTCCGTCCCCGTTTCCGAGTAGCCGGCGGTGAACACCACCGCCGCCTTAATACCTCGGCGCCCGCAGTCCTCGAGCACCCCTTCGACCTGGGCCGCCCCCACAGCAAGCAGCGCCAAGTCGGGCGCCTCCGGGACTTCGGCAAGGCTGGTATAAGCGGGCACCCCGAAATAGACCCCGCCACGCGGATTGACCGGATAGACGGCACCACTGAACCCGCCGTCCAACAGGTTCCGGAGCGCGGACCCTCCCCACTTGGTCACGTCGTCAGAGGCACCGATGATAGCCACCGAGCGCGGTGCTAGGACGGCGCTCAGATCGGGACGCGCCTGGCGACCTCCGACTCGTATCGCGCGCCGGTCGGCCGTCGCGATAGCCGGAGCCTCGCCCGGCTTGTGCTCCTCACCGGCTTGAGCGCGCAAAATCACCAAAGCGTCGGCAGCCACGGGACGGTCGCCGTCGATCTTAAGGGGGTTGATGTCTATCTCGGCGATCTCAGGGAAATCAAGCGCGATGCGGGCCAGCGCTCGCAGGACCTGGGCCAGAGCACGCCTATCCACTGCCGGCTCTCCACGGAAGGCTTCCAACAGCCGGGAGGACCGGATGCCCGCCGGAAGCCCCAACGCGTCGCGTTCGCTGAGGGGAGCCACAGCGAACGCCACGTCGGCCAACACCTCGGTGAGCACCCCGCCCAGTCCGAAGGCGATCACCGGTCCGAACACGGGGTCCCGCTTCATGCCCGCCATGAACTCACGGCGGCCGCCGACCATGCGCTCGACGAGTGCCCCAGCTAGGTCGTCTCCGGCGCGCTTGCGTAAGATGCGGAAAGCCTCAGCCGCCGCCTCTCCACCCTCTACGTCGAGCAAGACCAGACCTTTTTCGGTCTTGTGCAGGATGTTCTCCCCGACGGCTTTGACCGCCAGCTTTCCGCCGAGTCGTTCCGCCGCCGCTGCAGCTTCTTTCTCGTCGCCCACCAATATCCCGGCCGGCACCGGGATGCCATACGCGGCCAGGACCGTCTTGGCAGCCGCTTCGTCGAGGGCAGCGCTGCCGTAGCCGATTGCCTCACGCACCAGCATCTCGGCCCATTCGGCCGCTTCCTGCGCCGCGGTGTCGAGACGCCCGGCTTCAGCCGTCATGCCCTGTGCCCCCTACGCCCGCGAACACTAATCCCCTCTTGTTAATGACTAGTGGTATTGACTCTGGATTCTAAAGTTCTGCCGGCACGCATGTCAAGCGCCCTCGTCACAGCTCAGGCGGGAACGGTGGCAGCTCCGCGAACAGGGGATGCGCTTCCGCCCCCGGGATGCGCGCCGCCCTCATCGCTGCCGCTCGATACCGGCCCCAATCAGCGAGCTGGGCGATGGACAGTTTCTGCGCCTCGAGAGAACCCTCAGCGTGGATGGTGAGCACATCCTCGTACGAGGAAGTGAGGTCGCGGATGAGCTTGGCCATACGCAGCCGGTACTCCGTGGGCACGCCCGCCTTACCTCCGAAGTACTTCTCCATGAAGTCGTGGGTCTCCGGGTTGTAATAGTCCTTAGCCGAAGGGGCGGTCACGATGATGCCGCCACCGATGTCCTGGATGTACTTGGTGGCTTGATGCCAGTTGTCGGCGAAATAGAACTTGCAGATGTTGGCGATCATGGGGTTGGGGTAGACCAGCTCCGAGCCCTTCTCCGTCACACAGTGCTCGACGGCGGCTAAGCCCAGAGTCTCCACTGCCTCGGTGTACATGACCAGCCAGGTGAGCTTCTCCCGCACATGGGGCTTCTTCAAGATGCCGTTGTACTCCGCCATGAGGGTCGCAGCGCCGGTGAAAAGCTCCAGCTCCATAGCCTTGTAAGTCTCAGCGCTCAGCCGGTGGAAGTTGGCGAACATGTAGGCCACATCTCCGGCGAACTCCCACTCGCCTTTGAGGAAGATACGTTCGTTGGGGATGAACACGTTGTCGAAGATGATGGTGGCGTCGTTGATGTAGACGGACCTGGAGATGGGGTGGTCGAACAAATCAGCCTCGGCGGTGATCTCCGGCTGGGCACAGATCATAGTGATGCCGGGCGCGTTGAGATTGATGCCGAAGGCCACGGCGTACGCGGCATCCTCCGCCTGCATGGCGCGACAAGGTGCGATGAGTATCTCGTTGCAGGCCGGGGCTTGGCTGATGTGGGTCTTGGCCCCGCTCACCACGATCCCGTCCGGTCGTTCTTCCACTATGCGCACGTAGAAGTCTTTGTGCTGCACCTGCTCCGAGGGACGGAGCGCACGGTCACCCTTGACGTCCGTTAGCCCCATCGCGAACGAAAGATCGTTCTTCTGTAAGTGTTTGCGATAGGCCTCCACGTTGGCCGCATAGTTGGTGCCGTACTTGCGGTCCACACGCCGAGCTACCACGGTGACCGCGTTCAGGCCGTCTTTAGCCACGAACTTGGCGCCGGTGGGTTTGCCGAAGCAGACCCGTGCCCACAGCTTCACCACTTCCCGAAGCCGTAGGAGGTCTTCCCGCGTGCGCTGAGGCTGAAGCGCGAAACTGACTCGCTCGCCGTCCTCGTCGAGGTCAGTGAGCAGGTCCTGGTAGCGGGGATCGTTGTTCATCAGGTAGTCCATCGCCACCCAGTCGTTCGTGATCTTGCACACCGGGTGGGCGGTCACGTCAGGGACACGCTCGCCATTGAAGTAGACGATCCGGCCGTCCCGTAGGCTTTCGATGTACTGCTGCGCTGTCCTTAGTGCCACCGAAATCTCTCCCTCGTCGTCATCAATCCTTGTCGATCGCTCGCCTGTCCTCGCGAGGCCGTCGCCGCAGCGTAGCTAGCCTCCTTGCCGTCGACGGATCCGCCACCGCCGTTTAGATAGAGCGCTCGCTCTATATCCCACCCCATTCTGACAGGCCGTGGTCGTCTTTGTCAACCGCGGCCCGTTCAGTCGTTGTCAAGATCCACGTATTCCGGAGGCAGCGGCAAACCGGAATGATGGCCGTGACGGCCTCCGTAGGGTTCGTGGAAGCTGGTGGGCTCGTCGGGCACCGGGGCCTCTGCTGGCCGGGCCCCCTGGATAGCGCTGCCCTGAATGACCGGCTCGTCTACCCACCCCTTCTCGTATGAGCTGCGGATGAGCAAGTGGGCCCGGTAGTCCCAGAACTTCCACTGGCCGTCCTCTTTGACGAAGATGTGGTTGTACTTGATGACCTGCCAGATGGGGATAACACCCTTGACCGGGTCCAAGAAGGTGTTGAAGCCCACGTGATACCACATGCCCTTGGCGGTCTTCATGTCCTTCTGAATCTGGATGACCGGAGTGGTAAGTTCGTGGATGGCGCAGTTGCCCTCATAGTTGTAGAGCTTTCCCAGCATGTCCACGAACACCCGCCGGGCGCCTTCTAGGCCATGGAACACTCCGCTTTCCACGATCTCCACCTTGACGCCAGGCGTCTTCTGAGCGAACAACTCGTCCACGATGCGGTCCCAGTAGTGGCCCAAGACGAGGTGGTTGTAACGCCCGTGCAAGTTGGAGATCTCCACCCAGTCGCGGGCTATCTGGGCGTTACGCTCGGCCTTCTCCAGACGCTTGAGAAGCTCTTCGTAGGTAGGTTGCGTCTTATCTGCCTGCTCAGCCATGGCTACGTCCTTCCCGTGCTCAGTCTTTCTTGGGCTCAGTCCTTGTTGTGCCTTGATGTCGTCGCGCTAGCTCGTCATCACGCCTTCGCTCTCTCCTCGGCGCCACGGCATGCCGGTGCCGCCGACCGCCGACGGCTGCGTGGTGGCCGCCGCCTCATAGAGCCTTCGCTGTCTGGTAGCCGGCCCGCACCGCGTGCACGATCATCCCTGCCTGCTTGCCGTCTCCGATCAGATACAGTTCCGGTACCTTGCCTTCCAGTTTCTCGTACAGGTCGTGGTTGGGCTGGAGTGGGGCGGTGGGGATGACCGTGTCAGCCTCAAGGAGTCGCTCCCGGCCTTCCTTGTCCTTGAACACGACCCCCTTCTCCGTCACCCGGACATCCTTGACACCGGCCACGATCTCCACTCCCACTTTGGCGAACCACTCCATGGTCAATCCGAGTCGGAAGTCGAGCATGCCTTCGCCGATGACCTCTGTGGGCTCCACGAGGGTGACCTTGCGTCCTCGCTTGACCAGGAACTCGGCCACTTCCATGCCGTGCAGGCCAGCTCCCAAGACCACCACTTTCTTCCCCACGGGGAGGTAATAGCGGGTGGCCCAGCCCAGGAACCGAGGACCGAACAGGTTGAGATAGGGTTTGACCCGCTTGTGCAGCTCGGGGGTGGTGAGCACCTTCTTCCTAGCCTTCTTGTTGGCTTCGACCCGGGGAGCAGTAAGAACACCGCCAGTTGCCAGGATGACCACGTCGGGCTTCATGCCCTCTAAGGAGCGGACGCTGGCTTCCGTCCTGAGGCGGACCTTCACTCCGGTTTTCTCGAGCTGGGTCTTGAGATAGCGCACGAGAGCCGGAAGGTCCTCCAGTTCCGTGCCTTTGATGAGCGCGGCCAGGGGTAGCAGCCCTCCCAGATGCGAGCTCTTCTCCAGCAGGGTGACGTCATGTCCGCGCAGAGCAGCCACCCGGGCCGCCTCCATGCCAGCGGGACCTGCTCCTACCACGACCACCTTCTTTTTGGTCTTCAGTGGCGGTAGGTGATAACGACCGAAACCGACCGCAGCGTTGAGGCGGCAGTGGCGAAGGAACCCTTCCGACTGGTCGAGGCAGGTACCGCAGCGGGTACAGGGCGCGATGTCCTCCGGTCGGCCTTGGCGCAACTTGTTGGGAAGCTCAGGGTCGCAGATGAGGGGGCGGTTCATGCCGATGAAGTCGGCCTTGCCCTCGCGGAGCGCTTTCTCGCCGTCCTCTGGCGTCACATAACCGATGAGGATGACAGGGACACCGAACAACCGGCGCGCTTCCTCGGTCATCAGCCGCATGGCCGCCCGCCCCCGGGCTCTGGCGTAGTACTGGGGCGGCATCTTGTCCACTGGGACCTGAGCATCCGGGAAGAAGAGGTAGTCCGGCAAGAAACCCGGCACGTGAAGCCCCAGCCAGTGGCTCCGGATCATGAGGGCATCCGCTCCGGCCTCCACGGCGAACTTCATGTAGGTGAGAGCCAGCTCATGGGTAAGACAGGTCTTGTCGTCGACTCCCAGACAGTAGCCGGTCTCAAAACCGTTCATGCAGACCACGATGGGGAAGTCGGCGCCACACCGCTCCTTGATCCCAGTGATGATCTCGACCAGCAATCTGGCCCGTTTCTCCGGCGTCCCGCCGTACTCATCGTCCCGTCGGTTCCAGAAGGGGGAGAGGAAGTTGTGGACGATGTGGCTGCTTCCCGCGTTGATGTCGACCCCGTCGAAGCCGGCCTTCTTCGCTCGCTCCGCCGCGTTGACGTACTTGCGGATTATGTCCTTGATCTCGGGAACGGTGAGCGGACGGATGAGGTCCCGGTGGAAATCGGCGGGGGTGTCAAGCTTGACCGCCGAGGCCCCGATGGGCGGACCTTCGAAGGTGGGGGGCGCGTTGTCGAACAGGGGGTTCTGCCAGGGCCCGTCATGCTCCATCTGCATGAAGATGGGGCAGCCGTGACTGTGCACCAGGTCCACCAGTTCTTTGATCCCCGGGATGAAGCGGTCGTCGTCCATGCGGTAGCGTTCCCGCCAGCGGCAGCCCTGCGGGTAATCGATAGTGGGGGCTTCCATGGAGATGATGCCCACCCCACCCTTGGCCAGGGCCTCATAAAAACCGAGGGTGTTGTCGTTCATGGTCGTCTCAGTGTCGGAGAACGACATCATCCCCGCCGCCGACTTGTAGATGCGGTTGCGCGTGGTCACCTTGCCTATGCGGCCTGGTTCCAGCAGCTTCACGAAGCTTCTCTTAGCCATCGGATCCTTCCCGTCAGTTTTCGTCGTCGTGCCTCATACCGGCTCGAAAGCCCCGATCTCCTTCAGGTGGTCGAGCATCTTGAGATACAGTTCGTCCCGCTTGGCCAGGATCTCGGCCTCGCTTCGACCCTGGTAGTCGTAGATGCCGCAACCGGCCTTGGCGCCCACCGCACCCTGCTTCACCCGTTCCTCCACGAACGAGTACACCTTGCCCACGTTGCGCTGGTAGGCGAGGAGCATGTCCAGACCCTGGAAGTCGAAAGTCTGCATGACCCCCACTACCGGGAGGCGGACCCCCAACGAGGCCTTGACCGCCCGGTCGATCTCCGCGGGCTCCACTAGCCCCTCTTCGATCATGTCCATGGCCGTCTCGCCGATGGCTCGCTGTAGACGGTTGACGATGAAACCAGGACCGAACTTCTTCATGACCACCGGCTGCTTGCCACAGGCCTCGAGAAGCGCCACCGTTAGCGAGAGGGCTTGGGTGGCCGTCTGCGGACCCCCTACCACCTCCACCAAGGGGATGATGTGAGCGGGGGTGAAGAAGTGGGCGCACAGGATGCGGGCCTGCACATCCTGGGGCGACAGTTCGAAGACGTTGAGACTGGAGGTATTGCTGGCCAGGATGGCCCGGGGCGACGCGAGAGTGGCCAGCTGCCCGAAGACCTCCCGCTTGACTTCCTTGTCCTCCACGATGCTCTCTAAGACGAAGTCGGCCTCGGCCACGGCGGCTTCGAGCGATTGTGTCTGCTTCACCCGTGCGAGCGCGGCCGCGGCACCTGCCGCGTCGACTGTTCCATGCCGCACCAACGTGTCAAGGGCGGCTTCCATGGTGGTCCGGGCCTTCGCCAAGGTCTCCGCTTTGCGAGAATACATAGTCACGTCAAAGCCGCCCAGCGCGAAGACCAGCGCCAGCCCCGGCCCCATGGTGCCAGCCCCCAGAACCGCCACCTTCTTGACTTCTACGGGCTTCACCGCGCCTCCTTATGCGAAGCAGGTGCGCCCGCCGTCTACGTACACCACCTGACCGGTGACGTAGTCAGAGGCGGCTGAGGCCAAGTAGACGCAGGTGCCGATGAGCTCCTCCGGTTCCGCCACCCGGCCTAGAGGATGAAGCGCCGTAGCGCCCGCCAAGACCTCGGGAGGTAGCGCCGCCCGCATTCCCGGAGTGAAAATCACCGAAGGGCCGATAGCGTTCACGTTGATGCCGTGCTTGGCCCATTCATAGGCCAGCATGCGGGTGAGGTTGCTGACCGCCGCCTTGCTGCCGCAGTAGCCCACGTTGCCCGCGAGCGGGACCCCTCGGTCCCCCGCCACCGAGGAGATGTTGATGATCTTGCCCTTCTTCTTCTCCAGCATGACCTTGCCGAACTCCCGGCAGGTCAGCATCACGCCTTTGACGTTGCTGTCGAAGAGCGTCTGCCAGTCCGCGACCGGGAAACTTTCGAAAGGCTGCTTGATGTTCTGCCCCTGAGCGTTGACAAGGATGTCGACCGTACCCATGCTCGCCACGATGGCTTTGACCGCGGCTACGACGCTCTCCTCGTCGGTGCTATCCATTTGGAAGGCTTCCACCCGGGTGTGCACTTCGGGATCGGCGGCAATCTCCGCCGCTACGGCTTTGAGCTTCTCAACGTTGCGGCTAGCAAGCGCCACCTCCGCGCCTTGGCGGGCCAGACCGAGAGCTAGCGCGCGGCCGATGCCTCCCCCGCCTCCTACCACCACTGCGACCTTGCCATCTAACCTGAACAGATCCGCCATGATCGCCTCACTTCCCCTTTCTTGCCTTGCTGCCCGGTGCGGGTCTGAGAGTGGCGGCGCGGCGCGGTGGTGTGCCACCGCGCCGCGCCCCAGCGCCCGGCGGGCGCCCCATGCTCGAGCTTCACCTATAGGGCAACCAGCACTCCATCAGTTCGTCGATGGGCCACAAGCTCAAGCGCTCGTAACCGTCTTTGGTGACCAGGATGTTCTCCTCAAGCCGCACCCCGTGTTTGCCGCCCTTGCGACCGGCATAGGTCTCGATGGCCAGGACCATCCCCTCCCGGAAAGTCTGCTCGGGGACGCCCGCCACCTGGTTCATGCGATTGAAGAAGGGACGGTCGTGCAGGCTGAGCCCCAAGCCATGGCCTATGGCGTAAGGGCCGACCTCAGCCCAGGTTTTGTAGCCCCAGTACTCAGGACTGTCGGGCCACTTGTCGAGCAGCTGCCAGTCGGTGGATCCGTCCTTGATGGTGTCGATGGCCGCGTAAAGCATCGCCCGGCACTCTTCGTAGAGCTCCTTCTGCTCCGCGCTGGCCTTGCCGCAACAGAAAGTGCGATAGATGCAGGATTTGTAGCCCTGGTATGAGGCACCGTCCACGTCCACGTAGACAAGGTCGCCCACCTGGATGGGCTTGTCGGTGAAGGACCAGCCATAGGGGTTGGTATTGAGGCCGGAGCAGCACACCAGGTCCTCGGTGTGGTCGACGCCCTCCTCATACAGCGCCTTCAGCCCGATGGCCACCAGATCGCACTCCCGGATACCCGGCCGGATGGCGTCGGCAATCGCAGCGAACGCCTTCTCCGAGTTGGCACAAGTGATGCGCATCAGCTCGATCTCGTCTTTGGTCTTGATCATGCGAGCGTGGTCCATGGTGGGCTTGGCGTGCACCACCTCCACACCGCGCTTCTTGAAGGCTTCGGCGTAGATATATGACAGGGTGGTCCCGTCGAGACCGAGAGGCTCCTTCTCCACGCCGTACTGCACCATGAAGTTGAAGATCTGATCGACCACGCGCTGCACCACCGGGTCGTCTGGCGTGAAGGCCGCTATCTTCGCGATGCCCGCCGGCGGGTGGATACGGCCTTCCATCCAGGGCATCCGCTCGATGAGACTTTCTTGGTTATTGCCTCCTACCAGGTGCGGCTGCCCGTTGCGGGCACAGAAGGCGAACTGAGCCTCCAGCGGCCGGTTGGGGGTGGTGATGTAGTAGCCGGTCAGGTAGCGGACGTTGGCCTCGTCCCAAGTGACGATGGCCCCCAGCCCGTCCTTGTTCATCTGGTCCTTGGCCCGCTGCAGCCGCTCTGCACGGAGACGTGGGTAGTTGACCCTCTCCTCGTAGTCGACCGCGTATTTGCCGAGCGCCATAGCCCCTCCTTCACAGTCTCTCGAAGATGCCGGCGACCCCGATGCCGCCGGCCACGCACATGCTGACGCACCCGTACTTGCTGCCTGGCCGCTTTTGCATCTCGTGCAGCAGGGTGGCGGTGAGCTTGGCCCCTGTCGCGCCCAGTGGATGCCCCAAAGCGATGGCCCCGCCGTTCACGTTGGTCTTCTCCGGGTTCAGGCCCAGGTGACGGATGACATACACCGCCTGGCTGGCGAAGGCTTCGTTCAATTCCACCAAGTCGAGGTCGTCCACAGTCAGCCCTGCCAGCTTGAGCGCCTTGGGGATGGCCACCACCGGTCCTATGCCCATGACCCCTGGGTCGACACCACCCGCAGCAAAAGCCACACAGCGAGCGAGCGGCTTGAGGCCCAACTTAGCCGCTTTTTCCGCCGACATGATGACGGTCATCGCCGCTCCGTCGCTGGTCTGCGAGGAGTTGCCGGCGGTGACCGACCCACCCTTGCGGAACACCGGCTTCAGCTTGGCCAGGACCTCCAGGGTGGTGCCCCGCCGCGGCCCTTCGTCGACGGTCACCACGCTGGATTCCTCGACGATGGCTCCCTCCGGGCCCGGACGACGATGACTGACTGGGACCGGCACGATCTCGTCGTCAAAACGACCGGAGTCGATAGCGGCAAGGGCCCGCCGGTGACTTTCCACCGCGAAGACGTCCTGGTCCTCGCGACTGACCCCGTACCGCTCGGCCACGTTCTCTGCGGTCAGGCCCATGCTGAGGAACGCGTCCGGGCTGGCATCCATCACCGCCGAGTGGAACATGGGCTTGTTGCCACCGCCCGGGACGCGGGACATGGATTCCACTCCGCCGGCGAACATCACCTCGGCCATGCCCGACATGATGGCCTGCGCGGCGAAGGCGATGGCCTGCAGCCCCGAGGAGCAGAAGCGGTTGATGGTCACTCCCGGCACATCCAGGGGGAGTCCCGCTTGCAGCCAGGCGTTCCGCCCGATGTTGAGCCCTTGCTCCGCCTCTGGGAAAGCGCAGCCCATGATCACGTCGTCGACCTCAGCCGGGTCGAGGCCAGGCGCCCGCTCCAAAGCCGCCTTGATCACCAGAGCTGCCAGGTCTTCAGGACGCGTGGTACGAAACACCCCCCGGGGCGCCTTGCCCACCGGGGTGCGGACCGCACTCACGATCACAGCTTCCTTCATACACCGTCTCCTTATCGCTATGGTCCCGGCCGCCTAGTTGCGAAGCGGCTTGCCGGTGGCCAGCACATGCTCGATGCGTTCCACGGTCTTGGGGCTTCGACACACCTCCAAGAACGCTGCCCGTTCCAAAGCCAAGAGATGCCACTCGTCCACCTCGGTGCCGCCGTCCACCTCGCCGCCGGAGAGCACCCAGGCGATCTTCTCGCCCAGATAGCGGTCGTGCTCGGAGATGAACTCGCTCCTTCCCATGTTGTAAAGGACGCTGCGGAAGTTGCCCACGCCGTCAGCGCCCATGACCCTCACCGTGGCGGGAAGCGGCGGTTGATAACCAGCCTCCAACAAGGCGAGCGCCACCTGCTTGGCGGCGTAGAGCAGGCTCTCCCGATTCATGGTCACGCCGTCGCCCCGCCTTAAGTAGCCGAGGTCGAAGGCTTCCCAGGCTGAGCCGCTGGTCTTGGCCTGAGCGACGGCTTCAAAGGCCGGCATGAGGTTGGGGAAAGGCCAAGTGACACCCTTAGCCAGTTCCATGGTCCTAAGCACCATCTCCTTCAGCCCACCGGCCGCGGGGATCAGACCGACCCCGGTTTCCACCAGGCCCATGTTGACGTCCAGGTGGGCCTGGACTCGGTGGCAGTGCAGGCACAGCTCCAAGCCACCACCGAGCACCCGGCCTTGCGCTGCGGCCACTACCGGGATAGGCGCGTACTTGAGGGCCATGCTGACTTTCTGCACGTAGCGGAGTGTGGCTTCGATGGCCGCCCACTCCTCACCCTTGATGCGCTCCAGCATCCACCTGAGATCAGCTCCTCCAGAGAAATGCGCCCCCTCGTTGCCGATCACCAGGGCATCGAAGTCGGTACCGGCAGCCGCAAGCGTCTTCTCCAGGAAGCGGTGGACCTCCTCCGTCACCAGGTTCGCCTTGGTGCGAAACTCGACACAGGCAACGCGGTCGCCTAGGTCAAGGAGCGCGGCGGCTGGACTCTCGTCGAGCACCTTGCCGGCTCGTTTGACATCGGCCAGCACCACGCGCCGGGGTCGAGCAGGGAGTAGGCGGTGTGTCTTCTGGCCAGGGCCCCAGACGGCGAGACCCCCCGGTTTCTCCTCGTAGAAGAAGGGCACGTCGGAGGCTGCCAGTTCCGACACCCATTCCGGCACCCGCCGGCCCTCGGCCTCCATACGGGCGACGGTCTCCTTGACTCCTAGGGCGTCCCACAGTTCGAACGGCCCCAGTTCCCAAGCGTAACCCCAGCGCATGGCCCGGTCGATCTGGGCGATGTCGTCGCAGATCTCCGGCACCCGGTTGGCCGCGTAGACCAAAGTAGCGGCAAGGACGTCCCACCCGAACCGCGCCGCCTCATCATCGAAGTCGACGAACTTCTTGACCCGCTCCACCGGGTCGGGGATGCTCGCCACAGCGGCCAGACTGGGTTGTCGCGGGTCTTGCCAAGGTCGGTACTCCAGAGTAGCCGGGTCGATCACCAGGGTGCGCTTCTCCCGGAAGAAGCTGCCTCCCGTCTTCTCGCCCAGGTAGCCTTTGGCCACCATGTCGAGGACCCACTGTGGCAACTTCCACCACTCGCGCATCTCGTCGTCGACCGCCGCCTCGTAGTGGCTAGCCACTGCGTAAGCCAGCACATCAGTGCCCGCCAAGTTGGAGGTGCCGAAGGTGGCCGTCACCGAGCGAGCCAAGGCCCGGCCGGTGGCCGCGTCCACCTCTTCGATGGTCAGCCCGTACTTGTCCATGGCGTTGATGGCATATACCGTGGAGAAGATGCCGATCCGGTTGGCCACGAAATTCGGAGTGTCGTGGGAGAGGACCACGCCCTTACCCAGTCGGAGTTCGGCGAATTCTTGCAGCGCGGCCACCACGGCAGGATCGGTCTTCTCACCCGGGATGAGCTCCAAGAGGTACATGAAGCGGGGCGGGAAGAAGAAATGGCTGCCCAGAAAACGCTTCCGCAACTCCTCGGGTAGCGCCGCGGCCATGGCATTGACCGACAGCCCCGAGGAGTTGGTGGAGACGATGGTCTGCGGTCCCACATACCTCGCCACCCGCGCCAGTAGGTCTTTCTTGATCTCCAGCTTCTCTACCACGGCCTCGATCACCCAGTCCACCTCGGCCAGCCGAGGCAGGTCATCCTCGAAGTTGCCCGGGGTCAGCAGTGCGGCCCGTCCGGGGTGGGCGAAGGCGGCGGGACGGCTCTTGAGCGCGCCGGCGACCGCCTCGTTGGCCAGGCGGTTCCGCACCGCGGGGTGGTCGAGGGTCAGCTTCTTCTTCTGCTCTTCTTCGGTGAGCTCGGCGGGAGCCAGGTCGAGCAGCAGGGTATGGATTCCGGCGTTCGCCAGATGGGCGGCCACGGCAGTACCCATCCGGCCGGCCCCCAACACGGCGGCCTTGCGGACCACAAGCATTCTCCTAAGCCTCCTGGGTCTCTGTCCCGCGGTCGATACCTAAGCCGCGGAAGATGAACTTGATTAGAAAGTCGATGGCGGCGTCGACGTCCGCCTCTCCAGACAGGTGCAAGTTCCAGCCCCTCAGGGCTAGGAAGGTGCAGATGAAGGCCACCAGGTTGGCGGCCAACTCCGCCTCCCGACCCTCGTACTGTCGGCCCGGCAGCTCCGACAACAGGTGGCGATAGAAACCCACCACGTTCTTATCGTCCAGGTCGAGCGCCCGACGCAGATGGTCGCGGTCGAGATACTTGCTCTCGGTGAAGATGAACTGGATGAGCTTGCGGTTCTCCGAGAGGTACTTCATGGATACCCGCAGCCCATGTTCCAGTTTCTCGATCGGGTCGGTGATGCGGTCAAAACCGGCCGCCGCCAGGTGCTGGTGCCACAGCTCCTGCGTGTAGCGGTGCATCAGGAAGAGGATGTCGTCCTTGGAGGAGATGTAGTGATAAAGCTGGCCCATCGACATCTCACAGGCAGCAGCGATGTCCCGGATGGAGGAGCCGTGGAAACCCTTTTCGAAAAGTACCGCGCAGGCCCCCTCCACGATCTGCCGCTGCTTCATCTCGGTGAGTTCTCTGTCGGCCGGTCCGGCAGGGAGGTCTTGCTCAGCCACCCGCTGCTGCATCGCTTCCAACTCGCGACGGGTGCTGCTCCCAGCCAACGCTGCTGAGCCCGCGGGTTTTCTGGTCACGTTCTTCGCCATGGCCGGTGCCTCCTTCCTCTCACCAAAGTCCGGTAGGCGGCCCGCCCCCGGGAAGGCCGATGGTCTCATGCCAACGCATGACCGCGATCTTCCAGCGGCCGCCCTCCCGTACGTAGTCCATGTCGTAGTAGCCTTGGACCCAGAACATCGACTGGCCGGTCCGTGGATAGAAGTACATGAGGTAGAGGAGCCAGTTACCCTTGGCGCGGTCACCATCCACCGTGATGAGTGGGTGGATGCAGACGTCGCCCTCTTTGCCAGCATGCGTCTTCGACAACTCCTCTTTGAACCACCGTTCGATGGCCGCCCGGCCCCGTACCGGCTCGTGTAGATAGACGTCGACCAGAGCGTCCTCGGCGAAGCAGTTGGCACAGGTGTCCCAGTCGGTGGCCATGAGGGCGTTCACGTAGGTCCACTGGAGCTTCTTGATCTCCTCGATGTCCTCGGCCACCTGCACCCGCTGTTTGAGCTCCGCTACCGTGTCCTCCAATTCCCGCAGCCGGGCCTCCAACTCAGGTGTCTCCATAGCTTCCCTCTCTCCTGGCTTCCGTCTCACATCCATAATCTGCCGGGTGTCTTCACGGCCG